>ERZ795042.945-NODE-945-length-20553-cov-20.879647_pt1 | contig 20553 bp, 30 predicted proteins | sample MGYA00375126_ERZ795042 | MGnify/ENA primary metagenome ERZ795042 (study PRJEB30171, sample SAMN05518105) | compost metagenome | isolation source: Feedstock adapted compost from Newby Island compost facility, Milpitas, CA | place: USA:Newby Island compost facility...
TCGTTCCCATCAAAATGCTATTGCGAAGCCAAACAAAAATGGTTATAATATTGGACTCATTTTATGTTTTATATTCCGTTATTCGCGTTTTGTCTTGTTATTCTGTTATTGTTGTGCTACAATGGAATTGATTTAGAACAACGTAACAAAATGTTCGAGGGGATTTTCATGGAATTGACATTGGCGTATTCGTTCCGGAACCCGAAAAAAGCAGCGCATCACGCAAAGGGTGATCCATCATGAACATGAGCAAGCGGGAAGCGATCGCCGCCAAAAAAGAGGCAATCGTCGATGCGTTTTTGGCGGCCGGCTGGAGACCGAATATCGGCTATCTGGACACGCGTCCGTACCGGAACTTTCTGTCGCTTAACGACCGCGGTCAGATCGTGGACTCTTACTTCGGACGGCCGCAAGTCGGCGAGCATCACTATCTGATCTCGCCGGACAAGCAATACGCCGTCACCATCAAGCCCCAAGTGCTCACGCTGCATGATGCTGCCCGCAACTACTGCAAGGTGCTTTCCATGAAGCACGAAGAAGTGGAGATATTCCCGGACCGGTTGGTCTCCGGCATTCTGGAAGTCCGGATCAAATGATCGGAAAGGAGACGAAAACGCGCATGCCGAGAAAGAAAGCCGAACGCCCGAAAACGGCCTACATTCGGGCGCGGATTACGCAGGAAATGAAAGAGGAACTCAGGCGCCTTTTGGCGCTGGAAGGGAAAAACGAATCGGTTTTTCTGCGGGAGATGGTGGCCGGCTACATCGCGGTTCGCCGCGTGGCGCCGCCCCCCTTCCTTTCCCCGGGTTCCGGATCCGTGAACGCTCCGGCGCGGCCGGAAGTTTACATCGGCGACCCGCCGCCGGGGATGGCGCCGTATATTGGTGATCCGCCATTTGTGGCGCCCCCGCGAAGCGGGGATCCGCCGCCCGGCCTTGTCTGGACCGGAACATCGCCGGCGCACGTCGTCTCTTGCGCATCTGCGGGCAGAAGGGCCTGACAGTCGTCGGGTCCTTCCCTTTCCATCGGAAAACCAGACGGAAGAGAGGTGTTCAGAGATGATGATTGCAGAAAAACCAAAAGCGATGTCGAAACCGAAAGTGGTGTTGTCGGATCACGCGCATCAGCGCTGCCGGGAAAGCGGCATTTCTCCGTCCGAAGTCGTACGGGTGGTGCAAAACCTGCCCGCCTTCCGGGGGATCATCAAATGGCGGGTGCCGGGAAGGTTCGCCGTCGTGGTTTCGTGGAAGAACGGCGTGCGGCTGGTCGTCACCGTGATCGCGCACTACAAGCAGACGAACTACCGCCGCCAGACGGCCGGCTGGTTCTGCTCCACGCCGCGGCTTGTGGAATGAGGAGCATCCGCATATGCCTCTCCCCCGCTCGAACCCCTTCCTTTCCCCAAGAGCCTTCCGGCGCGCAAATGCTTCCCCGCGGCACCGGAACAGCCTGCTGGAAGACAAAAAGGTTCTGGAACATGTCAAAACCTCGCGTTCGCTGGGATTACGCGCGGACCTCACGCCGTTTGAATGGGGCCGGATCCTGGACGAATTCGGAAACCGCTGCGCGCTTTCCTTCAGTTTCCTCATCTCGATGGACCACTTCATCCCCCAGTCGATCGGCCACGGCGGCACCTACGTCGGGAACGTCTACCCGCTTGACCCTGACCTCAACGCTTCCAAGGGCGACTCAAACCCCTACCTTTGGGCGGAAGCCAACAAGGACAAGATCGACTATCCCCTGTTCGAGCGCCTCTGCGAATACCTCGCCGAACAAAATGGGCTCACCCCCGACGAATTCCGTTCGTTCGTCTTCTGGTGCTTTGCCCACCCTCGTACACCGGAGGACATCCGGAAAGACCCGCGGCCTTCCATCGAGATTTGGAAGGAGGCCAGGCGGCGCGAAGAGGCGCGCAGCCGCGCCATCCGGTATCTTGCCCAGCAATATGCGCTCACCGAAGCGGGATTCTGCGACTTTGTCGCCTTCTGCGAGCGCGAGCGGCTCGCAGTGAGCGAAACCTCCTACTACCACTGGCTTTCCCGGACGGAATGACAGAATCGCCATATGTTTCATAACCCAAAGGAGTGGATGACGAGTGAAGTGGATCCGGGGACTTGTCATTGCCTACGCGATCGTGTGGCTCCTGAATCTGCTCATCAAGTGGTGGGTCATGTCTTGAGGCCGCCAAATGAAACGGCGGCCTTTTTCGTTTATTCAGGTATATTTCGGACTCCTGCGCGCATACTTTGCTGATAAGGGGTTGAAGTTTTTTTGAAGTTCAAGGCAATCCATGATAGAATGGGGGTGCGGAAGGTGATGTACATGCTGAAGGTCAAGGAGCGGGAGCGGGCCATATCGGCCGCAATGGAACTGGCGAAAGAGGCTCCGCAGGACGACAGGATGCCGCTGGTTGTCAAGGCGTTGGCGAATTATATTGAGAAATCCTCCCTGGGAAACCGTGACCTTTTGAGGGAAGTGGACGGTCTTCTGGTGCGCCGCGATCCCCGGAGCGCGCTTCAGCGGGTTTTGGCGCACATGGTGGAGATGGGAGCGTCCGAGGAACCGGCGGTGCGAAAATACACCACGGGCGAAGTGGCCCGCTTCTTCGGGGTCAGCATCCAGACCATCCACAACTGGATCGCCCAGGGCCGCTTCAAGGGGATTCCCAAAAGGGAGCGCGGCAAACAGTTTCGCATCCCGGAAACGGCCATGTACGTTTCGCCTTTCGGAGAACCGATCTCGGTGGCCGAAGCGGCGGAAATGTACGCGCGGCAACAAAAACGCCTCGGGCTGGACAAACCCATGACCGATGAAGAAGAACTGGCGATCCTGCGCAGAGAAGCCGCCTATTTCGAGCAGAAGTACGGCGGGTCTTATGAGGAAACGCTCGGGCGCCGCACGGATTTGACCCCGGAAGAAGAGCGGGATGCCGAAGAATGGCTGTCGCTGATCCGGTCGATTGAAAGGCGGATGAAGCGTTCTTGAGCAAAAAGCACCTTAATCTGCCGGCTTCCAGCATAGAAGCACTGCACAAAATGTTCGCCGGCATTATCCTGGACTCCCGGAACGTGGATAAGAACGGCCGGCATACATCGTACCTCTACCTCCGGCACACGTTTATATTCAAAGACGGCTCCCGCTTGTACATCAGGGAGCAACTTACAAAGGACGGGTTCATCGAAACATACTATTACGATTGGGAAGATGAAAACGGGAACACCATCCTCAAATTTCACAGCGAACCGCATCCAGATGACCCGAGGTATCAGACAGACACCGAGCCTTTCCACGTCCACCCGCCGGATGATGCCAAACTGACCAACCGCACGCGCTATCCCAACTATTATCACCGGGATTTGCGCGGCATTTTGGAGTTTATCGCCCTGTTCCTCATTGCCAACAGAAAGATTTAAGCCCCCGGTTTCGGGGGCTTTTTTGCGAATAAACGTTCGCCAAGAGAAGCAAAATATGGTACAATGGAGACGCACAACCCTCCATGTTCCTTCGCTCGACGGTGAAGGAAGGTGGGCCTTGGGTGGGAACGCATCTTCCTCCGGGTCCGGCGAAGCCGGCACCCCACGGCGCATTTCGGTGCGCCAAGGAGGTGATGCGGTTGAGCACTTTCGAATTTGTCATGGCGTTGATGGCCTTTGGCACGTTTCTCTTGACGTTGCTGAAGTTCATCTTCGACCAGATTGACAAAAAAAGAAAGTGACCTCCCTTCCCAAGGCTGACGGTCACTTTCTTCGGAGTTCCATCCGGGGGAAGACTTGACTCCCACCCGAGATGGGTTGTATGCCGGCTTTCGCCGGGCAAAGGCCTGGGGGGCTGCCACCCCCGGGCCTTTCTTATCATTTCCTCATCCCTATCATAACATACCCGCGAAAAACCTTCAACTCTGCCCAAACGGGGCCGATCTCCGCCGGAAAATGCCCATGGCCGACACAAACGGCAGAAACCGGCAGCCGGTCAACCCGGTCTGCCGGTTCATGCCGTCCACGCGGGAAGCAGCCTGCGCTTCCGGAGGATGTCGCGGATCTTCTCGACGGTCTCTTCGATCGGCGTCCCGTCGTTGTTCCAGATCACTTCGTCGTAGACGTCGATGTAGTCCGGACGAAGTTCTTTCTGGAGTGCCTGACGGATGCGCCGTTCCACCTCTTCCGGCGAAGACCCGCGCGCCTCCAGCCGTCGGCGCATGGTTTTTTCGTTTACGCCGACGTAAATGGCCAGAACCCGCTCCGGCCCCAGGTAATTCCGCAGCCACTTCACGCCGTTGGCATCAAATATGCCGACCGTGTGGGTGCTGCGTTTCTTGACCTCCTCCAGCGATTTTTTCAGGATGCCGTACTTCACGCCCGCATAGACGGTTTTTTCCGGCATCCTGCCGAGCATCCGGAGGATGTCAAACTTCAGCGGCGACATGAAGTAGTAGTGAACGCCGTGAATCTCCCCCGGCCGGGGTTTGCGGGTGGTCACGGTCACAAGCATCGGAAAACCCAGCATTCCCGCGATGGTCGATTTCCCGCTGGTCGAAGGGCCGCCCAGGATGATCAGGCGGCCCCCATTCGCGGCAGTCTCAGTCTGGTTCTTCGGCATCGGCACGGTTTCCACCTCCGGTTTCACCCCTCGCAACGGCGGAATCCGCAGCGCGGGCACGGCGCGCACACATTGACGGCGGCCGCCGGAACCTTGATCGGATATGCGCAGATCAAACAAGGCTCCGTGCGGAACTCGGGTTTTTCCGCCGTCTGGGTTTGGGAATTGTTCGCCTTCATGTTCATATGAACCTCTCCTTCCTGTCGTCGTATTCGTATTTTGTCCTGATAATATTATAAATGTTACGTTATTCGTGTTCAATGAATAACGTAATGTAATTTGGGGCGCCTTTCTTCCTCATCAACTGGTCGTTGTTGGGTCAGGTGATGAGGAAGACAGAACACAAAAAATTCCTGAATTCCTGTACGGAACCCCAAATCCCTTGCGCCGCAAGGGATTTGGGATTCATAAATCTTTTTTCAAAACTGTACGCATTGTGCAGGCGCCCCCGGCTTTTCTTTGCTGCAGAATGAGAAGCGGCGCCGACCCCAAAAAAGTGGTCACTCGCAAAGGTATATTTCCGGCCGCCGGATTTCCCGGATGCTTTCAATCGGCACGAACCGGACCTCTTCCCGGACGGTTTCGCCGATTACGAGCCGCGGGCGCTCGTAGACGAGATACCCGTCGGTTTCGCCAAAAAAGAACTCCAGAAACGTTCCCCAGTCGCAACTTCCGTCCTCAAACCAGACTTCGATCGGCTCGCCTTGGACCAACGACCTGTTTCCCATCCCCGTTCCCCTTTCCGCAAACAAAAAAGCACCTCGCCGAACGCGGCCAAAGCCGCATCCAACGGGTGCTTCCCGTTTGCTTGTATTCGATTGCTTCCATTATAACCGTGAGAGCCGCTTCAGTCCACCGGTTTCCCGGACTCGCCCTTGGCCAAAAGGGAGCGCAGACGGTTTGTTTCATCCAGCGCCTCGCGCAGTTCCTTCATGGCCCGCTTTTCCGCCTCCAGAACAGCCCGCTCCCGCTCGAACTCAGCCTGGGCCTTGAAGCGATCGAATTCGGCGCGCAACTCCTCCAACTCTTTTTTCGTCTTGGCGAGTTCCCGGGCAAGTTCGTCGGCCCGGGCGGCCTTCTCCGCAAACTCGTCCGCCTTTCGTTTTGCCTGGTCCACGGACTCCTGCATGAGAAGAGCCAGGCGCTGCGATTTTTCCTCGCTTTTTCGGGCCTCGTCCAAAAGTTCCCGCATGGCGGCCAGTTCCCGCTGCGCTTCCTCGCGGGCGAGCGCGGACTCGGCTTTGGCCGCCTCCACCCTCTCCTCGGCCAGCCGATCCCGCTCCCGGATGGCCCCCTCGGCCGCCTCCAGTTCTTTCTGCTTGTCCAGAAGTTCCGCCTTCGTGCGCCTCAGTTCCTCTTCCAGGGCGGCGATTTTCTCTCGGCTGAACCGTTCCCGGTCGCGGGCCGTAAGCACCGCCTCCGTGTAAATCCCCTCCACGCGGGCGAAAAATTCGCGCAAGACATCCAGGTGCGGAATGGCCTCCCCCGTTCTCTCCGCCTTTTCCTTCTGGTATAATGCAAGCAGGTACTCGGCCACTTCTTTCTGCGTTTTGCCGCCAAGTTCCGCCCCGATCGCATTGATCATGTCGCGGATGGTTTCGTTAACCTTGATGACGGCGCCCTTTTCTTTTGCCGGTTCCATCACCGTATACTTCACCTCCTTGAGAAATCAACGATATACGACCGTATACCCGTATACCTCCAGTATACCCTTGCGGACGGAAAAAAGACAGCAAAAAATCAGGCGGAAGGGATTCCTTCCGCCTGATTTATTTGATCGGGCAATGCCCGCCGGCGCATTCGGCTTCGTCCGCGTCGTCCGTTCCAAACGAGACGCTTCCGCGCAGGATTTCCCACGGCCTGGCCTTGATGCGGCCGGCCATCTCCAGGTACTGCTCTTTGGTGATGGCTTCATACGGCATTTGCGGGTAAGTCTCGGAGGAATACGGCAGAAGCGTCGTCGATTTGATGACCCGTTTCGCCCGGTCGAGCACGTCCGCAATCTCCCGGATGACGCGTTCGTCTTCCTCCGGCGTTTTGCCTTTGTGGAAGGTGAGGGTGGCGCTTACGGCGTTGTCGGACCAGTACGTGGCCAAAAGTTCCTGGAAGGCTGCCTGTTCGCGCAGGGGGACTTCCCGTGATGCCCGGAACAGCGGGTGGTCGGCCGTCGGGGCCTTCACCGGGAAGGAGATGACGACCGTGTTTTCGTCATAGACCGTCTTTCCGTCTTCCTCGCCGAGAATGGCCGGCTCGACCGGATAGCCGCACGCCTTGAGCACCGGAACCAGTTCGTTGTTTTTGGCGAAGCGCACGCGGCGGATGAAGTAGCCGGACCAGTGATGGTGCATCCCCGGCGCGCAGCCCATCAGAATCGAGATCGTGCCGCTGGGTTTCACCGTCGTCACCTTGAGGGAAGGCGCGGCCTTGAGTTCCTCCGCATGCCGGCGGTTCGCTTCGCGGACGAAACCGTACATGCGGTCAAGTTCCTCCGCGATTTCCGCATCAAAAATCGGCGAACCGTCTTCCAGGAAACCCTTCACGGCCGGGCGGCCGAACTTGAGCAGAATCCAGTCGGTGATGCCGGTGATCCCCACCCCGATCCGGCGGTTGCGGCCAATGATGTCGCGGGTGATTTCCCATTCGTACTTGCGGAACGTCACCCGGTACGCATAGCGCGCCGCCAGCGTCAGGGCTTCCCGGTAGAGCGACTCATCGGCCAAGCCGGCCTTAATCCACTCATGGATCCGCGGCAGGTTCACCTCGAACAGGTTGCAGTTTTCGCCGCTGGCAAGGCCGATCTCCCCGCACGGATTGAACACCTCCACTTCCCCGTCGATGTCTTCCCGGAAACCGTCGATGATGCGGCCAAAGTGGCGGGCCAGATGCATGTTCACGTAGCCCGGTTCCCCGTTGCAGTAGATGTTGCGGGCCATCTCCAGCATCGTTTCGCGCGGCGAGTCGGGGCGGATGTCGATGGAATTGTTGCTCGTCCACCGCCAGAGCCAGGCGCCCGCGTTTTTCTCCAGGGCATAGTTTTTGCTCTCGATGAAATCCCGGTCGTCTTCGTCGCCGATCAGGATGAGCGCCGTGCGGCGGACGTTGCCCGATACTACGCACTTGCCTTCGTTCTGGATGATGTCGCCGCATTCAACCGGCGTAAGGCGCCGGCCAACCGCCTCGTTCAGGATGCGGTTTACCGTTACCAGCATCTCCGCAAGCGGCGCCGGACCGCTGGCCGTGCCGCCGAAGCCCCGGATGTCGCTCCCCTTGGGGCGGATGTCCGAGATGTCCAGCACGAGTTCTTCCAGTCCATCAAAATGCCCGTCGATGACAAGCCGCAGCGCCATGACCCAGCCTTCCCGCGAATCCGGAATCCGGAAATGCAGGCGCTTGGGCAAATTTTCAGGAATCCGGTCGATCCATTCTTCCCCAGCAGGCTCATGCGAAAGCGGCAGGACATGGGGAAGGCAATTCGCAAAATCCGGATGATTTGGGCTGCACACGATCTTCAGGTTCACGCGGCTCTTCACGGGCGGGATTTGGCTTGTGTTTCGGTGCTGGATGTTGACGCCGACCCCGCCGCCTTTCATGGCCTGATCCATCACAAAGGCAAACGGGTAACTGACCCTGGGCGGCTCTCCCGGAGCGTAAGGGTACGGCCGGCAGGCAATCCCCCAGCAGTTGTTGAGGGCATCCCCGCTGCGCTTGTCATAGTCGGTGCCGCTCATCCAGATGCCGCGCCCCGGCGGCAGAATGAGCAGGTTGAAGGCGAGTTCATAGAACCGCTCCATCTCGCGCCGGAGCGCCTCCCGAGCCTCCGGCGTGGCCGCGCCGATCTCCCGGCGGCGCTCCCACTCGATGTTGAAGTTGCCCTCGGTGAAGCGGCGGACCGTCTCCCACCAGTCTTCCCGCGTGCCGTCCGGCTTCTTTCGGGAATAGGTGCGGAGGTAGATGATGTAGCCCAGTCCGTCAAAACCCCACCGTGGCTGTCGGCCTTTGTATCGGGAAAGAAAGGATTCGGGAAGTCTCAGCGAATCGACCGCGGAAGTGGCCGCGGCTTCTGCGGTGGCAACTGGCATCGGAATCTCCCCTCTCACACAGATTTCCAAAGCGCCTGCCTGGCAGGCATAAAGGGGAGCGAGCCGGAAGGAGAGACAAAAAAAATCCCGTAACGGGAAACGCAGAGGGAACCCGCGGAAAGGAATTCACCTGTCGTATATCCGGGTATTTTCATTATACCGGCTTTCGGACGGAGGTGCACCTCAAGGGTCCCGGCACGAAAAAATCCCTCCGGGAGATCGTGCCGCACCCCCGGACGGTTTTGACATGCAAACGGACGGAACCGGAAAAATCTCACACAGGCTGCATTTGACATGCGCAGTCAGTCGGATGACCGGCATGCTCCCCGACGATCTGGGCGAGTCCTTTCACCGCCTCCGCGACCGCCGTGATCGGATAGGCCCGAACCGTTTCCTGCGCTTGAATCCGGCCTTCCTCTTCCATCTTCTTGGATAGGTCGAACAGGACCCGCTCCACCGCAAATTGCGTCTGGTTGAATTTCAGCACGAAATGCTCGGCCATCGGCCACGCCAGCCGGCTGTAGGCGACAATCGGCAGGACCACCCGGTGCTCCACCAGTTCCAGCAGCACCTCGGCGTTCGTAAAATCCGGTCCCGTGTTGAGATTCTGAAGTTGAAAATCCCCGATGGCAGACGGCAGATCATGAAACATGCACGATTCCTCCTTTCGCTTTGGCCAATCGCCTCGGATCAATGCGGATGATCCGGATGCCGGGCCTCGTTTGCGCGTAGCGGACGCAGTTGGCGGTTCCGCCGGGCGTGCCGTTCCACACGGCGATGAGCACGCTGGCGTGATCCACCATCCACTTGTTGCGCCGCTGCATCTTCCAGGCCGAATACCCCGGCTCGCACACGTAGACGATCTCGTCGCAGCGGGCGAGCAGATCGCGGTAAGCCAGCCGGGAATCTTCCGGCCAGTTTCCGTCCTGTCCCGCAAACGGCACGGCGGCCACCAGGCGGATGTGCGGGAACTCGTTTTTGAGGTCCAGCACGACTTTCGCAAAATCCTGATCCACGCCGAGCGCCATGCCGGAAATGAATGTGTTGTACCCTTCACCGATCAACTGGCGGACGGTCTTTTCCAGTTCCTCCCGGATGGCCAGCCGAAGCGGCGCATGCGGGTTGTACCCTCCGATCTTGTTCGGCCGGTGCCCGGTGACAGCCGCCGCCTTTCGTTTTTCAAACCGGATGTCCATCTTTTCTACACTACCTTTCGGCCCTCTTGATCGAATATGGCCAGTTTCCTGACATCCCGCTCGTACACACGGTCCGGGCATTCCCGTTCGTAACGCGCCTTATCCTCCTTGAAGACGCGAAGACCCTCTGTGCCGTTGAATGAGATAAACCCCCGCAAGGCGCGGGGGCGAGGCAACTGGGGATCAGGCGCCTTGGGCCTGATCCGCATCGCCGGCGTCAGCGGCGGGCGCATCGGCGTGTGCCGCCGCATTCAGGCGAGCCGAGATCCGCGCCGCTTCCCAGGCGCGGATGTAGTCGAGCACGCTCACCGCGAAGCGCTTCATGTCGAACTCCGACAGGAAGACGGTGACAGATTGTTCTTTCTGCACCATCTTCACGGCGCCCTGACCGATCACTTCGCCGGCACCGACCTCGACCGTGACCGAATACGGAATCCGGTACTTCGCCGGGTCGTTTTTGGTGATCTTGAGGACCCGGGCCTCCGGTTTGCCGTCAGCACGCTTCGAGGACGCCGAGCCTTTGTACTCGGTATAGCCCTGGAACGTGCCGTTCAGAATGTCCAGCGCCACCACTTTGGCCGCATCCGGATCCATGTTGTGGCTCACCATGACGGCCGGCTTCTGTTCATGGTTCACAAGATTCAGTTTGATCTTGCTGAACTTCGGATTCTCATTGAGAGAATCCAGTGCCTCGAAAATGCGTTTGTCGGTCTTCAGAACGAAAACCTGCGTCGCGCTCCGGCGATCGCTCCCCGAGTTCCCCGTTGCCGTCGTAGTCGTGGTTTGGGTTGTGGTTGTGGTTGTGGTTTTCTTGGGCATAGTAAAACTCTCCTCCTCGTTGTCGTGGATTACGTTATTCGTTAATTGCTCTTTTATTATATCAAGATTCCCGTATTCAATCAAGGAATAACGTCGTTTATTTTGAATATCGTAATTTTTTTAAGTTTCAAGAAAAGCGCAGGGCGCCGGCAGCGGCGCCCTGGCTCACCATTTGGTCAGACTTTCGATCCGTTTCGGGTTCATCCGGTCCGAAAAGTCGAACCAGACTTCCGGGGAATAGGTCAGGCGGTTCGTTTTCGGATCGTACGCGTAAATCCGGATGTTGCATTTTTTGGCGGAATAGACGCCGTCAAAAGTCAGCGGGCCGGTGCCGTCCCGGAACGGGGTGGCATCCACCAGAAAAGCGCCATACGGACTCGTGCGGTTCGTAATCAGCACCGCGTACTTCAGGTCCTTCGAGAGCGGCTTGTTCGTCACGACCTCATAGGAGATCGAGCGGCCGCTTCTTTTCGCCTTGAGTGATACCACTTCCGGCGCCTTGAAGGCCGGCGCCTCCAGATCAAGGCCGGTTATCCGCGCCCAGTATGCCCTGAGTTCCGGCACGCTTTCGGCAGCCGGAAGGTATTGATTTTCGACGACCGAAACCAAATCCGGTCTGTCCTGTTTCGCCAGCCATTGTTTCAGGACCGGCGGGGCGAACAGAACGGCGTAGTCATCCGCCATGATTTCTTCCGGGTCCCAGAAATGCTCAATCGACCGCTCGTACACCGGAAGTCCTCCCAGTTGCCGCACCTTGGCCCATCCGATTGCGGGATCATCCGGATCCTTTCCTTCCGCCTTGAGAAGCCAGTAATACGTGAAATGGTGCCCGTATTCATGCGCAAGAATCCATCCGACTTCTTCCAGGCTTTTTTTGTGAACCTCGTAAATTTCAATGCGGCGGCCCTTTTCCAGCATCCAGGGACCGTCATTGATCTGTATCATGCTGGAAAAGTATCTTCCGTTCGCATGTTTTGAACCGGTTTCCAGAAGCACGATCCGGTTCAGATACCCGATTTCCTCTCCCTTGGGCAACTGTTTGAAAATGTCGTACAGTTCTTTCAGTTCCTTTTCTCCCCATTTGGTGGAATACGAAATGAACCGGATGCCCTCCGGCGAAAGGTATGTCGCGTTCGGAATGAATGCCCTGGTTTGGGCGGCGGATGCGGAAACGGGAATGACTGACAGAAGCACAAGTGCAAGCACAAAAGCCATGATGCGTTTCATGGTTTCCTCACCTTCCTTGTCGCAAAATGTATTTCAACAGGCGAAATGTTCGCCTGGTGAAAGCATGAAACGAATAGGCCGGACCGGCTTCCGGCCGGCCATAATGCGGAGCGCGGCCCGCGGAAAACAGGCTACCTGCGTTCCTCCAGGTATTTCAGCGCTTCATCCCTGTATTTGACAAGCGCCTTGAACCGCTCCTCGCTGCCGGTCTCCCGGTTGTCCGGGTGCTCCCGTCCTTCAGGGATGGTTTGACAACCATCCCCGAGGGCGTCTTTCACCCGGAAGTCTTTATGACTTCCGGGTGAAATCCGTCATCCCTCGGATACAACCTCGGGATGGAAACCATCATCCCGCGCATAGTCCTCGATGGACCAGATCCCGATGCCCTTCTTCTGGGCTTCCTTCTGGATCTCGCGATACCGGTCCACGTATTTGACGTTTGGCGGGTAGACATACGCCACACGGGCAAGTCCTTCCGCAAGGAGCATCTCCTGCAGGGATTCACCGTCCACGTAGACGTACGCGAGGAGCCGGCCGTACTTGTCCCGCTCGCTTACATCGAACTCAAGTTCGAGTTTTTGGGCGTTCTGGACTTTCTCGGACGTAAACTCCTTCGCCTCCGGCCCGAAGGGCTGCACGCCGTGCGTGGGGTGGTTTGTTTCCGGCGTGTCGATCAGGAGGAACCGGACCTTTTCCACCTGGTCTCCGATCTTCACGGCGATGGTGTCCCCGTCAATCGGGTGGTCCAGCACCACCTCAATGCGCCTCGGCGCCTCTTCCTCCTCCGGATCGGACGTCTCTTCCGGAGCGGATGCGGCTTGTTCCGGAGTCTGCTGCGCCTGCTCCGCCGGGACTGCCTTCGGCTTATTTGTTTCGGCCGGCGTTTGCTTAGGTTTATCGCTGGGCACTTTCGCGGCCGGCTTTTCCTTTCCGGCCGCCGGCTTGTTTTCGCTCTTTGCGGCCGGCTTATCCGCCGCATGGTCACCGGGCGTGTCCTGGGCGGCGGCGCCGCTTTCCACCGGCTTCAGCAGTTCGTCAATCAGGGATTGGGCTTCGTTCCACCCGCCGGCCGAACAGCCGGCCAGGGCAAATGCCAGGATCAGTGAGAGGAGAGATGCCAGCAAACGTTTCCCCTTTTTCATCGCTCGAACCTCCTTCTCGTTTTGTTACCGTATTCCTATTATATCACGTTATTCATTTCTCGGGAATTTTTTTGAAGGCATATCCCATCTTTTGAATGCCCTCGATGATGGCCGGCAGCGCCTCCACCGTGGACGAGCGTTCGTGCAGCAGTACAATGTCCCCGTCCTTCACGGAAGAAAGAACGTGTTGCGCGACCTTTTCCGGATCCCTGGTGTCCCAATCCCGCGGGTCCACGCTCCACAGGATGATCCGGTAACCCCGCTCCCCGGCAATTTGCCGGGTGTCATTGTTCAGGTTGCCGTACGGCGGGCGAAGCAGCGTCACGGCGATGTCTGCCGCGCGCTCGATAGCCTTTTTCCCCGCTTCAATTTCGTTTTCCTGTTTTTCTTTCGAGAGTTTCTTCAGGTTTGCGTGCCGAAAGGTGTGATTGCCGATCGCGTGGCCTTCTGCGGCGGTCCGCCGGACCATGTCCTCGCGCGATTTCACGTTTTCCCCGATAAAGAAAAACGTGGCCTGCACATTGTATTTCTTCAATATATCAAGCAGTTGTCCGGTGTATTTGGAAGGTCCGTCATCAAAAGTCAGAGCAATGCCGTTATCCAGCGAATAGAGGGGATTTGCGAAGGAGGCGGCAGGCTGTTCCGCGGATGAAGGCGCCGGCCGAGAAGAGTCGTTTGCAGGAGAAGGGGGTGTTTCGGAAGGAGTTTCCGCCTTGGAGGAAACGCCGGAGGAATGATTTTCAGTGCCATCATGCCCTTTATCCTGTTCCGGGGAAACGGCGCCCGGTCCTGCCGGCGACGCTCCGGAAACAGGGTGTTGCCCGTCGTCCGCGGGCGGATCGGCGAGCATTTCCGGTTCAGCCGGAGCCGGCGGGGAGGAATCCTGCTGCAGCAAGAGGTCCGCCGCGCCTGATTGCGCTGTCTCCCGGGGCGCTTGATGGACGGTTGGCTGCGGCTTCAGGGCGCCCGCTGTCACCACGCACAAACATAGGATGATGACAAGAAACGGTCGGATGGTCATTCTTTGTGCCTCCTGGTTGTGGCCGATTGGCCAAACTGCTCCCGCCGCGGGCGGGAATGCAATAAAAACCCGGTTCCAGGAGGCGGGAACCAGGCGCATAAAGCAAACCTGCACCACGCAGGTTTGCTGGCGGATTCTACTTACTGGACAATCTCGACCTCTTCTTCTTCATCGAAGTCGAACGTGTACCCGACGGATTCGCAGATCGCTTTCCCTTCCGCCGAGTCCACATCGTACTCCTCGCTCTCCGTGACTTCGCCGGCAGCGTAGGACTCCCTGCCGCAGTAGTTTCCGCATTCATCCACAAACACGCTCTCAAAGGTGAGCGTCGGGAACAATTCGGAAACCTTGGCCCACAGGCCGGTCGCGGGGGACCACGCCGTCGAGTACGTCAGAATTACCTCCGTGTCCGTCACGGACTCTTCCTCGATGTCGTACACGCCCCACTTCGTTCCCCAGTGCCTGAGCGCCCAGTCGTACCAGTCCGCCGTGCCATACTGCTTGACGAACCGGTCGTGCATCTCCTGCGTCATGGCGCGTCCGATGAGCGGGATGTCTTCGGGTTGTTTGTCATATTCCTCCCGCGGGACGATCCGCACCGGAGAGGAGAAGCCCGCCAGCGGATTCGGGTAAAGGGCGTTGATGTCCCATTCCCCGTCCTTCTTGGCCGCCGCAACAAACGCGGCGATGGATTCCTTCTCCCCAAAAATGACTATGCGAGAAATGACATGATTCGGCATACCATCCACCTTCCTCGTCTTGAATGATTTATGATTTGTCTTTGTATTCTTATTTTATTACATTATTCATGTTCTTTTCAAGAAAAAACCGCAGGAATCACCCTGCGGCAAGCAACATATAGTACGCTTTTTGATATTTCTGCATCCGTTCCATATCTTTTTCTGACGGGTTCTGAATCCTGTCCCAATTCATGTTGTCCTTCAGATCAGCCAGTTTCACTCTTCTGGCCAGGTCGTTTTTCGAAACGCGCTCAATGAATTCATAGTAATCCTCATCTTTTCTTTTGGTTAAAGCGATGACGGCAAAGACAATCGTTGTATCAAATCCGTGATCGTACAGTTCCGAGACGGCTGTGTTCGTGTCTTCCAAAATGTCATGCAGAACGGCCACAATTCGCTCTTCTTCTGTTTCCATCTGCATCTGACACGGAGCAAATGAAGGATATAGGGCTGCCCTGCTTTGTCCTTTTGTCCAGCGTGTTTTTGCGCCGCCAATGCAATCGCTTGTTCCAATGCGCTCATTGTAATCACCTCATTGGAATTACGTTTTTTGCCGGACACCTTCAAGACGCCGGCGGCAGTCTTCCCGCTGCCGCGCGATGAAGCGGCGCAGGTTGCGCTGCTGTCTGCGGTCCAGGTATTCCTTCGTGTAGTTCAGGACGTCGGAATGGTCAAACGGGTCGAATTCGAGTTCTTCCGGACGGATTTGAAGTTCATTCATGAAATGCATGGTCGCTTGAAGGCATGCTTCCATGTTGCCGCGGATCTGCTTTTTGAGGAGCGGAAGCATGGCGCGGGGCGCCACGATCTCCAGGAAGTCGAACACGCACACGTTGGCCATGACAAGTTGCGCGATCGTTTTCCCTTCCGCCTGCCTCAAAAGATCCTTTTTCTTGAGCGCCCGCTTCAGTTTGCGCCGAACTTCCGGAAAATCCTTGAGACGCTTTTTTCCGCCGCTTCTGCGGTAGTTCCGGTATATTTCCAGCATCACTCCGGCGGGAATCGTGCCGGAGCCGGGATTTTTGCGCATGGCTTTCTTCCCCTTCCTTCTCGAATACAGGTTCTTTGGGATACGGAAGACGAAGGGGGCGGCCGGAGGTTTTTCCCCGGCGCCCCTATGCTTCACGCGGCGCGGGTGCCGTCTGCCTGATGGCGTTCGTCAGGCAGGCGTCCAACATCAGGCTTTGCCTGATGTTGTCCGTCAATCACCGCAATCCGGATGTTCACCAGGCTTTTGACCGACACCACGATTTTCACGCCGCGGGTTTTGGCTTCCCTCAAGGCAACCCTGACGGCCTTTCGGGCAGCCTCATGCAGCGGGCCTTCAAAACGAAGCACCCGCTGCATGTCCCCTCCCTCAAGCAAGAACTCGTAGACTCTCATTCCCATTCTCCTTTCAGACTGCTTCTTCCCGGTATTCTTCCGGGACCTCGAATCCCCCGACCTCGAAGAACCGGCGGATGTCCGCCTTGGTGGCGTGGATGCCGGAGCGGCTGAGTTGCAGGAGCACCTTGAAAAACTCCGGCATCGGCAGCCGGGTTTTCGCTTCCCGGAAGCGGATGGTAACGGTGTCGTACTCCTTGCCGGAGTCGCCGACGAGCACGTATTCGGCATCCAGATTGATGGAGCCGTCCGGGTTATGGGTGATGTCTTCCTTGACGGTCCGGACGGTTACGCGCTCCCCGAAGTACGCCGCGGAAACGGGCGGTTTCCAGCCATGCTGCTCGGCGATGATTTTCTTCTCCTTCTTCGCCATCTTTCTCCCTCCAATTTGTCGTGTTATTCCTTTAATCTTGCTTTATTCTAATTTTATTACGATATTCTTTTCAAGAAAATAAAAGACCGCCCCTTTCCGGAGCGGCCGAAGATCTTGAAAGCACCGCCCTGCCTCCTACCCCGGCCAACCTGCATCTATAACCTGCGCATGAACGCGAGCCTTCGGTTGTACCAGAATTCCCATAGCCGAAGAGGCTTTGGTTTCGGACAGCAGTGGCGGCACTGAATGAAAAGCGAATGGGTGAAAAGCGAATCTGTTCGAGCGAATGCCGGTGAAGCGAATGGTGAATGGAGAAGGCCGGATTCCAAGCACGAGCGGCCGAAAATCCGGCCGGTGGCGGCCTACTACGGAGTCTGGCTCCGCCTCGGTCGCAATGGACGGCTGCGAATCCGCGAGCAAGGATCCCACGCCGTTTCGGCGCTGCCGCCGTTCCGACCATGCTTTTACTCCGCGCTCTCCGCCTGTCGCGGATCCGGAAGCAAGGGGTCCTCGTCCTGGGAAAGGAGTTTGGGAAAATGAAGAAGACGCACTTCATCCATCCCAATCATGACGAACGCTTCACATGCACGGACTGCCAGGACCCAGCACCCTTCGGTGCCGCCGTATTTGGCGACCTTGCTGTTCCCGCGCGCACTTCGCGCGCCGTCCCTGCGCAACGCGGCCATGGGCCATGCTCCCATGGACATGGAGCAGTTCAGACACTCCACTCGTGCGGGCTGTCGAAAGCCCCGCTACCCCTGCCACTAGCGTCTCTCTTCCGCCACCGCGTTGCTTCCGATGCTCATAAGCCGGAAGCCGGCCTGCACCCCTGATTATTGGAGTGTCCGGCTTGATGAGCCGTGGTCTGATACCTATTTTATTACTTTATTCTTTTTTCGTCAAGTTATTCTGCAAAAATCCCATAAAGGAGCAGCCTTGTCTTGCGGCTGCTCCGCCGATCAAAACGCAGGCGCCTTCGGGCGCACGAAGAAGGAAATCATGACCTCATACGGCGCATCATCAAAGAACGATTTTGCGCGGACGGTGTTTAGGGAAGTCCAGCCTTCTTTTCCAACCGGTGAATCGGATACCCGCATTCCGAATTCGAAGACATCCTGCAGATACCCGGGAACGATCGTTTTTTCCGTGATTCGCTCTGCCGGTTGGGTATAGAACAACAGATGCGTGTCCCCGTCACGCCCGGGGTCACCCGGACGGCGCTCCAGCACGCCGATGCACCGCCAGCCGCGATCCTCCAGCGCGCCGAGCAGTCCCCGCAGCCATTCTTTCCTCGCGATGTTGACGGAATAGGCGACAACGCCGAATTCCGCAGCGGAAAGGCGGCGGACCCATCCGGCTTTTTCGGTTTCTTCGCGGCAGAGTCGCAGGATCTCCCCTCGCAGCGCATGAACCCCTTCCGGATCTACACGCATGCCTTCCTCTTGCTGCAGTTTGATCAGATACGCGTAAAGAAGCAGAAGATCCGACAGGCGACGGTTCGGCGCGAGAACAGCCAGTTGAAGAAGGCAATGCGGACAAATTCCTGCTACGCTTGCCACCGCACAAGAGATTTTGTGATAGATGGTTTCCTTCACAATGTTCATGAATGACACCTTCCTTAATATTGTTGCGCAAGTTCTTGCAGAATAGGGTCGAATTCAGGGTGGGGGGCGACGTGCGGACGCATGAAAAGAAGCGTACGCCACGCCCATTCGTAGTTCTTTTCTTCCGCCATGCACCATAGCGCCAGCACGGCCGAGCGGCTGACTCCGGCATGGCAGGAGATCAGGGCGCTCTTCCCTTCCTCATGTACGCGGTCAAGCAGCGTTTTTGCGAGAGGAAGAACCCGCCTGGCTTTTTCCAAATCTCCGTCCCGGAACGGCATGGCGATGTATGCCACAGAAGGAGGAACGTAGATTTTTCGGTTGAAGGGAGTGTCATGGCGAAAGTCGATCCAGAGATGAACCTTTGGTTCGGCGGAAACGGCGTGAGGCGTGACGTGTTCGGGCTTCAGGAGTTTCCCGTACAGCGGCTCGTCCACGTCTTCCTCGCCGCCCAGCCACAGCCACGGGAGCACCTGCGTTGCGCCGGCGCGGTGGCCTTCGGCAAAGTGATAGATTTTGCCGGCAAATTCGAATTCAAAATCTTTCAAAGCCAATCGCAATCACCTTCCTCATCGGGAATGCGGCCCCACATGAACGTATGGGGAAGGGCCATAAGGCGCCGGCCGGGTCAGGCGCCCGACTCGCGCGCTTCTTCGGCGCAAGCCATCTCGACCTTGGCCTGCCGATCCAGAACCCGATCCGTGATGACAAAGGCGATCGCCAAAACGACCAGACAGCCGACAACAAAGGACCACATTCCCGGAAACCTCCCTTCCGTGTCATTTCCAGACGCACACCAGGATGTTCACGCCGGCGTCCCGGAACACGTCTTCCACGATCCGGCGCACCCGCTCCCATTTCAGACGGTCAAGTCCGCAGCCGATCCGCGGCATGGCAAGGTCATGCAACTCAAACGCCAGCATCTGCTCCCGCATGGAACAAAGAGCATCCTCCAGGGAATCGTACGCCGGCTTTTCTATCGCTCCTTCCTTCTTCGGATGAATGAAAAAGCGGCCGCGTCCGCGGCGGCCGCCGGATTTACGCGGTTGCGGCGCCGGGAAAAACCGCCCGGCGGTGCAGGCGAATGATCAGGTTTTCCACCCGCTCTGCGTCCGGTTCTTCCGGAAGCGGGGAGCGGGAAAGCGCCTCGTCGAGTTCCTTTTTCAGCGCATCCGCAAGCAAAAGCACCTTTTCCAGGGGGACTTTTCCCGCGCGGATCGCCAGGAGTTCATCCCGCTCGCCTTCCGGCCGGAACGTGCGGAAATGTCCGGTTTTGACCGCCTCCAGCCCCGTACGCAGCACCCGGATCAGGTGCGCCGCCTCCTTCGTGTCATAGCCGTGGGTCTCGATGAGGGAATTTCTCAGCGCCGACGGAGGTTTTTTCCCCTCCAGACGCTTGCGCACGGTATGGGCAAACCCGCGGTAGGACCGGTAAATCCTGCGGCTCAGGAAGGCTTCGCGGGCTTTCCGGAGTTCCTCCCCGAGCGGGTCCATCCTCAGGATGTGTTCCCTTTCCACGAAAAGGAGTTCCAGGATGTTCGGGTTGGCCGAAAGCGCCATCTCCGCAAACTGGCGGAGCGGGTAATACGTCACATCATGCGGTTCGGTGCGGGATACGGACTGCACCGGTTCAAACCCCAGAAGTTGCCGTTCCGTGGGAAGAAACACCCCACGGATGTCCAGGTCGGAGGTTTCGGTGGCCGTCCCATAGGCGTGGGAGCCGGTTATGACAGCGTAGATGATGTTCATGATCTCTCTCCTTCCTCATCGAATTTGGCCGGGATGATCCCGAATGGCCATAAACGGCGGCCGGGCGCCGCCGCTCGTTGGAGATCAGAAATGGCCATGCTCCTTCAGGGAGTAATAGCCATCCCGCCCGACGATCACATGGTCCACAACCTGAATCCCGATGAGGTTCCCCGCCTCAGTCAGCCGTCTGGTGAGTTCAATGTCGGCTTCGCTGGGCGCCGGGTCCCCGCTCGGGTGGTTGTGAACGCAGATGATCCCCGCCGCGCTTGCTTGAATCGCCGCCTTGAACACTTCCCGCGGGTGGACGACGGAAGCATCCAGCGTCCCCACGGAAACGGTCTTGCGCTTGAACACCCGGTTTTTGGCGTTCAAGAACAGGACCACGAACTCCTCATGGTCCAGGAACGCCATATCGCTGGTGAGGCGGTAGACATCCCGCGGACCATTCACTTTTGCAAGGTCAGCGCCCGAAAGCGTCTCCTGCAAAAGTTTGATCAAGATTTCGGCCACCTTCCTGCGCGACGCAGGGAGCACCGAAAGGTCGGTCTCGCGGACAATGAATTCAAACGTGTTCATAAAAATCACCTCGGCGTCGTGGATTTTGCTCTCGTGGAGCATAAATCC
>ERZ795042.947-NODE-947-length-20539-cov-4.673501_pt1 | contig 20539 bp, 18 predicted proteins | sample MGYA00375126_ERZ795042 | MGnify/ENA primary metagenome ERZ795042 (study PRJEB30171, sample SAMN05518105) | compost metagenome | isolation source: Feedstock adapted compost from Newby Island compost facility, Milpitas, CA | place: USA:Newby Island compost facility...
CTCGGGCCGAAGTCGCGGATATCCGCCTGGTGAATCAAGGGGAAGATGCAGTGCTCGTGCGCCAGCCGGATCAGATCCGACGCCTCCGGCGCCTGCGGAATCGTACCCGCCGCCATTGTTCTCGCCCTCCTCTCGACTACGCCCTCAGACCGGAACGGTCAATCCCGACGCGGCATTCTCACACACGCCACGCGCAAATCACCCGCCGTCGCGGCCCATTCATCGCGAGCGTCGCCTGTACCCGCAACCCAAATCGCGCGCGGAACCCGCGCCCAATATCGGTTCCGCCGGCCCCGCGCCCGCCAACCCATCGTCGGGATGGGACCCGTGAAAATGACGGCGGGCGTCGCGCCCTAACCGACCGCCCGCCATCCCGAACCTCGGCGTCTACATCAACCCCCGGTACGCGCCGCCATCCACCAACAACGTGACGCCCGTCACGTACGACGCCGCCGGCGACGCGATGAACGTCACCACGTTCGCGAACTCCTGCGGGTCACCGATCCGGCCCATCGGGATCGCCGCCGAATCCTCCGCGATGATCTCCTCGGCCGTCTTCCCCGCCTCCTCCGCCCGCTTCGCCGCTAGCGACCGGATCCGGTCCGTCAGAATCGAGCCCGGGCAAACGTTGTTCACCCGGATCTGTCGCGGCGCCAGCTCCGTCGCCAGCGTCTTCGCGAACCCGATCACCGCCGTCCGCGCCGTGTTCGACAACGCCAGCGTCGGAATCGGCTGCTTCACCGCGATCGAGACGATGTTCGTGATGCTCCCCCCGCCGCGCGCCTCAAGGTGCGGCACCGCTGCCATCGAGAGCCGCACCGCGCTCATCAGATTCAGCTCGATCGCGTCCAGCCACGCCTTGTCATCCGGGAAATCCAACACCCGGCCCGCCGGCGGCCCGCCCGCGTTACAGACCACCACATCCAGACCGCCCCGGCGCTCGACCGTCTCCTCGACCAGCCGCCGCACATCGTCCGGGTTCCGCATATCCCCGACGATCGCCAGCGGCTCCTGCCCCGACTCTTGCGCGATCGCCCGCGCCGTCTCGGCGACCGTCTCCTCATGCCGCCCGTTGATCGTCACCAGCGCGCCCTCGCGCGCCAGCGTCATCGCCACCGCGCGCCCGAGCCCCTTGCTCGACGCCGCGACGACCGCCACCTTCCCCTTCAGTCCCAGATCCACCGTTCCAACCTCCTCGGCCCGCGCGGGCCGCTCGATCGCCAGTCATCGTCACGCCGGCATTCTACGGGAGCCGCCGCCACCCGCCCGCCCCAAACCGGCAATCTTTGTCAGCACCCCGCGCCACCGCCTATCCTTGCGCGCATGGCCATGCGATCGCGCGGCGCCGACCAGGAAACCATCCCATTGCGGACCTCCGACGCCCCGTATCCACGTCGGGCGACGCTGGAGCGGCCGCTCGTCACATCGGCAATCGCCTTCCCGCTCTTCGTCGCCGCTGTCCACTTCATCATCGTCCAGGTGGCTGCGAGTCTCGCCTATCGCTACGGCACCTCCACCTCGCCCTCCGGCCCACAGCGGTACGTCCCGAACCAGCTTGACGGCCTCGCCGACCTCCTCGTCGGGCCGATGCGCCGGTGGGACGGACTCTGGTACACGATGATCGCCGAGCAAGGCTACGGCGAATGGTCCCCCAAGGCCGCCTTCTGGCCCCTCTTCCCGTGGACCATGCGCGGCCTGAGCAGGATCACCGGCCTGCAACCGGAAGTCGCCGGCTACATCATCGCCAACGTCTGCTTTGTGCTTGCGCTGATGTTCCTGTACCGGCTCGTCGCGCTCGACTTCGACGAGCGGATCGCGCGGCGCACGCTTTGGGCGATCGCCCTCTTCCCGACGTCCCTCTTCTTCTCCGCCGTCTACACCGAGGCGCCCTTCCTCATGCTCTCCGTCGGCGCGCTCCTCGCTGCCCGGCTGCGCTACTGGTGGATCGCCGGCATCCTCGGCGCACTCGCCGCGCTGACTCGCTCCTACGGCGTCTTCCTCGGCTTACCCTTCGCCGTCCTCTTCCTGCAGCAGCACGGCTTCTACCTCCGCCACCTCGTCCCGCGCGGCCTCGCCGTCGCCATGCCCGCGCTCGGCCCGGCCCTCTTCTCGCTGCACCTCGACCGCATCTGGGGCAATCCGTGGCTGTGGCGCGACGTCCAGGAGCAATGGAACCGCCACTCCGCCAAGCCCTGGGAAACCCTCCGCTGGGCCTTCTCCAACAGCCCGCAAGCGGAGGCGATCGGCGTCCCGGCCGGCGCCGACTGGAGCTGGCTGGAGCAGCTCGTCCGCAACCCGAGCTGGTCGCTCCTCACCGACACCACCTGGCGCCGCGGCATCGCCGATAGCGACACCCTCGAGCTCGTCTGCACGCTGCTCTTTCTCGGACTCGCCGTCGTCGGCCTGAAAGCCCTGCCGCTGTATCAGAGCGTCTGGCTCATCCCCGGCCTGCTCATCCCCCTCTTCCAGCCCTCGTCGGTCCACATCCTGATGAGCATGCCGCGCTTCGGCCTCACCCTCTTCCCGTTGTTCGTCGTGATCGCCTGGCTCCTCCGCGCGCGCGTCATCGCCGTCCCCGCCGCCCTCGTCTCGACCGCCCTCCTCATCTTGCTGACCATCCAGTTCGCCAACTGGTACTGGGTCTCCTGACCGCCCGCCTGGCGTACCGTATCGTCGGAACCCACTGTCTGGGGCGAAACCGACGCCAGCCTCGAATCTGTGCGCGTTGACTCCAACCTTCGTAGGGGCGTAACCCGTGTCCGCCCAGCGGCCGCAGGCCGAGAGATCACCTGCGTCCCGCGAACAGCGGCCCCGTCCCAGGCTCGCTGACCACCACCCGGCACCCCTTGCAGCCGCACACGAGTCACCGCCCACGCTCAATCCCCACCCTGCCCTAAAGCAGAGTGCAACTCCAGCGGTCGAAGAGTACCGCAAGGGGGCTGAACCGCGTGTTTCAATCCCCACCCTGCCCTAAAGCAGAGTGCAACGCGCTCATGCCACATCCCTCCACAGGCCTTCGACCTGTTTCAATCCCCACCCTGCCCTAAAGCAGAGTGCAACCCAAATCCGGGAAGCCCGCTCTCGAGCCGAGCGAGTTTCAATCCCCACCCTGCCCTAAAGCAGAGTGCAACGAGGTGACTAGCGCCCGGTCGAAGGTCGCAAGCTAGTTTCAATCCCCACCCTGCCCTAAAGCAGAGTGCAACCGACCGTTGCCGGTGGGAGCGGCGAGACGGTCACGGGTTTCAATCCCCACCCTGCCCTAAAGCAGAGTGCAACGCCGATGCGGGAGATGACGGGGCGCGTGCCCTCCGAGTTTCAATCCCCACCCTGCCCTAAAGCAGAGTGCAACCGTGATTTTGCCGGTCGGGGAGCCGTCGAGCGTGACGTTTCAATCCCCACCCTGCCCTAAAGCAGAGTGCAACTCCTGCAGCCCGTGCTCCATCGCCCAATAGGTGGCGAGGTTTCAATCCCCACCCTGCCCTAAAGCAGAGTGCAACACCGGACGGGCACGTTCTATGACGAGTACGACACCATGTTTCAATCCCCACCCTGCCCTAAAGCAGAGTGCAACGTGAGCCGGGCGGAGATAGAAGGCAACACGGCGCTCCGCTAGTTTCAATCCCCACCCTGCCCTAAAGCAGAGTGCAACCCGCCCCAAAGTGTGGCGGTGCGTCCCAATCAATCGGTTTCAATCCCCACCCTGCCCTAAAGCAGAGTGCAACTCCGGTTCGGCCGGCCACCCCGCTCCGGCCGGAGCTGGTTTCAATCCCCACCCTGCCCTAAAGCAGAGTGCAACTTGGGGACTTCCTCGAGTGCTGCCCCGATCTCGATAAGTTTCAATCCCCACCCTGCCCTAAAGCAGAGTGCAACTCGGGAGCGTTGGCGTAAGTGGGATCGTTCCCCACGTTTCAATCCCCACCCTGCCCTAAAGCAGAGTGCAACAGGTGCGGCCAAGCTTTTCAAGGTCGCGCGTCAGCGTGCGGTTTCAATCCCCACCCTGCCCTAAAGCAGAGTGCAACGTGACTGTCCAGTACCACATGGTTGACTCCTTTTGCTAAAAGCTTCAATCCCCACCCTGCCCTAAAGCAGAGTGCAACGATCCGGGACAGCGAGGGCCGGCCCGTCGCCTGTGACGTTTCAATCCCCACCCTGCCCTAAAGCAGAGTGCAACCTTGGAGATCGGCTTGAGGCCCGTATCGCCGTTCACGTTTCAATCCCCACCCTGCCCTAAAGCAGAGTGCAACATGAGCCGCCGGTGCAGCTCTGGCCAGACCGTTCGCAGTTTCAATCCCCACCCTGCCCTAAAGCAGAGTGCAACCGACGAGGCGGCGCGGCTGGCCTTCGCCCGCGAATACGTTTCAATCCCCACCCTGCCCTAAAGCAGAGTGCAACGATTGGATTCGCGACTGGTTCGGCGTGCGGCGCATTACGTTTCAATCCCCACCCTGCCCTAAAGCAGAGTGCAACCACGTGCTGCAGGCTCGCCGATTGCCCACGCGCAGTTTCAATCCCCACCCTGCCCTAAAGCAGAGTGCAACCCGTTTCGGCCGGCCACCCCGCGCCGGCCGGAGTTGGTTTCAATCCCCACCCTGCCCTAAAGCAGAGTGCAACCCGAGATTGACGAGCGCCTCGCGGAGGTCGAGCGACTGTTTCAATCCCCACCCTGCCCTAAAGCAGAGTGCAACATCTTGGTGTTGAGGTTCGGTCGCGGGGATCAAGCGTGTTTCAATCCCCACCCTGCCCTAAAGCAGAGTGCAACGGATCAACCGCCTTCCCGTCCCGCCGAAGCTCGAAGTGTTTCAATCCCCACCCTGCCCTAAAGCAGAGTGCAACCGTACAACGTCAACCTTCTCGAGCTATCCCGCGAGGTTTCAATCCCCACCCTGCCCTAAAGCAGAGTGCAACAGAAGTACGCGGGATACCGCCTTTTATTTCATAACCTTGTTTCAATCCCCACCCTGCCCTAAAGCAGAGTGCAACACATAGGGCTGAGCGGCAGAGAGCTTACGCAAGAGGTTTCAATCCCCACCCTGCCCTAAAGCAGAGTGCAACGGCGCAAAATCTGAGCAAATCTCGACATTCCTCCTTCCTCCATCCACCGCGTGACGACCGCGCCACTTTCGTCACACGTCAAATTCTCGGCAAATCTCTGCAACTTCCGCTCTCGCTCCGCGCGAACCTCCCGGAATTTTTGCTCCCGCACCCGGTTCGCGCAATACTTCGGACTTCGAAGTTTATACGATGAGCGGCTCCCGAAAATCATGCGGTGGCTCCACTCCGTACACCTTCACCAGCCGCTCCCGCGGCCCTGGCAGGCGGTAGATCCGCAGCCGGTCCTGACTCTCGTCGATGACCCGCAACAAGCGGTCCTCTAAATCCTCGAGCTGCGCTTCCGTCACCCGGCACTCAAACACCGAGTTCTGCACTCGTTGACCAAATCCCAAGCAAATCGTCGCCACTTTCCGCAGGCGCTTCCTACCAGCAGCGGTCTCTGTGTTTACATCGTATGCAACCACGATCTCCACCACGCCCCCTCATCGCATCAGAAACGGCGGATAATGCGCCAGATCCTCCCGCAGATGCCGGGCAAGCAGCCTCGCTTGGATATGCGGGACAAGCCCCAGTGGGATCCTCCGGTCCAGCACCCGGTGCTCCACCTCCTCCTCTTTTCGCTTTTGGTATGCCACGATTACCGTTCGACGCCCCCGCTCATTCAAGTAGACCGCGCCCGCCGGTATTGGTGTCACAGCATCCTCCCCCTCACTCCCTTCCTCTCCCCACCACTCAAAATCCTCCGGCCCAAGCTGCCGCCGGTTGACCAACGTCAGCGCCAATCGATCCGCCAGCGCCGGCCGCAGCTCCTCCATCAGGTCCAATGCCAATGCCGGCCGGCCCGGTCGAAGGGCATGGAAGAATCCCACTTGCGGATCCAATCCCACCCCTTCCAGCGCCGCTTCGCAGTCCACACGCAAGAGGGTGTAGAGAAACGACAGCACCGCATTCATCGGATCGCGCGGCGGTCGCCGGTTCCGTCCCTTCATCTCAAACACATCTCGTTGCTCCCGCACCATCCTCGGAAACACCTCGAAGTACACCCGCGCTGCCTCTCCCTCATCCCCTCGCAACAAATCCACATCCCTCCGCAGAGGCAACCGCTGTACGATGGCCGCAATCCGATCGGCCGCGCCTCGCAGTTCCTGCGCGTCCTCCCCGCTGCTCTCCCGCGCTGCCCGCAGCAGCACGTGCCGTGCATTGCGCAGCTTTCCCGCCACCAAGTTGCGCCCAATCTCCGTTCGGCGCGTCTCGTCGCTCAGCGCCAAATGCTGCGACCGCCGTAACAACACATTTCCGCTCGTCCGTCCCTCCATCCGTGCTTTGAATCGCCCACGCTCGTCGAGCCACACGACGCTCCTCCCATCATCCGCGCACCGGTGAAGCAGTGCCGGACTGATTAGCACGTCGCCAAAGCAGACGATTGCGCTCAGCTGCAACAGTGGCACCTGCAACTTGAGCTCCCGGCCCACTTCAACTCTCAGCGTGTCATGATCGAGATGGACGTAGGCTCGCGGAGTCGTGACATACAACGTGTTCAGGAGCTGTCGCATCGTCGTTCCGCTTCCGGCCTTTCTCACTCGTCGTCACATCGGAACAGCGCACCCTGAAAGCCACGAATCCGAGCCGGATTTGCGGTCACCGTGGGCAGGCACGCCTCGAATAACGAACAGTCCGGACAACGCTCGTCATTCGGCGCCGGCGGCAACCGCGTCCCCGCCAGCATCGCCCTCACCTCTCGCGTCGCCTCTTCAACCATCATTCGCAAGCTCAAGTCAAAAACCACGGTCCGCCGCGCCCGAGAGCCGTAGTAGTAAATCGCTCCGGCCGGCACTGGACGCTGTAGCATCTCCTCCAAACACATCGCCTGCGCGCACAGTTGCACCGCCTCATGCATCCAATATCGGCGTCGGCCCGTCTTATACTCCACCGGGAAGGGCACTCCATCTCGAAACTCGACAAGATCGGCCTTGCCAGTGAGTCCCAGCCGGTCGGACCATACCGGCATTCCCCGCACGAGCCGCACCCCACCCTCCGTCTCAATGCCAGCCTCATGCACCAGGCGATGCACTCGATGCCCACGCATGGTGAATAGGTTCTCGTCCTCTATTCGATCCAGATGATGCAGCGCACACTGTCGCTGGCAATAGCTCCAATGCTCGAGCGCCGAGATCACGACCAATTCATCGTCCCGCCACGCCATACGTGTCGGCTCCTTCGCTCCCCCTCCCGGCCCTGCCGCTCCTGACCGCAACGTCCATCAAGGCGCCTCCCCTCGGCGCACGCGCGTTCGTTTCCGTCGCGCAAGCGCCAAGAGGAGGCGCTTTTCCAATACGCTCCGAATGCTCCGTGACAGTGGCTTTTCTAGCCGACTACTGGCGTCAGCGTGACGCCCTTCGGCAAGCCTGAGTCATTCACCGTGACCTCGTAATCGGCGAACGAGCGCGGCGCCACCACCCCCAGCCGGAGCTTCACCTCGACCCGCGCCAGTAGCTCGTGCGCCGGCGCATTGCCGTATTTGTTCTCATGGCTGAACACATAGAGCCCGCGGCACGCCATCATCCCGCGCGACGCCGAGCGGTCTAAATCCCACATGCGCGTCAGCGCCTCCCACACCACCGCCAGATCGTCGTTCGAGAATCCCGTGCTCGCCGCGAAGAGTGGGTTGTAGAAGACGTGCGCGCGGTACAGCCCGTACGGCACTATCGCCTTGCGGCCCATCTCCGTACGCTTGCCGCCCTGCTCCTCTCCCTCCGCCGAGACCCGGCGCGCATCCTCCGGCCGCGTAATCGCGATCCGCGTGATCGACAGGTCGAGCGGGACGATCGGGTCAATGCTGCGGGCGAATGTCACCTGCACCGGTCCACGAACCTGCCCCGCGTTGACTCCCATGGCCATCACCGCGCCAAACGTGCGCACATCGAAGAAGTTGTCGCACATCCACGCCCGCGCGGAGTCGATCTCCTTCGCCGACGGCTTGTTCCCCCGCTCAGGGATCCCGAGCTCTTCATACGCCCGCTTGTGCAGGGTGTTCAGCGCCTCCTGGCTCTGGATGTAGATCTTGTATCGCGCCTCGGTGCCCCGAGTGGCATCCACCCAATCGCGGATCTTCCGCTTGATCGCCACGTCCGTCACCAGCCCCTGCATCGTCTCCGGATCGACCCTTGGCAGGTTGCCCGCGTCCGGATCGCCGTTCGGATTCCCATCCGTCACGTCGAACAGCAGCACCGCCTCGTGCCGCCGAGCAGCATCCAGGTGAACCGCCTGTTCCACCGCCACATTGCTCATCGCGTGTCGCTCCTTCCTCTGTTATCACTGGCCTCGCTCCGGCGCTTCTAGCCGGACGTCCATCACGTGCGTCGTTTCCACCGGCGCCAACGCGCCCTTAGTCCGCCTCGTGTGCTGCCTCAGCGGTCACCTCATCGGCGTCGGCCGCTCCCTGACGCGATCTCGACCGCTCCGCCCGCGCCCGGCGGTCAGCCGCCCGCTGGTGATAGAACCCCAGTGCAAAGAGCCCCTGCTCTTGCAGCGTCAACGTCGTCGGAAACTCTTGCAGCGGCTCCAGAATCTCCTCGAGTCGTTGCTCCAGCGCCAGGTAGGCCCCTCGGCTCCGCTCATCCTTCCGCAGCTTGCTCAAGTGCGCCTGAGCTCCGTGAAGGAGCGTGCCGAACACCGATGCCGGCGCGGACGACGCCGACCCATAGAACTTGTCCACGATCGTCGCGTTCGGATTGTTCAGCGCCCGCGCTTGAATCGCCTCCAGCACCGCCAGGAGCCGACCGCACAGGTAGGCTGGCTCTCGGTTGCTCAAATCCAGCTCACTCATCCACCCACTCCTTTCCCGTGCCATCTGGTCTCGAGACCCCATCACCAACTTGATCAGCATGGCGCGTTGCCGCGTCACGCTCTGCTCCGCGCGATTGCGCCGCACCGCCAGGTACAGCAAATCCATCGGCAATGGCGCGCCCGTCAACGCAAACTGCACCAGTGACGACGGCACCAGCTCGGGCGGCGACTCCTTGGCCATGTCACGCACCGTTGCAGCCGCGAGCTGCCAGACTGGCAGCGGCGCGCCCGCGCTCCCGTCGGTATTCACCAGCTCCTGCAGCGCGAAGTACTGCGCCAAGCATCGCTTCGCCTCGCCGATCGTCGAGTCGATCCAGCTCAGTACCGCCGCCCGGCCACCGCTCGCCCCAAGCACCATCGCGTAGCACGCGGTCAAATCCTCGCCGGTCGTCGCCGCTTCACTCCCAGTCCAAACCGCCTGCAGAAGCTGTCGCACCTCACTCGCATCAGGCGCCGCCAAGAATCGAATTGGGCTGAATGTGGCTGGACGCGCGGTCCAGAAGACGTACTCCACCCCCGCCACATGCAGGTGCGTCTCATCACTGCCCAGCAGCGCGTTTAGCGCATTCCCATACTTCTCAGCGCACGCTTGGCACGTCGGCGCAATCCGCGAGTTGGCCAGGCCGTACGACTCGAACGCGTTCTTGTTCGCGGAAATCAAGTCTGTGCCGCTCGTTTGCCCCTTCCGTATTCCCTTGATCTTCAGTGGATGTCGCTGCAAAGCCGGTCGCCGCTCGCCACAGACGATGCACTCCATCAAGTCGTCGTCCAACGTTGCGTCGTCTGTTGCAAACTGCCGCGCCCAAAACGACCGCACGGCCGGCAGTTCGATCGGCAACACGTCTCCAACCTGAAACGTCACGTGTTCGCCTGGGTCAAACTCCGCCGGGAGTTCCAGGAGATCCGGATCGATACCGAGTGCCAGCAGCTGCTGATCTCCCGGCTGCTCCACCGTGCGTGGCAGGTTCCCTGATGCATCGCGCGCCCGCTCAAGGAACCGCGCTACTGCCTCTACAGCAGGCTCACGCGTGGCATCCGCGCATGCGCGCGTGAGCACGACGAACTGATCGTGCGCCTGCCGAATGCGCTCCGGATTCCGCTCATTGTTGGACTCGATCTTTGTGATCCCAAAGACGTATTCGCCCGTGTCCGCCAGCAGCTTCGGCCGGATCTTGCTACTACGCTTGACGTACGGAGCGAGCATCTCCTTGCCGCGCTTGGTTCGCCGCTCATGTGGATCACTCAGGCTCTGAATACCCAGCAGCCGGCCTTCGTTATCCAGCACCGCGATATACCGAATCGGCTGTCGCTGATACATCGCCGGCGGCAGGTCCTCTTTCAGGCGTGATTCCGCGTACTCGCGCAACCGCTCCAGCAGCATCGGATCACTCCTCCGTGTCAGGCCGAAGCGGCACGCGGAGAATCCCCGCGTCCAACCGCGCATGGAAGAAGCGCGGTTGCGCGGATCCACTTTTGCCAGTCGGGTGCTCGAGGTCGTAGAGCATCCGGCCCAGATCCGCCGTCATCGGCACGGGTTGCTCGGTCCCCTCCACCGGACCGAACCAAGCGGAGAATTCCCGGCACCCCAGATAGGGCCGAGAAAAACACTGCCCTCGGTCAACCCGGCGTCGGAACTGATCCCGGTATTTGGCCGCATCTGCTGCGCCCGGCTTTGGAATTGGAAATGCGTGGATGATGTACGCCACATCCCGCAGCGCCAGCGTGTGCCGCTGTGCCCGATCCTCCGCGGCAACGTAGCCGCCTCCGGTCCGCTCCCACTCCTGCGCGGCACGATGCGATTGCCGGGTGTTCACCTCGTTCCGGAGGATCGAGAAGTACCGGATCGGGCGCAACACCCAGATCTCCTCGATGCGCCAGGTAAACTCCGGCTTCCAGAAGATCGCCTCCAAAATCCCCCGCGCAGCCGATGGCGTCATCACCGGATAGCTCACCCGCTCCACCTTCATCTCCGGCCGGGTGAAACAGGCCCAATCCCCCCAGACGCGCACCGACAGCGGCGTGTCATACCCCACGCCGAACCTCCTTTTCTGATTCCCGCGGTAGCTGTCTCCTCCTTGCACACCGAACGACAATCACCCCGCTCCGTTATGGTCCCCGTGCCACCCAGAAACCCTCCTCACACAACGAGCTCGGCCACATCGAGACGAGCCGCATCTACCTGTCCTAGACCCGTCACCGGGTCGTATTCCCCATGCCACAGCCAGATATCGCCGATCAGCTCGCTGACCGCCCCGTCCGCCGCTAATCGCTCAGCCGATCGGCGAGGCAGCGCCACCAGGTACGGCTGCGCTCGCTCGGCCCACGCGCGCGCCACTCGACCGTCAAGGCTTTGCGCCTCATCCATCAGCCGCCGCGTAACCGCCTCGTGGTCCACTCCTCCTGCACCGAAACCCTCACCTACTCTCCCTATTCCGCGATAGCGGACGAAAACCGACACGGTGTCGTCGTCGATCAGCCGGAACTCACGCGCCACCCGTTCGAACGCCAGTTGTCGCCGAAGGTCCTGAATCCGCCTGGCGTCGAGATCGACGCCGCGAAAGACCTGGGCGAAGTACGTGAGAAACGTGTCCGGATGATCCGGGTCCACACCCCCAGCACGCAGGAGTAGCCTCGTCACATCGCTCGCCGTGCGATACGCGCCCGCCGGCAAGCCCCCCTCCGCCGGCTGAAACACCACCACGCGGCCTTCCGCCAGCCGTCCCTCCCGGTTGCACCGGCCCGCCGCTTGAACGATCCGGTCCAGTGGCCCCAAAGCCCGCAGCACCACCGGGAAATCGAGATCCACTCCTGCCTCGACGACCTGCGTGCTCACCACGCGGCACGGCTTCCCACGCCGCAGCCGCTCACGGATCACCGCCAGCACGTCCCGCCGATGAGCGCCGCACAACAGGGTCGAGAGATGAAGCGCGTCGGGGTCCGCCAGCGCATCCAGAAGCGCCAACGCGTCCGCTTTCGTGTTCACTACCGCCATCGCCTGGGCGGCGCCGCGCATCTGCTCCGCCACCCGGTCCCACGTCCAGGGCTCGACTGGCCACTCGTACCGCACCCGCTTCAGCACACGGAACAGACGCGGAGGATCCGGCACGATCTCCCGCACGTTCGGCAAGCCACGAAAGCCCGGCGCATCCGCCAACGCCGGCTGCGTGGCCGTGCAGAGCAGCACCGTCGCGCCGAACTGCTCAACCAGCCGGCGCAGCATGTCCAACATCGGCTCGAGAAGCTTCGGCGGCAGCGTCTGCACCTCGTCGAGAATCACCACGCTCCTGGCAATGCGGTGCAGCTTGCGACACGCCGTCGTCCGATGCCCGAACAGGCTCTCGAAGAATTGGACCGCCGTCGTGACCACTACCGGCGCATCCCAGTTCTGCGCCGCCAGCCGCCGCCAGACCGCCTCAGGCGCCGGTTCGCCCTCCGGATCGTCGTGCCGGCTCGCATCGCTGTGATGCTCCAGCACGGCCCCTTCACCCCCGAGGATCGCGCGGTACACATCCGCCGTCTGATCGGTGATCGTCAGGTAGGGGCAGACCGTAATCACCCGCCGGAGGTTGTGCGTCACCGCATGGTGCAGCGCGAAGGCCAGCGCCGATCGCGTCTTGCCGCCCCCGGTCGGCACCGTCAGGCGGAAGAAGCCGGGCGGCAGGGCGGCAGCGGCCAGGCATGCCTCGTAGACCTCCCGCCGGATCGCGTTGACCGGGCCCGTGGCCCCGGCCATGAGCTGCTGCTGCTCCGCCACGACCCGATCGCGTAGCGCCGCCAGATCGGCCTGAGCATCACGCCGTGCCGCGGCCTCGGGATCGCCATGTGCCTCCGTATCCAGACAATCGGCATCCACCAGCGCCGAGAAGAGCAGCCGCAGGAAGCTCTCCAAGGCCAGCTCATCCGTCACGAAGTCAGGGAACACCGGCTCCCCGGACCGCGCCCCGGCAGGAATCACCCCGTCCGTCAGCACCCGCTGCACGGCTTCCCGCGCCAGGGCGCCACGCACCGAGCGTGGATCATTCAGCTCTTTGAGCCGGCTCCGCAGCGCGCCCTGATCGGGCAACCCGCCATGATGCCCGTGGATGAGAAATGCCAGCGCATCAGCGAACGACAGCGCTTGCAGCGTCCCTGCCCCCTTGTGATCCACCGTCGGGAACCGCCGCCCCGGCTCCCGCGCGCACTGGTGCAGATAGCGCTGGAACGCCTCGCTCGCCTTGCCGGCGTCGTGCCACGCCCCTGCCCAGTACGCGAGCTCCTCTCCGCCGAACGCCCGGGCATACTCAGCCGCCCGCTCAGCCACCCGTTGCAGATGGTCGTCCAGCAGGTGCCACTCCCCGTCCTGATTCGGTGTATGCGCGTAGAGCATCGTGTTTCCTCCCGGCGGGCACGTTGATTCCGCAGGCAAACCAATGGCATCCTACGATCCCTGAACACACGTTCTCAAGGAAAGACACACGCCGAAATGACGATCCCGCCGGTGATTCCGCCTATCAACAGCCTTGAGTTGAACTCAGAAGGCCAATATAGCGTGGCGACGACGCTGCACCGCCCAGCGCCGCGCGGCGTGGCCAGCCTGGGCCACGCGCTCCGGATCCAGCGCTTGGCGGCGGGGCTGAGCCAGGCGGCGCTCGCAGCGCGGGTGGGGATGGGGCACTCGATGATCGCCCAACTGGAACACGGGACGTGCGGGCCGTCCCCGCCCCGTGGCCGCCGGAGACGCCCACGCCGACCGAAATATCGATGACCGCGCCCGGCGGGGCGTGCGCCCCCAGCTACCCGACGGTCTGCATCCCGCCGCCCCGGATCTCGCCTGCGGCGCCATCCTCTAGCGGCGATTCCCGGCGGTCGGCGCCGACCCGCACGGGTTCGACCGAGACCGCGACGGTGTCGGTTGCGAAGGCGGACCACCGCGCGGGGCAGGAAACTGCGCCCCGACCTGGTCGCTCACCTGGCGTTCCCCCGCACCCCGCGCTCGCCCGTCAGGTACGATGAGGCACCAGGTAAGCGCACTAGTGCCCGCCACCTCCCCGAGCGGCCAGCATCGGTCGGACTGCGGCCGCGACCGCCCCGGCCACGGCGACGGCGGGGAAAGCGACGATCCACGGCACCCACCGCACGCCGAGGAGCTGAACCGGCACCACGACGGTCCACGTCGCGAAGCCGACGAGGAGCCAGCGCCCCGGGTCGGCCGCTCCCGGCGCTCGCAGCGCGATCGCCAGGCCGAGTTGGAGGCACGTTAGCAGGAAGACTGCCCCGCCCAGCGTCCAAATCCCTGCGAGGCTGCAGAGCGCCGAGCATCCTGCAGCGCCCACCAGCGTAAGCCAGGCCCGCCCGCGCCAGCCGCGAACCGTCAAAGCGAGGGATGCCGCGAGGAGCGCGCCGAACGCCAGCGCCACGACGCATCGATCCCAGCCTAGGGCGCGCCGGCCGGGGAGGCAATGGGGCTGCCCATGGGCGGTGCCGCGGCGGCGCTCTCCTCCGCGTCTTCCGACGTCGCCTCGCCGCCGCGCTCGAGCACCACGGACACCACCTCGAGGTCGGCCGTGGCCGTCCCCGTGTTGTCGATCCTGCCGATGGCTCCGGATTCGCTGAAGATGCTGGCGCCGGCCGGGATGTCCATCACGACGCCGTCGACCGACGGCTCGCCCGCGATCGCCGCGCCGTCGGACCCGGTGACGGCAACATCTGCGGTGTCGCTGAGCGTGAGCGTCAGCACCCCCCTCTCGACGTAGAGCAGCACGGGGCCGGGGAACCGCATGTCAATCATCGCGCCCGGCTGGAGGTGGGCGCGTTCGAGGCGCAGGCTGGCTGCGTCCGATTCGGTCCACGGGAACGGGGGCGAGGTGGCGATCCGTTCGATGCCGAGGGGCGGTTCGGACGCGCCGGCGTGGGCGCTGATGCCCGCCCACGTCGCGGCCGCCAAAAGCAGGAGGATCACCGTTTGGGCCCGCATCGTCTGGCCTCCCGCGCACGGGGGCTGATCTGCGCCCCCGTGCGCCGCTGATTCAGGACCGTCGCGCTACCAGTACTCGCCCGGGTACCAGGCATAGTACCACTGCAGCAGGTTGATGCAGCTGGGGCCGGATGCCCAGATGTTCCCGACCCAGAAGTGGTATTCGTACGGTGTGACCTCCGCGACCACCTGGTCGTAGTAGGTGTGCGCGGTCGAGGTGCACGCCGGGAAGATGCTGTTGTAGAAGTGGCCGTTGGTCCAGGACGCCGCGTACGTTGAGGTGGCCTCGCAGCCGTAGCCCGCGTAGTACCCGGTCGTCTCGCGGTTCCACCCGTCCTCGCTCAAACGCCACCAGGTGTGCCCGCAAGTCGCCGACAGGATCGTCGAACCCGAGGTGTTGTCCTTCACCCGCGACCGGACGCGATTGACGTCGATGCCAAGGTAGTCCTCCCAGGCGTAGTAGACGGTCGCCTGCTTGTTGAGGTGCGTGTATCGATCCGAGACAGTAGGAAGCCCGCCCGCTGGGCCCGCCGACGCCCACAGCCGCTTGGCCCAGCCGGCCGCGCGCCCTTCGATATCGCAGACCCCCGCAGGCGCGTGGTCATCCCCGTCGGCCAGGACGGCCGAGCAGTCGACGTCGGGGCTCGCGGCCTTGGTTTCGTCGCTCTCCTCACCATCGGCCGCCGGGTACACGGCGTAGGCGGGGATGCCGCTCGTGACCTCGAACGTGCAGGTCTTCAAGTCAGCCTTCGAAAGCCAGCCGACCTGGGGCGTCGCCTGGTCGATCGGTTGCGAGAACCGGACACTGTAGATGCAGCTGCCGTCCTCAGTAAAGGCCCCCTGGAAGGTGTCGACCCAGCTGGCGGCGAGTTCCGGGACGACGCGTGGCTTCGCGAACGTCACGACCACTTGATCGTCGACGGCGTCCTGCGCCGCGGTGCCGGCGGCGCCCGCGCCGAAGACCAGGCCCGCGACGAGCGTCAGAGCGAGCGCGCCGAGGCGGTTGCGTCGAGCGTTGCGAATCTTCATACGGCCTCCTTTTCCCTTTCGAAACTGAGCCAAGCGCTCGCCGCGCATGCCACCATTCCGCGATGGCGAACGTGACGCAGGAGGTGGCGAGGGCGAGGAGGACGGGCGGAGGAGATTGGGTGGCACCTCTCTACTCCTTTCCAACTAACTAACTCTATGCGCATTTCACTTACGCGGGGCGGCGCTGGCAAGCCCCCGGCCTCGCTGTCGCTTCCACACGGCATTCCCTGGTGGGAACGGGTGCATAGCGCGTCGCGCTCTCCCGGCATTCGCCCCGATGTTCCCTCGCCGGACTTCTCCGACACGCTGGCCGCCTGCATTCCAAGTCCCGGCTCCTCACGCTCCCGGCGGCAGCGTGCGCGAGGCACCGCCCGGCTCCAGAGGAAGAGGGGGCCGGGGGAATGAGAGCCAATCGTCCATGCGCGATCGGTTTGCCAGCCCACGGATGGCTGACACCTCACGAATCGAGACGCCACTGGTGCCTCCCTTCCCAGGGAAGGGAGCGAGCAAGCGCGTCCCTACCGCCCCCTGACTCCCGCCGGGGGTGGGGGCCGTGAATTTGCTACACTGCCGCCCATCAGAATGCTGGCCCGCCACGGGCGGGTCATCCGGTTCTCAAGCCACAGCCCAGCGCGGGAGGATGCACCGTGACTGACAGCACCGCCTTGGACCGCGTCCTTGCCATGATCGAGGCGCGCCAGGACGAAATCGTCGCCTTCGCCAGCCACCTCATTCAGCAACCATCCATCAACCCGGACCTTGAACCCAACCCCGACGCCGAGCGCCCCGCCCAGGAATGGCTGCGCGACCAGATCGCCTCGTTCGGCGGCTTCGAGATCGACTACTGGGAGATCGCCCCCAATCGCCCCAACCTCGTCGCCACCCGGCCCGGCGCCGGCGGCGGCCGCTCCCTCGCCTGGTCCGCCCATACCGACGTCGTCCCCGTCACCCCGGAGCAGGCCGAGCAGTGGGAAGGCGCCGGCCCCTTCTCCGGCGAGGTCCGAGACGGCAAGCTCTGGGGGCGCGGCGCCTCCGACATGAAAGGCGCCATCGCCGCCTACGTCATGGCCGCCCGCATCATCAAGGACGCCGGCGTCACCCTCCGCGGCGATCTCAAGCTCGTCCAATCCGTCGGCGAAGAGGCCGGCCGCCGCGACATCGGCTGCAACACCGTCCTCGATCGCGGTCACCGCACCGATTTCGCTATCTTCCCGGAACCGTCGAACTTCGCCGTCTATCCGACGATCAAGGGCGAGATCTACTTCAAATTGACCGTCTTCGGGAAGTCAACCCACATCTGCAATCGCCACCTGGTCAACCAGCCCCTCCCGCACGGGATGGAGCGCCCCGGCGTCTCGGCCATTGACCTGATGCTCAAGTACCAGCTGGCCATCCTCGAGCTGGAGCGGCAGTGGAACCTCTGGCGGTCCAATCCTCACGTCCCGCCCGGTGGCATGTTCATCAACATCAACACCATGCAGGCCGGCACCTCCCTCACCTCCGTTCCAGACTCGGCCGAGGCCACCGGCTCACTCCTCTTCAACCCGGACCTCACCGGGCAGGAGGTCATGGACGAAGTCCGCGCCACCATCGACCGCGTCACCCAGGGCGACTATTGGCTCCGCGAGCACCCGCCGGTCCTCGACCTGCCGCTCGACTCCGAGAGCGCCGCGCCCTGGATCAAGGAGCCGGTCAACCTCCCGCACGACCACCCGGGCGTCGTGACCATCGTCGAGACGATGCAGCAGGTCACCGGCGAGACGCCCCCGGTGACGATCTCGCCCTTCGTCTGCGACGCCAACTTCTGGTTCCCGCTCGGCCAGCCGTGCCTCGTCTGGGGCGTCGGCGACCCGACCTACGGCATTCACGGCACGAACGAGTTCCTCCCCGTCGCCGACCTCATCAAGGCGACCAAGCTCTTCGCCGCCGTCACCATGGCCTGGTGCGGCGTCGCCTAGTCGAATCCTTCGGCGCTCACGTCTGATCCGCGCCGCCGCTTTCGGAACCGCCCGCCACGCGGTACCATAGCGGCGGCGCCCATCGTCGCCCCGCGCTCGTCGCGCCGGCGTTCCGGACGATCGAGGATCAACCGATGAGCACCGCTCAACCAACCATGTCCGTCCATCCCGAGGCAGAGGGTGAGCCCGAAGCGGCCAGCGACCCCGGTCGCCAGCTCGCGGCCGAGCTCGACCGGCTCCGCGAACGCCTCACCGCCTACGAGCGACTCGATGGCCAGCTCGAGGCGATGATCGCCCAGCTCACCGATCTCCTGCGCGGCTCGGTCGAGCTTCGCCGCCGCACGCATCAGGAGATCACCGCCGCGCTCACCCGGTGCGAGGCGCTCATCAACGCCGACCGCGAGGCCCACCAGCGCCTCCTGGAGACGTTCCGCGCCGACCTCGCGGTCTTGCGCCAGCGCGCCAGCGCCACCAGCGCCACCGCCGCGCTCCTTCAGACACAGCTGGAAGAGCTCGCTTTCCAGCTGGACGCCAACGGTCACGTCCCCGCGCCGGCCACACCTCCCCCGGCGCAGCCCGTGGCACAACCCACGGTTCAGCCCACGGCTCAGCCCGCGCCACCCACCGTGCAGCCCGCGGCGCAGCGGGCGCAACCGGCGGCACAAACGCCGCCGCCCATGACCGCCCACTCTCAGCTGGTGGTGATCCAGAACGTGCCGAGCGTCGCCGTCGCGCTGACGCTCCAGCAATTCCTCGGGAGTCTCGAGCCGGTCACGGCGATGGCCGCTCGAGAATACGCCGCTGGCGAGCTTCGTCTCGAGGTCGAGACGCGCCGCCCGCTGACCGCCGCCGACCTGCAGGGTTGGCCAGGCGGCCGCCTCGCGCTCGTCGAGCAATCCCTCGACCGAATCGTCCTCCGCTACGCCCCGGACAGCCCCGTCACCCCTCCGGATACGCGGCGCCCCTGATATGACTTACGGGCTACTCGAACGCCTTTCCTTGCCCCATTCGGTCCAGTAGGGTAAGGTCAGGCAGCGCGCTCGGTCATAGTCTGAACCCGAGGAACCGCTGGCATGTTCGGCCGAGCGTGTCGGATCGCTCGGTAGCGCGGCGTCGGTCATCGCCCCGGCCCCCAAAGGGCAGGCGTCCCAAGCATGGTGGGAATCGTCGTGCCGGGAGCCCGGCCGGGCAAGCGGACGGAGGAACGCATGGATCACCAGGAACCCCAGAGTGGAGCCGGCACCAGCGGCGTGCCGAGAGAGTTCATCGCCCTGACGCACGGTCAGGAGTGGGTCGAGTTCTACGAGTCGTTCGACAAGCTCGTCCAGGACCACCTCCAGCGCTCCTCCGAGCTGCTTCGCCGCGCGCTGGCGCTGCCGGAAGTCGCCGATCGCGAGGTCGCGCAGGTCCGCGCGGAGATGGAGGCCAAGCTCGCCGCCGAGCGCGAGCAGAGCCGGAAGCTTCTCGGCCAGCTGCGCGAGGAGCTCGCCGCCAGCCAGCGCCAAGTCAGCGCCCTCTCGGAGAGCGTCCAGAGCCTGATCGCCGATCTCGATCGCCTCAACGCGCGGCTCGGCGAGTCGCTCCAGAGCTATGACGAGGAGAAGGGCGCGGCCGAGGCGGCGCCCGCTCAGGCCGAGAACCCGGTCGTCGCTGGGGCCACGGATTCCTTCGTCGTCAGCGCGACCGCGACGGCCGAGGCTGGCGAGGCCACGCCGGAGCAGACGACGGGTGAGGCGCCGGTCGCCGTGACCGCCGAGGCGTCTTCCGAGGAGCCGGCGGCTGATGAGGTCGCCGCTCAGCCGGAGGAGCCGGCGAGCGCCCCGGTCGATCTCGCCGCGATCGCCGCGTCGGAAGCCGCCGAGCCCGCCAGCGAGACCACGGAGCCGGCGCCCGACGAGGCGCGCAAGGGCACGAACTACCTGAACGGCGACAACAGCACGGTCGATCGCCCGCGGCCGCACTGGCTCTCGGTCACGCGGATCGGCACTCGCTAGTACGCGCTCGAATCAACGACACTCTGACAGCAGCGGCCCTCGGTCAGTCCGGGGCCGCTGCTCGTTTGTCGATCAGAGTCGGATCACCGGGTTCCGCAGGGAGCCGATGCCGTCGATGATGATCTCGACCTCGTCACCGTCTTCAAGCGTGAACTCGGACGGCGGGACGATGCCAGTGCCGGTCATCAGAATGACGCCGGCCGGGAACTCGTTGTACCGACGCAGATACCCGACCAGATCCTCGAACGTCCGGTGCATCTGCGCCGTCGATGTCTCGCCTTCGAACTGAACCTCGCCGCCGCGCCGGATGATCAGGCGGATCGTCAGGTTTCGCGCGTCCGGGACTTCCCAGGCCAGCGCGATGACCGGCCCTACCGCCGCGGCGCACATGTAGACCTTCGCCTGCGGGAGATAGAGCGGGTTCTCCCCTTCGATCGAGCGCGAGGAGACGTCGTTGCCGACGGTGTAGCCAACGATCTCGCCGCTGCTGTTGATGACGAGCGCGAGCTCGGGCTCCGGGACATCCCAGGTCGAATCGCCGCGGACGGCGACCGGCTCGCCCGGCCCGGACACGCGATTCGGCGTCGCCTTCAGGAACAGCTCCGGCCGATCGGCCTCATAGACGCGGTCGTAGACGGTCTTCTCGCGCGACTCTTCCATGCGAGCGTCGCGGCTCCGCAGGTACGTGACGCCCGCCGCCCAGATTT
>ERZ795042.951-NODE-951-length-20480-cov-544.175716_pt1 | contig 20480 bp, 16 predicted proteins | sample MGYA00375126_ERZ795042 | MGnify/ENA primary metagenome ERZ795042 (study PRJEB30171, sample SAMN05518105) | compost metagenome | isolation source: Feedstock adapted compost from Newby Island compost facility, Milpitas, CA | place: USA:Newby Island compost...
GCGACAGAGACGGACATCCCCGGATCAATCTGATCGGAACGAAAAGAGCGCGTTGGTTACCCCGCGGCTTTCACCGCAATTGCCCCCAGGTACTGTCAGACAAGAAGATATGCAGATTATTTGTGGGGAGGGCGGGACTGCAATCCATGAAAACTAAGGCAACTTCATCCTGCACTACCCCCTCAAAACAGCTCATTTGAGCCGATTTTTGTTCTTTGTTGCAACACCAGACTGCAGGATCGAAACAGAATGTTTCACCTATAGTTTCACCATGGTGAAACACATCCGTTCGGGTCCGGACCGCCCACAACAGGCCGGAATTCCGGGCGCCGGTGAAACAAACAGGTGAAACATGCGCTTCCGCTTCGAGCTTCGAACCGACAGGGTAAGCGCTGATGGCACCGCGCCGCTCTACCTGCGCATCACACACCACCGCCGGCTCTATCGCGTGGCCACAGGGATTCGCCTTGCGCCCGCCGACTGGAACGATCGCAAGCAGGAAGTGCGCCGAAGCCATCCTCTTGCAAAGGCCCTGAACACCCGTCTCCGGGATCTGCTGATCGAGGCCCAGCGCCTGTCCCTGAAACACCCAAACGATCCCGAAGCCGTCCGCGCCGCCCTGAAGGGACCCCGTGGCGATGTGCTTGACTTTGCCCGTCGTCACATCGAACGGCTCACACAGCAGGGCCGCTACTGGGAGCAGCGCAAATACCACACGCTGCTGCTCAAACTGAGCGCAGTCTTCCGCAGGCTTGACTGGGAAGAACTGACGCCGCGCGCCCTTGAGCGTTTCGAGCAGCAGCTGCGCACCAGGTGGGGCAACGCGCCTTCGACGACCTACAAGGAAATGACACGCCTTCGTCGCCTGGTGCGCCTGGCCATTCGCGAAGGGCTGCTCCCACCCGATCGCGACCCGTTCCTGCGCTTCGAAATGCCCCGCCCGGGCCGTCCCGTACGTCGCAAGCTTACCCTGGAAGAGATTCGCGCCCTCGAGGCGCTCGAGCTTCCCGAAGGGTCCCGACTGGCGCTCTACCGGGACGTGTTTCTGTTCTGCGTCTATGCCGGCGGCATGCGCTTCGGAGACGCCGTGAGCCTGCGCCGGGAGGCCATCGGCCCCGACGGCTGGCTCCGCTACACGCAGATGAAGACCGGCACGCGCGTGGAGCTTCCACTTCCACCGCCCGCGCTGGAAATCGTGCGGCGCTGGGAGCGCAGGGACTTCCCCTTTGTTTTTCCGCTGCTCGAGCCGGGAGACGACGCCGATCCCTGGCGGCTCCGGCGTCGCATCGCCTCGAAGAATGCGCTGGCCAATCGTTATCTGAAGCAGATTGCCCGGATGGCCGGTCTGGCCGTCCCGGAAGAAGTTACCACACACACGGCCAGACATTCGTTTGCCGACGCAGCCCGTCGCGCCTCAGGCGACGTGTTCGCCGTCAGCCGAGCGCTCGGGCACACGAAGCTTTCCACCACGCAACGCTATCTGTCCGAACTGGACCGGGACGCCGTCGCACGCCTGATCGAAACCATGTGGAACTATGACTGAAAAAAAGCTTCCCTCCTGGCCTTTCTGGCCGGAAGACGCGCCTCACCCGGGCCTGCCGAAACACCTGATCCGGACCCGGCGCGAGCAAGAGGAACTGGAAATTGACACCTGGTACCGGATCTTCTGGGAGGACTACGACAAAGCGCGTGCGCAGGGCCTTGCCGAACTGGAAGCGCGCCACCGCGCGCTGCGCCGTATCTGGCGACGTCTTGAACTGCTCAAGCGCCGTGTGGAGCGGCCCCTTGCGCAGCTGCTGAAGGCGGTTGCCGAAAGACAACTGAAACTCCCCTACAAGGAGGGCCGCGCCGTCGTGGTCCGGGGACAGCCCGGCGCACGCGAGCTTTACGAGCTGAATCTGATCGGCCAGTTCTGGAGAGTGGAGCCGCAGTCGGCGACGGAACTTCCGGCGCTCGAAGTGAGCCAGCGGGGGGATTTCCTTGAAATCACGCTGCGCGCCCTTCCGCGCAGACGGGCCGTTTCCGAGACCTCCAAAGCGTTTTTTAAATACAGCCACCACTGGCCTCGCTGGCTTCCTCGTCCGCTCAGGCTGACGTTGCCGCTCAAGGATGTTGTCGGTTCCAGCTCGGAACCGGAGGCGGCGTTGCGGCGCGAGCTGGTCATGCTGCCGCAACTTCCCTTCACGCTGCGCACGTTGCTGGAAAGCGGACCGCTCGTTGAGCAGCTGCGCTGGGAGCTGGGCATCGTAGCCGTGGCCCGCTGGCATCTGGTCATTGGTTTCGATCCACCCCGGGACCGCCCGGAACTGCTGCTTAACAAAGAAAATCAGAAGCTCCGCACCAGGCTGCTCTACGAGGGCTGGCGGGAACGACAGAAGGCGCTTTTCGAGATTTTCCAGAAGGCCTACAATGAGGAGAACCCCGGCGGCCAGAAGAAGCTTCCCAACCTTGCCTGGGACAACATCATCAAGCGCGTGGCCATACACCTCAGAATGCTTAACATAACCCCGGGGGAAATTGGCTACAAACCAGAGGATTTTGACCCTTCCACTCCCGGTCGAGTCGATCGCTGGCGGGCATGGTTCGATCAGCGTAAGCGGCGCGCACGCGGAAAGTAATCCGTTGCTGACATTATTATAATTTAAAGAGCATTTCGCTGACATCACCTTACTTTGTCAGCGACGAAAACCTTCACTTTATGCACCATTTCTCTTGATTAACTGACATTTTGATCGCATCTTTAGGGTGTCACAAAAAACACCCAGTAGATGCAATATGGAACCGATTATTCTTAGCCGCCCCGCAGATCTGGAAAAAATTGTCCGTGAGGCTGTGCAGGAGGCTGTTCTGCTCGCCGTGCGCGAGGCCGTGCGCCAGGCCGCCCGGCCTCCCTATTTGACTGTCAAAGACCTGTCCAGAATCACCGGATGGTCGGTGCGCCGGATTCGCTACCTGGTGAAAAAGGGCCTCTTGCCGCACATACGCCACGGCCGGAAAGTGCTTTTCAAAACCAGTGAGATCGAGCGCATCCTGGAGCAGGCGCACGTGCCGGCAAACTGGGAATGGTGTAAGGAAGACGGCTGAAAATGAAAGCCGCCGGTCAGTCGTGCGAGCGCGGCGGCCGGCGGCAGGAGGGAAAAGCCATGAGCGCGAACGAACGCGCCCCTGTCAGTGTTCCAGGCGGGCGCCTGGCCCGCTGCCCCAGTTGTGGCCGCACCTCGCTACTCATTCAGACGCCGGCTCTCGGCGCCCCGCGCGCTCGCTGCCTCCCCTTCGACGACCAGCCAGCCTGTAGGGCTGAAAGTCTGCTCAGCCACTTCGTCGGTGCCCGCACTATCGACGAGCACCTGATCAAACTCCCCGACGAGGTTGAGCTTCGGCGGGCGCTGCTGTCCGAAGCCGTGGCCCGGGCCGCGACCAACCTGCGCAACGGCGCCCCGCACGAGCGGGCAAAAGGCCAGGGGCAAGGGCAACCGACGAAAGCCCGGGTAGAAGACGATTCGTCCAGTGTAGAAGACGTTCTGTTCTGGCAGCCTTTCCCGGTCGACCTGCTCCCGCGCCCGGTTGCCGACCTGACCCGCGCTGGTGCTGCGGCGATTCCATGTGATCCGGCGATGCTGGCGCTTCCGGCGCTGACCGTGCTGAGCGCTGCAGCGGGAAGCGGCGCCCGCGTTCGCCTGAAACGTTCGTGGACGGAGCCTGGCACCTTGTGGTGCGTCGTGGCTGCTCCGAGCGGCGGCGCCAAAAGTGCGGCGCTCGAACTGGTGCTGCGACCAATCTACGAGCTGGAAGCCGAAGCCGCCGCGCGCTACCGCGCCGAGCGCGAGGTCTACGAACAGCGCCTGAAGGAATGGAAGGCGCTGGACCGGGAAGATCGCGCCCGCATTCCCGAGCCCCAGCCACCCTGTGCGGTGCGCTACCGCCTTGCAGACGCCACGCTGGAAGCCGTTGCCGCCGTCCACCGGGACAACCCTCGAGGTGTGCTGCTGGCAAGAGACGAGCTCAGCGGTTGGATCGCTTCGTTCGACCGCTACGCCCAGACCCGGGGCGGCGATCTGGCTTCGTGGCTGGAGCTCTATGAAGGGCGTCCTGTCGTGGTCGATCGCAAGACGGATCCGGAGCCGATTCGGATTGAGCGCCCGCATGTGCCGGTGATCGGCACCGTGCAGCCGTGGATTCTTCAAGAGCGCGTGTCTCCCGAGCTGTTGGCGTCAGGCTTCGTCGCACGCCTTACGATCGCAATGCCGCCCGAAGTGCCGCGGCGATTTACCGACGCCGACGTGAGCGAAGAGGTAGAAGCCGCCTACGCGCGCCTGGTGCGGCGGCTCTACCAGGTAGGCGATGTGGAGCTCACGCTGTCGATCGAGGCACGGCGGCTGTTCGGGGCTTTCGTGGAAGAACTCGACGAGGAGCGGCGGCGACTTCCTGATGGACCGCTACGGTCCGCTTCGGCAAAGATCGAGGCAAAGGCTGCACGGCTGGCGCTGATTTTCCAGCTCGCCGAAGACGTGCAGACCGGGCGCCAGCCGTCTGAAGTGTCCGCCGAGGTGATGCGGCGGGCGATCGAGCTCGCCCGTTGGCTCTGGCATGAACAGCGGCGGGTCTACGGGCGGATGCGGTGGTCAGGCCTGAGCTACGCCGCACTGCACAAGAGCCCGGCGGAACGTGTGCTGGACAACCTGCCGGATGAATTCGGCACCGGCGACTGGATTGCCGCCGCAATGGAAGCCGGTGTGGGCACACAGCGAACCGCCGAACGGTGGCTTGCGGCTCTTGTGGATGCGGGCAAGGTGGAACGCCTCCAGCGCGGGCGCTACCGAAAACCGACACATGTCGGAATGTCGGTAATGTCGGATTTGTCGGTAACACCTTCGGATTCAGCGTCCGAACCGACATTACCGACAAAACCGACAACCGACATCACGTCGGTTCAGGCGCCGGAAGCCCGGTCGGCCCCGGGTGACGGCACACCTGACCCCGTGGAAGCTGAAAAGGTTGAGGAAGATAGCTGGTTTGACCCCTTCCAGGATGAAGACGCCGCGCCTTTCTGATCCGCTGGCCGTGGCGCGCGGCCGCCTGCGCCTGCGGCTGGAAGGCCTCGACCCCGAGGCCGAGCGCCAGGTGCGGGCTTACCTGCGCCTGCTCCTTCGCCTTCCGAGCCCGGGCCAGCAGGTGCGCCTGCCGGACGGCCGCACGGCCGTCGTGCAGGAGGTTTTGCGTCATGCGTGCTACGGCCTGGAGCCGCCGGACTTCGGCTGGCGCGTCGTGGTGCGGCCTGAAGGCGGCCTTCCCTACGAAGACGTATCCATCAGCCCGCACAAGCTGCAATGAACAACAGGCCGAAAAACGCAGCCTTCCGAGCCGATCACCGGGCCGGCCACGCCGAGGAATTCCGCGCCTTCTGGGAGGCCTGGAAGCGGCTCTTCGGCCCGCCGGCGCTCGAGTCGATCCACGGCCGCCTGCTGGTGCGAAGCCCGGGCGGCCAGTTACGGCTTCCGGACGTGGGCCAGCGCATCGTCGTCGGCCGCCGGGGACTGGTCGTCAAGGTGTTCCGCACGGCCGCGGCGCTCGAGGCCGACGGCGGCTCGCCGCCCTACGGCTGGCGTCTCCGGGTGCTCCTGGAAGGCGGACGCATCTTAACATGCAAGCCGCTCTCAGTGCGGTGCCTTTGAAGCCATTTTCCGACCGCTGCATATAACACAAATTGTAAATTCGCGGCCGCCGCAATTCCCGCAAATTTTACAATTCTGCGCCTCAGCAGTTTTAGAAAACGAAAACACGGCGTGGCGAGGGCTTACCGGATAGCGACCGTGTGAGGCGGCATGCCACGGGGGGCCGGGGTATGGGGCCCCCCGTAAAGCCATGTGCTGGCTCCGTAGCTCACGAGCTAATTTTCGACCCCCGCCGGAAACTGCCTGCTCACAGGGCTTCCGGGTCTTTGCGAACTGTAAAGTTACGGGATTATTACAGATTCGAATGTTCTTATAACGTCAATCCGGTGTCTACTGGCCAGAGGATGTCAACAACACAGAGGCCTGCAATGCATCCGATTCCGAAGCTATTGCTGAGATTGCCGCTCGGTGGACCGGCCTTAGCGCTGGTGAATCCGTCCGCCGCGTCACCGGTCTTGTTGCTCGGGGTCGTGCGGCCGCAGCGCGGATCCTCCTCGACCGCTACGGAGACTACCTCTCCGAAGAAGGAAGGGCGCGCGCGGAATACCTGGCGCAAGCCCTCCCCCGAGGAGTCGATCCTGCTACGGGCGCTGTTCCAGATGTATCAGCGCGGCCAGGTCCCGCGCTCGATGTTGATGCTGGGCCGGGTGAAGCGGCCGGTGGAGGCGGTTACCGTGACGTTGCAGCCGGATGGCAAGATCTCCCTGTCGGAGCCCGTGTACACACCATCTGGCGACGTCTGGGATACACGGTCCCTGGAGGCGGAATGGCAGAAATTCTACGAGGCGGAAAAGAACGCCTTATCGACGCCTTCGGGCTCCGAACAGCCGTCGAGCGACGATGGATCGGGTGATTCTTCAGAATAAGCCCTCGAGTTTACGGGCCGGGTAGAAAGCCCGGATTCATACGGGATCGCTGATTTACCGGTGCATGAGGGTGCCACACCCCGTGTGGCGGACGTTATCCGGCGGGTATGACAGGGGCGGACACAGTGGTCCGCCCCCGGGGATAGGGAAAGCGTCAATGATTTTCACATGCACCATGATATCCCGGAAAGCGTATTACTGACCAGATACAGTATGCCCGCCAACAGACAGGCATATTCATGAGACAGAGCCCGTTTTTACTGCAGGCCTCACACCTGCAATTCCGCTCAATCCGGACATCAGGGATGGTTCAGTTTACGCAGTGAACAGATCAAGCCATATGTTTCGATGATGTAGCAATGCCTGGATTTTATCTGAATGTTCGACACCGGTCAGGCTGTTCGTTTCTGATTTCTGAAAAAAGCACAGTTTTCTCTGAGCGGGCACTGCATACAGAGTGGATTTCGGGGACGACAGATCTCTCTGCAGAAATCAAGTAACGCATAGTTGAAAGTCCGAACTCCACGGTTCGGGGTAAGGGCATCAAGCAGATCACGAACCCATTTTTTACGTCGAGTTTCGCCATCACAGGTTCTTCCGGTGTATCTGCATATGAATCGAACCGTGTTCGAGTCTATGATCAACGCCCTTCTGCCAAGGTGCAGTGATAGAAAGGCGGCCGCCACATAGGGGCCCACACCGGGCAGTTGCTCCAGGCTTTCCTGATCCTCCGGTATCCTGCCCTTCCGGCCGGCAATCTCTGCTGCCAGGGCTTTCAGCAGGGGCGCTTTCCACCTCAGTCCCAGGGGATAGAGAATGTCGGCAATCTCCTCCAGCGAGAGTGAGGCCAGATCGTCCGGCTCCGGATAGTGTGTGACGATATGGCGGTATACGCCCTCTACGGCCTCAGCGCGGGTTCTCAGAAGAAGAAACTCTGCGAGAAGAGCATGCCACGGATTGTCTGTGCGACGCCAGGGATAATCGGGAGGGGAGTGAGTTCGGTACCACTGCAACAGCTTTTTGCGCACATCTGTGATTTCCTCTCTGGATAGAGCACGGCTTTCCCTCCGGGCTTCTTCCTGAGAAGCATCCTCCGCTTTCTGTCTATTTCTGTCCGAGCATCTCATAAAGAACTCTCGCACATACTCTGGAAAACACAGGACTCACGGCATCGGCTACCATCTGATAGCGCGGTGTTAACCCCATTCCTTCGGGAAAACGAAAGTTATCAGGGAAACCCATGATTGCCATGGCTTCCCGGATGGACAGTACCCGTAGAGGAATATTCTTCCCGTTTCCCGCGTATGGATGAAGAATATAAGTTTTCATGATATTACCGAAAGATGGGGCGGGCGAATTTGCATCAAGTCTGTACCAGCCAAATTTCCCCGACCTGTATTTATCTTTGTACTTTTCAATGGTTCTGAAATTTCCCCATTCATGATCCGGGAAAGCACCCCTTTCCAGGTAAAGAAATGGTTCGATAACAGATTCTACAGTAGCAGGCTCACTTCTGTATTTCCGAATACTATCAAAAAATATATATGGTGCCCTTTCTCCAAATACATCTTTCCGAAAACCGACCGTAATCAGTCGCCTTCTTGCTGTAGCGGCTCCATAATCTGCATATCTGATAATTTTTCTGTCAACGAAATATTTTCTGCTCATTTTTATTCTGAGCAACTCGTGATATGTACAATCGTTATCAACAATGGGTACATTCTCCATAAGAAATACAACGGGCTCAATATCAAGGACATGATTGAAAAATGCCTCAAGCAGACGATAATCAGGATGAGCGTTTTTCCTGCGACGGATATTGAGTACGCTCCAGGGCCTGCAGGGAGGGCCCCCGATGACAACATCGACATCTCTATCTTCCGGGCGAATGGCTTCGGAAGCGCTCAGGTCTGAGACAACTGCATTTCCGATCCCGTTAATTCTGAAAATATCCGGGACGCGGGGATGAATATCATATCCCGTTATTACAAATCCCTCCTCCGCAAACCCCAGCGATAATCCTCCCATTCCACAGAAAAGATCGAGCACTTTTATCATACGCTTTCTGCTGAGTGTTGCGTTTACCGGATTTTCCAGTTCAGATTTCAAATCCACTGAAAAATCCCGCTTCACGATTCCAGTGAGTTCCCACAACCAGTCCCCTGTCCAGCCAGCGGTTCATATGCTCGCATGAGGTCTCCGGAACCATTGCGCAGGCATAACAGGCGGCCAGGTTGCAGCCCTCGGGCCCCTGTCCACTCCGCTCGCCCAGCTCGCTGCAGACCGGATCAATCGAACACCATGTGGCTCTTCGGAGAGCACGTCTGAAAACCCCGCTCAACCGCTCCGGTTCTGCCATGGCCACAAGCCCCCCGAGCGTCCCTTCCGAATCTCCCGAAGCCGTGTATATGAGAACGCCCGCCATATCCTGACCCACGTACAGCCGCTCGCGCAACGATGCAGAGCTGTATCCGCATTCAAGTATAAGTTCGTTAATCACAAGGTGAGCAAAAGTATGAATGAGAACAAATTCTGGAGAAAGAGTTACGGGGAAAATAGGTGTTTTTTCCTCGTTGTCCGGGCTTACCAGAGAGGATCGGTCCAGGGCTTCTTCAAGCCTGGCCATTCTCTGATTTATAAAATGCCCGTACTCTTGTTTCCAGTTTTCAAGTCTGGTCCGGGAAAATTCGAGGAAGATACCCTCACCATGCACGACAGCTGCCGGAAGCCAGTCCACCCGGTCCCGCCCCCAGAGCAGGCGCTTCAGTTCTGCGGGATTGCCATATTCCGGCATCAACCGTGTAAAACCGAGAAGCGCCCTCGTCTCGATCATCTTTTCCACACGGGCAATGCGATCGAAATGATTGCTCAGACCGTCCGGCGCTTCCCCGATCTGAACCTGTCTGATTATGAGGCCCGGAACAGAAAGGTCGTTGCCTCTGAGCAGGTCGTATTCCATTCTGCGAAAGGCCTCATCCGAATGTGCTTCCCGCCATGGAGCAGGATCCTCACCCCGGGCTATCCTTCTGGCACGAAGAAGCTCTTCATCATCAACAGTTTCGGGATTCAGTCCCAGCTTTCTTAAATTCCGATGCTCTCTCAGGTAATCTCTCGCCCAACCTACAAAATACTGTTCATTTTCAAGACTCAGCAATCTTTGCATGTTTTCTAATGTCTGAACAAGCACTCTGAGCCGTTCTTCCCGGATACCGCCCAGATTGATCGAACTCTTTACCACCGGGAAACACACATTGGTCGCATTTCGCAGGGTGTGCGTGAGGACTTCATCGCAACTTTCGCTCCTGTCACCCAGCCATGGCATCAGCCCCCGGCATCGCAGATAGTCAGGACTTTTTTCGGGAGAGAACGACTCAAAAAGCTGTGAAACGGGACGGTAACTCCCGCAGTTTTCGCATTTCACGCCGGGCTGATCTCCCGCAATCCATTTCAATCGCAGGGAATCTCCACACAGTCTGCCCCTATGAACCCACCCGGCCCAGTCCACGTCCTGGAGATGTCCGCGCCTGCATATTGCCACAAAACGAACCTGGATCATTTCGCCGTGGCAGCCATCTTCAGTACAGGAGGGACGCACGAGCGACTCCAGCATGCCCAGCTCTCGCATTCGACCACATCTGCTGCAGAAATGCCAGCGCGGAAAACGGTAGACCCGTATCTGATCGGGCGGCAGGCGCAACTCCCTTACTTCCAGAACTTCCTCGAGCCTGGCATCGTGGACAACATGGTCTTCTACATTTTCATCAGCATAATCCCATTCTGCCGGGGACGAAATTATCACAGATACTCCTCCCGGTGTGGTGAAAATCGAACCACTGCAGAAGGGTGTGGTAAGCTGCGAACTCCGGATCTGCGCCCGTACACGAGCCCTGCTTTCTCTCGTGCCCTTATTTCTGGCGGTATATCTCCTTCGCGGCATGGCTCTTTTACTCTGACTTCTTCTACTTCTGTATGACCACTTTTACCTCGCGATCGACATGTCTCATGGAGGTGGGAACAATCCACCTTGATTCGTCCTCACCATGAGCCTTTTCCGGAGAGACCATAAATTCGTCCCATTTTGAGCGTTTAATCTTATCCCATTCATTTTTTCTTACTGAAAACACCTGCAATCGGAGGTCATCCAGATGGCCTTCTCCCGCTCGATCCATCCTTTCACAGAACAATTCTTCCAGTCTTTCAAGGATGCTATTAACGTTCGCAGTATCATCGGGACGGATGTTATCGGGTCCCATCTGTCTCACGGCGGCCACCATCACGGCGTGAAGCGCGCGCTCCAGCGCGGGCTGAGAGAAAGGTGTCACACTGGCCGGTTCGACCGAAACGCCGATACGCTCGTGGTATCCTCTGAAGTCTTCGTACACGGAATGGTCCCGGGGCCTGGCATGGTTGTACAGCGTGATGATCAGGCCGGGACGGTCCTTCCACTTGCGCCCCACCCTTCCCGTTGCCTGGATGTAGGTCGAGCCGCTTTTGGGCTGTCCGACCACGCTCATCAGGGAAAGCCGGTCGACATCAACCCCGACTTCAATGATATTGGTCACCAGTATGGCATCCAGAGCTCCTCCATCCTCCACCGACCGTTCGAGAAGATCGAGCATTCGAGGCAGTTCGTTGCTGGAAATGCGTCCGGTCAGCTCTTCCACCCGATTGAGAAGCCGTCTTTTCTCCAGCCCCTGGCGACCTTTCATACGTGCGAGATGGTCGGGAATGTCGCTCTGGAACAGCGTGAGCCCTCCGCCGAGCTCCCGGATACTGTTGAAGTACACCACAAGGGTCCACCAGGGATCGCTGTCAATCCCGGCTTCCCCCAACATGAAGGCGGCCTGTAACAGAGCGGAAAAAACTCTGACCTGAACCGTCAGTATCGAACCAAGTCCGGGAGCCATGATTCCGAGGTAGATTTTCCCGGGATAGGGGGCTCCGTTTTCAAGACGGGCCGGTCTGGCGAAAAAGGAGTCGTCGATGTCAAGTGCCGGAGGCGGAAAGATGAAGACCCGATCCCGTGCAAAAACGCCCCGGATCTGTCTTCTGTATCCCCGCGTGGTCGCCGTGGCGCATATGATTCGGGGACGAATGCAGTCGCCCCCGCGCCTGTCGGTGCAGAGCTCTTCGATCAGCATTTCATAAAGGCCCATCATGCTTCCGAGCGGGCCCGTGATCAGATGAAGCTCATCCTGAATGATGAGTCCGGGTGGAGAACAGCGGCGCTGACCCGTCGCATCCAGACCGAAAATGCTCCGCGCGCGGGGGCTCCATGCCAGTGTGGCGAATTTGTCCACGGTGGCAATGATGAGATCCGGGCGCATCTCGTATATGTCCTCATCGATAAAATAGACGGGTATGCCATCGCGGAAGGGACACCTGGCGTCCGGGCATTTTGTGATCAGCCTCCCCCCTGAATTGTAGTAGCCGGTGATGTACGTATCTATCCGCTCACCCAGAGCAGCCCCGCACCAGGGGCAGGACGTCAGGGGGAAACCCGTTTCCGGCGTTCTGCCCGAAAGCAGATTGTTCAGCTCACGAATGGCCTGCCCGTGTGTGTTGGGCGTGGCACCGCCACCGACCCAGATGCCGCCGGATACGGGTTGTCTTATCCTCCCGGCGTACTGGTTGCGGCGAATGTATTCCATGGCACAGATGAGCGAGGAGGCGCGCTGAAACTGCTGCGCCGTGAGAAGGCGAAGGGTGTAGCGCATGAGCGCATGCGTTCCGGCATCTTCCGGGCTGACGAGCCGGCGATACCAGATCGCAAAAGCTATAAGCCCCAGGTATGCCTCGGTCTTTCCTCCGCCGGTCGGAAACCATATAAGGTCGACCTCTTCCCGTCGGGGATGCCCGGCGAGGGCCACGGGTTTGAGGTTCATGAGAATGAAGGCAATCTGAAAGCCACGCCAGTATCCGACTCCCTCCGGAATGTTTTCGACATCGGGAACGCTACCGTCAACCACGAGACATCTTCTGCGGCCATCCCATCGGACCGGCCTCCTGCCCTGTCTGCGGGCCAGCTGCTGGTAGAGTACAGAACGATTGGCCAGTCGAAAAGCCTCCCGGGCGTTTTCATCCTCAACAAGCCATTTGTACCCCTCTCGCATGCGATCCAGCGCCTGACGGTGCAGGTTCATGTGTTGCAGAGCCGTGGACCTTTCTGAATCCTTTAGGCCGTTCGCCTCTCTCTGTCGAGCCTCTATCCAGCGCTCATACAGATCCAGCAGTTGTGTGATCTGCTCCCGACCGTTTTCAGACCAGTCCGCAAGTTCTCGCATGGAAACCCGAACCGGCCTTCCTTTTTCGTCCCTGATTTCGGGATCAACCGGGGTCAGCTCCACTTTCGGGAGAAAGTCAATGCCGAGTCGGTACACATTGCCATGCCCGTCTTTCTTCCAGAAAGCCGCACAGCCGTGTCCCCGGGCATATCTGCGACGATTCCGGTGGAGAAATTCAAGCATGCCATCCTCATCGTCCCGTATCTCTTCCGCGGGCAGAGGAGGAAAGTAGATCGGTCTGCCTTCTGCATCTTTCAGATCGACTTCCATACGGGACTGAAACAGACAGTACTCCGGTCCGGAGTATTCAGACCTGTTGACAAGAGACAGTGTACAGTATCTCCTTCCCCCGATGGATCGTATCCGTGCCGCTACAGAGATGCGAAATTTCTCATCCTCAAACAGATTCTTATGCACCAGTCCCGAACCGTTCGAGATCTCCGCGACACTCACGGAGAGTTCCCGGGGACCCACGGGCACTCGAATCCACCACCGGCGCGATATTTTTTTCCTCTCTTCTTTCTTTCCAGCCCGCCCGCTTTCTCTCTCGTTTCTTCCTTCCGTATTCTCATCCTCGTAAGCCTCTGCGGTGAAAGACAGGTAACGGGCTCCACTTGCCCGGACGACAAGGGTGGAGACATCATCCGGTAGCAGAAAAGTTATTCCCGCGGCCGATGGATATCTCTGATAGGCAAGGCTGACCTCAAAGTCGGGGTCTTCGGTTCCTCCATTTGCGCGTATCCGGATGTCAGGCTCATCTGTTTCCTCATTCGGAAGGACCCGTTCTGCTTCCTCATCTTCTCCCGGAGATTCCGGACCCACCTCCATACTTTCCGGCGCTTCTTCACCGGGAGGACGAAGCACCGCCACCCCGTACCGCGTCCGTGGATCCTCTTTGAGAATCTCCTCACCATCAGGGCCGCGCCAGGGACGGTACAGATCATTCGAGTCACGAAACTCCACCCGCTGCAGGCGTCCGTCCTCGAAGAAAAGTCTGCAGGAGTTATTTTCACTCCTGCGAAGCCGTCTGCCCGCAGGCCATGGACCGATGAGCTCTCTGTGCAGGATCAGAAGAATTTTCTCTCTGCCCCGGACATTACGATGCAGATCCATGGTCAGAACCCGGCTGAACTCCTGTTTAGTCTAACGAAAGATAATCCCGAAGAACGTCCTGATGTACGATCACGTGCAGTCTGTCCGCGGTTTTTCCGCCCACGCGATACAGCAACTCCCTCATGCGCTCACGCGGAAGATGCCCGGGAAGGACGGCCACGGCTTCCCGGAGTTCGGTCTGCGGAGGGGTGGTAAATACACGCTCAGATGGCGGCAGAATCTGAGAATACTCCCCGGGAATGAACACCGGAACGCTGTCGGGCAGCTCGCCGAGCAGTTTTTCCAGGTCTTTGATCTTCTCATAGGATCCGGTACGTACGGCGTCGGGATGGTCAGGACGCAGGTATTCCTGGTAGAAAGTCCCTTTCTCCACGCCGGCGACCTCCTCAAGCCACCTCCCCAGCGTGGGTCGATGTCTTCTGTTTTTTCTGAGCGTGAATCGGTGGACTCCCGAAACCACCCGTTCGGGCAGGGAAAGGTCGCCACCTTTTTTTCTGCGGAAATAGTGGAAAAAATCCGTTGCCATGCGCCAGCGCCCGCCGTGAATTCCCCCTGTGAGCATGATATTCGCCACTTCCATGAGCGACTGAATATCCGGAAAAAGGTGCAGATCGTCTACCAGAAGAGCTCCTGCCGTTCCCGGAGGCATATCCCCGATTCCCTTCTCCACAACATGCTCCACATTGAAGTCCACCCCGGCGGGCACGGTAATTCCGCCGACTTCCGGAAAAAAGCCCAGATGCAGTACGTCGCATACGGACCGCAGTCTTTCAGCCTCAAGTCCGAGCAGGCGTGTCTTTCCCGTTCCGGCCGCACCCAGAAACAGCACTCGGGCGCTTTCGTCCAGCTTCTCGAGAATATCCAGTAGTTCTTCGTCCAGAGCCGGAGCATTCCGGAGAACCGGGGTCTCAAAGGCCGGTCGCAATGTACGGACCAACCGCTCCCAGCAGGAATCATCCGGAGGGGGTGGCAACCGGCCGGCACGCTCCGTCCCCCGCCCTATGATTTCGGGAATCAGAACGGAGACGGGTGTGAAGGCAATTCTGCGGGCATCCACAACCTGCCAGTCCTCCCACTCCGGCGATGATGCCTGAAAAATGGAAATGGGGAAGAACACGGCATATGTAAAGGGTATGGCGCCGGCCGATCCGTCCCGATCTCTGAGCCAGTTCAGCAGAGAATACATGGACTCGCGAACCTGCTTGAAAGGCCCAGTCGGATCGGGGTCGGGATCATTACCGTAATACCAGAGCCCTCTTTCATCCCGCCGCGTTCTTCCCTTGACCTCAATACAGAGCACACCCCGACCGGGAACGATCACCAGAAAATCTATCTCACCTGAAACCCGACTTCTGTGCCGGGCAATATCGAGCGAGTGCAGAACCGTCCAGGAGTCTGTTCCTTCGGCGTCGCGGAGCATGTAAAAGAGATGGATTTCCGGAATACTCCGATACCCCCGGGGTATGTATGGAGGAATCATCCGCGCCATGATCACTCTCGCTCGGGCCGACGTACCTGGTGAGCGGGTCGCATGAAGGGTCCTCGGTCCACTCGGGCTACGATATAGACACTGAGACTTACACCCGGCAGATCCTCAAGTTGAATCACATCACCGTCTTTCAGCCGCTCCGGACGGAATCGTTCGTCCTGCAGCGCTTTTCGTATCATCCCGGAAATCTCACGACCCGCATCTCTGTGGGCCTGACGGAGCAGGTGAGCAGATCGAATCACCTCGTCCGGCGCCTCTGCTTCCAGAAATTCAAGAAGCCGCCTGAACTCCTCATCATCGCCGGGACCGATCCGCTCTTCGTCCAGCCAGTTTCTTATGTTCTGAGAGGTGGCATGTGGAAGTCCCTCATCTATCAGCGTTCGTGAGACTTCTTCAAATCCGAACTCCTGAATCCACCTGGTGAGCTCATCTTTCCAGTGCCGGTGCAGTGCTCTGAGGTCTTCCGGTCTGAATCCCTTTGTCCTCAGAAGGTGGTCTGCTACTTCGTGAAGCACATCGGTGGCGGTTTCTTCACGAAGGAGAATCATATCATCCGGCTGTAGATCTCTGCCCTGAATCACACTGACATCTCCGTCGGGGGTGATCACGGCAATTCGACCTTCTTCAGGAATGTAGATTCGATATCCGCCCTCTGTCTCAACGAGAACGCAGGAGACGTCATGATCTCCGCCTGTAAATCCCTCGTCGTCCCGATTGATGTCCGGTCCCTCATGGTCAGGCTGAAGAGGGATACTTCCCCCTGGCAGATGTATCTGCCCGCGAAAGAGCAACTGCCGGGGAAATCCACCGAATCGTATGCGCCCGAGATGCATCCAGACCACCCGCATGGCAGGGGGGACTTCAAGGATCCACTGTTTCTCGGGAACAACCGGCCCCAGCACACAGATCACATCATATATCCCACACTCAAGGATCCGGGCCGGCCGGGGCTCACGAATAAAGCGCATACGGGGAAACTTTCTGCTGACCTCTTCTCCGATTCCCGCTCCCACCCATCTCCCGGCAATCACGGGAATACCTGAATGATTCTCGAGCAGTTCGTCCAGATACGGCAGATATGGAGAGGCTTCCATACCCTCCAGTTCATCGAGGATCTCGCGAAGGGGGAGATACAGATCTTCCGGAAGTTCTTCTATCAGATCCCTTACGCCATGAAGTTCTATGGCAAGTCCGGGTGGCAACGGGGTGCTCTGAATTGTATTGTACAGTCGATGAAGTTGTCTTTTTACCTTCTCTGTACTTTCTTCTCGATCATAGTGAAGTGTGCAGATAACCTCCCACAGACGTTCGGCGGCCGGGCACTGAATATTCCGACGTCTGGCAACAGGAGGGTGCGCCAGCACTTCATACAGTTCGCTGATCCGCTGAAAAGGGCAGCAGGGATACATCGCCATCATCTACCGCCTGAGCACAAGGATTTCACAGAACGGAGGAAGCTCTTCCTGTTGAAAGAGGAGATTATCCTCGGGAGACATTCCGGCGCACAGGCTGTCAATGTTCTGCGCCAGACGCTCTGCTTCCGGATGAGATCGATCGATCAGGAATACCAGTATTCGGCTACCGCTCTGCATTAATTTGTGCGTATCGATACGCGGTTCTATTTCTGCAACCAGCGCCTTATCCTGATTATTTTCGGTCAGAACACGGGCGGGAGTTTTCAGCACACACATTCTGCCCGGCATCTTCAGCGAGTCACTGACTTCTTCACATCGGACAACATCGTTTACCAGCAGAGCGTTTTCACCGGAAAAAACAGGGCTCTCCAGTTCATATCTCAGTCTTGTAATTCGTCCCGCAATGGTGCACAGCTCGACTCCGGTGCTGAGAAAACGCATCAATCGATTTCTTTTCGGATGATCTCTCAGAATGGCCGGTGTCTGAAAGACCCGGGAGGTAGATAACTCAAGGTCAAAGGGTGCGATTCTGGATACCGGTATTCTGTTGAAAGAAGTGTTCTGATACTTTCTGGTCCTGACAAGGCATTGAATGCATAGTGTTCCATCATCTCGGACGTCTCTGACCCTTCCCGGCAGAATGCTGCCATCTCTCCGAAAGAACAGCACACACGATCCCGGTGCAGGAACAGAGTTCTGAAAGCGCTCCTCCCATATCCTGGAAATGATCCCTGCAGACAGAGCCACTGCCGCAAACTGTACTCGGGGAACTACCATGACAGTGATATGATTGTTGAGACCGGCAAGAGCATACCCCAGCCTGATATAGCGCCTGAACCAGTCCGGTATCTCTTCGCCGGATACCGAGTCAAGTAAATCCAGCACGACCATACCAGCGGAATCCTTTCCGGGTAGTAAGATAACATCAAGAATTTCAGGTTCGACGGAATGAAGCCTGCAGGAGGGATCAGTAGTATCGGCATTTCCTTTCTGCCCTGCGCTGACGCGCCGGGTAAGAGCTTCTGGAATAAAAGAACCCGCTGCGTCCGGATTGTTACCTGAGGGTATCAGCAAGAGTCTGTGCTGCAACTGACATTGTGAAGGAGAATACAGTTGAGGATGACTGACAGGAGAAGTTGAGCGGTAGTCTGCTGTGTGCTGCGGGCTGTTTTTCTGACAGAAGCATGCAGTGAAATGGCATGTCCGCTACAGCCTGAAGCCAGTGGACTTCTACCGAAGCGTCATTGCAGGGTCCAAAAATATGCATCCTCTCCGGACCGCTTTCAGAGGTCGATTATACCGGTATACCGGGCCTTCATTGAAGAGAACGAACGATCTCGGGGAATCGGAACCTCGGATAACCCGGAACACCGGTATCAATAATGCCGACCTGTACATCCCCTTTATGAAGACCCGGATGAAAGCGAAGTGCTCATGACCGAACTGATGGATTCCGGAAAACATGACACGGCCGCCTGAGTCATCGCAGTCCCGTGTGTTTGAGTCGGCCTGAGCTGTGATTGGAGCCCGGAGCGACTGACCTTCAACGTTGGGTACACGTGGATCTTCGCTGGCGAATCAGAACGAAAAAGATCTGTCCGGGTAGATTGACAACGCCCTGCGCACGGACTATAATGTGAGTTGAAATGATCTGTTATCATGAGGTTACACCAGAGCCGCATTGGTGTCTTCAGTTAAGAGGCAGAAGTCATTCCTCTGGAGACATGTTTGCGATGAACAGACCCCGTCATCTATGCGATCAGATAAGCGCCGGCCCGGTGCTGGCTTTGATACTGTTTTTCTCTGCCTGCCATAGTAAAGCTCCGGACTGGATAGAGCGAGGAACGGCTCTAGTGCAGCAGGGACGCTATGAGGAGGCGATTGCGGCCTTTAAGGAGGCAATACGACTTCAGCCCGACTATGCCCAGGCGTGCGCAGGACTGGGCTTGACATATTTGCAGTATGGCAATAGAAGTGCCGCAATGGAGCAATATCGTATTCTCAAGGCTCTGAATTCTGAACTGGCAAATGAATTGTTTGATATTATCTGGTGATTGTCTGATAGAATCCAGCCCGTCGCTTTACCATGGTCACGTCGCAGCAAGGCAAGAGAAAGCGTGTGGGAGAGTGAATCTATCAGAGTAATCATGTATTTGAAAAATTGGAGTTATGATAGAGTCATCAACAGAAGAAACTCTTCGTAATGTTGCTGGAAGACCTGAGAGGGCGTCAGAGGGCTTTCATCAGCACGTGAAAATGTGCTGCATTGTGCTGTTCCGGTTCCCTTCCTGGAAATAACCGCGGGAGGTGGATCAGGGCGAAAAACCTCGGGGGAACTCAGCTGGCGGGGGCCGCTCTTGAGAATCCACTGGATGGTTGCGAAAACGCACGGGGCGGAGCTTCGGAGACGGCGCGACCATCAGCGCATCCGGCGGCAGAACTCAGAGGCTCAATGCGTGCTCATTGTGTGCCGGTGAGGTTCATAGCGTCAAAGTGTGGGCTGGAGATTAACCCTTCAGATAAACACCGCACCATCGTGGCCCGTCGCACCACACCTCGCAACGCCGCCGCAATCCGGCGCCTGCGGGCTGGTGGCTGAAAGCCTCGGCCGGGGCGAGGGCAAAGGGGGAGGCCCCGGGGTGTGGAACGATACGCCGGGTGCGGATAGCCTTCGCACGTGGATGTGCCTTCGCGCGTGCCGATACCACGCCCGCACGGCGTGTCCTACGCCTGGGTATGCATCAGGCGTATGCATCAGGCGCTGCTGACAGCAGAAGAACTGCCGGGCTTCGGTGACACCTGTGAACGCTGCTTCGAGTACATCCTGTCGTACTCCTCCAGCTCCTTCTCGAAGGCCTTCTGGATACGATCCAGCTTGTTCCAGGGCTTGCCCTTCTCCGTATAGACCGGCACCGGCCACTGCACCCGGTAGGGCTTCTGGCGCATATCCACTTCCAGCGGCAAGACGATCTCCCCATTCCGCCTCGGAAGGTAGCGGGCGTCCTCCAGGTTCACGCACACCTGATACATCGCCAGTTCCCCTTCCGGCCGGTCCAGGGCGTTGTGCAGCGCCATAAACACCCGGTCCTTCTCGCTCCCGTCCTCCCAGTCGAAACCCGCGGTCTCCGGCGTCCGCAAACTGTACGGTAAGTCGCTCGCGCTCGGCCTGGAGTCGCTGTCGGGCTGCTTCTGGCCGGACGTACTGGCTGAATTCTGGCACGAAGAGCGTGTTGAGATGCCGCCACCGGAGACGTGCCCGAGCGTGATACTGAAAGGCTCGGGAAACAGAACCAGCGGATTGCCCCAGAGCAGTTGGGACCGCGTTATCCGCCCATCGGGCAAGATCAGCCGGATGCTGAAGTACCGCGGCCTGATAAGCGTCAGCGTCTTCGAATCCCGGTTTCCCATGGCCGCCCTCCATACAGGATGTGGTGCACGCCTTGCGCCAGCGTGCGCAGCTGTTGTACCTTGAAACCGGCGCAACCCCACTGGAGGAACGCTTCCGGCGGGGTTTTTCGGTTTAAAGTTTCACCTCTCGTTTCACCAGCAGTTCAGACAGGCCTTAAAAAACAAATACTTAAGACAAAATCTCGTGGGGAGGGCGGGACTCGAACCCGCACGGGCCTTTCAGGCCCACGGCA
>ERZ795042.959-NODE-959-length-20247-cov-31.013471_pt1 | contig 20247 bp, 18 predicted proteins | sample MGYA00375126_ERZ795042 | MGnify/ENA primary metagenome ERZ795042 (study PRJEB30171, sample SAMN05518105) | compost metagenome | isolation source: Feedstock adapted compost from Newby Island compost facility, Milpitas, CA | place: USA:Newby Island compost facility...
TAAAGATATGGCCACAAAAAGAGACTGTCGACAGGGGTTTGTCGACAGTCTGGGGAGCGGAACAGGTTCCGCTCCCTTTTTGAACGACGGGAATAATACGGGTCACGCCGGGCTGCCGGACGGGCGTTTCCGGTTGGCTTGCCATCGGAGCGCCGCGGCATGCGGGATCGGATAGCCTGTCAGTCGTCTTCACACACCGCTCATTTTACCGGCGTCGAAGCCGGCGGCTTGCGATGTTTCGTCGCTTGTTCATACGAATAGGCGAACTTGATCAGGTCAAACTCGCTGAATGCCGGGCCGAGGAACTCGAGACTGACGGGCATCCCGTCCTTGGTGAAGCCGGCGGGGACCACGATGGCCGGCAAGCCGGAGTTCGGGCTGAACCGGTTCCCCGCGTCCATCGTTTCGCCGATCTTCTGCGCCACGTTAATATTGTACGGATAGATGAGAGCGTCCAGATCGTTTTCCGCCATGATCTGCGTCAGGATATTGCGGAGCTTCCGCTTGTTGTATTTGCCCCTGTAGAACTCCAGGCTTTCCGGATCGGTTTCCGGATCGGCGGCGCTTCTCCGGAAGCTCGCCTCGAGGTTCGGATCAATGAGCCCGGAGAAGGCGATATCCGTGAACGTCTGCACCGGAGCGAACCGTCCGTACTTTTCCAGGTAATCGTTGATGCCCGTCTTCTGTTGATACGGAACGCCGGGAAGGGACAAGTATTCGTTCAGGTCGATATCCGCTCCGACGTTGTCGACGATGACGGCTCCCAGCGCTTCGAGATCCTTGATCGCCTGCTCGATGAGCGCCAGCACTTCCGGATTGGCCGTATCCGCCGTGCCGATCGTTTCGGGAGCGAATCCTTGACGCAGTACGCCCAACCGCGCCCCTTCAGGCCGTCCTTGACCAATGCCTTGGTGTACGTCTCCGGAATTTGCCCGTAGCCTTCGGCGGTGATCGGATCTTCCGGATCGTACCCGGCCATGATGTCCAGCATTCTGGCCGCGTCTTCCACCGTCCGGGTGATCGGACCCGCGCGATCCAGATGGTCGCTCAGCGGAATGATCCCTTCCCGGCTGACCAGCCCCTCGGTCGGCACCAGTCCGACCAGGCCGTTGTACGCGGCGGGACCGCGCACCGAACGTCCGGTCTCCGTGCCGAGGCCGACCAGCCCCATATTGGCCGCGATGGCCGCGCCGGTGCCGCCGCTCGAGCCGCCGGGGATGCGCGTCGGGTCATAGGGATTCCGGGTCTGGCCGCCCAAAGAGCTGAACGTCGTGGTGCCGTTGGCGAATTCGCTCAGGTTGGATTTCGCCAGGATAACGGCTCCGGCGTCCCGCAATTTTTTCACCACATGCGCGTCCTTGTACGGCATGAATCCTTTCAGCGAGAGGGAACCGCCCGTCGTCGGCATATCCATCGTGTTGTAGTTGTCCTTCACGATGACCGGCACGCAGTGCATCGGACCTGTAAACCCGCCTTTGGCAAACTTCCGGTCCAGGGCGTCCGCGATGCTGAGCGCGTACGGATTGATTTCAATGATCGCGTTGATGGCGGGGCCCTGTTTGTCATAGGCTTCGATTTGCCTGAGATATTGCTCGACCAGGGAACGGCAGGTCAGCTCCCCCGCTTCCATGGCGCGATGCACGTCCGCGATCGTCGCTTCTTCCAGCTTGAACGCGGTGCTTGAAGCGGCCAGGACCGCGGAGGCGGAACTCCAGATCATTGCGGCCGCGAGAACGCCCGCGACAAGCGCCTTGAACAGCGGTCTTGCCTTCCGTTTTTCCGGTTTCATCTCCATGCTCCTCCTTTCGGACGCCTGGCGGCCAGGCGCCTCTCTCTTTGTTACGTTATATGACGCGAATGTGCCGTGTATGTTTGGAGCCGGATAGGAGCAAGCCTTCTCGCGTGAGATAAACTGACCATGAACTGTGCGTATCGAGAAGCTTCCGGAAGCGGGACTCCGGCCAAGCGCAAAAAAAAGCCTCCGCCCGAGCGAAACGCTTGAGCGGAAGCCCTTCTGAAGTTGCGTGTTAGGAACGGTCCGCGCCGGGATCAGCCTGCGATCATCTGACGGAGGACCGTCTGCAGGATGCCGCCGTTGCGGTAGTAGTCGATGTCGACATAGGAGTCGAGCCGGACGGTGACCGGGAACTCGAACTTGCTGCCGTCCTCGCGGGTGGCGACGACCTTCACGGTGTCGCCCGGCTTGAGGTCGTTCGTCAGGCCGACGATGTCGAACGTCTCGCGGCCCGTGATGCCGAGCGACTTCCAGCTGTCGCCGTTCTGGAACTGCAGTGGCAGGACGCCCATGCCGACCAGGTTCGAACGGTGAATCCGCTCGAAGCTTTCGGCGATGACGGCCTTGACGCCGAGCAGGTAGGTGCCCTTCGCCGCCCAGTCGCGGGAGCTGCCCATGCCGTATTCCTTGCCGGCGATGACGACGAGGTTCGTGCCGTCCGCCTGATATTTCATCGAGGCGTCGTAGATCGACATCACTTCGTCCGTCGGCAGATACTTCGTCACGCCGCCTTCCGTGCCCGGCGCCACCTGGTTCCGGATGCGGATGTTGGCGAACGTGCCGCGCATCATGACTTCGTGGTTGCCGCGGCGGGAGCCGTACGAGTTGAAGTCCTCGCGCTTCACGCCGCGCTCGATCAGGTATTTGCCCGCCGGGCTGTCGACCTTGATGTTGCCGGCCGGCGAGATGTGGTCGGTCGTCACGTTGTCGCCGAGCAGCGCGAGCACGCGCGAGCCGGTGATGTCGGCGAGATCCCTGACGCCTTCATGCAGGTTCTCGAAGAACGGCGGATTCGCGATGTAGGTCGACTTCTCGTCCCATTCGTACGATTCGCCCTGCGGCACCGGGATCTCGTTCCAGCGCTTGTTCTGCGTGAACACGTTCGCGTACTTCGCGCGGAACATGTCCGGCGTAAGCGACCGGCTGATCGCGTCCTGGATCTCCTGCGACGACGGCCAGATGTCGCGCAGGTAGACCGGCTGGCCGCTGGCGTCGTGGCCGATCGGTTCCTTCGTCAGGTCGATGTCGACCGTGCCGGCGAGCGCGTAGGCGACGACGAGCGGCGGGGACGCCAGGTAGTTCGCCTTCACCTGCGCGTGGACGCGGCCTTCGAAGTTCCGGTTGCCGGACAGGACGGAGACGACCGTCAGGTCGTTGTCCGCGATCGCCTGGCTCACTTCATCCGGCAGCGGACCGGAGTTGCCGATACAGGTCGTGCAGCCGTAGCCCGCGATGTAGAAGCCGAGCTTCTCGAGCGGCTCCAGCAGGCCGGCCTTCTGCAGATAGTCGGTGACGACGAGCGAGCCCGGCGTCAGCGACGTCTTCACGTAAGCCGGCGGCTTGAGACCGCGCTCGACCGCCTTCTTCGCGACGAGGCCGGCGCCGATCAGGACGGACGGGTTCGACGTGTTCGTGCAGCTCGTGATCGCCGCGATGACGACCGAGCCGGTGCCGAGCTTCGTGACTTCGCCGCTCGGGTGCTTCACCAGGGCGGTCTCGGCGATCTTCTCTTCGGAGAGGCCGTAGCCGCCCTGGTCGATCGGCGTGCGGATGATCTTGTTCCACGATTCCTTCATCGCCGTCAGCTCGATGCGGTCCTGCGGACGCTTCGGACCGGCGAGGCTCGGCACGACCGTCGACAGATCGAGCTCGATGATGTCCGAGAAGACCGGGTCCGGCGTGTCGTCCGTGCGGAACATGCCCTGCGCCTTGTAGTAGGCTTCGACGAGCGCAATCTGCTCCTCGCTGCGGCCCGTCTGGCGCAGATAGTCGAGCGAGATATGGTCGACCGGGAAGAAGCCGATCGTCGCGCCGTACTCCGGCGCCATGTTCGCGACCGTCGCGCGGTCCGGCAGGCTGATGTTCGACAGGCCCGGGCCGAAGAATTCGACGAACTTGCCGACGACGCCCTTCTTGCGCAGCATCTGCGTGACGGTCAGCGCCAGGTCGGTCGCCGTCGCGCCTTCGGCGAGCTTGCCCGTCAGCTTGAAGCCGATGACTTCAGGCGTGACGAAATAGAGCGGCTGGCCGAGCATGCCGGCTTCCGCCTCGATGCCGCCGACGCCCCAGCCGACGACGCCGAGGCCGTTGATCATCGTCGTGTGCGAGTCCGTGCCGACGAGGGAGTCCGGGAAGACGAGCGTCTCGCCGTCCACTTCCTTCGTCGCCGCGACGGTGGCGAGATATTCCAGGTTGACCTGGTGCACAATGCCCGTGCCCGGGGGCACGACGCGGAAGTTGTTGAACGCCGTCTGCGCCCAGCGCAGGAAGCGGTAGCGCTCGCCGTTCCGCTCGAACTCGAGCCGTTCGTTCGTCTCCTGCGCGTCGGGCGTGCCGAACGCGTCGACCATGACGGAGTGGTCGATGACGAGGTCGACCGGCACGAGCGGGTTGATCCGCTTCGGGTCGCCGCCCGCCTTCTTCACCGTGTCGCGCATCGCCGCGAGGTCGACGACGACCGGCACGCCGGTGAAGTCCTGCAGCACGATGCGCGCGGGGATGAACGGGATCTCCTTGTCCTGCCGGCCGTCCGCCCAGGTGGCCAGCAGCTTCACATGGTCCTTCGTGATGGCGTGTCCGTCGAACTGGCGGACGGCCGCTTCGAGCAGCACCTTGATCGAGAACGGAAGCTTCCCGATGCTGCCGAGGCCTTGCTCCTCCAGTCCCTGCAGCCGGTAGTAGGCGTACGTCTTGCCGCCGACTTCCAGGCTGGAACGGATGCCGTAGGCATCTTGCTTCGCCATGAAAAGTCTCCTCCTTGCCGCTTAGAGTCCTTCTGCCGCGATTCGTTTCCGCCGGACCGGAATGTTTCGTCTGGTGAAACTCAATTTCATAATCGCGCTATAATCCTAGTATATCGTCTGCCACGGTCAACGTAAAGCCCCGCGAATCATGAATCCGCCGCCGCGAACATATACATGAAGCGATTCGCTTCCTGCCCGGGCGCATGGTCCCGGGAACGCAAGATCCGGCGCGAAACCGAGGGGAGGAGTGGCCGGCAATGGCGCTGCAAAGCGGAGCCGGGCGTCGTCCGCCGGCGCTGCGCGGATGGCGGGCGGCCGTGCACGAATACGTGAAGTGCGTGAATGAGGCGGAGATCGACCTGAGCGCCGGGCCGCTGGCGGCCGTCTCCGAAGACGACCGGCATCTGGGCCGGCTCGAGGCCCGGCTGAAGCGCATGCGCGAGCGGGACGGATGGCGCGGCGCCAGCACCGAGCGGCACGAGGCGCGGGCCGCGCTGCTGGACTGCCGCGAGGACGGGGATGCGGTCGCGGTCCGTCTCGAGCTGCATCTCAAGCGAAGCTTGTCCTTCGGGGAAGCCTCCTATACCGAGGAAAAACTGGAGATCGAACGCATCCGGCTCGAACGGCGGAACGGCGTCTGGCGGGTGACCCGCATCGAGCCCGAAGTCGCGGAGCTCCATCCGGCGCCCCCCGGCCCGGAGGAGCCGGCCGTTCCGGACGAAGGGGAAGCCTCCGGCACGTTCGCGCGGGAGGCGGAGGAACCGAGGCTTCCGCTTCCTTATATAAACGGCGAGCTGCTGCCGCACTTCCACCGGCTTCGCGCCGGGATACCGTACCGCCGCGATCTCGCGGCCGCCTACGCCGACCGCTGGTGGAACGAGGCGAATCCGGCGTACGAGAAGTTCGAGGTGAACTGCACGAACTATGTTTCCCAGTGCCTCTTTGCAGGCCATGCTCCGATGAACTATACTGGTAGGAGGGATTCGGGCTGGTGGTACAAGGGGCGCAGCGGAGGCCGGGAGCTGTGGAGCTACAGCTGGGCGGTCTCGCATGCGCTTCAATCGTATTTGGCGAAGGGCGCGCCGACCGGACTTCGGGCCGTTCGGGTCGAGTCGCCGCGGGATCTTGCGCTCGGCGATGTCATCTTCTACGACTGGGACGGCGACGGCAGGTTCCGGCACAGCACGATCGTCACCGCCTTCGACCACGCGGGGATGCCGCTCGTCAACGCGAATACGACGGCCAGCCGCCACCGCTACTGGGATTACCGCGATTCCTATGCCTGGACGGAACGGACGCGGTACCGATTCTTTCACATCGCGGATGAGTTCTGACCGTCCGCGCGTCCGGCCAGCGGCGCAGGCTTCAGGATCATTCAGGAACCGGAGGATGGACATGGGAGAGAAAATTCGGGTAGGGCTCGTCTACGGCGGTCGATCGGGAGAACACGAGGTGTCGCTGCAGACCGCGTTCTCCGTGATGCAGGCGCTCGATTACGACAAGTATGAAATCCGGCCTTTCTATATCACGAAGCAGGGAATCTGGCACGCCGGGCCGGCGCTGACGGCGCCTCCGGAGCATATCGGCCTCATCCGCTACGATCAGGCGGACGGCGCGTCGGAGCAAATGCTGCTGCCGATGTTCGAGCGGATGGCGTCCCGGCCGCCGGCGCCCGCCGCGGCGGGAGAGCGGTCGGTGCAGATCGCCTCGGCGGGCCCGTCCGGCGGCGACGGCAAGCGGCTCGACGTCGTCTTCCCGCTGCTGCACGGCACGTACGGCGAGGACGGCACGATCCAGGGCCTGTTCGAAATGGCCGGCATCCCTTACGTCGGCGCGGGCGTGCTCGCCTCGGCCGTCGGCATGGACAAGATCACGATGAAGCGGGTGTTCGCCCACGAGGGCCTGCCGCAATGCGTGTTCCGGTATTTCACCCGGGCGCAGTGGGAGAAGGACGCGCAATATTTCATCATGGAGATCGAGGTGTCGCTCGGCTACCCGTGCTTCGTCAAGCCGGCCAACCTCGGCTCGAGCGTCGGCATCTCGAAGGCCCGGAACCGCGAGCAGCTCATCCAGGCGGTGGAATACGCGTTCCGCTATGACCGCAAGGTGCTGGTCGAAGAGTTCGTGAACGCCCGCGAGCTGGAGGTGAGCGTGCTCGGCAACGACGAGCCCCGCGCCTCGGTCGTCGGCGAGATCATCCCGTCGAACGATTTCTACGACTACAACGCGAAGTATGTCGACGGCAAGTCCGTCCTGAAGATTCCGGCCGAGATTCCGGAGGAGACGGCCGGGCAGATCCGCGAGATGGCGCTGCGTGCGTACCAGGCGATCGACTGCTCGGGGCTCGCGCGGGTCGACTTCTTCCTGCGCAAGGAGGACGGGCGCATCTTCGTCAACGAAGTGAACACGATGCCGGGCTTCACGCCGTTCAGCATGTACCCGCTGCTCTGGAAGGAGTCGGGGCTTTCGTACCGGGAGCTGCTGGATAAGCTGATCGCGCTCGCGTTCGAGCGGCACGAAGCGAAGCAGAAGCTTGTCTACGGCGAATGAATCTCGCGAACGGGGAGGGAATCCGATGGGTTTCGCGACCGAATTCAACTCCGTCTGCAAATTCAAGAACGAGCAGGAACTGTACGAGCTGCTGGAATACGGCCGCTGCAAGATGATCAAAAGCGGCTTCCGCGTCTACCCGACCGGCCAGAAGGTGATCGCCTACACGCCGGACAACCGGGCGATCGCGATCGTCAAGATCACCGCGTCAATCGCGGAGATCAATTTCCAGGGCGAGGAAGTGACCGCGGTCGAGATGGATCTCGTCCGCAAGCTGACCGAGGAGGAATCGCGCGTCCAGACGGCGCTGGCGCACGAGCTGTACTTCGGCGAACGCGAACCGTCCTGACATGCGGGCGCCCCGGCGGGAACGCCCGCGGATCGCGAATCGGCGAAGCTGTCCGCTTCGCGCGTTCCGATGCGGGACAAGCCCCCGCGGGCGGACGAACATTTTGCTTCGGCCGTGAGGGGCGCCACTTGAAATCGCTGCCAGAATCCGTTAAGTTGGACGAAGGACAAGTCAAGGAGGAGATCGGTTCATGAGCGGTTTGCTGAACGGCAAGAACATCGTCGTCATGGGGGTGGCGAACGACCGGAGCATCGCCTGGGCAATCGCCCGTTCCCTGAAGGCGCAGGGCGCCAACCTCGCGTTCACGTACGAGAGCGAGCGCGTGGAGGAGCGGGTGCGCAAGCTCACCGAGACGATGCCGGGCTCGCTCGTCCTGCCCTGCAACGTGACGAGCGACGAAGACATCGACCGGCTCGCCGACACGCTGCGCGAATCGTTCGGCGTGCTGCACGGCATCGTGCACAGCATCGCCTTCGCGAAGACGGAGGAGCTGGAGGGGCTGTACGTCAACACCTCGCGCGCGGGCTTCGCGCTGGCCCACGACATCAGCGTCTACTCGCTGACGGCGGTGGCGCAGAAGCTGTACCCGCTCATGACCGAAGGCGGCAGCATCATGACGATGACCTATCTCGGCGCGGAGCGGGCGATGCCGAACTACAACGTCATGGGCGTGGCGAAGGCGGCGCTCGAGGCGTCCGTCCGGTATCTCGCCGCCGACCTCGGCCAATACAACATCCGTGTCAACGCGATCTCGGCCGGCCCGATCCGCACGCTCGCGGCGAAGGGGATCAAGGATTTCAACTCGATCCTGCGCCAGGTCGAGGAGAAGGCGCCGCTGCGCCGGACGACGGACGCGGAGGAAGTCGGCGACACGGCGATGTTCCTGATGAGCCACCTGTCGCGCGGCATCACGGGCGAAGTCATTTACGTCGACAACGGCTATCATATCGTCGGCGTGTAAGCCGGAAGGCTGACCCGTCAGTCCGGCCGCGACGCGGCCATCGTCGGGGGCATTCGGACGAACATCCGGGAAAGGCGATGTTGACAGCATGGCAACCGCAATCGTAATGCTCGTCATCCTCGGCTTGATCGCCGCCGTCTTCGGCAGCATCGTCGGCCTTGGCGGCGGCATCATCATCGTGCCGTCGCTCATCCTGTTCGGCCCGATGCTGACCGGTGAGCCGATCGGACACGGCACGGCCGTCGGCACGTCGCTGGCGGCCCTCATCTTCACCGCGCTCGCTTCGACGCTGTCGTACATGAAGGACCGGCGCGTCGACTTCCGCGTCGCGTGGCTGCTCTTCATCACGAGCGGCCCCGCCGCGATGCTCGGCTCCGCCCTGACCGGGAAGCTGGCGGGCGGGCCGTTCCAGATCGCGTTCGGCGTCTTCATGCTGCTGATGGCCGCGCTGCTCATTCTGCGCGACCGGCTGAAGCCGTCCTCGCGGCAGTGGCCGATTCGCCGCGTCTGGACCGACGCCGCCGGGCGGGAGCACGAATACGGCTTCGCGTATCTCCCCGGCCTGATCGTCGGCTTCCTGGTCGGCCTTGTCTCCGGGCTGTTCGGCATCGGCGGCGGGTCGCTTTTCGTCCCGGTCATGGTCATCCTGTTCCGCTTCCCGCCGCATGTGGCGACCGCGACCTCGATGTTCGTCATCTTCCTGTCGGCGTTGCTCGGCAGCGGCGTGAAGGCGTCGCTCGGCGAGATCGACTGGCTGCTCGCGGCGGCGCTCGTGCCGGGGGCGTGGATCGGCGGCAGAATCGGCGCCTGGATCGCCCGGCGCATGTCGGGGCAGGGGCTTCTGTGGCTGCTGCGCGTGACGCTGTTCGTGCTGGCGATTCGCATGATGTGGGACGGTTTTCGAACGATACAGGGGTAAAAACGCGGGCGTACCGCGCAACGGAGAATGTTTTGCACGGGAAGTGACAACGGAAAGGGGGGGAGTTCATGAGCGATACGGACAACCGGCAGGTCATCGGCCGGAAGAGCTTCGCGGCCGTGGCGATCAACTGCGCGGCGAAAGCGGGCGAATGGATCAAGACGAAGGTGGGCGGCTATTCCAGGCTGAACCTCAAGACGTCGCACCACGATCTCGTGACGGAAGTCGACAAGGGCTCGGAAAATCTGATCCGCAGCCTGATCCTGACGCATTTTCCGGATCACGCCGTCCTCGGGGAGGAGGGCGTCGAGCCGGGTCCGGCCGCGTCCGAGAAGGCGATCGCCGAACTGAAGGACGCGGAATATCTGTGGATCGTCGATCCGATCGACGGGACGACGAATTTCGTGCACGGCTTTCCCTTCTTCTCCGTCTCGATCGCGCTGGCGCACCGGGGCGAGGTCATTCTCGGCGTCGTCTACGACCCGTCGAAGGACGAGCTGTTCATCGCGGAGAAGGGCAAGGGCGCCTATGTCCACGGCCGGCGCACGCAGGTGTCGGGCGAGACGAGCCTCCGGGACAGCCTCGTCGCGACGGGCTTTCCGGCCGACCGCGAGGGCGCGCTGCCGCTGAACATGCGCCAACTCGAGGCCGTCGTGCCGCGCGTGCGGAACGTGCGCACGGCCGGTTCGGCGGCGCTGCACCTCGCGTATGTCGCCGCGGGCCGGCTCACCGCCTTCTGGGAGATCGGCCTGAACAGCTGGGACATCGCGGCGGGCGCCCTGCTCATCCAGGAATCGGGCGGCGTCGTCACCGATCTGGACGGAAATCCGTACCATCTTGGTGTGCGCAACGTCGTCGCGTCGAACGGCGGCGTGCACGAGGAGCTGCTGGCCGCGCTCCGCTCGGCGGAATAGCGGGCCGGACGGCGCGCGATACTACACGGGACGGCTGGATCCGATCGTCATCCAATCGGCTACGCGGGAAGGTGGTTCGCATGGAAGGACGGAACGAGCGGCGGGACGGCGGGCGCGGTCCGCAAGAGGCCGCGCATGCGGATGCGCGCGCGCATGGAGAGCCGGATGCGCATGCGGCGGGTTGGCCGGCCGCGGAACGGCTGCTCGCGGAGCGTCTGGCGGACGGTCCGATCGACGAGCCGGACCGCGAGGAGCGCGTCCGGGCGATCCTGCCGCCGAAGTACGAAGTGCGGATCCGGATGGAATACGATCCGATCGTGGAGGAGACGAAGCGGTACCGCGGCATGGCGCGCGAGATCGACGGCCGCTACGACCGCTTCATGATCCGGATGGACGGGGACGGAAGGGACGAAGAAGGCCGGAACGGACAGGAACGGAATGAAAAAGGGCAGGACGGGGAGCGGTAGGCCGCTTCTCATCCTGCCTGTTTTTTCGTCTGCGGGACGGAATGGCGGGCGTCGGCGGCGGATGCATGCGCGACGGCGGGAGCGCCATGCGCGGCGGCGGATGCATGCGTGGCGGCGGATGCATGCGTGGCGGCGGATGCATGCGCGACGGCGGGAGCGCCATGCGCGGCGTGGACCGGCTGCTTCCGGCCTTCTTCCCGGTGCGCCTCCGCGCGCCCTTCGGCGAGGGACAGGTCGGTCCGGCAATCGGCGTTGAGCTTCGCGCCGCCCTCGATGACGTACCCCGCGGCCGCCACGTTGCCGTGCATCTCGCCGGATGCGAGAAGGGTGAACCGGCCGTGCGCCTTTACGCTGCCGTACAACTTGCCGGCGACGGTGACGCCGCGCGCCTCGACGGTGCTGCGGACGATGCCGGACGGGCCGATGACGACGTCGCCCCGGCAGACGATCTCGCCGGTGAACTCCCCTTCGATCCGGAGGCCCGCATCGCATTCGATGCGCCCCTCGGAGATGGTGCCCCGGCCGATCAGCGTGTCGGTCGCGGGGATCGATCGCTTCCTCCGCATGGCTAATCCTCCTTCACGAGCTCCAGATAATCGAGCGGGTTCACGCTCTCCCCGTCCGCTTCGACCGCGAAATGCAGATGCGGCCCCGTGCTCCTGCCCGTCGATCCGAGCCGGCCGATCCGCTCGCCCCGCTTCACGGCGGCGCCCTTCTCCGCCTCGATGTCCGACAGGTGATAATAGTGGCTGGTCAGCCCGTTCCGGTGCCGGATGACGATATGGCGGCCGCGCGTCGCGTCGAACCCGGTCTCCTCCACGACGCCGTCGCCGGCGGCGTAGACCGGATCGCCCTTCCGACCGGAGATGTCGATTCCGGCGTGGAACACGGTCTCGCCGGTGAACGGGTCGCGGCGGTAGCCCCAGGTCGACGTGACCAGCCGCGAGCGGGTCGGCCAGGCGGACGGCAGGGCGTCAGCCTCGAGCTGCCGGAGCCGCGCCGCTTCGAGCCGAAGCGCCATCGACCGGTCGAGCGCGTCGACCATCCCCGACAGCGCGCGGAAATCGGGCTCGTCCGCGTTCATCAGCCGAAGCATGTCGGCGGCGGTCGCTTCCGGCGGCGCGGGGGCCTCGCCACCCGGCAGATCGGCGTCCGCGATGCCCGGCGGGGCGTGGTCCCCGCCGCCCGGAAGGTCGGCGGCCGGGCCGCCCGGCAGATCGGCGTCCGGCCGACCGCCGGAGCCGATCGTCGCCTCCGGAGCCTCCGCCCCGTCGCCATACCGATCGAAAAAATCCTCCAGCCGCCGCTCCAGCTCCCGCAAATCGCCCAGCCGCTTCTCAAGCGCCGCCTGATGGTCGGACAGCGTTCGAACCTCCGACTCCAGCGCCCGGATCTGTCCGTCTTTCGCCTCGAGCGCCGCCCGGTGCAGGGCGTTCTGCTCGGCCAGCAGCCGCTCGAGCGCCTCGAGCTGCCAGGCCGCGCGCGCCTGCAGCAGCGCCAGGCTCGCGGCGAACAGCGCGAGCAGCGCCGCGGGCGCCGCATAGACGAAGCGCCGCCGCACCCGGAACTGGCGGACGCGTTTGTCGGGGCCGCGCATGACGATAAGCGACCACCGGTTCGAGTTCCTGTCCCTCAAGCCGCGGCGCCCCTCCCCGTCCGGTGATGGTTGGAACGATCACTAGTTATTTATTCCTGTCCGCCGGGAAACATGTCATGGGACAAGGGCATACTACAAAGACGATTTTCGCCGGGAAAGGAGCGATTGCATGATCTGGCCGTGGCTGGCGGCGGCTGGTGTCGTCTGGTGGGCGGAAGCCGTCATCGTTCTCGTGGCGGAATACCGGCGTCCGGCGCGGGCCGCGGCGTGGCTGCTGGTCCTGCTTGCGCTGCCGGTTGTCGGCATCGTGCCGTTCCTGCTCGCCAGGGGGAAGGCCGGCCGGGGAGACGAAGGCGGCAGGGGCGGCCGAAGCGGCCGGGATGGCCGTGGCGGGCGGAGCGGGCCGGGAGGACCGGATGGCCGTGGCGACGATGGTGAACATGCCGGGCGGAACGGGCCGGGAGGTTCGGATGGCCGTGGCGACGATGGCGATCGTGCCGGGCGGAGCAAGCCGGGCGGTTCGGATGGCCGTGGAGACGATGGTGATCGTGCCGGGCGGAGCAAGCCGGGCGGACCGGAAGACCGGGACGATGGTGGTGTTCGCGCCATGCAGAGCGAGCCGGGCGGTTCGGATGGCCGGGACGGCGATGGTGATCGTGCCGGGCGGAGCAAGCCGGGCGGTTCGGATGGCCGTGGAGACGATGGTGATCGTGCCGGGCGGAGCAAGCCGGGCGGACCGGAAGACCGGGACGATGGTGGTGTTCGCGCCATGCAGAGCGGGTCGGGCACATCGGATGACCGTGGCGGCTGGGGTGGGGAATCGGCGGCGCGCGGAACGGAGAAACGCTCGGCCCCCGCGGCGGACGGCGCTTTTCCGGATGACGAACGGCTCAGGCGGACGCTGCTGAACATGTCGAACGCGCCGATCACCGGCTGCAACGGGACCGAGATTCTGACGGACGGCGAGGCGGCGTTCAGTTCGATCTTCGACATGATCGACAAGGCCGGGCACCACATCCATCTCGCCTATTACATCCTGCGCGACGACGGCGTCGGCCGCCGGTTCCGCGACGCGCTGATCCGCAAGGCGCGGGAGGGCGTGCAGGTCAGGCTGCTCTACGACGGCTTCGGCAGTTGGAAACTGAAGCGATCCTATCTCCGCGAGCTGGCGGAAGGCGGCGTGCGGGTCCGGTGCTTCCTGCCGCTCGGCGCCGCGCTTCGCAGCCGCCGCATCAACCACCGCTACCACCGCAAGATCGTCGTTGTTGACGGCAAATCCGGCTTTACGGGCGGCATCAACATCGGCGATGAATATCTGGGGATGGACAGGAAGATCGGGTACTGGCGGGACACGCATTTGCGGGTGGAAGGGGACGCCGTGTACGATTTGCAAAACATTTTCGTCCGGGACTGGGAGCTCGCCTCGGGGGAAAGGCTCGAAGACCCGGCCTTCTGGCCGCCGCACGCCTGTGCGTCGAACGAGCGGGTGCAGATCGTCTCGTGCGGGCCGCGCCTCGGCCGGAACGAAATCCTCGACGCCCTGCTCGCGGCGATCGCCGCCGCGCGGGAGCGCATCTGGATCGCGACGCCGTATTTCGTCCCGGACGACGGCCTGAAGACGGCGCTGCGGACGGCCGCGCTGGGCGGCGTCGACGTGCGCCTGATCGTGCCGGGCGTCGCGGACACGCGGTTCGTGCTCGCCGCGTCGCTGTCGCACGCCGCCGACCTGCGGGAGGCGGGCGCGCGGGTGTACCGCTATCAGAAAGGGTTCATCCACGCGAAGGTGATGCTCGTCGACCGGCTGCTCGCGTCGGTGGGGACGGCGAACCTGGACATGCGCAGCTTCTACAGCAACTATGAGCTGAACGCGCTGCTGTTCGACGGGAAGCCGATCGGACGGCTGGAGGAGGATTTCCTCCGGGATTTCGCGGATTCGCGCGAGGCGACGGCGGAGGAGCTGCGCGGCCGGACGGCCGGCGCGCGGGCGGGGCGGGCCGCGGCGCGCCTGCTGTCGCCGTTGCTGTGACGGCCATGGAGGGGCTGTGACGGGCTATGTCGGGCGGGATCGGGATGATGAAGGGGACGGGGATCTCCCCTTGATGAATTCCCAGATCGGCCGGAGGTTCTGGCGCGGCGCTCGCTCGAGCAGATCGCCCAGCCGCCTGAGGCGCGGTCCGATCGTGTGCAGGTTGAAGTCCGCCGGGCGCGCGTCCGCCCGCACCTCGTCCCACGTGAGCGGCGTCGAGACGGAGGCGGCCGGGCGGGCGCGCGGCGTGTACGGTGCGGACAGCGTCTTGCCGGCGTAATGTTGCAGGTAGTCGAAGTAGATGAGGTCGCCGCGGTTTTTTTTGAGACGCTCGATGGTGAACAGCTTCGGGTGCCGGCTCACGAGATACTCGCCGACGAACCGGCCGATGGCGCGCAATTCGTCGAACGTGAGGTCGGGCTCGACCGGCACGACGATCTGCACTCCCGTCGCGCCGGACGTCTTCGGCACGGACGCGATGCCGAGGGAGCGGAGCACCTCGCCCGCGAGCCACGCCGCTTCCATGATGCGCGGCTCCTCCTCGCGCGACGGGTCGAGGTCGATCACCCATTCCGTCGGGCGCAGCGGCTCGCCGATCCGGTCGAACGAGGCGTGGAACTCGAGGCAGGCGAGGTTGCCGAGCCAGATGAGCGTCGGCAGCGAGTCGAGCACGACGTAGCGGATGCCGTTCTGCTCGGCGGTGCGCACGAAGGCGGGCAGCGGCTCGGGGGCGTTTTTCTGGTAGAAGGACTTGCCGTGGATGCCGTTGGGGTAGCGGATGACCGTCAGGTACCGCCCGTCGCAGTGACGGATCAGGAACGGCGCGAGTTCCGCCAGCTTCTCCAGGTAGCGCAGCTTCGTGATGCCGGCCTCCGGCCAGAGCACCCGGTCGGGATTGGTGATCGCGATTCGCTCGCCCTGCACCGTGATCGTGCCTGATGTGGTTGTCGTGGTTGTATTGGTTGTATTGGTTGTATTGGTTGTATTGGTTGTATTGGTTGTCTTAGCTGTCTCGGTTTTCTTGGTTTTCTTGGTTGTCTTGGTTGCGGTCATGCGTGTCCCTCCCGTTTCGCGGCGTTCCGATTCGGAAAAAATGATGCCGTGCCCCCAGTATTGCCGCCTTCCACGAAACTATCCGCCATTGCGGAAGAGAGGAGCGGGAGCGGTCGGTGTCTGTAACGGTCCGGGAGGCCGTTAAGCATGTGGCCGCCGCGCGAGGACGTCTGTAACGGTCTGGCGGACCGTTGCACAGCGCTGGCGTGTGGTCTCGGCGGCTTGCAGGTGTCTGTAACGGTCTGGTGGGCCGTTAGAGCGTGTTGTCGCCGCGCGGGGACGTCTGTAACGGTCTGGCGGACCGTTACACAGTGCTGGCGGATGCGCTCGACGTCTGCTCGATGCTTGTAACGGAACAGGGTTCCGTTGGAGGGGCCTGCATCCGGTCAGAGCCGGTCTGTAACGGAACTGTGTTCCGTTAGCGCGGGGAATCGGGGAGGCTCGACGGCTGGTAGGTGGCTGTAACGGAACAGGGTTCCGTTGGAGGGGCCTGCGTCCGGTCAGGATGATCCGCAACGGAACAGCGTTCCGTTAGCGCGGGGGATTGGGGAACCTGACGGGTTCGCGGAAATTGCAACAGGGCAAGGAGGCGCATGCGTGTGGAACCAATCGTGCCTTTTGAGCCGGTCGCGGCGGACGAGATTCCGGCGGGCCCGCAATGGGTCGCCCAGATCAAATGGGACGGTGTCCGCATGCTCGTCTATTTCGACGGCGCGACCACGAAGCTTGTGAACCGCCGGTTGCATGAGCGGACGATGCAATATCCCGAGCTCGCCGACGCGCGGCGCTACTGTCGGGCGAAGTCGGCCATCCTCGACGGCGAGATCGTTGCGTTTGACGCCGCAAAGCCGTCCTTCCACGAGGTGATGCGCCGCGACGGCGTCCGCAATCCGCATGCCGTGCCCGCGGCCGCGCGTGAGATTCCGATCACATACATGGTGTTCGATATCCTGTATCATGATGGCGAATGGGTGACCGGCCGCAGTCTCGAGGAGCGCCAGCGATTGCTCGCGCGCGCCGTGGAACCCGGAGACGCCGTCCGGCTTGTCGGGAACGAGACCGACGGCGCGAAGCTGTTCGAGGTCATGAGGAAGCACGGCATGGAAGGGATCGTCGTGAAGGATCTCGCCAGTACCTATGCGATTGGCGGCAAGGACGGCCGCTGGCGCAAAATCAAGGTGCGGCGCGACCTGACGGCCGTCGTCGGCGGCGTCACATACAGCGGCAGCGGCGGCAGCGTCAGCGGCGGCGTCACCTACAGCGGCAGCGTCGGCAGCGTCAGTGGCGACGTCACATACAGCGTCAGCGGCGGCGTCACAGGCGGCGGCACCGGTGTCAGCGGCGGCGGCAGCGGCAGCGGCGGCGTCACATACAGCGGTAGCGGCGGCAGCGTCAGCGGCGGCGTCACATACAGCGGCAGCGGCGGCAGCGTCAGCGGCGGCGGCCGAGGCGGCCGGGTGAACGCGCTGTTGCTCGGCCTGTACGACGCCCAGGGGCGCCTGCACTACATCGGCCACGCGGGATCGGGCCGGCTCACCGGCCGCGACTGGGCGGAGATCACCGCCGCGGCGGAGCTGCTCCGCACGCCGGACTGCCCGTTCGTGGCGAGGCCGCCGCGCAGCGCCGGAGCGGTATGGCTTCGGCCGTTCCTGACGGCGAAAGTCCGCTACCTCGAGTGGACCGAAGGCCGGACGCTCCGGCAGCCGGTGATCGAGGCCGTCGGCGCGGGCCCGCCGGAGGACTGCTCGTTCGAACGGCTCGACGACGCCCCGGTTTGAGCAAAACGCGATACTGTGATAACGTTAGGGAAAAGGGAACCGGAACGACGAAGCCAAGGAGGCGAAGCGGCATGATCATCAGGGAACTCGCGCTCCATCAATCCGCCAAATCCGCCTTTCCGCCGACCGGACACCGGGGTGAAGCCGTCCGGCCGGACAAGACGTCCGGAACCGGCGCGCGAAGCGGCTCCATGTCCGCCTTCGACCGGTTCATCCATTACGGCCTGCTCGTCTTCGGAAGCGTTCTCGCGGCGGTCGGGCTGGAACTGTTCCTCCGGCCGAACGGGGTCGCGACCGGCGGCATCGCGGGCGCTTCGATTCTCGCGGCCCATCTGACCGAAATGCAGCTCAGCCTCGCGCTGTTCCTGTTCAACCTGCCGTTCCTGCTGGGCCGAACGGCGACGAACCGCCGCCAGGCGCTGCGGATGCTGCTGCCGCTCGCGTTGATCGCGCTGTTCACGCACTATCTGCACCCGGTGCCGGCGGTCTCCGACGATCCGCTGGCGGCCGCGCTCGGCGGCGGCGCGTTCCTCGGCATCGGCATCGGCCTCATCCTGCGGCAGGGCGGCAGCTTCGACGAGCTGGTCGCGTCCGCGCCGCTCCGGCCGGCCTTCCGCCGGTTCGACGCCGGCACCGCCATCTTCCTCGCGAATCTGGCGATCCTCGTGCTCGCCGGGTTCGTGTTCGGCGCAAGCCAGGCGATCTATTCGATCATCGCGCACGTGCTCGCCTATTTCATGCTGGAAGCGGGCTACTCCGGCATGTCGCCCGTCAAGCGGATGCGCGTCCGCAGCGCCATGCTGCCCCGGCTGCGGGAAGCCTCGGAGCGGGACCTCAGGGTCCGATGGATCGAGGCGGGCGACGGGGAGACGGCGATCCTCGACGTCTACCGGCGCGACGTGAGGCCGCTTCGGCAATTGCTCGCCGCGATCGATCCGGATGTCGAGATCGAAGGGGTGCGGCACGACGAGGCGCGCCGGCTCAGGCCGTTTGTTTGAAGACGGTCCGCAAGGAAGCGAAGCAAACACAGTGTGAAGCAAGCACGGAAGCGAAGCAAACACAGTGTGAAGCAAGCACGGAAGCGAAGCAAGCGCGGAAGCGAAACAAACACAGTGTGAAGCAAGCACGGAAGCGAGCAAGCACGGAAGCGAGCAAGCACCCCGACGGGTGCTTTTTTTCTTGCGTCCCCAACAGGCGGCGCCGCGCGGTTTGACCTAGGAGGCGGAAGCCGCTATAATGAAACACGAACATTATCAATTTTGATAATAATAAACATCTCCAGAGGTGGCCGGTCCCATGAAAAAAGCCGAGGTCATTCTCCATCCGATCCGCATGCGCATCATCCAGCTGCTGACGAGCGGGCGCAAGATGACGGCCCAGCAGCTGCAGGACGAACTCCGCGACGTGCCGCAGGCGACGCTCTATCGCCATTTGAAGAAGCTGCTGGAGTCCGGCGTGCTTGTCGTGGCGGAGGAAATCCCGGTCAGGGGAACCGTCGAGAAAGTGTACGCGCTGCCGGAGGGCAATGCCCACGTGAAGGCGGAGGAGCTCGCCGGGGCCGGTCCGGAAGAACATGTGGCCTATTTCACGCAATTTGCGTCGCACCTGATCGGAGAATTCGGCCGTTACGCGAATCGGCCGGACCTGGATCCGGAGAAGGACGGCGTCTCGTACCGCACGCAAACGCTGTATTTGACGGACGAGGAGAATATGCGGCTGCTGCGCGCCATCCGCGAACTGCTCGCCGAGGCCGCGAAGAACGGGCCGGGGGAAGGCCGCCAAAGCCGGTTGTTTGCGGTCATCGACTTTCCGAACGCGGCGGATGCGCACGGCAGGGGTTGACACCCTTTTTCACATGTATTATTATCATTATTGATAATGATAATAATATCAGGATGTGATTCTGATGACGACAGACAAGGTGCGTCACTCCGAAGACATGTTCAAACGCGCCGCCGGAAGAGCCCTCCTCTGTCTGCCGCTTTATCTGCTTGTTCCGGTGCTTATCGCCTTCGGTTTGCGGTTGTACGGTTTTGAGCCGGATTGGGGCGCATACGGGCTGGGGGCGCTCGGCTGGCTCGCCGCGCTGGTGCTGCGGGGGCCCGTCATCGCCGTGGCGATCGGCAAGCTGCCGCGGGAAAAAGCGACGACGGTGGTCGTGGCCAGTTCCGGCGTGCTTGAGGAGAGCGTCCGGATCATTCTGCTGGCGTTGACTTCCTTCTCCGCATCCTGGGCGGCGTCGATCGGCCAGGGTTGGGCGGCGGTTGAAGTGTTGTTCGTCATGGTGAACGTCGTCGCCGTCGCATCGCTGGCCGGCAAGACGGACGAGAAATCGGTGCAGGCCAGGCAAATGCTGGAGGCCCAGGGCACGATCCACGGCAATCCGCTGTGGGGCGTGCTGGAGCGGGTATGGGCGTCGGCGTTCCACATCGGCTGCACGCTCGTTGTCGCAAGCATGCCGTGGCTGGTCATCCTGCTTGTTCCGCTCCACAGCATGGTGAACTTCATGACGGTGCGGCTCGCGAAAAAATCGATCGGCCTCGGCAACTTGTTCATTGCGTTGTGCGGCGCGTGCCTGCTTGCCCTTGGCCTGGCCATGGCCTGAACCCGATCCCGGCCGTGCGCCGTGAATGGACGAAAGAACCGGTCACGAGACCGGCTCTTTCTTTTTTGCGGCGGTTTTGCGGCCCGATCAGCGGCCGGAATTGCCGGCGCCGCCATCCGGGGCCGCGGCCGCGAGCGGCGCTCCCGTTCCCGCCGTCGCCGCCGATCCGGGCTTCGTTGCGGCGCTCCCCGCCGCGCGAGCCGCGCCCTTGTCCACCGACGCCGCCGGCCCGGCCTTCGCCGCGCCTGCCCCCGTCGAGCCTGTCCCCGC
>ERZ795042.960-NODE-960-length-20219-cov-80.732047_pt1 | contig 20219 bp, 20 predicted proteins | sample MGYA00375126_ERZ795042 | MGnify/ENA primary metagenome ERZ795042 (study PRJEB30171, sample SAMN05518105) | compost metagenome | isolation source: Feedstock adapted compost from Newby Island compost facility, Milpitas, CA | place: USA:Newby Island compost facility...
GCACAGGATAGTCGCGAGCAAGATCAAGGAACGGCTGTGCGCCGTGGAGGTGGAGGAGCACCGGAAAGGCGCCAGCTGCCGCCTCAAGAACAGCGAGGTCGTACGGCACGCCGAATGTCGCATACGTTTCACGGGACAAGACATCGGCTGTTGCGCATTGTGTCGCAAAGAAGAGGCCATGTGCCCCACGATCAAGCGTCGCCGCAACAAACTCCCGAGTTACTGCAGTTATTGTCTCAAGTCCTTGGCGGACAAGGTCAGGATGCTCCTGGAGGTGGGTAAAGACACGGCCACCCGAGAGCTTCACCGCAACGGTCAGCGGGCTGAACACCGTCTGGAGGATTGGGACGCTGTCGCCAATCGCTGCACGAACTAACCGAGCTGCTTCGATAACAACACGAAACATGCCCCGATCGACCGGCACGCTCGCCAGCCGTGCCCAATCTTCTGGCGTCGTGACAGGAAAGCGCGTTGTCTCCCGCGTACCGCCAGGACTCCCACGGTAGACACTTTCCGCTCCCCAGTCGATCGTCGGGTAATCCCCTGGTGGCATAAGCTTGATGAGATCGAAGCCAAATGCACGCTGCCAGGCGAGTGTTGCGGCAGCTAAACCGTCAGCCGTCTGATCGACAATCGGAAAGTGTCGCCAGAGACTCACCGGCGGACGATCAAGCTGTTCTCCGGCGACTATTGCCTGTATTCGCTCGAACGCGGTGGGCATTGGAACTTCCTCCACGGTATGCAGCGCATTGCGTTATCAGCAGGATTATGCCGGAAGTTCGGGCGATGACGATGATGTCGGGGGAGGCAGCAACGCGTTCTCTTCACCAAGCAGTGCGCTCGTGGACTGCGAGAGACGGGTCAGCGCGCCCTGCGCATCAGCGATGTGGCGTTGAAGATCATTGCGGCTATTCTGCAGGAGGGTGAGCGCACGAGAGAAGCGACCGTTCAGTTCATTGTCGATCTGCATCAACGCCTGACTCAGCTGGTGAATCAGCGCGTTCAAGCGGGCAGGATCAAGATCGCTCCGCGGTAGAAACCGGATGCAGAGCTGGAGAAGGGTGAGGAGATAAGGCACGGCCATGCTATACGCAATGATGACCACACCACGTTGCAGGGCATGCGCATGAACGCGCTCAACCGACTGATACACCGCCTCTGGAACGGCAGCAATGCCGATGCCGATCGTCAGCTCAGGATCGAGATAGCTCGCGACCTCGTCGACTTTCCGCTCGAGAGCTCGTTCGATCTCACGGACGAGCTTATCGCGCTCAGCGTCATCAGTGCAGGTCGCAAGCCGCTCCAGTTCCTGAGCCGCGATCCATTTGGAATCAATCGGAATGCACTTGCCATTGGGAAGGCGAAAGGCTAACTCGACCTCACGCCCATTAATCTTCTGCCCGACAACTTTATAGTCTGGCGGGAGTGCTTCGAGAACTGCTTTGAGAATGCGCTCACCCGCGAGGCCACGAGAACGCACACCTGCAACAACGGCTTCCAGCCGGCTGAGCGTCTCCGTCATCTCTTGCTGGCGACGTTGGGTTTCCTCCTCGCCACGCTGCAACGCAGCCAGCCGCGACTGCGCGTCAGTCAGCACGTTGTGCAAGTTCTGCAGGGAAGAGACGATCGTCTGTTGATGCTGGCTGGCGTTCTCGAGGCGGCTGAGGATCGCCGCCATGTCTTGCTGCCGGCGCCGCGTCTCTTCTTCGTTGTTTTGCAGCGTCACCAGTTTTTCTTGAATCGCGAGCAGTGTGGATTCAAGCGCTTGTTGGCGCTGGCTCGTGTCATCAAGCCGTCCCCGAACTTCGCCAACGCTTTCACGGAGAGCAGCAAGTGTTGGCATAAGCTGACTCTGGACGGCTTCGAGACGGGCAATTGTTTCCGGCAAGGGAGATGGCAGCGACGTGGCCTGGCGGCGAGACAGCAACTGCCCAAGGAAGAACCCAACAGCAAGCACGAGGATAACAAGAACTACCAGAACCCCAAGCGAGACTGTCACTGCTGCCCCCTTCCCCTGCCCGCTGGCACAACGCAGTATAGATCACCGGGCAGGAGAAGGGAAAACGAGACTAGGCTCGTGGCGGTAACGGCATCAGGAGAGCCGGAGCTGGCGCATCAACGAGCCAAGACCCCAGACGCAGCAACACGAGACCGATCCAGAGTCGTACATGACGCGGGCGCGCCCGCGGGAGCTGCCGCGCTCGGCGCTCCGCGGCAGCATGTGCAAGCACCTGCTCACGATGGAAACGACTCAATTCCTGGGCTATCCACGGATGCATCTTCTTCTCTTCCTTTGCTTACCACATATGCACAATACATGGTCTATTCTGAGCGGCGGGACAGTAACTCCAGTAACTCTTCGGCTTCCGCAACACTGATTTCTCCCCGAGCAAGGGCCTCGAGCACAGCTCGCTCCGACATGCGCTGTTCACTGGTTTCAGTACCAGCGGTACGAGTTGTGGCTGCGGCTGGTTCAGCCGATACCGTAGGGCCAGCCGGCTCGGCTGGAGCAGACGGTGTATCGGCCGGTTGGGGCTGCGGTGGTGTGGGCGGCTCTGGTGCGGCCGCGGGAGATGAGGGAGCACGAGAAGCAAGCCAGCGAAGCGTTACGTCGCCCTGCCCCGAGCGGATGAGGATTTCAGCGCGTGGTTCGCCCGTGCCGATGCTCCCAACCATACGCCGCCCGAACATGCTGCGTGGTCCCCGTTGGCCGACTGTTACGAGAGGGATATCGGAGTCGATATCACCACGGGCAACGACTTCAATGCGAGCTGGCAGGTTTTGCGGGATGCTGATCTTGACGTCACCAGTTCCGGTAACGAACTCGTGCTGGCCAACGTCAAGCCAGAGTCGGCTGATGACGTCGCCGCTGCCGAGTTGCACTGAGGTCTGCTGAGCGCGTCCACTTTGCAGGTCAATATCGCCAGAGCCGCTTTGGATAACAAGCGACGACGCTATACGGTCGATGTACCGCACGTCGCCAGAGCCAAAGGCGATCTGTGTCGCCCCAGATCCGCCCTCAATCATGACATCACCGCTGCCGCCCTTGAGGTGAATCGCTCCATCAATTGCGCTCAGGGTAATGTCGCCAGAACCAGCCTGGACATCAACATCGCCTTGAAGATCGACAACCTGGACATCACCCGAACCAAGCGACGCGGTAATGTGGCCGCGACCACCAGAGACGAGGAGATCGCCGGAGCGTAGATGCAACGTTGCCTCACCGTTGAGGTTCGAGAGGACAAGCGTGCCACGTTTCCCACGTGCTTCCAGCTGGGTGACAGCAAGCGGGACACGGAGGACGAGCCCGACAGGCTCGGCACCGCCACGCCACCCGCCAAAGAGCCAATCGACAAGGCCGCGGAGCGCTTCGAGCCGCGTCTCAACTTTGACGTCGACACCTTGCTCGGTCACTGCAACGTGACCAAAAGGGCCGAGGCTGACATGAACGCCACCCTCGCCGACGGTGAAGCGGCCAGGCCGACTTGTTGCCCGGTGATGTTGCCCAGCCCACCAGTCGCCGGTTAATCCCCATCCCCAATCTTCAGGTTCATCGCCATCATTCCGCTCAGCAACAACAGTGATATCGCTGCCACCAACATCGACGCGGACAGGGAGGTCTGGATCATGCTCGACAATGAGTTGATCAACCGGCTCCCAGCGCACGGCGACGCGGGCACGGTCAAAGCGGAGAAACAGCCGTGAGGCATGGCCTATCGCAAAAGATTGACGCTGGTTCTCGGTCATCCTTCACCTCCTTGTCCTTCAGCCGGCTTTTGTTGACGCAGTAGCGCGAGAGCTTCGGTGGGACTGAGCTCGCCACGGGCGACACGTTCAAGCACCTCGCGGCGGGGATTTGGCCGCCGCGGGGGTTGGGCTGCCGGTTCATCACGCAAGGCATCGATGACCTCTTCCAGCTTGGCGCGGACGGTGGGATAGGAAACTCCCAGCGCTCGTTCAACCTCACTGAGGTTGCCGCGACTGCGGACGAAGAGGAGCAGGAACGCTTGCTGATCGCGCGAGAGGCGAGCAAACGGGCCCGGCGCCCAGTGACCGCGGACAACCGTGCCGCAGTTTGGGCAGGCAAGCTCACGGAGCTGCAGGGGCTCGTTACAGGTTGGGCACTGTGTCGGTGCAGGGAACATTGGCACCTCCTTTATCATGCAAAAGCATAGCAGAGTTCCTGTCCAATGTCAATCAAAAGATGAAAATTTTCAATTTTTGCTTGCGGCAATGAAACCCGCTAGAGTTGGAGCAAGGGAAGGATGGGGTGATGGGCTGCGCCCTGGCTGTGCTCTTCGATCTGGACGGAACGTTGCTCGATAGCGAACAGGCACACTACGCCGCCAGTAATGCAGCGCTGCTGGCGCTGGGACTCGGTCCACTGCCATGGGAGGAGTACACCCGCTGGATGTATGGGCGGCCTGACCGCCCGAGCTTTCGCGACTACCTCGCCGCGCGAGGGCTCCCGACCTATGACACGCTGGTTGAGGAACTCGTTGCAGCAAAAGCCCGGGCCTTTGCCGAGCATCTCAGCGCGCTCCGGTTGTTTCCCGACGCTGCCGCGACGCTGCAATGCGCCACCCAGGCTGGGGTGCACCTTGGCATCGTGACCGGCGCACGCCGTCATGAAGCGGAGTGGGTGGTACAGCACTTGCTCGATGGCCTTCAACTCGACGTGCTGGTCACGGGAGACGATGTGCGGTACGGCAAGCCTGACCCCGAACCCTATCTTCTCGCGGCGCAGCGGCTACAGTTGCCTCCCACTGCCTGCGTCGTTGTTGAAGATACACCGGCAGGTATCCAGGCAGCCAAAGCTGCCCAGATGCGCTGCCTGGCCGTCGACCGCGCCGGGACGTTCAGTGCTGGGCTCGGAGCAGATCGCGTCGTCTCGACCCTGAGCTGGGAAGCGATTCGCGACCTCGCGGCGCTTGCCTGTGACCCCTAGCTTTCTCCCCATCGCACATGCCAAAGCTGGCGTTGCTCAAGTTGCTTGACGAAGTTGACGTCGCGCTCCGTCACGCCACCGCTATCGTGACTCGTTAACGCGAGCTGCACGCGGTTATACGTGATCGTAATGTCAGGATGATGCCGAAGCTCCTCCGCGAGGTCGGCAACCGCATTGACGAACGCCATCGCCTCACGGAAGGTGCGAAAGCGGAACTCCCGGCGCAACGCATTGTCCGCGTATTCCCAGTCCGGTAACTGCGCTAACTCCTGGGCGATTTGTTCGTCTGACAAGCGGGGCATCTCCGTGTCCTTTCCGCTACACGCGTTGACCGATCATCGACGGTGAATAGCCTCAGCGCAAGTATGCCTGGCTGCGGACCAAAAGGCGACAACATCGCCGATTAGATCGGCAAAATGCATGCTTATCACATATTTGACCATCCCCTCGAATATGCTCGTCATAGATGATCGATATTCGGAGAACGGAGAGATTTACCTCAAGAACATGATCTTGAGGTATTCGTGATGGATGTGTGAGAAGTCGATTCATCCTTGACAAGAGCATCACGTATGAGTAGAGTAGCGAACGCTGTGTGATAGATGGAATCACACAGCAAGACAACGCAATAGGGCGTGATGGCGGCCGCCGAACGAGCGCCCAACAGTGGGGGATCAAAAAGAACGCGCCAAGGGAAGGGGTATCGTGACGGGGTTCCGACGCGCGCTCCGGCTGGCCGCTTGTCTCTTCCTTGTCGCCAGCCTTGGAGCTTTACCGGTGCGCGCTGCCGATCGGCAATATGACCCGCTCCGGATATCACCATCGGTCAGCGCTGTGTGGTTTCAACTTGATGGGGCGAACGCATTCAACGGAGGAAAGCAGCCATGGCTGCTTGGTCCGAGCGTCCGAGCAGTTGGCAAAGAGCCATACCGCGAGGCCCCAGGCGGTGCTCGGACAGTCTACTACTTCGACAAGGGACGTCTCGATTTGAACGGGGACAACAGTCCTGCGCAGCTTGCCTCGCTGGTTCGTGATTTGCTCTCCGGGCAAATCCAGGTTGGCGACCAGCTCTACGTTACTGCCCAGCCAGCATCTGTGCCGGTCGCTGGTGATGTGAGCGCCAATCCACGAGCGCCGACCTATGCTGTGCTTGGTCGCCTCGCTTCGGTCGGCAACGATCTGGCCGGGCGACGGCAACCAAACCGCATTGGCCAGGCAGTAACCACACTGCTCGATGCCGACGGTACTGTGCACACCGATGCTGTGCCAGATCATGGCGTGACAGTTGGCTGGTACGAGCCGACCCTTGGCCACAACGTTGCGGATGTCTTTTGGCAGTGGATGCAAGCCCAGCCGCTCCCGTGGGTCACGTTGACGGGCTTGCCACTCACCGATCCGTACTGGGTTGAGACGAACATCAATGGCCAACCGACGACCGTGCTCATCCAAGCATTCGAACGTCGGGTGCTGGCATACAATCCCGCAAGCTCGCAAGGATGGCAGGTGACATCCGAGAACGTTGGGATCCACTATCGGATCTGGCGGCAGGAACAGACACCTGACGATCCAACCCTGGCGGCGCTCGCCCGGAACGTGCCAGCGGGAGAAGTCCTGGTCACGCAAGCGCTGGCGAATGGACTCGATCCCTATCGCTTCGTGGCATTGGCTGAGCTTGCAAGCCACTTCGATCCGCTTGCGCAGACGGGCAACGGCATCGGGTTACTGGGATTGCCACGCGACGTAGCCGCTTCGCTCGGTAATGCAGCCCAAGACCCGACGGCGAATGCGCAACTCGCGGCGAAAACCGTGGCGTCACTCCGTGGCAACGGCGATGACGATGCCGCCTGGGGAGCCTATCTCCAGCGCGCTGGGATTGCGGTCAGTCTCGATACCTTGCGCCAGACTGCTAACGCCTATCGCACTCGCTTCGCCCACCCGAGTGAGCCGCCCAGCGCAACGACGTATCGGCTGATTGGTCAAGGGCAAGCGGCATTCTACTCGCCGAACTACACCCGGCAATGGTGGGACAGCACCTTGCAATCGTATGCCAGCTGGGGAGGTGCAACCCCCGGGGCACAGCCTGATCCCAATGGGTACTACTGCGTGCATCCAGATTTCCGGCCGGGCCAGCGCCTGCTGCTGATCGCAAACGGGCGTGCACTCTGGTGCACCATTGGTGATACGGTGAGCCCTGGCGACGTCCCAGCCTGGCGAAGCAAGTGGGTGATTGAGCTCGCCTGGGATACGTTCCAGGCCCTTGGGTTGAACAACGCAAATTGGGTCGCGGTCTACCAGCCGTCTTAGACCACTGGCCCGCACTACTGGGGAGCGCCTGGATACAATCCAGGCGCTCCTGCTGTTATCGCCATGTCTGGCTCAGCAACGACCGGCGACCATTGACAAAAGAGCAAGCGGGGAATACACTCGCTTCCTCTTTGGCAGCTCCCACCTGCGACGGTGGGCAGCGAGTGGAGGGGTAAGGTATGAGCACACTTGAACGACTCTTCGAATTTAATCGCTGGGCCAACATCGAAATGGTCAAAGCCTGCCGGCAGCTCTCGCCTGAGCAACTCGACCAGGCAGTACCAGGACTGTACGGCAGTGTGCGTGCGACACTTGTCCATATCGCGGCAGCAGAATCGCGTTACGTGAGCGTACTTGCGAGCGCAGCTCCGACAGTGAAGCCAGTGGCGACTGTCGCAGAAGATGCGACACTCGATGAGATCAGCGCGGCACTTGCAGCATCGGGCAGTGCGCTCCTTGAGCTTGCACGAACGCTGGACGGGGAGCAACGTGTCCTGCGGCGATCAGCACGGCTTCCCCAGCCACAATCCTTGCCGGCGTGGGTCATACTTGGGCAGGCAATCGCCCATGGCTGTGATCATCGCTCACAGCTTGCAACCGCGTTGACGCTTTTTGGTTTCACGCCACCAGAACTTGACCTCTGGGCATATGCTGAGGAAGAGGGCGTGATCACACTGACAGAGAACTAGAGTCGAACCCGGCATTCCCGTCTCGTAAACGGATGCCGGGTTCGAAAAGCGTTGTCCACACCCACGCTGGTGTTCACACGCACGATCACTGCCGCGATAGCTCAGCAGCGAGCGCGGAGAAGGGATCGCCTGCTAGGCATAGCTCGAAGACGAGCGCTGACCAACAAGAACCTCTCGCATAATCTCGATGGCACGCTCGATATCTGCCCGTGAGACGTTCAGGTGCGTGACCGCGCGAAGGAGGTACGGGCCGAAGACGCTGCAGCGAACGCCACGCGCCATGAAGGCCTGATTGAGCTCGTCTGCCGTCCACCCGGTGTCACGAACATCGAAGATTACGATATTCGTCTCAACATCGGCAGGATTAAGGCGGATACCTGGAATTTCAGCCAGACCCCGAGCGAGGAGCTGAGCATTTGCATGGTCTTCGGCAAGCCGCTCAACGTGATGCTCAAGGGCATAAATGCCCGCTGCAGCGAGAATGCCAGCCTGGCGCATTGCCCCACCGAACATCTGCTTGTAGCGACGCGCTCGTTGGATCGTCTCCCGGTCGCCGGCAAGCACGGCACCAACGGGGCAACCGAGCCCTTTGGAGAGATCGATCCAAACGGTGTCAACGCTGGCGCTCCAGACATGCGCAGGAATACCGGAAGCGATGACAGCATTGAGTAATCGTGCACCATCGAGGTGGACTTTCAAGCCAAGGCGATGCGCTGTGTCAGTCACGGCCTTGAACGTCTCGAACGGCCAGACTTTGCCACCGCCACGATTGTGGGTATTCTCGAGGCAGACAAGGGTGACAGGCGGCGTATGCACGCCGTCGCCGGGGTAGGCAGCCGCCTCAAGCTGCTCGGGCGTAAAGACGCCGCGGACGCCGTCGAGCGGAACCGTCAGGACGCCGCAGACCAGGCCAGCACCGCCAGCTTCTGACGTCATCGGATGAGCAGTCCGTTCGAGAATGACACGATCACCGGGTTGCGTATGGACTTTGATGCCGATGAGGTTACACATCGTGCCAGAAGGAAGGAAGAGCGCGGCCTCCTTGCCAGTCAGTGCCGCTACCATGTCCTGCAGCCGATTGACTGAGGGATCTTCACCAAGCTGCTCGTCGCCAACCGGTGCCTCAGCCATTACCCGGCGCATTTCCGGTGTCGGTTGCGTTACCGTATCGCTATACAGGTCAATCATACCGTCCTGCCTTTCCCATCGATGACGCGGTCACGGTACCGCGTTTGCGCCCCGTATACTACTCCAGATGACCTGCCGGGTCAGGGTGTGGGAGGAACACTGTGCGCGGAACAATGCTCCGACTCTCCATCGGCATGCTGTTCAATGAAGGGGCAATCGGGCTTTACAATACCTTGTGGCCTCTGTACTTAGCGTCACTTGGCGCGTCACCGCCACAAATCGGGCTGGTCATTAGCCTTTCTGGCTTAGCGCGCATGGTATCTCTTCTGCCAAGCACCATGCTGGCTACCCGCGTGCCACCACGGCGGTTGATCGTGGCAATGCGGGGACTCGCTGCGCTTGGCTTGCTGGGATGTGGCGTTGCACAGCACTGGTGGCATGTGCTCCCGCCGCTCGTCCTGGTAAGTGTAGGTGTGCTGGCGTTTCCAGCGCTTTCCAACCTCCTTGCCGGACTCGGTGGGGATGCAGCTGAGCGAACGCGTATCTTTACGATTGTCTACACTGTCGCGCCATCGTTCGCCTACGTGATCACGCCGGCTATTAGTGGGATGATCGGGCAAACATTTGGGCTTCGCTGGACGCTGATCGGGGCAGGCATCCTCACCGCGTGTGCAGCGCTGACCTTCGCAACGGTCCCAGCCCCAACGTCGCCGGTTGCCCCTGGTAGCGCAACCGGATACCGAATCGCCTTAGCCCATCCGGGAGTGCGCTGGGTCAGCGGACTGATGCTCATTACGCTGACAGTCCTGCAACTCGGGCTTATTCTTGCGCCGAACTACTTGCAAGACGTGCACGGCGTGCCGGTTGAGTGGATTGGCTGGTTCGGATCAGCTGCCGCGGTGGGAAGCGTCGTCCTGAGCATTGCCATCAGCCGCGTGCGAGCACTTCAGGCACCGTTTACCGCACTCATGGTCTCCGTTGGGCTCGTTGCGGCGGGTATGGTACTCCTCCTGATTGGCCACTCGCTGGCAAGCTTTGTTGTTGCATATGTGCTGCGGGGAGGATTCCTGGTAGCCTGGTCAGTCTTCTACGCAGCCTACGGCGAAGTGACCCCGGAGCACCTGCGTCCACCAGCGTTTGCCCTAGCCGAAATCATCGGAAGTGCCAGCTCAACCCTTGCACCGTATGCTGCTGGTTGGCTCTACATCATTCATCCGCGAACGCCCATCGTGGCGGCACTCGGCGCAATTGTGCCGCTCTGTTGGGGAATTGTGGCCATTAAGCAGAAGCTAGCCCAAGCGCCGGCGCCCGAGCCAGTCGCACATGACGAGCGTACGCTTATCCCCTGAGCAACGGGTGGGGAAGCATGTGGCAATCCGGCGAGCGAGGGACGAGACCGAAAACGACAGCGGAGCTGCGGGCCGAACGCATGCAAGAATGGGCGCGCTGGTTTACCGGTGAAGCCAGCGTGACGGCCTATCGAACGGCGTTGGCCAAGCACACCTCGCTCACCTGGGAAGCACTCTGGGATGCGCAGAGCGACCTCTTGCGGCTACTCGTTGATCGCGTGCCTGCGGAACTCGGCGCACCGGCCCTCCTTGCAATCACGACGCTGAGCGCTCGGCATGCGAAACCCGATGAAGCTGGGCGCGCGCTCCTGGCAACGCTCGTCAACGAACTCGCACCGGGCCATGCGTACACCGTTTTCGCTGCGCTTGCCGACGCGTGGGCTAACGCTGCCACCGCACCCTATGCTGAACGCGAGCAGCGGATTCGAGCAGTCCTGTGCCGGGTTTTTCGCCAACTGGCAGCAGCCGGAGCAGACCGCGAAGGCGCCCTGCAGACCCTTGCCGTACAGCTTGCCTTGGATGAGGATGACCATCGGATACAAGAGAGGATACACTGACCGTATACTTCGAAATAGCAAAAGGGTGGAGGCGACCAGTGGGCGCACATCCCTGGCTAGCATTAATCTACATCGTCCTCATCGTCCTCTGGGTCGTTGAGCTTGTAGCCGTGTATCGGCGAGCTCCGTTGCTTGGCCGTGATCCGCTTACGTTACTCTCCGGGGCAGTGATCTTCTTTGTGCTGGCATTGCCAGTCGTGAACACCGCGCCAGGCATCGTCGAGAAGGTCGGCGAGTTCTGGGCACGCGTCGTGCAGGCGCTGACCGGGCGAGCGACACCTGAGCTTCAGTCCACGCCCCGGCTCGTCATGCCGGGGCGGACGGTGCTGCTCGTGCAAGATCGAGTTCGGATTGGACGTTACCCCAACAACGACATCGTGATCGACCACCCCACCGTGTCGGCATACCACGCCGAATTGATCCGGCGGCCAGATGGACGATACGAACTGATTGACCGCGAGAGCCGCAACGGGACGCGAATTAACGGCACCCCAGTGCGCAACGCGATCTTGCGCCACGGTGACCAGATTACGTTTGGTGCGATCACCGTGCACTACTTAGCGACATCGACGACGGAGCAGGCGCTGAACCGTGGCGGGATGCCGATCCGCCGCTCGTAAGGAGAGCACTCGCACAAGCGAACGCGTGCAGCAGGCATGCCACCTCGTGTAGGAGAAAAGAGCCGCCGCTCGGCGAGGGCAACCGAGCGGCGGTGATTTCACGCTTTACGCTGAGCGGTTAGTACCCGCGCGACGAGAACTGCCGGTGAGCGCGATAGCAGTCTGAGCAGTAGACGGGCCGATCCTCGCGTGGGACGAACGGCACCATGGTCTCACGACCGCAGTCGCTGCAAATCGCGGGGTAGAGCTGGCGCTCGCCACGCGGCTCGCGATCGCGATTGTCACGGCCGCGGTACCCACCAGAACCTTCCTGACGGCTATTCCTGCGGGAGCGATGGAGTTGGCGGCACGAAGGGCAGCGCGTTGGCTCGTTGGTGAATCCCTTATCAGCGTAGAAGCGCTGCTCACCCGCGGTGAAGACGAAGGTCTCACCACAGTCACGACAGACGAGGGTCTTATCCTGGAACCCGAAGCTCATCTCTTCCGGTACTCCTTAGTAGGGCTCATCGCACCAATTGCTGGTGCGAACAACAAACGGACACTCTTCACACTGGCTGTAGGGGGTATCTCGCTGAGATGAACTCGGGGACAGGCCCTCTCTGTCGCCTCGGGCTTCACGCGGCACCCCAGACCAGCCACTTCACTTTATCACACGTTTCCCATTTTCGCAAGAGGGGCAGACCGAGTTTCTTCCGCTTCCCTCTTTTTCCCTGACAAGGGGAGCAGGGCATGCCGGCTACCCATGCTGGATTTCCGCCCGTAGCGCACGGTCGAGCGAACGAAGCCAGATGAGAAAGGCAACGACGAGAGCAAAGGGGACAACGAGCATCACGAGCAGAAAGATCGATCCCGGAGTGTGGACAAGTGCACTCGTCAGGATACTAACCTCAAGAACCAGGAGCCACAGCGTGGTCAGAACGGCAAAGACCACCATTGCCTCGATATACCGGTTGAACCAGGCAGAGCGCCGTTCAGGCGGCAACGATGGTAGGGCGAGAAAGAAAGCCGGCAGATTGATGAGATAAGGGAACCGGTTAACGAGCACGAAGCGCCAGCGGACAATAGCCAGGAACAGCACCGGAACAATGCTCAACGCTGGCAACAGGAAGAGCAATTCGATGCGACTTCCATAGCGATCCGGCTCGCCGTGCAGGGTAAAGTGCACCGGGACAACGGGCGGGAGTCGGAAGAAGAGTCCAAGTCCAATTCCCCAGATTGCGACGAGTTCGAGCACGAGCAACCCAGCGAGCCACTGTCCCCGGCGGCTGAGCGGCTGCGGCGGTACGTGGACAATTCCCACAGCTTGTCCCTTCACCCTATAGCGTTACCCTCGCAAAGAATACAGGAACGAAGCCTCGGGAGGATGAAGGGTAACGCGACAGTATATAGTTGAGCAGCAGAGGGAGCGAGTGAGGAGGCAACCGTGACGGCAGAGACAAGGACAGGGCAGGCACAGCTGCAGGCGTTGCGTGCGCGGCTGCTGCCAATCCTTCGGGCGCTTGTTGCGCAGTTTCGCGACCGGGCGTTTTATCCAGGCTATCCCGTCATTTTTGACGATATCGAGGGCAGTGGAGCGATAGGATTAGAACTTGCGCCCGGACACAGCCTCACCGTCCTGCAAGAGGGTGACCACCTCGTGGTCGAGATCATCCGGCCGGACTGGCGAGATCGCGAGGTAGGGCGAAGTGCCGGGCACGAGCGCTTTGGAGCAACGCCGCGCGTGATCCGTCGCTCGCTTGCACCGAATCTGAGCGATGCTGAACTCCGCGATGAACTAGCACGGCTTATTGGCGCCTGGCATGCCCAGCCACTCTTCATCTACCAGTCAGATACGTAGCATGTACCAAGACCAGCAGGACAGCAAAACAGCGCGGCCGCCTCTGTCAGCGGCCGCATCATGTTTCACGTGAAACATTGTCGGGATTACGCGATCCAGGGGTCAATTGCGCGCTGATAGCTCAGCAACTCTTCGGGGCGGAAGAAGAGGTCAATTTCGTACGCAGCCGACTCTGGACTGTCAGAGGCGTGGATCAAGTTCTGGCCAATCGTCAAGCCAAAGTCACCACGGATCGTGCCAGGAGCCGCTTCCGCAGGATTCGTCGCGCCAACCGTGCGCCGGGTAATCGCAATCGCGTCTGGGCCTTCGACGACGCCCACAACCACCGGCCCAGAGGTAATGAACTGTACGAGTTCCGGGAAGAACGACTTCTCACGGTGCACCGCATAGTGCTTTTCAGCTAACTCACGACTGACGTGCATGAGCTTGAGACCAGCGAAGCGGAGTCCACGCCGTTCGAGGCGGGCGAGGATCTCGCCAATCAAGCCACGCTGAACGGCATCCGGCTTGATAATGATGAGCGTGCGCTCCACACTCAACTCCTCTCCACATCTCCAGATCGGCAAGCCTGCCCAACACACAAACAAAGCCGGCACATGCCGGACTCCCTAGCCTAGCATGGCGAACGGCGTTGCGACAACGCACGCCAGCACTCAGCGCTCACTCATCAACACCGCATCGAGTTGATCAGCTGCCGAAGTCAGGAACGGCGGAATCGAGTGCCCAGCAAGTGTCGCATCGAGTAACGCAGCCACCAAAATCCGTTCACCAAGTGCAAAGGCAAGCGCGCCCGTACCAAGCGCGACGACGCCGCTGCGTTCACCACGGGCCAATGCATGGCGTGCAAGGAGCGCTGAGGCGGCACCAAGTCGTTCAGCATCTTCAGCACTCAGGGCAAGGGTGTCGATAATCAATCCGTCGACCGTGGCAGCAAGCGCACCGAGGACGGCTTGCTCAGCGAGGAGCCGAAGTAACACGGCACGCACCTGCTCGTGGAGCACCATGGGAACCCCTAGCGATGACGAAGCGAACGCTCATAGTGGCGGCGAGCGAGGGCATCGGCACCTTGCCGACGATAGATGGCACCGAGCAGACGGTCAGCCGCAGCCGCCTCACGCCCTTCCATTTCTTCAGCAATCCTGCTCAGCACAGCAACAAGCTGCTGGTCATAGGCCGGACCAAGACGGAAAACTCGATGAAAGAGGCGCAATGCTTCATCGAGATGGCCCGCTTCAAGCTGAGCCTGCGCTGCAGCGAAAAGAGCGTCCGCTGAATCACCTGGTGGAGCAGGCGCCTGCGCACCGGCGGAACTCGGCTGGTCAGGAACCGGTTCAGCGGACACGGCCGGTGAAGGTACTGCTGGCGGGACATCAGCCGATGGACTTGCCGCTGCTGGTTCGGCTGGCGCTTCCTGCTGAAGCTGGAAAGATGGCTCAGATGGCGGCTCAGGCGGGAGTGGCGGCAAGATGCCAGTTTCGCGCAGTTGCTGTTTGGCCGCACGGGCACGCTCAAAGACGTCGTCAGTAACGCCGAGGTGCGCGAGCGTTTCGGCGACCTGATCTTCAGCCTCATTCGGCTCAGCCTGAGCCGAGGGATGATGGGTAGGCTCACTAGCTTGAGGGCTAGCAGCCCCAACAAGGCCGAGTTCCTCAGGAGAGAACGGTGCAATATCGGGCAAAGAATCAAGCGGTACGAATTCGGGCGCGGCAGGGATATCCGAAGGCCGTGCCGCCTCAAGCTCTTCATCCGACGGCAAGGAAAGGAGCGGTTCTGGTGGGGGAGCTTGATCCTGCGTGTGAGCAACGGGCTCACCCTGTGCTGCTGGTTGCGATGGCGGGGTACTGAGCTCGTCGAGGGACGGGAGACGAAAGAGCTGGTCAAGGAGCGCCAGTTCTTGCTCGAGCGAGACGGTCGATTCAGCTGAGGGCAAGGGAGCAGGCTCACGCTGCGCTGCTACCAACGCATCCTCGTCAATCATCGGCGGCTCGGGATACTTCAACTTCTGGTATGCATCCCCCGACCCGAACTCGGTAAGCACCTGTGCCATGACCTGACCATCAAGGTCAACGTCGTACAAGCGAGGAGCAATCACCGACGTGTCATCATTGTCAGTACCGATCACCACCGCCAACGGTACGATAGCATCTGGCAACCGCTCAAGCACTCGATGTGCCCACTGCGACGCGTCACGCACGCGACCAGCACGCCAGAGAACGAGCGCCAGCACCTGCTCAAGATCCGGACGATCATTTAGATCACGGAGCGCACTTTCCAGAGCCAAAGCAGCCCGCATCCAGCGCCCCTGATGGATGTACATTGAAGCAAGAGCGGGGAGCGTGAAGAAGAGCTGACCTTCGCCAAAGAGGGCGGCACTCAAGCGGGCGAGGCGTTGGCGGAGCGAGCTTTGCCATGGAGTGAGTTCCCACGCAGCCTGACAATAACGCAACGCAAGCTCACGCTGGCCACGCTGCTCGGCAATATCGGCAAGGCCAAGCAGGACTTCGGACGAGCCAGGATGATAGCGGCGGGCTGCCTGCAACGCTTCTTCGGCAAGAAGGAGGTCGCCGAGTCGCAGCGCCGCCTGGCCCAGGAGGAGATAAGCCCGGAAGTATTTCGGGAAGCGAGTCACCAACGCTTGACAGAGCCGCACTGCCTCAAGCTGACGGCCCTGTTCAAGTGCTATTTCCGCCTGCTGCACCACTTCAGTTATGGGTCGCATGGTCATTCCCACTCACCCCCACCCTGCGCCGACGCGGCGTCCGCTCCTACTCCCACGCCTCGCGGCTGATCCGGAATACTTCACCGCCAGTATACGAGCTTGCGCGGCAGAGCTACAGCTGCCATTCGTCCTAGATCGGCGAGAGGAAACGGTGGGAAGAGCAATGACAGAACGGCGAGAACCGAGTGGCGATCCCCTCGGCGTGCGCGAGACAACAGCCTGGGTCATGAGCCGGGCAAAAAGTGTTGCCATTGCAGAAGAAGCGCTTCCTGCACTCGCTGACCAAATTGCTCGCAGTGCCGAGGGAGGACCAAGTTGGGACCATCCGCTTCACTGGCGAGGAGCGCCAGAAGCAACGGCAAACTATGTGCTGGTGCTCGACGCACTGAACTTCTGCTTTTGGGGTGAGCCACGCTGGCGCGTGCACTACCGCGGCGTCACGTACGACGGGTACTGGGCGTTAGCAGCAGCGTTGCGGCGCGCCATTGAACGAGGCAAACCACTCTGGGACGCGCACTACCTGGCCACGATCACGGACAACGAGGTGGCAGCAATCCTTGCAGGAGAAGGAGAAATCCCCCTGTTCTCCGCCCGCGTGCGCCACATGCGCGAAGTCGGGCAAGGACTCCTTGCGCACGCAGACGGGCACTTTCACACATTGCTTGCACGGGCACAGGGAAGCGCAGCCACGCTCGTCCGGCTCGTCGTGCAGGCTTTTCCTTCATTCAACGACATCGCCATTTATGAGGGGCAGGAAGTGCGCTTTTACAAGCGGGCACAGTTGCTGGTGAGCGATATCGCTGGAGCATTGCACGGGCATCCTCTGGGACAATTCACGGACATGACGATATTGACCGCCTTCGCTGATTACAAGCTGCCCCAGGTACTCCGTTGGCATGGGGTACTGCGTTACACGCCTGATCTAGCAGCGCATATTGACCAGCGAATGCTCATTCCCGCTGGGAGTGCGTGGGAGGTCGAAATCCGCGCTGCGACCGTGCAAGCAGTTGAACGGCTCGCAGCAATGCTTGCCCAACGAGGCGGCAACTGGCCGGCATGGCGAGTCGATTGGGCACTTTGGCAAATTGGCCAAACATTGCCGCCCGAGGCGCCGCCCTACCACCGAACGCGAACTATCTTCTACTGATGCTTAGCCACCTGGTTCCCCGTGCTCTCGGCAAAGCGTTGCAGGCGCAAGAAGCCGATTGGATGCTCGGTTTTGCCGTTGAGAGCAAGGTCACTCACGATCTCTCCAACAACGCTCCCGAACTTGAACCCATGGCCCGAGAAGCCGCAAGCCAGCACAACCTGTGGCCAGAGGGGATGGCGATCGATGATGAAGTGCTCATCCGGGGTCATGGTATAGAGACAGGTAAACGACCAGAGCACACCATCCGCTGCACCGGGCACATACCGGTTGAGCACAGACTGGAGCGCAGCAATTTCGTCAGCGGTGACAGTCCGACGGCAGGTCTCAGGCGTACATGGCTCGCCGGCATCGTGACGGCCGAATTTCACGCCCTGCTCAGGCAATGCTGGGAAGCCGTAGTACTTCCCCTCATCGACCGCAAGAAGATAGATCGGTAGGCGATCAGCGGCAAACCGGCTTGGGTCGGCAGGCGCGAAATGGACATTCACGATTCGTCGGACAGTCAAAGGAAGGCCAAGGCCAGCGAGCACCTGCGGAGCCCATGGACCAGGCGTTATGACGAGCCGGTCAGCGGCATAGCGGGCTTTTGCTGTCTGAACAGCTACCCCTTCTCCGTCAACCCACCACTGCAGCACCGGTTCTTCAAAGTGCAACGCGGCTCCGTGGCGTTGGGCAACCTCCCAGCAGGCATCGAGGCAAGCTTCAGCATCAAGAAAGCCAGCACGTGATTCAAGTAAGCCGACAAAGTCGTCGGGCACGCGGAAAGGAAACCGCGTCATCAGTGCTGAGGCATCGAGGAGTTCATAGGGAATCTGGTGGCGCTCGGCACTTGCCAGCGCTCCCGCAACGAACGCACTCTCTGGTCGGCCAATGCTCAAGCCGCCAGTGATGTGGAGAAGTCGGCGTCCAGTTGCCTCCTCAAGTTCGCGCCAGCGCGCGTACGCTCGCCGGACAAGTGGCACATACTCCGGCGACTCGAAGTAGGCCTCACGGATAATCCGTGTCCGGCCATGGGATGAGCCATTGGTATGATGCCGCGAAAACGCCTCAAGCGCTAGGACGTGGCTCCCACGCTGAGCAAGCGTAGCAACGGTTGCGCTTCCCATAATTCCGAGGCCAAGGACAATTACATCGTAGTGTTCCACGCGCAGCTCCTTTCCTCGTGTGGATCTCTTCTTCTCTTCTTTGTGTATATCTCGTCGTCCTTCGTCGGGCGTGTGGATTGTGGGGAAATTCGCACGTTCCCTCGTCGGGACGGCAATGTTGCCCTGGACAACTGTGTGGGCAACAGCCAGTTTCTGCTCGATGTTTTCCCTGGTGCACTGTGACGCAGGGACGAGCCAGCAAACTATCCCCGTTGCGGGAGGCGTGATCCCCATGATATCCCCGAAGAAGGCGCCAACTCTCCCCGGACAGTGTGGATAACCTGGCAGAGTTATCCACATTTGCGGGTAAGTTCTCCACACCCCATGGCAGGCTCCTGGTGAAGCCAGGTCGTGCTGTGCCTGGCAGGCAGAAGCGTGCAATGGAGCAGAGCACGCGCCGTATCACGGAAGGATTTCGGCAATTCGCCGTTGGGCGGCGCGAAGAGTCCAGACGACCTGATTCAGTCCACGGCCGAGGTGAACGCGAACAGCGTGCCAGCGGTCGCTCTCGGGTGGGAGATGCGCCAGTTCAGCGGCAGGAGCAATTTCCGGAATCGGCGGGAGGTTTTGCGCTGGATCGTGGCGAAACCGTCCCTGCCGGACGTAGCCGAGCGGAACAAGGTGTCGGGCAAGTGCACGTTGTGCGGCATTGATCCGTCGGACATCGGGGTCATCGACTTCGCGATCGAGCAGGGTTTCGGCAAGCTCATAGAATCGGTCGAGGGTGGTGAGCAAGTTGCCAGCAGCGCGGAAGGCTGGCCCAAAGTCAAACGCGTCGCCAGCGGCCTCTTGATAACGAAGCAGCGCTCCTTCAAGTTCGCGAACCGTCGCACGATAGTCGAAGGGGTGAACGGGCGCATTGAGCACGCGCAGGACTGTGGCGGCATAGACACGCATGTCGCGCAGCAGGTTATCGGGGTCGGCAACCTCAAGGGTATCGTCTTCTGTGTGCCAGACAATGTTGCCGCCGCAGCCGCCGACGGGGTAGAAGCCCTTCGCACGGGCGAGTTCTTCTGGCATGGTCGATGAGAGCATGAGGAAACCAGTGATCCCGAGATTGTTGAACGAGTAATCGCCGGCACGTGATGGGCGCGTACCTGTTGCCTGCTGCCGTGTCAGATCGTAGACGACAGTGCGGAGCAGGTCGCTTGCCTCAGCCATCCATGAGAGGTCGCGGTATTCGGTGGCCCAGCGGCAGCCCGGAGAGTCACAGTTAATGTGAGCAATACAGTTTGGCACGAGATCTTGGGCAAATGTGTCGGCAAACCAGGTCGATCCAGCGTATCGACCGTGTGAATGGCCACTCCACCAGGCGACGCGGAGTGTCCGTCGGAGGCGATCGCGATGCTGCCAGAAGACGCGGGCGAGCTCAAGCAACGTCGCGTCACCAGTCGCATTGTCGCCGATACCAACGTGCCAGGAGTCAAGGTGCGCGTGCAGCAGGACGAACTCATCAGTTGCTGGCGACCCCGGAATTTCGGCGACAAGGACGGGGATGGGACGCCAGCTGGTTTCGACGACCGTGGAAAGGGCAACAGTAACCGGCCCCTTGGCAAGTTGTTCTTTGAGCCACTCGCCATCAGGCCGAGCGATTGACAGGAGTGGGGCATGCGGCACGCGGCCGAGGGCATCAAGGTCAGGTGATCCCCAGCTCGTCGTCGCAATACCTTCGTGGATGTACTGGCCAGGGTGGATAAAGATCACCCCGAGTGCGCCACTCTGTCCAAGCTCGACACCGCGTGCGGCCATGCCCATGCCGTCGGTCAGGATGAC
>ERZ795042.961-NODE-961-length-20214-cov-17.143509_pt1 | contig 20214 bp, 24 predicted proteins | sample MGYA00375126_ERZ795042 | MGnify/ENA primary metagenome ERZ795042 (study PRJEB30171, sample SAMN05518105) | compost metagenome | isolation source: Feedstock adapted compost from Newby Island compost facility, Milpitas, CA | place: USA:Newby Island compost facility...
TGCAGCGCAGCGACTTCATCCTGGACGCACGCAGGCTCAACGTCGCCCTCAGCCGCGCGCGCAAGAAGCTCATCCTGCTGGCATCCCGTTCGGTGTTCGATCTGCTACCTCCCGAGGAGGAGCTGTTCGAGCAATCGCTGCTATGGAAGGCGCTCCTGCGCCCGAGCTACACGCGGCTCATATGGGCTGGAGAGCGTCATGGGCATAGCGTAGAGGTCTACGGCAGCGTCCCCCCTAGCGGCGAGTGCCCCCACCCCCTAGAGCAGCACGCCTAGCACTCTCACTCTATGGAACATGATGGCTCATGGTGCTTGTGCACCATAGTCTCCTGAATATAATATTCTATAGAAGCAAGCATATCGATCACCCAAATGTACGAGCATGACACGGAGACGCACGAGAGCGAACGTGATCCCATGGAAACGCATGAGGAAGAGCGTAACAACTTGGATGACTTGTTGCTACTCTTCTTCCTGTTCGACATGGGGAACAGTACGAGCCGAGAGGACGGTAGCGCCGCTAGCGGCGGTGGTTGCTGCTTGTGGTCGCCGCTGAGCATAGGTTTCGTGCTGCTGGTAATTTTGCTAAGTCTGGTATGGCCGACATCACCACCTGCATATAGGCTACATATCACCTCGCCAGCAAAGTCGCACCTGCAGGTCACGAGCTCTCCTTTGAGGTTAGTTGGCACTGTCAGCCCTGCAGGCTTAGAAGTCCAAGTGCTGAACACCTTCGGTCAGCGCGCAGACTATTACAACTACCTGGACTTGGACAACCCATGGGCAGAGTCCGCTAAATCAGATAGTAAAGGGCACTGGACAGCAACGGTACCCCTAGTGCCCGGCGACAATCGCATAGTGGTGAGCTTGGGATGTGATGAGCCCGATTGTGCTCCGAAGTTGGTCTACGAGGTGCGCTATACACCCCAGATAGACAAGAGTGTGCCGTTTGAGATCACCTCACCGGCAAGCGGCACCGCGGCCACGGGCAGCAGCTTGACCATAGAGGGCACCGCACCTCCCGACTCCATAGTGCACTGCTTTTGCGCAAACTCATTCCTGTTGGACAGACATATCTACGCACCCGTGGACAGCACTGGGCACTGGAGTTTTCAGTTTGAAGTGGCACCCAACCAGACCTGGTACCTCATCACGCTCAACCTCAAGGGACAACCGCAGCATAGAAGGAGGCTTTGGATATGGCTGGGGAAGAAGCCCAGCACTCCGGCGCCCCCGCTCTGGGGGGATGAGTACTACAAGGTGAAGGATCCCTCCCTGTCCGGCCAGCCAGTCGATATGTACGCTGGGCCGGGCAAACATTACCGAGTGGTAGCAAGGATCCCGAATGGGTCCATAGTAGGGGTGGACAAGCGGAGTATACGGGATCCGCTGGAAGAGGGCTCGTGGGCGTACGCTGAGTTTCAAGGGGTCAGAGGCTACGTACCCGGAGAAGCACTATGGCCATTCATGAACCTTTTCAGCCCTTAGTAGCAGCTATATTCTCAACATCAGAGCCTCATTACCACCTTTAATCCACCACTGCTACACGCTGCCTACAGGTGTGACAGTTAACGTCAGTTGTCGGTCATCTGCACACCTCATGAGGTGTGCAAGCTCCCACCGCAAGTGGGCGGCCAGATGACTTTCCCTCGGTACCCCGAGGAAGGAGGGGGCGACTCATGACCACGTAGACCTTTGCCGCTTATTAGTGAGCTATTGCACAAATAGAAGGAGTCAATCATGTCTTACCTTAGATATATCGCCACTTGGGGCCTCGCATGCATGATATTGATGATCGGTGTGGCCTCACCAGCAAGTAGCGCCCAAGCGGCAACCGTGACGATAGTAGCTACCGGGTTGAACAATCCTCGCCACCTGGCGTTCGGTCCAGATGGAGCCATATACGTAGCCGAGGCCGGCAAGGGTGGGGCAGGGCCATGTGTCAACGGTCCCGAGGGCAGGACTTGCTTCGGGAACACAGGCTCCATCACCAAGATCTGGCATGGTGGGCAAGCCAGAGTAGTCAGGGGTCTACCCTCTGCGGCCAGTCCCGATGGATCCTTCGCGATCGGCCCACACGATGTATCCGCTATCTGGTCAAGCATCCAGGTGCAAGATCATCGGGCATTGGACTACTTCGTGCTCATAGGCGGGGGCTTTCTGCGGCCTGCCTTGGGCAAGTCAGGAGTGAACTTCGGTAGATTGATCAAGATACGACCAGATGGTGTCAGGCGCAGCAAAGCCGACCTGTGGACCTATGAGAAGCAGCATGATCCAGCAGGAGATGGCGCAGATAGTAATCCGTACGCCCTGCTCACGCTGCGCGGCCGGCACATAATCGCGGACGCAGGTGGCAATTCTCTTCTGAAAGTCCGTCGATCCGATGGACGCATATCCACTCTGGCGACCTTCCCCAAGAGGATGGTGCCCGGCCCGGACGGTCAACTTGTGAGAATGGATCCAGTACCAACTTCCGTGGATCAAGGCCCAGATAGGGCCTACTACGTGGGCGAGCTTACAGGATTTCCTTTCCCGAAGTTCGGTGCGAGAGTGTACCGCGTGATGTACGGCCATGAGCGAGAGGTGTACGCTCGTCGCTTCACCAACATCATCGACGTCGCTTGGGGGCCAGACAACAGCTTGTACGTGCTCGAGATGTTCAAGAACAGCCTAGCCAACGCCAATCCCCAGGATCCGTCCAGCTTGCAGGGTCGCCTTGTGCGCATCAGGCCGGATGGTAGCAGGACAACGGTAATGTCTGAGGGTCTGTATGCACCAGGAGGAGTAGCTGTCGCCAAGGATGGCACCATCTACGTGACCAACTGGGCCATACTCCCAGGGAAGGGCGAGGTGCTGCGCATTCAGCGTTAGTTGCCCTTGAAGGTATCGCGCCTTGGTGGAAAGACACCCACCAAGGCGCTTTGGGTTGCAAAGCTGCTGCAGATGCTCATGGTGGGCCATCGATATCAAGCACATGCCAAAACTACACTTCCGTGCAGGTAATAGGGTCACGAAAACTATACTTTGGAGGGTTGTGGAGCAGATCACTCAAGGTTACACTTGACGCATTACAGCTGCTGGCTAAGACCGGCAGGAGGAGGATGCCAAATGGAAAGGTTTCCCAAGGAACTCAGGCATGGGTCGGGCGCGATCATGGTGCTCGATCCCACGCATCTGTTGCTCTCGTTCAGGGAGCCGCAATCCCCTCAAGACGTGGAGGAACGGGTGAGGGAGTATGGGATGGCGCTGGCAGCGCCAGGAGGACCGACACCAGGGATTGAGCGCGGTCTCGAGCGGGTGCCGCGCCCCGCCAATCCTTTTGAGGTCATCAACCACACCGATCGTCGCTTCTGGGTGCGTTCACAAGCCGGGAGCATCGACCAGGAGAGGTTCAACGCTCTACAGAACGCCATGGGTGATGCGCTGGAATGGATAGGCCCCGTGTACCGGCTCGGCAATGTACCAGGCCTTGGCGGGCTGGTCTGTCCCCTGCCCAACGTCCTGCTGCTGCGGACGACGCAGCCCGGGGAGGAGGTTCAGCGCAACCTCGATCGCAGGCTGAAGCGCTATGGCCTGTCAGAAGTACGGGAGAAGTCACAGTACCTTGGCGAGTACCGCTACTACGTGCTCGATCACCCCGAGGACCGCAATGCGTATGAGCTGCAGAGCATGCTGCTGGAGAGCGAACGCGAGTTGGTCAGCGATGTGCAGTTCGAGACCATGCCCATGGTCGTACCCATCACGGCCGTGCCCAACGATCCACTCTTCCCGCGTCAATGGGACATGACGCGCATCCAGGCTGGGGGGCCCGGCACCACAGGCTGGGATATATCGACGGGGGCAGCGGGGACGATCGTCTGCGTGCTCGACCAGGGCTGTGACCTGACCCACCCAGATCTCCAGTTTGCTCCGGGTGCAGCAGGCCAGGGCATCAACTTAGGCACTATGGCTCCGCCGGGATCACCCACAGGCCCGCACGGCACAGCCTGCGCTGGCATAGTGCTAGGGCGCTTCAACAACTCGGCGGGTGTGGCGGGGGTCGCGGGAAGCTGCAGCCTGATGCCGGTGGCGTTCCAGAACTGGACGGATGCGGAGTGCGCTGCGGGCATCAACTGGGCGGCCAACAACGGCGCGCGCGTCATCAGTATGAGCTTCGGTGTCTACGCCCCAGGCGACGGCTTCGGCCCCACTGGGTGGAATTTCGCCATCATCGATCCAGCGATCAACAACGCTGTCAACACCAGAGGGTGCGTGCTGGTGGCTGCCACCGGCAACGAGAACACCGGCGTCATCAACCGCTATCCAGCCCGCAACCCCCTGGTGATAGCTGTAGGGGGATCCGACCAGGCAGATAACCGCAAGAACCCAATGAGCGCTGACGGCGAGTGCTGGGGCGCAAACTTCGGTCCTGGCATATCTGTGGTTGCCCCCTGCGTGCAGATCCCCACGACGGATATCCAGGGAGCAGGTGGATACAACAGCAACAATGGTGGCCCTCGGCTGGTAGCATGCGTGAACTACCCTAGCTGTGGAGATGCTGCCGGCGACTACTTCTTCCAGTTCAACGGCACCTCATCGGCAACCCCACACGTGGCGGGACTGGCCGGCGCGATCCGCAGCCAGTACGCTGCGCTGACACCCGGGCAAGTGCGAGACATTATAGAGCGCACGGCGGACAAGGTCGGGGGAGCTTATGCCGATGCACCCGGCTTCCCAAACGGCACGCGCAACAACCAGATGGGGTACGGGCGCATCAACATGCTACGCGCACTGGACTTCTCCGACGTGTTTATCAAAGATTGGACGGGAGATACGGGAGTTGAACCCTCTACCCCTCCTGGCGGTAACTTCTGGACTTTCTCCGACATCGTCGTGCGCATCACGGACGACAATGTGTTCGATCCAGGTGATCCCAGCAAGTCCAGCAATGTGGAGCGTGGGCAGACCAACTACCTGTACATAAGGGTGACCAACAATGGCCCGAGGGAAGCGCGCAACGTGACGGTGAGCGCGCGCATCACCCCTTATGTTGGGCTGGAGTTCGTCTACCCTGCCGATTGGACATCGGTAGATGCTACGCACGTGGCGCCCACGCCAGTCACTGCCACTTTCCCCTCTATCCCCGCAGGGGGTAGCGCGATTGCTAAGTTCACGATATCCTCCTCCCAGGTGGATACTTTGTGGGGGTGGATCAGCGGCATGAGCTGGCATCCCTGCTTGCTGGCGATGGTGAACGCCGATAACGACTATGCCTTCGCAACGGTGAGCACCGCGGGAGGAGGGCTTGTTGTCAGGCGCAACAACCTGGCACAACGCAATCTATCGGTAATCGACGTGCTCGCGGCGACGACGCTCGCCTTCCCGTTCCTCGCGGGCAACCTGTTCAACTCCGAACACACGATGGAGATCCTGGTGGATCGGAGCCGGCTACCGATGGCTATCCCCCTCTACCTCGGGCTTGACGAGGACGGCAAGGCTTTCCCGCAGGTGGACCTGACTGCCAAAACCCCAGGTGATGAGCAGATGGAGGGGGGCTTGGTGTTCATTGAGCGCACACGCGTGGAAGCCATGCTCGGCTGCTGTCGGGGTATCCTCACCCTGGAGAAGGGATCGAGGTTCGACTGCCCGTCGGCGACGGGTATCGGGGAGGTAAGCGTGAAGGGAGGAGAGGTGATCATCCGCGGCGGCAAGCGGTTGGTGGAGGTACGGGAAGAACAGGCAGTTATCCGCGTGGAGAAGCAGCCCAACCAGCTTCACCCAATGGCGCTGCGGCTAGAGGTGCCACGCGAAGCACAAGGTGGCGAGGAGTATCTCGTGAGCGTCGCGCAGCGCAACGAGGCGGGGCAGACGGTCGGCGGCGCAAGTGCGCTTTACAGGGTAAGGTGAGTTCCAGGATCAAGACATAGATTAAGCTAGCACACCTATCCGGGCAAGGGCCTGAGGTATTCCTACTCCGAAAGGCCCTACCTGTCGTTGTCCCAACTCCTCAAAGCTGCCAATCTTAGAAGCGCCGACCAGCTGACGCGACCAAGGTGCTATCTGTGGGCTGCACAGCCCACAGATAGCACGAGCTTACAGCAAAGATGCCGATGTGCCGAGAGCCTGGCCGCAGGCGCGCTCCTCAGGTCTGGATATCCCGCCGCCACTCGAAGGGTCGCAAGCTGTACAACAGCGGCAATACCCTGTAGGAGTCCTAATCTATCAGGCGATCACATCACTCGACGGCTACGTGGCGGACGAGCACGGGAACTTCGATTGGGCTGTGCCTGGCGAGGAGGCGCACACTTTCGTCAGTGACCTCCTGCGGTCCGTCGGGACCTATTTGTACGGGCGCCGAATGTATGATGGGCTGGTGGGCTGGGAGTCCGCTGGCGCAGCATGGAGGAAGCACCGGATGCTGCCAAGCAGTTTGCCACCTTCGAAAGCGCTCGCCCTTTCAACGGGATGATCGCCAGCCAAGTCGAATGCTGCGCGTGCAGAGCGTTCGTCGGTGTGACCTGCGAAGACCTCCTAGAACAAGATTCTTCAGCGCCTAAAGTCGTCGCCGAGTGTGCCTCTTGCCATCGAACCGCTAGGCCATGTGGCGCTGGCCAGCGCCCGAAAATTATATCTATAACACCTGAAATGGTAACCCTTTGGGGTCTATATGTCTTGAACTTAATCGTATAACTCTGTTATCCTGCACGCCATGGACGTGATCCAACAAGTTCTGCAGGAGGTTAAGCGAATGGTAGGCAGGAGGTTGTGGTATCTAGGCTTGGCGCTCGTCGTGGCTGTGGTATCTGTAGCCTACAGCTCATCAGACACAGACGCGCGCTCAGGGCAGGAGAAGAACCTGCGCAGGGCTATAGCTTCCTATGAGGCGATGCAGCGCTACTTATACTTGCCCGATGTCAAGCTCTACAAGGAGCAGTACCCAGAGCAGCCCGGACAGAATCCCTATTCTTACGTGTGGCCGTTCTCCCAGGCGATGGCTGCAACGATCGACCTGGCCGGTGTCCGTAAGATAGGCGCCCAGTACAAGGACGACGTAGGCGACAGGCTGGAGGGGGTAGAGCTCTACTGGAACAACACCACTACCCCACCTGGGTACGACTCCTATGTGCGCCCGCCACTGGGTTGGGGCGGTGATAAGTTCTACGACGATAACGAGTGGATAGCGCTCGAGCAGGTGCAGTGGTACAGGATGACCGGCGACCAGCAGGCACTAGCACGCGCCAAGCAGGTCTTCGACCTGGTGGTGTACGGTTGGGATAACGATCCCACGCACCCCTGCCCCGGAGGGGTCTTCTGGACGCAGGCTTCCTGGAGCCGAGGCCGCAACACCGTGAGCAACGCTCCCGGGGCTGAGCTTGGGCTGCACCTCTACGAGATCACCGGCGACCGCTACTACTTCGATTGGGCCAAGCGCATGTATGACTGGGTAAATACCTGCCTGCTGGCTCCCAACGGTCTGTACTGGGATCATATAGACCTGGCCGGCAATATCGAGAAGACCCAGTGGTCCTACAATCAGGGCACCATGATAGGTGCCAGCGTCCTGCTCTACAGGATCACCGGTGATAGCCAGTATCTCCGAAGGGCCGAGGCCATAGCTAATGCCGCTCTAGAGTACTACGGAGGCGCTGGTAGGCTGTACAGGCAGGACCCACCCTTCAACGCTATCTTCTTCAAGAACCTGCTGCTGCTGGAGTCGATCAACCACGACAAGCGCTATCGCAAGCTGATGCAGGACTACGCTGATGAGATGTGGCGGTCCGCGCGTGACCCGGAGACCGGGCTGTTCGTGTTCGAGGCTACCAAGCCCACCTCCCTCCTGTATCACGCGGCGATGGTACAGATCTACGCCACATTGGCGTGGTCGCCCCAGGACTACGACCTGATGGCTTAGAGCGCTCAGCCGCCCCTGGGAGAACTTGTCGCGACCTCTCAGGGGCGGTACAATCCTCGAGAGGTGAGGCAATGCGATACAGGTGCCGGAGCTGTGGCCATGTGTTCTCAGCGGGAGCCGCCAAGCGGAATAGGTGGGGGGACGCCGTGTGTCCGGCATGTGTCAGCCCCAACATAGAGCGAGAGACCCCTAGGCTCCGTGAGATTATCCGTACCTACGTGCTCTTCAACGCCATATGAGGAGCACCCCAAGCGTGTCAGGTCGACACCGGCAACCACATCCTCAGATCCACCATAGATGATCTAGGATAATCGGATCCACACCCAATGCCCGTATGGCACCTGCCGTGATGGCCCGATCCGGAACGGCTGCAAGCTCACGCTCCGCCCAGAGGACGAGGTGAAGGGGCAACAGCTCCGGACGGATACCCGTCGCCCGCAAGATACCTATAGGCTGGGCAGTGAGCACCCTACCGCCCTAGGTAGCCGGGAGAGCCCTTATCGGTGTACTGCCCGGGATCGGGGCCTCTCTCCTCCGAACCCTCTGTTTGGCTCCCTCCTGGCTCTTCATCGAAGATGCCCTTCTCAGTTGCCTTACGACTCTTCTCCTCAGCGGTGTTCCTTGTAGGTTCGCTTTCTGGCCTCTTATCCTTGCGCGACATGTCATATCACCTCCAGGAGATGACTGCGCAAGGATCACGCCAAGGGCTACTCCCACTTGAAGGTGGTCACAGCTGCCCCAGGGGCAAGGATCGTCCAGAAGAGGAGAACCACCACGTTGAGCGTGCTCGGTCTGCCGCCGGTGACGAGGGATTGCCTCAACAGCTCCGCCAGCGCCGCCGTGGGCAGGAACCTGACGACCGAGCCGATGGCATCTGGCAGCCTGCTCAGCGGCACGACCACTCCCCCAAGCAGCATGAGCACCAGGTACAGCGCGTTGGCTATCGCCAAGGTCGCCTCCGCCCGCAGCGCCCCAGCCATCCACAAGCCCACGCCCACGAACACCGCAAGCCCCAGCAAAAGCCAGATCGCGACCAGCCACACCTCACCCTGGGGGCGCCAGCCAAAGGCCCACCAGCCCACCAGCCACAGCAGCAGCACCTGGCAGCATACCGTCAGCAGGGTGGTCAATCCCTTGGCCAGCAGTAGCTGTGGACGTGTCAGTGGGGTTGCCCCTAGCCGCTTGAGGAAGCCGTACTGCCGCTCGAAGGCCGTCGCTATCCCCAAGCTCACCATGCCGGTGGACATCACCGCCAGCGCCAGCAGCCCTGGCATGACCTCCGCGACGCGCCGGCTGCGGTCGGGTGAGAAGAACGGGACGCTCCCCAGGAACACCAACAGGAGCAGGGGAATGAAGATCGTCACCAACAGGCCCTCCCCCCTACGGAGGGCTAGCTTGAGCTCGAACTTGAACTGCGCCCAGGTGGCCCTCATAGCTCAGCCTCCTCCTCACCCGTGAGCTCCAGAAAAGCCTCCTCGAGGGATGCGCTACCAGCGCGCATCTCCAGGAGGAGCACTCCCTGCAGCGCCAGATCTTCCGCCAGCACCCTAACGGCCTCGGGCGTCGCCTCCACTTGCGCGGTATACCATCCATCTGCGCCCGCTTCCAAGGGCAACCGTACACGGGATAGATCCACTGGCCGATCGGTGCGGCAGGCTATCCGGCTCTTGGCGCCCGCCATCAGCGCACCCGGAGTATCCACTGCCACTAGCCTCCCTCGATCTATGATAGCCACCCTGTCGGCCAGCTGCTCGGCCTCCTCTATGTAGTGGGTGGTGAGCATGATCGTCGTGCCCTCAGACCTCAGCTCCCTGAGCATATCCCAAGTGGAGCGCCTGGTGTGTGGGTCGAGGCCCGCGGTGGGCTCATCCAGGAACAGCACCGACGGCCTACCCATCAAGGCAAGCGCTAGCGATAGACGCTGGCGCTGCCCGCCGCTCAGGCGTCGAATTGGGGTGTGGAGGAACTCCCCAAGGTCCAGGCGCTCAGCCACCTCTTCGGGGCTCTCGGCATTCGGGTAGAACTCGTAGAACAGCTGCAGCAGGTCCAGGGGCTTAGCAGTTGGGTAGAGTCCCCCCTCCTGCAGCATCACCCCCACCCGCCGGTACAGCTGCCGCTTGTCACGGACGGGGTCAAGCCCCAGCACGCGAACCTCCCCACTGTCCGGACGCCTGAAGCCCTCCAGAGTCTCGATCGTCGTGGTCTTGCCCGCGCCGTTGGGACCAAGCAACGCGAAGAACTCTCCCTCCCTTACCTGGAAGGAGAGGTCGTCCACCACCAGTCGGGAGCCGTAGCGCTTGGAGAAGTGCGTCACCTCGATAGCGTAGCTCATCGCCCTTCTCCCTCCTCCAATAGCTCGCGCAAGACCTCGGCGTTGCTGTGCTCGACGTCCCTGGTGGCGGTCAGCAGTACCAGGCGACCCTCCCTCGCCTTCCGCCTAAGATGATCGAGGAGCTGCTGACGATCCTCCGACAGCAGCTCCTGGCGGTACCTGTGTCTGAACTCCGTCCACTTCCCGACGTCGTGTCCGTACCACCGGCGCAGCTCGTCGCTCGGCGCCAGATCCTTGAGCCACTCGTCCAAAGGCAGGGAGTCCCTCTTCACTCCCCGGGGCCACAGCCGGTCCACGAGCACCCTGTAGCCCTCCTCGGGCTCATCGTACACCCTACGTACCAGCACCATAAGGATACCTCCTTCCATAGCTAGTATATATCCTTGCGCATCGCCGGGGCCCTTGTGCGATACTGGTTGTATATCCACCGAAGGAGGTAGCATGCTGGCTTTCTCTCCACCCGTGAGGATCCTGGACGGATTGGGGTTCCCCGAGGGTATCAACTTTGGCCCCGACGGCACCCTATACTGCGTCGATATCTACCGAGGCAACGTCTGCATCATGCCCCCGAGAGGCGAACTCGAGGTGCTGGTGCACACTGGTGGAGGTCCCAACGGCTCGCGCCTTGGCCCCGATGGCAAGCTCTACGTGGCGGACAACGGCCTCCGGGCTATCCTGTGCGTCGATCCGCAGACGCGCTCCTGGGAGGTCGTAGTGGACGAGTACGAGGGCAGGCGCTTCCTAGGCCCCAACGACCTGTGCTTTGCCGCCGACGGGACCCTGTACTTCACCGACCCCATGGGATCAAACCCCTCCAACCCCATAGGCTGCGTCTACTCGCTCTCCCCACAAGGAGAGCTCAGGCGTGTGATCGCTGGGCTGGCGTTCCCCAACGGGATAGCCATCACGCCGGACGGAGGGGAGCTCCTGGTGGCGGAGACCCATACAGGCATCCTCCATCGCTACGCCCTGCAGCAGGACGGGACCGTGCTGGAGGTCGCGCCACTGGCCAAGCTGTCGCCTGCATCCGATGATAGCTCAGGGCGGGAGTGCGGCCCAGACGGCATCCGCTTCGGTCCAGATGGTCGCCTGTACGTGGCCCATTTCGGGGCGGGAGTGGTGCAAGTCCTGACCCTGGAGGGAGAAATCGTCTGCAGCATCCCATCGGGAGGACCCACACCCACCAACCTCGCGTTCTGGAGGGATGCCCTCTACGTGACCGATGGCACGGCGGGCTCTATCTTCCGGATCCTGCTGCGTCGGAGCTAGGCAGCCACTCCAAGGGCCTCGCAGAGGCGGTCACCCGGCTCGGAACAGCGCTAGGTACCCCAGGCTGCTCCCTTCCATGCGCTGGAAGCGGAAGCCAGCAGCTTCAGCCCGTGAGCGCAGCAACCCGAAAGGTACCATATGCGGGTCTGGCAGCGACTCACCGACGACGAGGCGTCCTCCCACCCTCAGCACGCGACGGAGCTCACGCAGAGCTGCGTCCTGATCCTCCACCTCACCCAAGGTCGCGACCAGGTAGGCGGCATCAAAGCTGGCATCCGCGTACGGCAGCTCCCTAGCGTCTCCACGCTGAGGATAGATGTTGGTTATATCCCGCTCCCTGGCGCGCCGCATCATCAGATCGAGCATCTCCTGCTGTAGGTCGAGGGCATGCAGCTCACCCGGAGCTATCCACTGGGCAGTGTGGAGGGCGTAGTATCCTGATCCGGGCCCCACCTCAAGCACCCTCTCTCCCGGCAGGGGCTCGAGCACGCCCCTCAACCGCTCACGCCCCAAGAACGGGCGCGGCAGTTCTAGGACGAGGCGTTGGCTGTAGGGGCAAGCCGACGGAGCACGGCGGGCGCGGATGACGCCCGCCAAGGCCACAGCTCCTCCCATGAGGGCTGCCAAGTACGCTAGTTGCCTGCCTCTTATCTTCATAATACATACTCTCCTGGAAAGACGTCTCTCTATGATACCAGGGAGGCAATAGCAGGTGTCACCGGGCAGCATGCCAGTCGGCTATTTTATGTAAAGTATATACGGCTGTATTGGATGGTTGACGCCGGTCCCATGGACGTTTATACTGGACGCACCCACACACAGCGCCGGGACAAATATATCGTATTGTAAGGAGACATGATGCCAGAGCAAGATAATCCCCAGGAATCCGCCCGCAGCGGGCGGGCAAGGTCTGCATCTTCTAAGGGTTTCTCCGCAGAGGAGCGTGCGGCCATGAGGGAGCGTGTCCGGGAAGCAAGCTCCTCGAACAAGACCGATGGCGAGGCGGCCGTGCTGGAGAAGATCGCCGAGATGCCGGAGCCCGATCGCAGCATGGCCGAGAGGCTGCACACCCTTATCAAGGAGGCTGCTCCCGAGCTCTCTCCGCGCACCTGGTACGGGATGCCTGCCTACACCAAGGACGGCAAGGTGGTTTGCTTCTTCCAGAACTCCCAGAAGTTCAAGTCGCGTTACTCAACACTGGGCTTCAGCGATGTAGCCAACCTCGATGAGGGGGATATGTGGCCCACATCCTTCGCGCTACAGGAGCTGACTCCCGAAGTAGAGGAGAGGATACGCGAACTCGTTCGCAAGGCAGTGAGCGCCCGCACCTGACTACTCTCAAGCCGGTGCCTGTGTGGGTCTCCTGGTGGGGATTGCTGCCAGCTTGATACCCTAGGATGAGGGTCGCAAGGGCGTGTGCGGGATGGGGTCTCTGCCCTTCCCACTTGCCCTCATCAGCGCCGCGAACACCTGGGCATGCCCGCACACCAGGTAGCCCCACAAAGTGATGTACAGCAGCTCCCTGGCTATCTCCAGCGTCCTCCCATCGGTCAGAAACAGCCCCAGGATCTCCCTGGCAAACAGGTACACCCCCACCACCAGCGTCCCACCCACCAGGTAGTTGAGCCCCACCCCGCTGCGCAGCACCCTGCGCAGCCTCTCCAGCTTGCCGGCCCCTATCGCCTGGGCCCCGAAGATGGACAGCGTGATCCCCAGGCTGACGGTCACATGGTTAGCCTATAGCAAGAACCAGGTCTAGTTCCTGCGGACTACACTCGGGATGATATATGGTCTCGAAAGCAAGGGGTATACGTCTCGTCCTGCATGACAGGGGAGCACGTTGATGCTATACTGCCAACTATCCTGATGGGAAGAGGTAGATGCGGCACATAAAGTGGATCTTGATGACAGCCTGCCTGCTGCTGACTGCCTGTGGGGGAAGCACTTCCCCCACAAGCAGCACACCTACGAACACAGCATTGCTTCCCACACCCACGGCCCCCAGAAAGGAGGGTAACATGGGCACCCCGACAGGGACTTTCACCAACCCAGTGTACGATAGCAACTTCCCGGACCCGTTCGTCCTCAAGGAGGGAGACGCTTACTATGCCTTCTCAACCACCTCGGGAGGCAAGCACTACCCCACTCTTATATCCAAGGATCTCGTGCACTGGGAGGAGGGCCCGGATGCCATGCCCGAGATGGCCGAGTGGACGGCTGGCAACACCTGGGCACCGGAGGTGATCAAGCTAGGCAATGGTCTGTACCTCATGTACTACACGGCGGAGTGGATCGACGTCGGGCTGCAGTGCATCGGTATAGCGGAGAGTCGCAGGCCATTGGGGCCCTACGTGGATCGGGGCAAGAAGCCATTCATCTGCCAGCAGGAAGAGGGTGGGTCGATAGACGCAGACCCCTTCCGAGATGATGATGGCAGTCTGTACCTTTATTGGAAGAACGACGGCAACAGGATAGGGATAAATACTTACATCTACGGCGTAAGGCTTTCCCCCGATGGTCGCAGGATGGTCGGCAAACCCAAGCGCCTGCTGGCTGGAGAACCCAACTGGGAGATCAACTGGATCGAGGCACCGTTCATGTGGAAGCACGAGGGACGATACTATCTGTTCTACTCTGCCAACGCCTATAACACCTCGGACTATGCCGTAGGGTACGCCACCTGTCAGAGCCCGTTAGGACAATGCAAGAAGGCGCCAGAAAACCCCATCCTGCGCTCAAGGTGCGACGCGGCCGGACCAGGTCACAACTCCATTACGGTAGATAAGCAGGGCCGACCTTGGTTCGTCTACCACGCCTGGCACCCTGACGCTATAGGTTCGATAGAGCCCGGACGGGTGCTCTGGATCGACAGGCTCGTTGTAGAGCGTGGCAAACCCAAGGTGCTGGGACCCACCTGTGATCCCCAGCCCATCCCCTAAGCACGTTCTTCGTCCTGCACTATCCTGCCGGACTCCAGGTCATACCTGTAGCCCCTGGGCATCCTCGCTACGTAGATCGGTATATGCCTGTTGCGCAGGCCATTTAGGAACAGCTCGAGCATCTTCGTCTCGTAGCGAGCTATCCTGTCCACCCGATCAACGATCACCGCCGATGCCCTGCCCTCTATTAGAGCCTGCATCAGCGCCAACAGCCCGGGCCGCGAGTCACTGGTGGGAGGACCCTCGTCGGCAAACACCAGCTCCTCGCTCGTGGTGTATCCCAGGTCCACCGCCAGCTCCTCGCACATCTCGCGCTGCCTCTCCGGAGGGGTCCTGTCCCGATCTGAGCCCACAGGCTTCCTGGTGTAGATCGCCGCTAGGCGGCCAGCACCGACTTTGTGCGTGTCTTCTCTCTGAGTGCTCATGCTATAGATTGTAGCCTCCACAGCCAGATATGTCTAACCTCTTGCGAGTAGGGTACATCCCAACAATAAACGGTGCGACCCATCCAGAGCATTCACACGGAGACCATGGTCGCTCGCACACCCCACGTCTTGGGCACGAGTTTACCGACCTAACAACGAGATGTTGTAAACTAGATGCTATCTATCTCAGTGAGGGGGAAGGAGTCTACATGAACGATTCGGGGAACACCAGGCTTTTTGCTGCCATAATCGAGGTGCTTCTAGGTTGGATGGGCTTCCTGGGGGTAGGTCACATTATCCTGGGCTTCAGCGAGCAACGCCGCAGCTCCATCAAACTAGGCGTGGCACTGCTCCTTGGTTGGTGGGTTCTTGGCCTGCTCTCTGCAGGATGTGCCATCTTCACCCTTGGCCTTGGGATGCTGTGCCTGCTGCCCGCAGCTCCAATCTACCTGCTTATACCGGTCCTGTCAGGCTTCGCTATCGTGAAGCCTGAGTCAAGTGTGGGCAGGTTCCTGCAGGATATAGAGGCCAGATTTGGCACCTGACCAAGAAGTACCCACGTTGGAATTGGGATATCTTCTGAATCCTACTAACCATCCCAGCCACAGGCTATGCCGCTTATGCCTGTGGCTTTGGCACCATCCTTAGTACACTCCAGATTGCCTCTTCAAAGCTAACTGGCATGTTGATCTCCCATGCATGGGCTTCGGGTTCTCAGCAGAGGCACCACAGAAGGCGACGGGGCTATAGACCAGTATACAGTTCTGCCCAGTAGCACTGTTATAGATGGTGGATTGAAACTCGGAGCAAAGAGGTCCATGCGCAATGGAGGGACCACGATTCTTAGTCCCTAAAGATAGAGCCAATCAGATGATAGCGGTGTCGTGTCCTCAGCCCGGACCTTTGTAGTCCTCAGCCAGCCCCTACTAGGAAACATCATCTGCTCATACAGCACTCTATTGCCTTGGCAGGGAACTTGAAGGCATATGTTCTCTCGGCACAAGAACTAGCCGTATCGGATTTCAGAACCCAACCTACCCCTGAGGATCTAGTGGCTAGGCACATTAGGCTGTAGCTCCTTGAGCTATCCCGCTGCTAGTCACAAGGCTGAAAGTAGCTACTGCACGGTTGCGTCTCGCCTCAGGGGAACGACTCTCTCCGCCCGTCCAACACCAACCGTACTTGGATATACCCGAACGGATTATCTGAGCGCACGACCACCCTCACCTTAGGCAGTCAGTATCGAAGATCCACTACCCATAGTTAAGTTGGGGTCCGAACCACCTGCCCAGATGCAGTGCGTCACCAATCCTAGTACACTTACCTCAGCCTAATGAGTCCCTCAGGAACGGGATCAGGCACACTTATGGCTGGTGACAGTCCTCCTCTGAGACGTGCTGTCGTAATCAAGGATGATGTGCACTCAGAACACTGCAATGTTATAGAGAGGATCACCGCGGTGCATTCGCTGGAAATATAAAACTGGCGCAGCGTAAATGCTAGTTGTCCCCTGCTTGTTTTTCTGCCAAGCCGAGCATTCGCTTTGCTGCACTGGTAAGGTGATTATTGTATCATGTGTGTTATTGGCGCATTTTTATATCTAAGGAGGATAGTCTGTCATGCACAGGATCGGGATAAGGGTCCGAGTACCAGCGATAGTAGGAGCAGTGACTCTCGCTCTTATTTGGAGCCTGGCTTCTAATCATCAGGTAATAGCTATTACTGGCCCTCAAGCCCCAGATCGTACCTTATCAGTTATGACTTACAACATCCATCATGGTGAAGGAGCTGATGGCCTGCTTGACTTACAGAGAGTGGCAGACATAATCAGGGGGGCTGGTGCTGATGTAGTGGCCTTGCAGGAGGTAGATAGGCACTGGTCAGGGCGGAGTGCCTGTATGGATCAAGCAGAATGGCTAGCCAAGGAGCTTGACATGCACTATGTATATGCCGCTAACCTGGATCGTGATCCTAGCGAATGCAGCCCCTCAAGGAGTCAATATGGTACGGCCATTCTAAGCCGGTATCCAATACTAGAGAGCCGCAACACTCTACTGCCAAGACCAGAGGGTGGCGAACAGCGAGGATTACTGGAGGTTCTGATCAACGTCCGCGGAGTGCATGTCCGTGTCTATAACACCCATCTCCAGCATGATAGTCAGGTCGAGCGTACGGCTCAGGTCGAAGCGATAGTAGAACATATGGGGGATATCGATAGTCCTACCATCCTCATGGGTGACCTAAACGCCAGTCCTGATGATCCGGAGCTAACTCCCCTGTACACGGTCTTGAGGGATGGTTGGGTGGAGAGCGGCGATGGTCCCGGGTATACGTACTCCTCTGATGACCCTTACACTCGTATTGACTACATATTCATCTCTCAGGATATACAGGTAAGGGATATAAATGTAATCATGAATGACCAGACAGCTGCTGCGTCGGACCACCTGCCCGTGCTTGCTAACCTTCTACTCCCAGGTACGGCGGTTGGAGGAGGGAGATAACAACCATCGGTCTATGTAAGTAATTCCGACCGGCAGGCTGATCGAAGTTGTACAACAGCTCGTGCTGCAGCGGTTGGGAAGAGATGCAGGACCAACAGTGTACTAATGTCCCTTGTACTTGTAACGGCCGTTTGTTGATGAAGGGGCTGCTGAAGTATGCAGCCCTTTGCAGTAGTGGTAAAGGTTTGATGGGGCTAGCTTTCGACGATACCCAGTCCATGTGGGCAGGATGATCTTTCCGTATAAAATTAAGAACCTTGGCGTTCGGGAACTGGAATATGGCAGCTATGGAGCCCCTGACAGGGCGATAGCCTTATAGCAAGAGCAGAAGGTGCACCCGCTTGCCATAGGGCAGCTGCGTTATATCTGAGAGATGACTCTGGCTGTAGCTACCAGATGCGAGTTGCCAAGTTCAATACCTAGCCGTAAGAGGATGCGATCAAACCGAAGCGGGTCCTGTAGAATCCCTTACTACGAGCCGAGTGGACAACCGCTCATGAGCATACTCACTCTCATCCCCTGGGAGATCTAAAGCTCGAAGAGCTAGCCTAGCAGCGATCCTGCCCAGCTCAGCCATTGGCTGCTCTGCTGTGGTCAGCTTGGGCGTGAGGTAGGGAGCGAAAGTGTCGTCAAAGCCGACAATTGATATCTGATCAGGCACCCGTAAGCCCTCCTCATAGATCGCCTGTAGGACTCCAGCAGCTAGCAGGTCGCAGGCTGCAAAGATAGCTGTTGGTCGAGGCGACATACGCAGGACTTGCTTGGCCAAGCGATAGCCATCTCCAGCCAACTTGCGATCATCAAGGTAGTAGTAATGACCCATCAGTATCAGATCCTCCCTCACAGGAATATGATGGTCCGTGAGTGCCTGAAGGTATCCACTGAGCCTTTCCTCCTCTACTCTCCTGTGCGGCAACACCCTGCTTTCACCAGGATCTATTGGAGACTGTCCTAGGAACGCTATCTGGACAAAGTTGGTTACGGAACAGATCTATCCTGTTGCAGGGTATGTGGAGGAATGCCTGATAGATCTACTACAGGTAGATAGCTATAACTCCCAGACAGAGATCCGTTCAGCTCTGAGACCGGTTCGCGTGCGACGTTGTAGTGGTACACGACCACCTTCTTGAGACAGTCTATGCTCGCTCCAAGCCCCACGGCCAGGGCAGCTGGACAGTTCAGGAAAACGTGGAACACGACGTCTCTCCTCACCCGAGACTCGATGTGGTCCACAGCCTTGCGAAATTTCTTGACCAAAGCCTCCCATTCTTGCATCTTTCTGGATAGGTCATCATCTTTATAGATGATGTAGTCTTCACGGGACAACTTCCACCAGCGCTCATAGTCCTCCGGGCGAAAGCCTAGCGGACTCAATATCTCACTGACCTCTCGCTCCATCTCCTCTCGCACATGCTTTTCCTTGCCAACTATCACTATAAGGGGGATGTGTGGGGTTGTTAGCGAGTTCCTTATTATCCTGTACTCCTTCAGCACCCTATAGATAGTGAACATCACCATAGCTATAGGTACTCCCCAGCGCACACCCGACGGCAAAAAGGACAGGAAGGGCACACCAAAGATGATGGCCAAGGTGTTGCCCACAAGCGTCTGGTTCCTCTCGAAAGCCTTGGAGAGGGAGTTCCAGCCTAATCTTAGCCTGGTCCTGTAAAGTCCTAATCCCATACCCCAAAAACTCGGTATACCGTGTCTACTTTGCTGCTGAATCTCGGTAATGCGATTATAGCAAGCATCTAGGTTGGTGTACGAGGCTTGCCTTATACCTAAGCATACCCGTAGAGCGAAGCTAGGAGCGCTGCCGGATGTCCACTATCTTAGGCTCTCCCTCCACCAAGGCGACGTCGAACACCGCCTCCGTGTGCAGCTCCTGGACCTCTACCTCCGCTATCCCCAGGTCTGCATAGGCTCCAACCGTGGCCACGACGTCCACCGGTCTGACAGATCCATGCGCTGGTTGAGAGCTTAGCTGGAGCTGGGTGACACGGATGTCCGCTTGCTGTCCACTCTCTTGCTCCTGGCTCCTGATCTCGTCCACGATCTGTGATGTCTGCTCCCTCGCTCTGCCGTGAGTTCGTGCGAGCGCCCCCTCGTAGTCCTCGGAGTCGATAGCTTCAAAGTAGGCGTGCACCACTTCCTCCGCTTGATCTTCGGATGGGGCCGGAGGGGACGTCGGGGTGGGAGTGGCCACGTGCATTGGGGTTGGGGTTGGCGTCGACACAGCAGGAATAGCACTTGGAAGCACGGCTGTGGGGATCACGCGGATCGTTGGGCTCGGCATCAAGGCAAACGTAGGGGTTGGGGGGTGTCTTCTACTTGTGACATCCTCTCCGTCCCTCATGCTGAGGTAGATCACCACAGCCAACACTATCGACAGCAGGGCGGCCCAATACAGTACCCTCATGCTCACGATGCACCTTCCACCCGGATCGCAATAACCTGACCAGGGAACAATCCCTACTGAATGCGAACAACTACTCACACGCTTGTGACGTCCCGGCGAAGTGCTTGGGTATAAACCGTGGGAAGACGCACGGCTAACAGGATGCAAAAGGACTAATGTGGCTCCTGACCGTCGGCTGTCTCCTGCCCTGCACCAAGCGGCATTAGTGCCGATCCAACCACTTGAGAGAAAGGTACCATAAGACGATATGTACGATCTCAGGGGTGAGCGCTTATTGACCTTAGCTAGAGTAAAGTCTAAGATTACTTCGCCATCAAAGATCGGAGGTAAGGAGATGCTGAGCAGGGAGGAGTACAGGAGGGCGCAGGAGAGGGCGGCGCAGATGCTGGAGGAGGCGGGCATAGTCCTCACCCCACAGGAGCGTGCCCAGATAGAG
>ERZ795042.965-NODE-965-length-20160-cov-5.443522_pt1 | contig 20160 bp, 15 predicted proteins | sample MGYA00375126_ERZ795042 | MGnify/ENA primary metagenome ERZ795042 (study PRJEB30171, sample SAMN05518105) | compost metagenome | isolation source: Feedstock adapted compost from Newby Island compost facility, Milpitas, CA | place: USA:Newby Island compost facility...
GGCCAGCAGCCGGTGCAATGGCTCTCGCGCCGGCGTGCGGCTTTCGCCGCGGCATGGCACTATCGGGTGGTGGCCGGGCAGCGCGATGGCCGGCCGATCGCGTTCATATGGAATCAGGGTCTGATCTTGCCGGACTCCTGGGTCATCGCGCGTGGGAGCCCGGCGCGTGATATTGCCGTGGATATGGTGAATTTCGCGACTGCTCCGTCCGTGCAGGCGGCCCTGGCGCGCGCGGTCGCGCTTGGTCCGGTCGTGCCCACTGCCTTCGACTTCATTGACCGGTCGCTGCGACCGGTGCTGCCGACCGCGCCGGAGCATCTCGACCAGTTGATCCGGGTGAATACGGCTTGGTGGGCGCGGCACCAAACCGAGGCAAACGAGCAGTTCAATTGCTGGCTGCTCGGCGGCCCGTGCCTCTATCCGACGCCGACGCCGCACGGAGTGACCCCGTGAGAGGGCACTCGCCGAATCTGATGACTCGCCGCGTGAGCCGGCGCGCGGTCCTCGGCGCGTTGTCCGCCGCTGTCGTCGGCGCGGCTGCCGCGTGCCAGAACGATGACCCGAACTCTTCGTCCTCGACGCCGACGCCCTCACCGACGCCCGAGCCGACGCTGACTCCGACCCAGGGCGTGGTTGCTTCGCCGGTGCCGGGATACGCCGACCCGACCAAGTGGAGCGGGCGAGCGTTGACGATCGCCGTCTGGGGTGGGCCGTACGAGGAGGCGCAGCGGGCGGCGTTCTTTGATCCCTTCTCGGAGGCAACGGGCGCGACGATCCAGACGCAGACGGCGGAGATCGGCGTGCTGCGCGAGCAGGTGGACGCGGGGGAGGTCATTTGGGACGTCCTGACGCTGCCGATGGAAGAGGTGCTCGTGTTGGCGCGCGAGGGGTATCTCCAGCCGATCGACTATAAGGTGGTCGACCGGTCCGCGCTCTACGACGACATCACGCTTCAGTACGGCGTCGGCGTCGCGTATTCCTCCACGGTCATGTTGTATCCGGCGGGCACGACCCGCGCGCCGCAAAGCTGGGCCGATTTCTGGGACGTGACGCCGCCGGAGCCTGGCGTGGATCTCGAGCCGGAACAGGCGCGGGTGCTGCGACGGAGTCCGGTGGGGACGCTCGAGTTCGCGCTGCTGGCGGACGGCGTCCCGATGGAGGAGCTGTATCCGCTCGATGTGGAGCGGGCGTTCGCGAGCCTGGATCGGATCCGGCGCAACGTCATCGTGTGGTGGGAGGAGAGCAAGGAGCCGATCGAGCTCGTTAGCTCGGGTTTGGCCGCGATGGCGAGCGGGTGGAACGTGCGGCTTCAGCAGTTCGATATCCACGATGCGGTTCGCATCCAGTGGTTTGGTGGCATGCTGACGGCGGACGCGTGGGTGGTGCCGAAGGGGGCGCCGAACGCGGATGTCGCCATGGACTTCATCAACTTCGCGACCCGCGCGGTGCCGACGGCCAATTTCTCCCGGCTCTTGCCGTATGGCCCGGTCAATCGGGACGCGTTCAACTTGCTGCGGGAGGACCGGAAGGCGATCCTGCCGAGCGCGCCGCAGAACAAGGCCGTCCAGTTCACGCAGAACTGGAATTACTGGGTGGACAACCGCGAGGCGCTGAGCGAGCGCTTCGAGAACTGGCTCCTCTCCGAAGAGCCGGAGACGACGCCTTCCTCCGGCGAGCCGCGGTGACGTCGTCCGCGCGTGTGACAGGAGCGGTGGCGCTATCCGCCTAGGTTGGATGCCGGTGGGGAGCCAGCCGGGCTCGCTTCCGGTGAGGCCGCCGGCGTCGCCTCGGGAGTGGCTTCTGGCGAGGCCTCGAAGGGCAGCTGCGGCTCCAGGTCCACGATCTCGTCTTCCTCGGCCGGCGGCGGGGGCTCGTACCGGAATACCGCGTGGCGTCCCATATCGGTGATCATGATCGCGCCATCGGGGGCGGTGGTGATACCGACGGGTTGCTGCAGGCGCTCGCCGTTGATCTCGGTGAGCGATTCGCGCGGTAAGCCGTCGGGGCCAAAGACCTCGATGCTGCCGGTCGCGGACGAGGTGGCATAGAGGTACCCGGCCGCGTCGAACGTGAGGTACGGCTCGAAGAAGGCGTGGCCGAGCCAGGCGTCCACCGGCCACTGCTCGAGCGGCGTCCCGTCCGAGGCGAAGATGGAGATACGCGAGTTGCCGCTATCGGCCACGTAGACGCGGCCGTCCGGGCCGAGCGCGATCCCTACCGGCTCGATCAGCTTGCCCGGCTCGCTGCCGTAGCCGCCGAACGCCCGCCGGAATGTGCCGTCGAGCGCGAAGACCTGCACTCGCTCGTTGCCGGTATCGACGACGTAGATCTCGTCACCTGATACCGCGACAGCTCGCGGACCGAAGAACATGCCGGTGCCGACGTTCGGATCTGGCGAGTCTTGCGTGTCCTGGAAGGTGCCGAACCGGCGGATCTCCCGGCCCGTGTCGTCGAGGACGACGAGCTGGTGGTTCCAGGTATCGGTGACATAGATCATCCCGTTCGCATCGATGGTGATCCCGGTCGGTCCGAGGCCGGCGGACGTCCGCTCGAACGAGACGCCCCCGGCTTCGCCGCCCCAGGAGCCGACGAAGGCGCCGAGCGAATCGAAGCGTTCCACGCGAGCGTTCCCCATGTCCACGACGTAGACCGTCGAGCCGTCCGGCGAGACGGCGATGCCGCGCGGGCCATTGAACTGGCCGCGGCCCGCGCCGGGACCGGGTCGATCGAAGAGGCCGAACGGTCCGGTGTTAGGGAAGAGGCGATTGGCAAGCTCGGCGTTGAAGCCGACCGCGACGGACTCCGGCGGGGCGAGGGTCAGCGGCTCGCGCTCGATCAGGAAGCGGAGGCCGGTGTCCCACCGAGACGGCACGACGATCGTGGCCAGGATGTCGCCCAAGCTCGGCGCGGTGTAGGCGACCGGCACGCGATTGACGAGCGGGTACTCGCTCGGCGTGTAGCCGGCTTCGGCCATGCCCGCGTCGTCCGGCGCGATCACGATCTGCGCGTTGCTGAGCGGGGCCTGTCCTCCCGCGACGATCTGCGCGAACGGGAAGTCGCGGAAATACCAGCGCATGGGCCACCGGGCCTGGAACTCCGGCCGCCCATCAATAGCGATCGTCACGCTGTGCCCGCCGGTTGGGTCTTGCGTCGAGCCCTCGGTGACGGTCAGGTCGCGCGAGAGCTTCTGGACGCGCTCGACGAGGCGCAGCATGGCCGGAGTCGTCGTCCGCTGCGCGAGTGGCTCCGTGCCCTCGACCGCGTTGTAGAAGCTGAGCATGACGGAGGAGCGGATCGCGTAGGCGCTGAGGAAGAAGGCGGCGACGGTGAGGATCATCAGCGCCGCGTAGCGGCCGGAGCCGATGGCTAGCTCGCGCCTGACGAGCACATAGGTGACGAAGCCGAAGGGCACGACGCCGACGATGAAAATGGCGAGCGCCTGGAAAGTTGCCTGGTTCTCGTTGAGGGCGTCATTGATCCTGGAGACGCGGACAAAGAAGCCGATGAGGGCGACGATGAGGCCGAGATAGACGGCGAAGAGGCTCCAGGCGCGTCCCGCGCCCGCGCCGACCCAGTTGAAGGAGGCGAGGAATTCGCCGAGCGCCGCCCCGCCGAGCAGGATGAGCGGGAGGGCGACGAGGATCGTGTGCTCCGGGGCGCGACCGGAGCTGAAGCTGAAGATGAGCAGCGCGGCGACGAACCAGGTGACGAAGAACGACCAGCCGATCCCGCTAGTGGCGGCGCTGCCGGTACCCCGGTTGGCGCCGACGATGGTGAAGAGGACGGCGAGCGGCTCGTAGAGGAGGATGGCGAGCAGGAAGAACTGGGTCGGGGTGGTCGAGCTTGTTGTCGTCAGTAGCCGCGCCCAGTCGGCGAGCGCCCCGCCGATCCCGGAGAGGGCGGAGAAGTCGGTGAACAGCCAGCTATAGAGGATGATGATGGTGGCGGCGAAGCTGGCAATCGCGGCGGGGATGGCGCGCGGGGTCTCGCGCACGGCGACAAAGTAGCGCGAGAGGGCGCTTTGCCGCTGCCCGGACGTGATGTGGTCAACGAAGAGGGCGAGCGCGAGGCAGATGTAGACCGTCAGCGCCGTTGGGGCGGAGGCGTAGCCCGCGGCGAGCGCCGCGCCGAGGGCGATGCTCCAACCGTGGCGACCACTCCCGCCGGGTGTGGCGACGCCGATTCGCAGCAGCGCGTAGAGGGCAAAGAGCGAGAAGAACGCGACGGCGATCTGCGGGTCGGCGATGCGCGAGCCGTAGAGGAGCGTGGGCGAGATCGCGGCGAACGCGGCCATTCCGACGGCGGCGGGCCCGCTAATGAATCGGCCAAGGGCGAGGCTGACGAGGACGATGCCCAGGCCGAGCAGGGCCGAGGCGAGGCGGGCCGTCGCGTCCGTTGCGCCGAAGAGGAAGAAGCTGAGCGACTGCAGGAGCGCGAGCGCTGGCGCCGTCTCCGGGAGCGATTGCCCCGGTCCCGAGGTCGAGCCGCGGTAGAAGGAGTACGCCTGGTAGGCGCGGCGTGCCTCGGCGGGCGACAGCGGGAATTCGTCGAGCTGGGCGAGCCGGAGGCCGGCGCCGATGACGATCGCCAGGAGCGCGGCGATCGTCAGCCAGCGGACTCGGGAGAGATCGAGCGCCCGGTCCAACACGGTCTGACCGGCGTCATAGGTCGTCTCCGCCATCGTCGTTCGCAATCCCTCATCGCGCGTGGGCGGCGCATCGCGTCGGCCGCGCCGCTCGTCCCTGGCAGCGGGCCGGTCAGCCGGCCCTCGGGCTAGTATCGGATGCCGTTGAAGTATGGCAACAGGTCGTTCCGGATGTAGACGCGGAAGTTGGCCTGACCGATCCTCCAGTCGAGGTCGCGGTACATCACGAGCCGGTAGAGGCGGAGCTGCCCTTCCGGCGTGAGCTGGTTGCCGATCGTGTCAGCGATCGAGCGGAGTATGGCGACGGGGCCGTGAGGATCGGCGCTCGACTTCCACGCGGAGCGACCGACCGGAAGCTCCGGCGCGATCGCGAATCCGCGATACGTCTCCTCCGGGAACCACCAGCGCAGGACATACTGCTGCGCGGTGTAGCCGGACAGCACTTGGTCCGCCTCGCCCGCCCGGTAATCAGCGACGATGACGATGGGCGCGTCGTCCGGGGCGCCGGAGACCGAGGAGCCGATGAAGCGCTTGTTCGGGTAGTCCCGCAAGTACCACCACATCGGCCATTGGACAAACTCGTCAAAGGCGACCGTCAGCCCCTTGCCGCCCGTCATCTCCTCGGAGAGGCGCTCGATCTCGCTCATCAGCCGGGTCACGTCGGGCGAGGTCTGCGTGTAGATCATCATGTCGCGCGGGACATCCGGCTCACGGTAGCTGAGGTGCCAGCCGACATGGATTTGCATCAGAGAGAGCCCGACGATGAGCGCGGCGAAGGTCACTAAGCCGGCGCGGAACGCCCCGCGCCAGAGGGTGATGGCCGCGATCAGCACGAGGGCGACGGCCGGCGGGACCGCAAGGAGCCACCAGCGGTCGGCGTCGGCGGCGGTCACCATCCGGCGCCAGCCGCCGCGCTCCGAGGCGGGATCCGGGACGAACTGGCCGAGCGTCATCCGCGCGGCGAGGGCGAACCAGCAGGCGGCGGCAACGAGTAGGCCGGCGAAGAGGAAACCTTCCTGCCAGCCGAGCGCTCGGGTTTCGCGGGCGCGCCGGATGGTGGCGAAGCCGCGCTCGGCAACACTGCCGATGGCGACCGCGGCGAGGATGGTCGCGGGCAGCGAGATATGGATGACGAGCCAGGGCATCTTCTCGCCGGCGTAGGAGAGGCCGAGGAAGATCGCGATCAGCCAGACGGCGACGAAGAGGCGGAAGAAGAGGGTCCGCCCGCCGGAGCCGCGGCCAAGCGCGGCCCGCACGGCTCGCCAGAGTATGAGGGCGGTCATCGCGCTGCCGAGGAGGACGGCGATGAACTCGTACTGCGGCATGAGGAGCAGGAAGTAGAACCAGGGCTGCTCCCCGCGCCGGTAGTCGTGCTGGCCGAGCCAGTAGAGGAGCGTCCCGTCGGTGGCGATCGTCGAGGAGATGAGCCCGTTGAGGTTGGCAAACATGCTCGTGAAGAGCGTGACGAAGATCGCGGCGGCGACGCCGATCGCGAGCGACAGGCCGAATCGGTCTTGCCAGGCGTGCCGTACGCCGCTTTCCACGGTGCCGTCCGGCGCGTCGCCAAGCAGCGGCTCGACCCAGCCGGGACCTTCCGAGCGCTCCGACTTGATCTTCTTCAGGACGGAGACGACGCCGACGACGAACGCAACGATGGTGGCGATGATGGCCCAGATGAGCGGGTTCCGCGCCAGATCCTTGTAGTAGTTCAGCTGGTTCTCACGCGTTGGGCGCGGAGACGACGCGCCGGAGGAATCCCACGGGATGGCGAGGATGCGGTCCCGGTATTCGACCGGCGAGAAGCGGACGAGCACCAGCAGGAGGAAGAGCGCGCCGGCGTGAATGGCGAGCAGGCGAAAGACGAGATCGGGCCGCGTGCGATACCACTCCCGGCAGCGGCCGTAGAGGAGCGCGCCATAGAGAAAGAGCGCGAAGACGGCCGCGATGGCGAAGATGATCTCGTGATTCGTGAGCAGGAACGCCAGCGAGGCGGCGCCGATGACGAGCCACTTTCGCTCGGGCCGCTCCAGGTAGCGGACGATGCAGATGAAGAGCAGGAGCGTGCCGACGACGGTGTAGATGTCGTGGCGGATGTACCGGCTTTGATAGAGGATCGCCGGCGAGATCAGGAACAGGAACGAGGCGGCGAGCGCTCCCCACCGTCCGAGGTGCTTCGGGCCGCGTAGGAGGTACGGCAGGCCGACGAGCATGACGCCGAAGAAGGCCGGCATGTAGCGGCTGCTGGCGTCCGAATCCCCGAAGAGGAGATAGACCAACGCGTTCGCGTGGAACAGGAACGGCCCGTGCATCAGCGGGTGATGCTCGTAGCCTTCGCCGGTCGCGTAGAGCCACGAGTAGTAGGCGTGCAGGCTCTCGTCGTGGTGCAGCGCCTTTGAGCCGAGATCCCAAAACCGCGTGAGGATCGCGAGGGCGATGAAGAGCGCGTAGAGCCCGGTCTCTAAAGTCAGGCGCCGGGGCGGCTTCTCGGCGGGAGCCGATTCAGGCGGCTCCAGCAATTGCTCGGCTGCGCTAGCGGCACGACGCGGTCGAACGTGGGTGGACGCGCCGCTGCTAGCCTGGGGCGTGGTGACGGCATGGAACATCCCCGCCGCCGGCGCGCCGTGCCCGTCAGTCCCGTCTTCGCGGTGAAGCCGACCGGAACCCGCCCGATGGTGAGGTCGCTCCGGAGTAGTCACGTGCTCCCTTCGCAGCGCACCACGATGATTTCGGTCATAGCGAATCGCCAGTTGCCTGGCCCAGGCGAGTATACGACGCGGGCACGGGCCTAGGCAGCCAGCACAATGCTGCCAACGCTTCACAGGTGGTGACGCACGTCAATATCGATCATGTGCAATGTGCACCAAGCGCGTTTCGGCATTCGGTGTGGCGGCACGTAGGCGTTGGAAACCGTGATTCCTAGACTGGTCCCCGGTCAATCGGGACTGGTTCTAGGAGGTTGGGGTCGTGGTGGAGATCAATTCTGGGGACACCGCCTGGGTATTGGCGTCGGCGGCGCTGGTGATGTTGATGACTCCGGCGCTGGGGTTCTTCTACGGCGGTCTGGTTCGCCGGAAGAACGTCCTCGCCACGCTCATGCATAGCTGGTTCATCCTGGCACTGATCAGCGTGCAGTGGGTGCTCTGGGGCTACACGCTCGCGTTCGGCACGGACAAGGGCGGCATCATCGGCGGCCTGAACTTCCTCGGGTTCAAGGGCGTCGGCGCGGAGCCGAATCCTGATTACGCTGCGACGATTCCGCACGCGGCGTTCGCAATCTTCCAGTGCATGTTCGCGGTCATCACGCCGGCGCTGATCACCGGCGCGTTCGCGGAGCGCAAGCGGTTCAAGGCGTTCGTGATCTTCTCGCTCGCCTGGGCGACGATCGTGTACGCCCCGGTCGCGCACTGGGTCTGGGGTGTCGGTGGCTGGCTGCGCGACTACGGCGCGCTCGACTTCGCCGGCGGCACGGTGGTCCACATCACCTCTGGCGTGACCGCTCTCGTCGCGGCGATGGTTCTCGGCCGGCGCGTCGGGTTCGGCAACGAGCCGATGGAGCCGCACAACCTGACCTACACGGTTCTCGGAGCTGGTCTGCTCTGGTTCGGTTGGTTCGGGTTCAACGCGGGTAGCGCTCTCGGAGCGAACGGCCTGGCGGCGACGGCCTTCGTGGTCACGAACGTCGCGGCGGCGATGGGCGCGCTGACCTGGATGACGGCGAGCTGGATTCGCCACGGTCACCCGAGCGTTCTCGGCGCGGCGGCCGGCGCGGTCGCCGGTCTGGTCGCCATCACCCCGGCCGCTGGGTTCGTCTCGCCGGCTTCGGCGGTCGTGATCGGTCTCGGTGCTGGAGTGTTCTGCTTCCTCGCCGTGGACATGCTGAAGGGCGTCCTGAAGATTGACGACGCGCTGGATGTCTTCGCGGTGCACGGCGTCGGCGGTATCTGGGGCTCGATCGCGACCGGCATCTTCGCCGATGCCACGTACAACGGCGCGGATGGGCTCCTGTATGGCAACGCCAGCCAGCTGGTCAAGCAGGTCGTCGCGGTTGCGGTCGTGATCGTCTTCGCCGCGGCGGTCAGTTGGCTGATCCTGAAGGTCATCGATGTTCTGATCGGGCTGCGGGTGCCGGAGCAGGAAGAGGTGCTCGGCCTCGACACCACGCAGCACGGCGAGCTGGCGTATCAGCTGTAGTTCGGACCTGGTCGGTAGAGGTTCCGAGTCTGTAGGGAGGGTTGTCGAAATGGTTGCACTCGCCTTTATCTCCTTCGCGGTCCTGGTGGTCGCGTGGCTTCTCGCTCCGAACACCGGAGTGAAGCGCACCGCCCCGCAGGCGGCTCCGTCCACCAGCTTCTCGACCAGCGACGCGGTTGCTTAGGGCGCGCTGATGACGCGCCCCCGGCCCTCTGCCTCTCCCGAAACGGGAGTTCCCCTGGTCGGGGGCGCGTCATCGTCCAGAGAAAGGGTGAGAGCCAAGGCGAAGGCTCTCACCTTTTCTTCGCGTTTAGGCGATTAGCCGGCGTGGCGAAAGCCGGCGTCGCGCATGGTCAGAGGATCGCCCTCGTTGAGGACCTTCGCCTCGATCACTTCGCCGAGGACGATGACGGAATCGCCGGCTGGCGTCTCCGAGAGGACGCGGCAGACGACGTAACCGAGGCCATCGGCGAGGGCTGGATCACCGGTCTCCGTCTCAGCGACGCGCAGGTCGAATGCGGCGAACTTGTCGCCGACGCGGGCGTGTGAGCGGCCAAGGGAGCCAGCAAGCTCACGCTGACCGGCCGCGAAGGTGGTCACGACGAAACGGCCGCTTTCGCGAATGAGACCGAGCGTGAAGCTGTCGCGCTCGATCGAGACCATCACCAACGGCGGATCGAACGAGACCTGGCTGAGCCAGTTGGCGGTGAAGATGCCGCGCTCGTCGCCGTGCCGCGCGCTGACGGCATAGAGGCCGTAGGTGAACTGGCGCAGGACGGTCTTCTTGGCGGCGGGATCGAGCATGGCTCCGCTCTCAGCTCTGTGCTAGCTCTAGCGCGAGCAGCGCCGCGTTGACGATCTGGTCCGCGTCAATGCCGTAGTGGCGGTAGAGATCGGCGCGGGTGCCGGACTGGCCGAAGTCATCCACGCCGAGCGGCACGGTCGGCACGCCCCAGACGGAGCCAAGGAACGCCAGCGAGTGCGACGCGGCGTCCTGGACGGTGACGATCGGCACGCGCCGCTCCTCGGCCGGGATCAGCGTTTCGAGGTGGCCGAGGTCGAGCGGGGCGTAGGCATTCGCCAGTTGCGCCCGGCGAGCGTTCCGGACAGCTTCGTAGAGCTGGTTGGCGCTGGTGGCGAGGATGACGTTCGCGGCGACACCTTCCTCGTGCAGGCGCCGGGCGGCGGCGATCGCCTCTGGGAGCATGATGCCGCCGGTCACGATCTGAACGGCATCGGAGATCGGAAGCTCGGGCGCGTGGACGCGCCGGTCAATGATCCGGTAGCCGCCGGCGAGCACCTGGCGTCGCAGCTCCTCCTCGCCGAAGCGCTGGAGCGGCTCCTCGAGGAGCGTCTGGTCAATCGGCTTCGTCGAGAGCCGCAGGTACGTCGAGAGGCCGTTCTCGCGGTCGCAGCAGCGCCGGATGCCGTCCAAGAGAATCCATTCGACTTCCCGCGCGAAGGCCGGCTCGTAGAAGAGGACGCCGGGAAGCTCGATGCCGAGCGAGGGCGTGACGGTGCTCTGGTGAGCGCCGCCCTCAGGGCTGAGCGAGATACCAGCGGGCGTGCCAGCGAAGATGAACTTGCCGCCGACGTAGAGGCTGTAGATCAGCGCGTCGAGGCCGCGGCAGACGAACGGATCGTAGACGGTGCCGAGGGGGATGAGATGCTGGCCGGTCAGCTCGTGGCTCAGGCCGAGCTGGCCAAGGGCCATGAAGAGATTCATCTCCGAGATGCCGAGCTCGATGTGGTGTCCAGCCGGGGCTGGCTGCCACTTCAGCATCTTCTGCCCGTCGGCGTCGAAGACGGGCGCGGGCTCGGGCGCGAAGACGCCCGCCTTGTTGATCCAGCCCGAGAGGTGCGTCGAGGTCGCGACGTCGGGCGAGACGGTAACCAGGCGCTCCCGAATCTCCGGGAAATCCGCGAGGCGCGCCAATGCCCGGCCAAGCGCCTCCTGGGTTGAGGTCATGGCAGGGTGCCGGCTCCCAAGATCGACTGGAACGGCACTTGGGCTGAGAACGGGACCGCGGGGCCGCTCGTCGGAGAGGCGCTCGCGGGCCGCCTTGCAGAGCCGACCTGCTGGCGAGTCCGGCGGGAACGTCGCCCAGGGATCGTCGGCCGGGATGCCGAATTGCTCACGCAGCGCTTCAATCTGCGCTGCCGTCAGGAGGAGCGAGTGATTGAGCGGATCGCCCGCGATGGGCAGCCCCCACCCCTTGATGGTGTAAGCGAAGACGACCGCTGGCGCATCGGTGACGGCGTCCGCTTCGGCGAGCACGTTGAGGAGGCAGGGCAGGTCGTGGCCGCCGAGGTTGGCGATCAGATCGCGCAGCTCCTCATCCGGCGTGTCGGCGACAGCGTTAAGGATCGCCTTGCGATAGGCGGGGTCCGCGACGTCGCTGAGGCGGCGGCGCAGCTCGGCGCCGTCCTGCAGGCGGATGAGGACCTGGTACTCCTCATTGCTCATCGCGTCGATCCGCTGCCGGAGATAGGCGCCGTCGGGGCCTTCCATCGCGGCGGAGAGGCGCGTGCCGTACTTGGCCTCGAAGACGTGCCAGCCCGCGCTGCGGAAGAGCGCCTTCAGCCGGGCGGCGCGAACGCCGGGGATGACGCGGTCGAGGCTCTGCCGGTTGAGATCGACGATCCAGATGACGTTCGAGAGGCCGCGCACCGCTTCTTCCGCGACCGTCTCCCAGACGTTGCCCTCGTCGAGCTCGGCGTCGCCGATCAGGGAGATAAAGCGGTTCGAGGTCACCTCGCCGAAGTGCAGCTCCGCGTAGCGGTGGGCGAGCGCGGCGAAGACGGGCGCGACGGCGCCGAGACCGACCGAGCCGGTGGAGAAATCGACGGGATCGGGGTCCTTGGTACGGCTCGGGTACGCCTGGAGGCCCTTGTAGGCGCGCAGGGTCGTCAGATAGGAGCGATCGAGATTGCCGAGCAGGTACTGCGCGGCGTGGAACGCCGGGGAGGCGTGAGGCTTGATCGAGACCCGATCGCCTTCGCGGAGGAAATGGAAATAGAGCGCCGTGATGATCGAGACGACCGAGGCCGACGATGCCTGGTGGCCGCCGACCTTGGTCATGTCCGGGTTGGGCCGGACATTGTTGGCGTGGTGGATCATCAGGGTCGAGAGCCAGAGGATTCGGCGCTCGATCTCCTGCAGCGCAGCGAGGTCTTCCGGCACAATCGCGACCGGTTCTGGTATGAGCGCACTCGGGCGGGTGCTGGCCATCCCTTACGTTCCCTCTCACTGACCAGGGCTGACCCGGCGGCAAGCCCTGACGCTCGTCGGCGAAGCCGATTCACATGGTACGCCAGCGAGAGACGAATCGGTAGCTCTGACGGCAAATTTCGAGAAAATTTGTGCAACCCCGACAGAGCCAATCGCTTTGGCAAGAATTCAGCTTTCGCGCTTCTTGACAGACAACACCCCCTGCCGTAGAAACGGGGCGTTCGCGACGTGGCGACTATAGGCAAGAGGGAGGAGGCACGATGACGCTGAGGCGTCCATTAGCTGCATTACTCGCGTTGGTCCTCATCGCGGGATCGGTGTCAGGCCTGGGGAGCGCTGGCGCTCAGGAGCCGGAGCCGATCAAGCTCGGCGCCGCAGTCCACCTGACGGACTGGATGGCTGCCTACGACGTTCCGCCGCTGGAAGGCGCGAAGCTGGCCGTCAAGAAGATCAACGAGTCGGGCGGCGTGCTTGGGCGACCGCTGCAGATCATCGAGCGGGATGGTAAGACCGATCCGGCTATCGTCGGGAACGCGGCGCGTGAGCTGATCCAGGAAGGCGCCGAGGTCATGCTGGCCCCGTGCGACTTTGACTACGGCGCGCCGGTGGGGCAGGCGGCGCAAGAGGCTGGGCTGGTCGGGCTCTCCTTCTGCGCGTCGTCGCCGCTGTACGGCTCGTTCGCGCTGGGTGATAAGCAGTTCACCGTCTCGATGTGGAATCAGACGATGGCGGCTGCTGCTGCTCAGTACGCCTACGAGGTGAAGGGCTGGCGGCGCGCGGCGACGATCATCGACCAGGGGACGGAGTACACCAAGTCGCTCGGTGAGTACTTCGTCGAGACGTGGAAGCACCTCGGCGGCGAGATCGTCAGCGAGGACACCTATCAACTCGGCGATATGCAGGCGCGGGCGCAGGCGCAGCGGCTCAAGAATCTCGATCCGCAGCCGGATGTGGTCTTCGTCACCGCGAACATGCCTGACTATTCGGCGATCATCCGCGATATCCGCTCGGCTGGCGTGACCGTTCCGCTGATGGGCGGCGACTCGATGGACACCGCCGAGTTCTACGAGGCGCTCGGGCCGGAGCTCGGCAACGACATCATCATCTCCACCCACAGCTTCATCGGTCCCGAGGCTGGACCAGAAATGGAGCAGTTCATTGCCGATTTCGAGGAGGAGTACGGCCGGCTGCCTGAAGTGACGTTCAATGTCATGGGCTGGGACGCGGTCCACATCATCGCCCAGGGCATCGAGCGCGCCGGGACGACCGAGGGCGAGGCGTTGGCCAAGGCGCTCGAGGAGATGGAGTTTGACCTACTGAGCGGCAAGCTCGACTGGTCGGACGCGGAGAGCGGGCACTTCCCCGATAAGGAAGCGTTCATCCTCGAGGTGAAGGAAGGCAAGCCGACCTACGTGACGCGGCTCAAGCCTTCTTGGACACCGGCGGTCGACTAACCCGGAGGGAGGGAAGAGCGGCGGGTGGCCTGAAACGGCGCCCGCCGCTTGCCGGTATCGCCAGGCGATCGTGAGAGGACATGCACCAAACTGCAATTGACGGAGCGGCGGGGCGGGGCGGTCAACTCGTCGCAAGCCAACTCACAAAGGACTTCGCGGGGCTTCGCGCCGTTGATGGCGTCAGCTTCCAGCTGGCGCAGGGCGAAATCCTCGGCCTGATTGGCCCGAACGGCTCCGGCAAGACGACGACGATCAATCTCCTGACAGGACTCCTGCGTCTGACTTCCGGCCAGATCACCGTGAACGGGACTGACGTGACGGGCTGGCCACCCCACAAGATCGCGCGACGCGGCGTTGCGCGCACCTTCCAGGTCGTCAAGCTCTTCAAGGATTTCTCGGTGCGCGAGAACGTGGAGGTGGCGGCGATCAGCGCCAAGGGCGTGAGCCGCCGCGAAGCCGCCGCGCGAGCGGACCGGGCGTTGGAGACTGTTGGAATCCAGCATCTGGCCGATGTGCCGGCGAGCATCCTGCCGCAGGGCGAGGAGCGACGCGTGGAGATCGCGCGGGCGCTCGCGACTGAGCCGCATTTCCTCCTCCTCGATGAGCCGGGCGCCGGATTGAACGACGCCGAGATCGAGGTCTTGCTGGCGACGCTGCAGCGGATCCGGCAGGAGTTGGGGTGCGGCATCCTCGTCGTTGACCACGATATGCGCTTGATCATGGGGGTCTGCGACCGTCTCCACGTCTTGAACTATGGCCGGACGATCGCCGAAGGGGCGCCGGATGATGTTCGGCGCGCGCCGGCGGTGATCGAGGCGTACTTGGGAACCGAGGTGGTGGCCGGTGAGCCTGCTGGAGGTTGAAAATCTCGTCGTCCGCTATGGGGCGATCGAGGCGCTACGAGGCATCTCGCTCTCGGTCAACGAGGGTGAGATTGTCGGGCTGATCGGCGTCAACGGCGCGGGGAAGAGCACGACGATGCTCTCGATCATGGGCGTCGTGCGGCCCGTCCGCGGGAAGATCACCTTCGACGGCCGCTCGCTGGTCGGGTTGCCGCCGGAGACGATCATCCGCCAGGGGATCGCGCCGGTGATGGAGGGACGGCGAGTCTTTCCCTCGCTGACGGTGGAGGAGAACCTGCGCCTGGGAGCGGCGACGATCCGCGACCATGCCACCGTCGAGCAGGACTTGGCGCGGTGGTACGAATTCTTCCCGATCCTCGGTGAGCGCAAGCATCAGCCAGCGGGCAAGCTCTCGGGCGGTCAGCAGCAAATGCTGGCGATCGCGCGCGCGTTGATGTCGCGCCCGCGGATGCTCCTGATGGATGAGCCCTCGCTTGGGCTGGCGCCGAAGATGGTCGCCGAAGTCTTCCGATTGATCGTGCAGTTGCGCGATTTGGGCATGACGATCTTGCTGGTCGAGCAGAACGTGCGCATGACGCTGGACATCGTCAATCGGGCGTATTTGCTGAATACGGGGCAGGTTGAGTTCGCCGGGTCGCCGGCGGAGATTCGGCAGCACGCGGATATCGAGCGCGCGTATCTGGGCGGCGGAACCAATTCAGTCGCGGCCGCGCCCGCGCCCGGTGGGGTGTGACCGTGCCAGATTTCAGCGAGCTTGCACAATATCTCGTCTCGGCGCTGTCGCTCGGCGGGCTCTACGCGCTGATGGCGCTCGGGCTCGTCATCGTCTATGGGATTCTCCGCCTCGTGAACTTCGCCTACGGCGAGCTGGTGATGGTCGGCGGGTATGGCCTGTTGTTGTTCGGTGACACGCCGCTGCCGTGGATCATCGTCGCCATACTCAGCATCATCGCGGCGGTGATTGCCGCGTTGCTGATGGAGCGGGTGGCCTTCCGGCCGGTCCGAAACAGTAGCGCGACGACGCTCCTCATCACCTCGTTCGCGGTCAGTAATCTGCTGCAGAACATCGCGCTGCTGGCAATCTCACCACGACCGCGCGCGCCGCGCTTGCCGGACATCTTCGTCAGGAACGTCACCGTTGCCGGAGTCCAGTTCAAGATCGTCGATCTCATCGCGTTGCTGGTGAGCTTGATCGCTCTCGGCGCGTTGACCGTGTTCCTGCGACGCACGGTGATCGGGCTGGCGCTGCGAGCGGCGGCGGATGACTTCACGATGACACGGCTGCTTGGCATCCGCGCCAACATGGTCATCGCGGCCGCCTTCGCCGTGAGTGGCTTCATGGCCGGGATCGTCGCGATCTTCTGGGTGGGTAGCTCCGGTCAGACGTGGCCGACGGTCGGGCTGCAGCCGGTCCTGATCGCCTTCATCGCCTCAGTCGTCGGTGGGATGGCGACGCTGAAAGGGGCGGTGCTGGGCGGCTACGTTCTCGGATTCTTGACGATGGGTCTGCAGACGTGGCTGCCGCAGGGCGTGAATGCCTATCGCGACGCGGTCATGTTCGGCATCGTGATCCTCGTGCTTCTCATCCGGCCGGACGGCTTGATCCGCCCAAGCTATTCGAGGGAGAGCCGGTGACGACCTCACGCGCCACAACCGGAGAGGTAGCGCGCCGCCTCTCGACACCGATCATCTTGCTCGCCGGCTTGCTCGCGCTGACGCTGCTGGCCGCCGTCCGGGACGACATCGTCTTCGAGCGCGTCATCACCGTGATGCTGATTAACCTCGTCCTGGTCGTCGGCTTGCAGATCTTCATGGGAAATTCGGGACTTGGCTCTTTCGGCCAGTACGCGTTCGTGACGATCGGCGCGTACGGTTCGATTTGGTTCTCGCTGACGCCGCAGCAGAAGCGCGTGGCCCTGCCGGACATGCCGCGCGACTGGTGGCTCTACGAGCAGCATCTTCCGTTCTGGCCGTCCGTGCTGGTCGGCGCGCTGATCGCGACTGTCGTCGGCGCATTGATTGGCATCGCGCTCGTCCGCCTGCGCGGCGCGGCCTTCATGATTGCGACGTTCGCGTTCTTGATCGTCGTCAATCGCGTCGCGCTGCAGTGGTCCGAGGTGACGCGCGGCTCGCGGACGGTGATCGGCATTCCGAAGTACACCGGGCTTTGGACGGCGTTCATCTGCGCCGCCCTCGCCGTCGTGCTCGCCTACGCCTTCAAGGAGTCGTCCATCGGGTTGAAGCTGCGCGCGTCCCGCGAGGATGAGGACGCGGCGGCGAGCTTGGGCGTGGATGCGCCGCGCATCCGCTGGGTCGCTTGGGTCATCAGTGTCTTCTTCTCGGGCGTCGGCGGCGCGCTGTGGGCGCATTTCATCCAGCAGTTCTCCCCGCACAACTTCTACTTGGCGGAGACTTTCCTGATCGTCTCGATGCTGATCATCGGCGGCACGGGCTCGGTCAGTGGCGCGGTGATCGGCACGGTGGCGGTGGCGCTGGCGTCGGAGCAGCTCCGGCAGATCGAAAACTGGCTGAACACGCAGCGGACGGAGGGTACGTGGTTCGGTGACCTCCTGCCGTTCCAGTTCGTCGGCTTTACGGAGATCGTCCTCGCCGTCGCGATCATCCTCGTGCTCATTATTCGACCGTCCGGGATCACCGGCGGGCGGGAGCTGTCCTGGCCGCGGCGTTGGTCGCGGCGTCGTCAGGCTATGCCGTCGCCGGCGGACGCTCCGGTGAAGCCGAGTTGACGCGATGGCTCGCGGAGGAACGTGAGTGATGTCGAGTGCCCCCACGATGACGACTGCCCAAGCGGTCGAGATGGATCGCCGGCTGATCGCCGATGCGCTCAAGATTCGCTACACCCCATTCGTGCTGGATCATGGCGAGGGGCCGTACCTGTTTGATACCGATGGCCGGCGGTATCTCGATTTCGGGGCTGGCTGGGCGCTGGCGACGCTTGGCTACAGCAACGAGCGCGTCCGCGCGGCGGTGGCGGAGCAGGTGTCGCGTACGACGTTCGGCGGGCTGATCTCGGGCATCAACCTGCCGGCGCTGGAATTGGCCGAGAGGCTGACCGCGCTGGTGCCGGGCGATTTCGAGAAGAAGGTCTGGTTCGGGCTCTCCGGCTCGGACGCGAGCGAGACGGCGCAACGGCTGGTCCTGCGGGCGACGGGCAAGCGCCGCCTCGTCTCTTTCATCGGGAGCTGGCACGGGACGACCGAAGCGTCAATGGCGCTCTCGGCGCATCCGTCGCTCACAAGCGCGGCTGGCGGCCACGTCCTGAAGGTGCCCTACCCGAATCCGTACCGAAACCCGTTCGGCGACGGCTCCGGCAACGTCACCGACCAGTGCCTCAACTTCCTGGAGAACTACCTGTTCCGGACGATCTGCCCGCCGGAGGAGGTCGCGGCCGTCTTCGTTGAGGCGGTGCAGAGCGACGGCGGCGATATCGTTCCGCCGCCGGACTTCCTGCCGAAGCTGCGCGCCCTCTGCGACCGCCACGGCATCCTGCTGGTCGTTGACGAGATCAAGGTCGGGATGGGGCGGACCGGGCGTTGGTTCGCATTCCAGCACGCGGATGTCGTTCCCGACCTCGTGCTGCTCGGGAAGTCGCTCGGCGGTGGGTTGCCGCTCAGCGCGATCGTCGGGCGGCGAGAGATTCTCGACGCGGGGACGGGGATCGCGCTCTTCACGACCGTCGGTAACGCGGCGAGCTGCGCGTCCGGGCTGGCTGTCGTCGAGGAGACGGAGCGGCTCGGGCTGGTCGCGGCGGCGGCCGAGAACGGCCGGTACCTCCACGAGCGGCTGAAGGAGCGCCTGGGCCGCTTCCCGATCGTCGGAGATGTGCGCGGTCTTGGGATGATCCAAGGCGTCGAGCTGGTCACGGACCGGGAGAGCAAAGAGCCGGATCAATCGTCCGGGGCGAAGATCGTCTATCGCGCCTATGAGCTTGGCCTGATCGTCTACTACGCGGGGATGTGGGGCAACGTGATCGAGATCACGCCGCCGCTGATCCTGACGCGGGAGCAGATTGACGAGGGCGTGGCGATCCTGGAGCAGGCGATTGACGACGTCCTGCAAGGCAAGGTGCCCGACGAAGCCGTCGCCGAGTTCGCGGGATGGTGACGCGCGGGCCACTCTCCGGGTTTGGCGGAGATGAAGTCAGCGAAAGGAGCAGCAACTCGAGGTGACTGACGCGATCGTCGCCTACCTGGAGGCGCGGCTGGAAGACTACCTGTCCGATCTCCGCTATCTGACCGGGATCGATTCCGGCACCTACGACAAGGCCGGTGTGGATGCCGTTCAAGACTGGCTCGCCGAGCGGCTGAGCGAGCTTGGCTTCACGATCGACCGGCGTCCACAAACGGAATGGGGCGATGACCTCGTCGCGCGGCGCTCGGGAAGCGGGCGGGCGCGCGTCATGCTGCTGGGGCACGCGGATACGGTCTACCCGGCCGGGACGGCGGCGCAGCGGCCGCTGACGCTCGTCGGCGACCGGCTGATGGGCCCTGGCACCTGCGACATGAAGGCCGGGCTGCTGACCGGGATCTACGCGCTGCAGGCGCTCCAGGAGGTCGGCTGGTCGGATTTCGGGGAGATTACGTTTGTCGTCGTCTCCGATGAGGAGATCGAGGACCGCCATTCGGCCCAGTTGCTGCGAGAGGAAGGGCCGCGCCATCACGCCGTCCTGACGCTGGAGGCGGCGCGGGAGAATGGGGATATCGTGGTCGCGCGCAAGGCGACACGCTGGTTATCGGTTGAAGTGTTCGGCAAGTCCGCTCACGCGGGCGTCGAGCCGGAAAAGGGCCGGAGCGCGACGCTGGCCTTGTCCCACATCATCGTCGAGACGTTCAAGCTGAACGGGATGAAGGACGGGATGACGGTCAATCCCGGCCGGATCGAAGGGGGCGCTAATCCGAACATCGTCGCGGACTACGCACGGGGAATGTTCGATCTGCGCGCGTGGTCGGTCGCCGACCTGGATGAGCTGACCGAGGCGTTCGAGCGGACGGCGCGATCTCCCTGGGTACCGGACGTCGAGGTGCGAGTCACGCGCGATGGTGAGGGGATGCCGGCAATGGAGCGGACGGCCGGTACCGTCCGCCTCGAAGAGCACGCGGTGCGCATCGCGAACGAGCTTGGCTTCTCGCTGAAGGGAGCGCGCACCGGCGGCGGTTCGGACGTCAGCATTGCTTGTTATCAGGGGACGCCCGGTCTCGATGGTCTGGGGCCGATCGGCGGGCTCGACCACGGACCGGACGAGTACATCTTGCAGAGCAGCATCGTGCCACGAACGGCACTTCTGGCGAAGCTCTTGATGGCGATTGGGAATGACGAGGTGCTGATCAATGGATAGCGGGTTGCGTGACGCCGATTCTCTCCTCCGCCGGCTGGAGCAGGACGGGATCGAGCATCTCTGGGTGATCTACCACGATTACAGCGGCCGGCCGTGCGCGAAGACGATTCCGCCGGAAGGGTTCCGCAGCGTCGTCCGCGAGGGCGTCGTTTTCGCGATGGCGAATCTCGACATGGACATCCTCGATCACCAGCCGCCGACGGCGACGTGGCTGGCTGACTCCGGCGATTTCATGGCCGTTCCCGACCCGCGCTCCTACGCGGTGTTGCCGCGATATCCAAAGACGGCGCGGACGCACGCCTGGATGCGGCAGACGGACGGCAGCGTGTGGCAGGGCGATCCCCGGACGCGGCTCGAGGCCGTGATGGAGGAGCTGCGCCGCGAGGTCCCCGACCGCTGAGAGCGACGCCGATTCCCCC
>ERZ795042.966-NODE-966-length-20158-cov-81.064717_pt1 | contig 20158 bp, 21 predicted proteins | sample MGYA00375126_ERZ795042 | MGnify/ENA primary metagenome ERZ795042 (study PRJEB30171, sample SAMN05518105) | compost metagenome | isolation source: Feedstock adapted compost from Newby Island compost facility, Milpitas, CA | place: USA:Newby Island compost facility...
CTCATCCTGATGATGCTCTTCCGCCCAGCTGGGCTCTGGCCTGAGCAAGTGCGGGTGCGCGAGCTTCGGGAGGCTGAAGAAGCCGCCCGGGCACAGACGGCCGCAGAAGTGGTAGGAGTTGCGTCCGATGGCAGCGACTGAGCCAGTCCTCAGCATTCGCCAGCTGACCAAGCGCTTCGGTGGCCTGGTCGCTGTGCGCAACATTGACCTCACCGTTGCCCCGCAAGCGATTCACAGTGTCATCGGCCCCAACGGCGCGGGGAAGACCACGCTCTTTAACTGCATCACTGGCTTTCTCCGGCCAGAAGAGGGCGGTGTCTGGTTCCTGGGCCAGCGCATTGATGGCCTCCGTCCCGACCAGATCGCTCGTCTTGGCATTGCCCGGACGTATCAGACGATCCGGCTGTTCCGTTATTTGACTGCGCTTGACAATGTGCTGATCGGTATGCATCCGCACATTCACTACAGTGCGTTCGCTGCCATCTTCCACACGCGTGCTTATCGCGAGGCAGAGGCCGCGGCGTTGCGCGAAGCGCGTGAACTCCTTGCCTTCGTCGGGCTGCGTGGCCGTGAAGCTGTCGTTGCCAGTAACCTGCCTTATGGCGACCAGCGACGGCTCGAAATCGCTCGTGCGCTTGCACTCCGGCCCAAGCTACTTCTTCTTGACGAACCGACGGCCGGCATGAACCCAAACGAGACCGCGGAGATGGCAAAGCTGATTCGCCGCTTGCGCGATGAACGAGGAATGACCATCCTGTTGATTGAGCACGATATGAAGTTTGTCATGGACCTGTCGGATCTCGTGACGGTGCTGGACTTCGGCGAGAAAATCGCTGAAGGGCCTCCAGCACTGGTGCAGCGTGATCCACGGGTGATTGAGGCGTATCTTGGGCGCGGCGCAGCCTCCGGGCTCAGCGCTCCGTCTGCGCCGCTTTCGAACGATGGAGCAGGCGATGCCACTGCTCACGCTTGATAATGTCCATGTCTATTACGGCTTAATTCACGCGTTGAAGGGGATTTCGCTGACAGTTGAGGCGGGCGAGATCGTTACCCTCCTCGGCGCAAATGGTGCCGGTAAGACAACGACACTTCGGGCAATCTCCGGCCTGCAGCGGCCGCGAGCCGGACGAATTGTGCTCGACGGCCACGACCTCACGGCACTCCGCCCGCACGAGATCGTCGCGCTTGGCGTTGGCCATGTGCCGGAAGGCCGCCGTATTTTCCCGCGCCTGAGTGTTGAGGAGAATCTCGCGCTCGGCGCCTTCACCGTGCGAGACCGGGCAACGATCGAGCAGCGGCGGGACGAAGTCTTTACGCTGTTCCCACGTCTTGCCGAACGGCGGCACCAGCCCGGTGGCACGCTCTCCGGCGGTGAGCAGCAGATGCTGGCTATCGGCCGTGCCCTGATGCTCAAGCCGCGCATTCTTCTGCTCGACGAGCCGTCGATGGGGCTCGCGCCAGTGGTTGTCGAGAATATCTTCGATGTGTTGCAGCAACTGAATGCCCAGGGGACAACGATCTTACTTGTCGAGCAGAACGCGCGGATGGCGCTGGAGATCGCCCATCGTGGCTACGTGCTGGAGACCGGCCAAATTGTCCTGAGTGGCCCGGCTGCCCAGCTGGCCAGCGACCCCAAAGTCCAGGCGGCATACCTGGGGGCACGCGAATAAGCCCAGTCTATACCTCACTGCGCGCGCTACGGGCGAAGTGGACGCCAGCGAAGCGGGCGACGGCACGTGCAATATCGGCTGCTGGTGCAAGGTGCGGGTTGCGCACGCCTGATGAGATCGAGAACTGGTAGGCGAGCGCGCTCAGCGGCACCGGACAGTCTAGGTCAGCCCCAAGGCGCAACACCCGCTCGAGATCGTGACGCAGGCGTGCCAGTGATTCCTGCTCTGGTGCTGGCGTTTGCCCGAGGAGGTAAGCGACGCTCTCATGCCACAGCGGCCAGCCGCCAGTGCTCGCACGCACCACGTCCGCAAGCGCGTCCAGATCTGCGCCAGCGCGCGTAGCGAGGGCTAAGGCTTCGCCGAATACGACGAGCGAGACACCCGTGAGGAGTTGAGTAAGCAGCTTCACCAGCTTTCCCATCCCCGGATCACCGACGCGGTAGATCGACTTCGCAAACACCTGCAGGAGCGGCAACGTGCGCTCGAAGGTTTCCGGCGCTGCCCCGACCATCGCCGTCAACTCTCCACGCAGTGCGCTCGCTGGTGCACCACTGACCGGAGCGTCGACCAAGGCGACACCACGGAGCGCAGCATCGGCGGCCAGCTGTTGCATCGTCATCGGCGTTGCACTGGTCAAATCGATCACCATCGCACCGGGACGCAGCCGGTCAAGCGCACCTTCTGGCCCACTGAAGAGTTCGAAGAGCGTGGTGTCGCCGTCCAGCAACGTCAGCAGGATGTCGACCTCTTCAGCGACGAGCAGCGGCGTCGGCAGGGCAATCGCGCCCAGGGTCTCGAGCGCCTCCACAACTTCACGGCGATGGTCGGCAATGAGCACCTCATAGCCGTGGGCGAGCAGCCGCTGCACGATGGCGCGCCCAAGCGGGTCGAGCCCGATAAAACCGAGTCGCAGTGTTTCCTCTGCCATGCCCACCCCCTTCATGCCTCTGGCTCTGAGAAGATCATGCCCGAAGCAAGCGGCCTGCGCTAGGAGCGGGTAGGCGCCACACGTTCAGCACGGATGATTAAACGCTGGTCATACCGGCCCGTCTCCGGATTATAGTTTCCGGCACAGGTGATGAGCGTCACTGTTTCCTGTGGTGTAGCTCCAAGAATTTGATCAACCGGCGCGTTGTGCTCGTCAACGACCCAACGCGCACTGACGCGATAGTGCACGAGCCGGCCATCGACGAGTTGCAAGGTCACTGGAGCGCCCAGTGGCAGCTTCCAGAGGTTCCAAAAGACCGCTGGACCAACACCAGCATAATCGACGTGACCCGCTAAGACGATGTTGCCGCCGCTTTCTGGCAGCGCACTGAAGGCATACCAGGCAACGACGCTTGGACCACTGGGGGCTTCCATCTCGCGCTGCGGCGTGAGCGAGCGCGTCTCGACCGGCGCGTTGACGCCGATATCCGGAATGAGCACACGGGCAATGGGCACGCCGCGGTTGGGTGTCGGCGAGGGGGGTACGGTTGGTTGCGAAGGGGTTGGAGTTGGCAAGCGCACGCTCACAGCTGCTGGCCGCGGTGTCGGCGTCCGGACAGGTGAGAGGACGTGGGCAAGATGGGCGCCGCCGTAGCCGGCGAACATGCCAACGAGCCAGGCGAAGACGCTGCCAAGCGCAAGCTGCGCGAGCCAGCTCCGGGCCATGCCTCGCTCCGTGCTGCAGCTAGCGCACCCGACGTCGTGGTGCCACCGTCACGGCGACCGCACCAAGGAAACTTGCGCCCCCTAGCCCGATGAGTCCGAAGCCAAGCTGTACTTGGGCAGGATTGCCCAGTACTTGACCGGTACTCGGCAGCGTAATCGTCGGCGTAGGCTGTGGCTGAGTCCCAGCTGCTACTCCACTCGTCGGCGTTGGCGTGACCCCGCTCGGGGGAGCAACGATAATGCCAGGAATTGGTGTCACGGTGAGAACAGTTGGTGTTGGTGTCACGCTTGGCGTCGGCATTACAGTCGCCGTTGGGGTCACAGTCGACGTGCTCTGCGGTGTCGCGGTCGGTGTTGTTGTCGGCACTGCTGGTGTTACAGTGCTTGTTGGGGTACTCACCGGCGTCCCCGTCGCAGTTGGCGTTGGCGTTAGGCCCAGCGTGGCGAATTCAATCGCGCCAATGTCACAACCTTTGCCTTGCGGCCGCACCTGGTGCAGTTGGTCGTCCTTGGGGCAGGACTTGGACGCCGCATCGATCGCTGGGCTACTGGCGGCGAGGAGGTAATACCGCTGCTCGCCTTGACTCAACTGGCCGCCGAGCTGTGGATCTGTCCCGGGAAGATCGCCTTTGCCGTTCAGCTGGCAACTTCCGTCATCATCGAGGTTGCCGCCTTTTGAGGACATAGCGCCGCCGCAGGACTGCGGGGTGTTATCAGCCAGGAGAACACCACCGCCGAAGATTGTCGTACCGCCGACCGCGGTATAGACTGCCCCGCCAGCTGGCGCTTGGTTGGCTGCAAGTGTGCTGAAAGCGAGGGTTGCGGTGCCGCCTGGCTCGACGAAGATGCCGCCACCGCCAGGAGTTGTGCCGCGGTTGGCACCGATGGTGCTGTTGACGATGGTCAGCGTCCCTCGGACATCGGCCCCACCGCCAGCCGCGCCAGCTTGATTGCCCCACAGCGTGCTATGGTCAAGCTGGGCTACTGCATTCGGCTCGATCACGATACCCCCACCGGCGCCATTGCGCACGACGTTGCTATCCACTGCGCTATCGCTGAGCATGAGCGATGCCTGATCAGCGAGGTAGATGCCCCCACCGAGGTCGTTTGCTACATTGCTTGTAATGCGGCTATGGCTCTGGACAACAGCTTTACTGTTGGTATCCCCACCCAACCAGAGCCCGCCGCCCTGCGACATAGCCGTATTGCCCTGTACAAGCGCGCGGCCGAGCGAAAGTGTGCCAGCGCTCCAGATGCCACCGCCATATCCGGCCGTATTACCGGTCACGCTCACGCCAGCAGGGTTATTACTCACTTGTGAGCCGTCAATGATCAGCGTACCACCCGCTTGGTTAGCGATACCGCCGCCGTGGCCAGCCCCTGTCGCTTTGTTCGCCACCACCTGCGACCCAGCCAGCAACTGCAATGCCGCGCCCTGCAGCACAAGCGCCCCGCCACCGTCGCCGCTGGTCGCGCTGTTGCCGTTCAGCGCCACTGCATAAAGCTTGACTGGTTTGGCCGACGTGCTGCCATTTACCCCGACAGCAAACCCTCCGCCAGCACTTGCCTGATTCTGCTGGATGGTTGCCGTGTAGAACTCGGCTTGCTGGAGGTTCTGCCCCAGCCAAACCCCACCGCCTTGTTCACTGGCTTGGTTGCCTTGTATGGTCACCTGTGCGAGGAACGCTTGTCCACCCTCGAGTGCCAGGCCGCCACCGTTGCCGTGTGCCGTATTGTTCGTTACGGCAAAAGCTGGGCCACTGCTATGGACTTCGCCGCCTGTGCTGAGCAACCCGCCACCATCGCCGTCTAGCGCTTGGTTGGCGGTGAGGGTCAGCTGGGCAATCCAGAGCACACCGCTATTCGCAATGCCTCCGCCAGACTGCGCGCTATTCGCTGACACAATCACCGGCTGGGCGTCACCGATAGTAAGCGTTCCCGTGTTGGCAAGTGCACCGCCACTGCCGTTCGGCGCCTGCCCGCCTGTCAGGACGACGTCGTTGAGCTTCAGTGTCCCAGCATTGCGCACCAGACCGCCATTGGCGTCAGCCGTATCTCTGCTGCCCGGTGCACTACCGTTCTGCAGTGTTACGCCTTGCAGGACGACAATTGCACCAGCTTGCACATCGAGGATGCGATCGCCTGGCGTATCCCTCCACTGGATAGTGGTTTTGCCAGAGCCTGCACCGAGGATTGTCAACGTACCGCTCTGCTTGGTGACATCGAGGTCTCCAGTTGCGTTCGTGTCGTCGCCCGCACCTGGAGCATCGAGGAAATAGGTACCAGCCCCAAGCTGGATCGTGACATCGCCCGGCGTCGTGTTGGCAGCTGAGATCGCCGCGCGGATCGTGGGGTAACTGGTCGCACTGGTCGGGGTTGGTGTTACAGAGCCAGCGGCTGGCATGGTTGGCGGGACGTAGAACACGACCCCCGTGCTGGTTGTCTGTCCACTCGCTTGACCGGTATAGACTAAGAATGCCCCGCTCCCGCTCAAGATAAGTGCCAGCACGACCAAGCCTGCTCGCAGCCAGCTTCGCCCGCCTCCCATTGCCCCTCCCTCGGCGCTGTTCGCATTGTCCCCGGCCACTTTGATCGCTGCCGCTGTCTGCAACGCGATTTAGCGTTTGAGATTCACCAACTCCTGCAACATTTCGTCCGATGTTGTGATGGTGCGCGCATTAGCCTGGAAGCCGCGTTGGGCCAGGATCATGTTGGTGAATTCCTGCGCCAGGTCGACGTTACTCATCTCGAGGTAGCCGCTTGCGATTAACCCACGTCCGTTCGTTCCCGGCGCGCCAGCATTCGCTGTACCGGAGTTTGGTGTTTCAGCGAAGAGATTTTGGCCAACCTTGCTCAAGCCAGCTGGGTTGGCAAACGTAGCAAGGCCGATCTGGGCAATCTGCTGCTGGTTGCCGTTCGCGTCAACACCGATGATGTTCCCCTGCTGGTCAATGGTGAACGAGACGATCGTGTTTGGAATGGTGATCGTATTGCCACTTGCATCTAATACGTGCATACCTGTGGCCGGATTTACCAGATCGCCATTGGCATCAGTCCCAAAGGCTCCATCACGTGTGTAGAACTTATTGCCGGAAGCATCCTGCACGATGAAAAAGCCATCTCCTTGAATCGCTAGATCGGTCGGCTTGCCGGTCATCTGCAGTGCGCCCTGTGTCTGGATGGTGTCGATCGCCGCGATCGACGCGCCCAGCCCAATCTGTTCAGGGTTAATGCCGCCGAGGTTATTGCCGGGTGCACCCGCGCCGTGAATCAGCTGATAGAGCACGTCGGTAAAACGCACTCGGCCTTCCTTGAACCCGGTAGTGTTGACATTGGCAATATTGTTGCCGATCACGTCCATCCATGTCTGGTGAGCCCGCAGGCCAGAAATCGCTGAGAAGAGCGACCGCATCATGGGTGTCTACCTCCTTTCCCTCTTGCACTCCGCATACGCATTATGACGACGGCGCTGCCCCATTTGTGTTCGTCGTTGATGCTGTCCCGCTCGTTGTACCCGCTGTGCCTGTGTTCTCGGTGGACGAGCTGGGCTGGTCGGCGCTTGCTGGGGCAGTGTCGGCAACGCTTGTGACGCCATCCAACGGCAGGTCTTTGTCGCCGATATGCAACACCGCTTTGCCGTCCTTGAGCGTGACACGCTCGACGGTGCCCACGACCTGTTCGCCGGTATCAGGCACTGTGCCGGTGACATACTTGCCGACGAGCCCCACCGCTGACAGCTGGATCAGCGTCCCGATCGTCTGGTTCACCTGTTGCATCTGCTCAAGAGTGTTGAGCTGGGCAAGTTGGGCAATAAAGTCGCGATCTTGCATCGGATTTAACGGATCTTGGTTCCGTAACTCGGCGACAAGCAACATCAGAAAAGCCTGCTTATCGAGCATTGTCGTTGGCGAGCGCACCGTTGTAGCTGGTTGCCCGGTGCTGCTGCTCGTGCTTGTCGCTGCCGTGCCGCTTACACTCACGTTCCCACCTCCTTCATGCCCAATAGTCGACGGTTCGTGGATTCTCATCGCGTGTTGGCGGTTCAGGCAGCAGTGGTTGGCTGGATTCGTCCAGAAAGCTCTGCTGCCAGCTCGCTCTCGTATTCCAGGGTGCGGCATCGTGCTGTCGCTGACTGGAGGCGTCCGACCAGCTGTTCCAACTGCTTGCGCCCGACGACGTGCTATTGGTGTCAGTCGCTAGTGATGGCGCGACCTCAATGCGATGCACGGTGAAGCCGTGCACGGCCAGCGATTGACGTAAGTCGTCGAGACCACGGATCAGGACATCCCGGACCGCATCGTGGGGAGTTGCAAACGAGATGCGCAGCACGCCCGCTGACTCACTCAAGCGCACATCGATGACACCGAGCGATGGCGGCTCAAGACGTACCCGCACGACGCGGAGCCCGCTTGCCAGTGCACGCTGCACTTGCTCAAATGCCTGAGCAACGGCCTGATCGACAGGCTGCGCTTGGGACAGGTTGCCAGTAGCGCCGATCGAGTGATGGCTGGTCAGTCCATGTGACTGTCCTGGAGTGAGTACTGCGAGGGGTTCGGTCGCGTCATGCACAGCTGTGACAGCATCTTGAAGCGCGTTTGCGTGGTCCGCCTCCGCTGCCACATGTGTGCCGTCACCCCCACGATGACCGGCCAGGGCAACGACGGCACTCAGCGAATGCGCTTGGGCCGACGGCTGTCCCTGCGCTTGTCCTGATGCAGTGGTGACAACATGGTGTTCGGGGACACTGGAAGCCAGCTGGGCCACTAGCATCGCTGTCGGGTGCGACGGCTCGGCCGTTGTCATCCCAGGCGCGGGCATGGCCACAGCAACCGCTCCATGCGACACCTCATCCTGCGTCCCATTCACGAGGGGTATCGGCCCAGGATGACCTGCGCTCGTCGCTACCCCTGCTGTATTCGCTTGCAGTAAGCCTGCAAGGGTATACCCGGGTGGCGTTAGCGTAGCTTGAAGAGGGACAGTATGGTCAGTAACCGGCGCCGCGCTTAGCTGACCCGACGGCAGTACATGCGCCATGGCGAGTTGCTGTACGCTCGGTTGCCCGCTCGTGCTTGCGAGCTCAGCAGGCTCCTGTATTTGTGACAACGGTGCTGCCGTTGCTAGGGGAGCTGTGGCCGAGGCCAGCACAGCCGAATTGTTCGCATGCGCTACGACTGCTGCGGAGGCGTTGAGCATGTCTTGGCTTGCTACGTCAGGTGCCGAGGTCAGTTCAGCACTCAGAGACGTCACTGGCAGGGTTAGCGGGAACAGCCCGGCCAGCGCTGCCAACGAGGCTGCGTGCTGATCCTGCTGCACGCGCGATGGCACCGACGCGTCGTCATGCTTGACTGGTGTGGAATTGCCGGCAGGTGACTCAGCTCCCAAGTGCCCTGCGGTGAGGGCAACCAACTGTGGCGCCTGAGATGGCCGCGCGAACAAGGCGAGGAGCACGGCGAAGAGCGAGGCAGTATTCGATACTTCCTCTCCTGTGCTCCCCTGTCGCGACGTCATCGCGGAGGGTGCTGGCGATGAGACCAATCCTGCACGCTCGACCATGGTCTAGCTCCGTCCTTCACTGGCAATCAGGCGCAGCATCGCCAGTCGCCGGGCCAACGCTTCCGAGACGGCCTCGTAGCGCACGGTCGTCTCCGCGAGCAGTCCCATTTCCCGTTCGACATCGACGTTGTTGCCGTCACTACGCACTTGCGTGCCCGTTTCTTCCACAACCACCGGCTGCACCTGTGAGGGATCGACGCCCCCAGCGAGCAGATGCCGCGCGTTGGTGCGAGCGAGCGGCAACTCGCCTGGATTCAATGCCAGTGCACGCTGAAGTACGTCTTCGAACCGCACGGCTGATGCCTGGAATCCGGGCGTCTCGGCATTGGCAACGTTGCTTGCTGCCACTTCCTGGCGCAGTGACAGAGCATCGAGGGTACGCGTTAGGATCGGGATTGGATCGACTGTGAATGGTCCTGCCATGATCAGCCTCCTTGTTGCCATGCTCGATAGATCGCCAACACCCGAGCAACGTAGGCCTGGGTCTCGGCTATATTTGGCACGCCTCCTGCTGCGTCGACAGCTGCCGGCCCGGCGTTGTAGGCCGCGAGTGCGAGGGCGAGGTTGCCCTGGTAGCGTGCGAGCAACGATTGCAACAGCCGTGCTCCACCATCGATGTTCTGCGCTGGGTCAAAGGGGTCGGTAACACCGAGCGCCGCAGCGGTGCTGTCCATGAGCTGCATGAGTCCCTTGGCACCTGCCGATGACACCGCCAAGGGACTGAAGCCCGACTCAACCTGAATCACGGCTGCGAGCAACGCAGGATCAAGCCCATAGCGCTGAGCGCTTTGCGCGATCAGATTGGCATAGGGGGTAGCGGCAAGACGCGCGCTTGTTGCAGTTACCGACGTCGTGGTCGGCGCCGGTGTGGCTTGGAGATACGGTAATGGATCGATCGGCTGACCATTGCGCCGGATCTCGTAGTGCACGTGCGGACCGGTGGATGCGCCGGAGTTACCCGACTGGGCAATAACATCGCCCTTATGCACTGCCTGACCGGGTTGGACGAGCGCTGCCTGGAGATGGGCATAGAGCGTCGTTGTCCCATCAGGATGACGAATCTCAACGCGTAGGCCATAGCCCCCCGCCGGACCAACAGCACTGACAACACCGTCGGCGGTTGCCTGTACCGGCGTTCCAACAGGGACGGCGAGGTCGATGCCGGTATGTACCTGCTCGCCTGGCAGGAGATTGCGGGGGCCGAACGTCGAGGTGATTTGGCCATGTACTGGCCAGCTCCCACGCATTTGTTGTTCAGTGGTTGTCCCGCTTGCCGCCGTTGCCCCGCTGCCGACAGCCATGCCGGTTGCCGGGACGACACCGCGTGCCGCGAGTAGGGCCCAGAATTGCGCTGCGCTGCCAGTGCTCGGTCCGAGTTGGGGAGAACGGATGCCGAAGCCCGGCGGGAGTGTGGCGAGCAGATCAGGCGAGAGTACAATGCCACTGCTCATACGCCCTCCTCAGAGGTGACCTGCGCGCGATAGCGTTGCAGCGCGGCCTCGTCCAGTTGTTGCAACTCACGCTGCTGCGTGTGACGATGGAGCATGTGTGACCAACGGTCATAGAGCCGTTCGATTTTGCGCTCTTCTTTGCGCTCCGTGAGGAGGCGATCGCGCGCTTGTGCTTCTTCTACCTGAGCAACGGCCAAGTGATCCTGGGCACGCTCAGTCTGTTCATTCAGCCAGTGGAGGTAGACAGCGCTAGCGTCGAGTAGAGCTGGCTCGATCACCTGTCCGCCAGTGCGTTCAACATTGCGCCCGAGCAGATATCGCGTCTGATCGAGACGCTCAAGCTGAGCCTCCCAGCTCAGTACCAGATGCGTTGCTGCAGCCAGTTGCTGTTGCGCTTCTGTTGTGCGCTGGCGCCGATAATCAAGCAAGCGCAGGAGCCGCTGGAGCCGCTGCCGGTTAACCGGCGTCATCGTTGTCCTCCCTCTCCTGGCACGTGATGAAGCACCTGATCAAGCTGTGCGAGCGTTTCGGCAAGCGTTGCAGTCTCATCTGGCCGTTGTTGGAGGAATGCTCGGACCTGGGGCATCAGCTGCAACACGCGGTCAAGTGCGGGATTTGAGCCGGGCGTGTAAGCGCCGATCTCGACGAGATCTCGTGCGTTTTCATATGTTGCCAGCACTTCGCGCAGTTCAGTTGCCAGTGCGTAGTGCTGTCGATCGACGATCTGCGTCATGACACGGCTGACGCTTGCGAGCACGTCGATCGAGGGGAAGTGGCCGCGATCGGCAAGCTGCCGGGAGAGGACAATATGGCCGTCTAGAATCGCCCGCACAGCGTCGGTCACCGGTTCGGTAAGATCATCGCCCTCGACGAGCACCGTGTAGAAGGCAGTGATGCTACCGTGCTCACTGTTGCCAGCGCGTTCAAGCAGCCGGGGCAAGAGCGCAAACACTGAGGGGGGATAGCCACGTGTCGTCGGTGGCTCACCGGCTGCAAGGCCAATCTCCCGTTGCGCCATGGCAAGGCGGGTTACCGAATCCATCAACAGAACAACCCGTAAGCCTTGGTCGCGGAAATACTCGGCGATGTGTGTGGCAGTCCAGGCAGCTTTGAGACGCAGCAACGCCGGCTGATCCGACGTTGAAACAACCACAACAGCGTGCTCAAGTCCACTTGGGCCGAGGTTTTGCTCAATGAACTCTTGCACCTCGCGTCCACGTTCGCCGATGAGTGCAATGACACGAACGTCGCAGTCGGCGTTGCGGCTGATCATGCCAAGCAAAGTACTCTTGCCAACGCCTGAGCCAGCGAAGATGCCAAGTCGCTGGCCATAGCCACAGGTGATTGCTGCATCGATCGCTCGTACACCGGTTGCCATGACTTGCCGCACTGGCTGACGACGCAGCGGATGCGGCGGCGCACCGTTGAGCCTCGCGCGTGCTCGCGTGGTAAGTGGCCCGCGACCATCGATCGGCCGCCCAAGGCCATCGATGACGCGGCCGAGCAACTCCCGGCCGACTGGAATGGTTAACGACTCTGGTGCTGGCACAACCCGACTACCATGTCGCACACCTCGCAATTCAGCGAGCGGGATGAGAATGACTCGTTCGTTGTGAAATCCGACGACTTCCGCGGCCAACCGTCCCTCCTCGGCCAAGGAGGGGAAAATGTGGCACAAGTCGCCGATCTCGAGATCGAGCCCAGTCGCTTCGACCGTTAGGCCAATGCCACGCACCACTCGTCCGGCACGACTAATGGGGTCGAGCGTGCGCAGCCGAGTAAGCAAGGTGTCAATTGGGCAGTCGTTAGGATGCTGCGTCATCGCTGTCGACCTCTTCAAGCAATGCCTGCCGGATCGTCTCAAGCTGCGTGCGAATCCGTGCGTCGACAAAGCCAGTCTGGGTGCCCAACACACAGCTTCCGGGATCGACATGGGCGTCTGGGATGATTTCGATGGGCGGCTGTTCGCCCCAGATTTCTCGTATCCATGGCGTGATCGCAGCGACATCGCTCGGATGGACAAAGAGCTGAGTTAATGGCACCCGCGGTGCGCGTGCGACGGCTGCTTCCACCAGCCGTTGCAGGATAGTCGGATCATGCCGAATTTCGCGGCGGATAACGGCTTCGGCGATCGCGAGCGCGAGATGGACGAGCTCGTGCTGACAGGCGCGCCGCAACTCGTCTTCGCGAAGGCATGCCCGTTCGACAATCGTGCGAAATCGGCCAATGGTCTGCTCAATCTCCGCTGTGAGTTGCTGCGCAGCTTCCTGGCTGGCTAGTGCGCGTGCTTGCGCGAGCAGGGCATCCCATGCAGCTTGCCGCTCCTGCTCAGCTGCAGCACGAATCGCCGCGGCTTCTTGGTGTGCTTGCGCGATGATTGCGGCAGCAGTCTCGTGAGCCTGCTGCAGCAGGCTCACTGCCGCGGCCTGATCGTGGGCCGAGGGCTGCGGCTGTACGATGTAGGCCTGCGCTTCTGGGCGCCAGTGTTTCAGCACACGCTTAGCCAAGGAGCCGCTCCTCCCCGCGCACAATGACAATTTCCTCGGCCTCTTCGAGCCGACGCACAATGCTAACGATGCGTTGCTGCGCCTCTTCGACAGCGCGAATTCGCACTGGGCCCAAGTAGCTGATCTCTTCGCGGAGCAACTCAGCTGCCCGGGCTGACATATTGCTGAAGATGTGCTCCTTGAGGTCGTCGCGCGCAGCTTTGAGTGCCATCGCCAGATCGCGCATATCGACTTCACGCAGCACGCGCTGGAGTGAGCGGTCATCGAGCAGGATGAGGTCGTCGAAGGTGAACATGAGCTTGCGTACTTCTTCGGCGAGCTCAGGATCGGTTTCCGTCAGGCGTTCCAGAATGTGTTTCTCCGTGCTACGGTCAACAGTGCTGAGGATAGCGACAAGATGGCTGGTGCCGCCGACACTGCGGGTATCTTGCGTGATCAGCGAAGAGAGACGGCGGCGCATGATCTCTTCAACCCGGTTGATAATTTCCGGTGGGGTGCGATCCATTGTGGCAATCCGTCGCGCAACCTCGGCTTGCAGGTCCTCGCCGAGGTTGGTAAGTACCGCGGCAGCTTGTACCGGAGGCAGGTGGGAAAGGATCAGGGCAATCGTCTGTGGATGCTCATTTTGCAAGAACATGGCCATTTGCCGCGGATCAGACTTGCGCAAGAACTCGAATGGTGCAGGTGGGTGCATGGTCACCACGCGCTCGAGCAGCGCCATGGCCCGCTCTGGCCCTAGCGCCTTCGCTAACAGCTCACGGGCGTAGTCGACGCCGCCGGTTGCAACGTAGCGGTGGGCTAAGGCTAACTCATGCGCCTCATGAATGACCGCGTTGACTTCTTCGTCTGTGAGGCGTTCCATGCTCGCGACTTTGACGGTGAGAGCCTCGATCTCGTGCTCACGTAAGTGCTGCAGCACTTTGGCAGAGAGATCCGGCCCAAGCGCGACGAGCAGCGCTGCTGCCTTCGCTGGACCATTGAGTGTCTGCCGCGAACGCTGACTCACCGACATTGCCCTACTCCTCAGTCATCCAATGGCGGATGAGCTGGGCAACAGCAGCCGGATCTCGCCGTGCCAGTTCCTGCAATTCGCGGAAGGCCTGTGGCGGGCCTTCTGGTTGCGGCAGTTCAGCTGCCGCTTCGGCGGCATTGCCGCGGATTGGCGCAGTCGGTGCACTGGGCAGGAGTGGCTCAGTTGCGACCGCATACTGCGGTACTGGCGGCAATGCTTGGGCACGCTGGCTGGCAAGGACGCGCCAGGCGATCAGGAGTGCGACCAGTGGGATGAGGACGATCGCACCGTACTTCGCGATGCCGAGCGCACGACTCAACAGTGAGGGCTTCTCTACGGTCGCCTGGCCTGACTGTGCATTCACAAACGGCACCACGCTGACCGTGACAACATCGCCGCGCTCAGGCACGATACCTGCAGCTGCCGCGACCATATCGCGCACTTGCTGTGCTACCGTTGGGTCGACAGCCGCGCCGTTGAGTGCGACTGCAACAGACAGCCGCTGGAGTTGCCCCGGTGCTTGGATGATGTGCTCAACCTGACGAGAAAGCTCATAGTTTGTTGTCTGTTCATGCAGTTCACTGTGCTGCTGCGTCTGGCCGTTCGCTCCCTGCTGATACGACTGCACATTGCTATCCACGCCAGGTACGCCGGCGGCGTTGCTGGTTGTCCCGTCGGTACTCTGTACCCGCTCCTGCTGGCTCCGTACCTGAGGCTGCGTGCCGTTCGGCGAGTAAATCTCGCTGTCAACCTGACGCTGATCCCAGTTCATCGTTGCATGGACCTGCACGGCAGCATTGTTTGGCCCAACGACGCGTGCAACCATCGCCTGCAGTTGAGTGGCAAGGGCTGCCTCGTATGCACGTTGCTGCTTGAGGTGTTCGTCCATGCTACCAGCTGTTGAGCTGGCCTGACCGCCGTCCCAGATAGGATTGCCCGAGTCATCAACGACCGTAAGGTGACTCGGATCAAGTCCGGGAACCGCACTTGCCACAAGGTGGACAATGCCCTGCACCTGGTCATCGTTGAGGCGGCGTCCGGGTTTGAGCTGGAGCACGACTGCCGCACTCGTCGGCTGCTGTTGATCGGTGTAGAGCGTTTGCTCGGGCAGAACAATATGCACTCGGGCACTTTGGACAGCATCGAGTCGGCCAATCGTTCGCTCGAGCTCACCTTCAATCGCTCGCTGATAGTTGACACGCTGGGCAAAGTCGGTCATGCCAAACGAGGATTTATCGAACAGTTCGAATCCGAGGGTCCCGCCTTTCGGCAGCCCGGCCGTGGCAAGCGCGAGACGGACATCAGCAACCTGATCGGACGGTACACTGACCGTCGTGCCATCAGCACTAAGCTGATAGGGGATATTGTGCTGGCGCAGGTAGTTGACGATTGCTGCGGCATCGTCGCTGGAGAGGCCAGTGTACACGGGCACGTAGCGCTGCGGTGGCTGGATCAGCATGAGCAAGGCGACGGCGAAGATCGCCGTCAGGATAATGCCGATAATTGCCACCCGCAGGTTGGGGGAGAGTCGTTCCCACTGGCCCCGCAATGCCCGAATTTGGGCGACGAGCCGATCGACCACTGCTCCGCGCCCCTTTCGTCCTGACCTAGACGCTCATGCCCATGATTTCGCGGTAGGCATCGAGCGCGCGGTTGCGCACTTGCATCGCCAGCTCTAGGCCAATTGAGGCAGTTTCGAGCGCAACCATGACATCGTGCACGTCAACCGGCTGGCCAGCCGCGAGCGCGAGTGAGAGTTGATCAGCCTGCGTGATAGAGCCGTTAAGCTGATCGAGTGCCTGGCCAAGGAGTTGCGTGAACGAGGCTGCCGGTTGGGTTACGGTACTTGTGGTACCGACGCCTGCAACAGGCAGGAAATTGGCAGTAATGGGTGCGATTGGAGTGATGCTCATCCTTGCCCTTCTCTCTAGGCTCGGCCAATGGACAGAGCGCGCAGTGCTGTGGCCTTCAGCGCATTGAACACGGTCACGTTCGCCTCATACGCGCGCGTTGCCGCGAGTAGATCGGTCATCTCGGTAACAACGTCGATGTCCGGATAACGCACGTAGCCGTTCTGGTCGGCATCGGGGTTTGTGGGATCGTAGACCTGTTTAACAGCATTGGGATCCTGCCGAATACCGACGACCATCACGCCACGCGCCGCGCTCGGTGCCGGCGTAGCCGCAGCCAGCTGAGTGCTAAGCAACGTGGCGAACGGCTGTGTCGGCGCTGGTTCGGCCATGAAGACGACTTGTCGGCGCAAGTAGGGTCCGCCCTGAGGCGTACGCGTCGTATCGACATTAGCAATGTTGCTGGTGATTACATCCATTCGCAGACGTTCGGCAGTGAGCCCAGACAGGCTGGCATGCATTGCATCGAAGATTCCCATCCAGCTTCCCTCCCTCGCATCCGCATTGCCGAATGGGCGCCTCGCGCTTCTAACCGTAAGGCAGAAGCAGCTCAGCAAGCTATCGCCTGGCAGTGGCAAGCTCACTCAGGAGGAAAGTCCCAGCAGAACAGTACTTTGTACTCCTGCGGGTTAGGCGGTGGATTCGACGCGCTGGGCACGGACGACGATGCGGCGGTGATATTGTCCATCTGGCAGGCAGGTGATGAGGGTGAGTTGCTCCTGTGGTGTCTGACGGAGTATCGTTCGGTCATCTTCTGGCACGATTGTGACATCAATGACGCGGTAGGTGAAGACGCCGTCGGCACTGCGGACAATAACGAGGTCGCCCGGGCGCACATCGCCAAGCCGCGCAAACAGGCCGGGGCCGGTTCGCGTGTCAACATGGCCGGAAATGGCAATATTGCCTGGCTCACCAGGGTTTGCCGTGCCGAGCAGATGACCAAGCGCGTGCTCTGGTACCGGCCAATACCACTGACCGTGGTCGACCGTAGAGGCGACCGAAGTGACCGGTGCGTCGAGTCCAAGGCGTGGGATTTGCAATTCGTTGGGTGGGGCAGTGCGCAGGCGTGCAACAAGCGCTGTCGGAATGGCACCCTTGCGGGTCGCCGTTGCGACTGTCCGGGGGGTTGGTGTTGGCGTTGGGGATGATCGTGGACTTGGGGTTGCTGTCGGGAGAGTTTGAGCCGCGGCGTTCTCTCTGCCGACTGTAATGGTGATGTGGACGGGAAATTGGCAGGCCGAGATTAGCAGAGTGGCAAAGCAGAGCATGACAAAGATGCCCAGCGGCCACGTGTTAGATCGATTGGTCGAACAGCCTCGCCCGCACTGCATGGCTCGTCGCACGGTAATACCCATCGGCTAGCCGCTGAGCCTGCGCAAGCGAGGCCAGCTCCGCCTGTAGTCGCTCACACACGGCAAGCACACGCTCGCGCAGCGCGGCATCCTCCTCGCGTGCTTCTTGCAGGGCCTGGCCGAGTGCTTCACGCTCGGCCGGAGTCAATGCTCTGGGGTCAAGATTGGCAATATCGGCCAGCAATGCACCACGCTCACGCAGCACGGCTTGGCAGCCTTGCCAGTCGCCGATTGTGGCGCATGCGCGCAATCGTGCTGTGAACGAACGGAGTCGGCAGGCCAGGGTGAGTGGCCACGTTGTGTCAGGCACCATCGTGGTCATCCCCTAGCGTGCACCGGCGAGAATCGGCGCCTCGCCCCTGGCAATGGCTTCCCAGGCACTCAGCAGTTCCTCAAGCAGACAGCGAACTTCGTCCACAATGCGCGCATCTTTGCGTACGTTTGCCTCGATCAGCCGGCGCTGCATATAGTCATAGAGACGTCCAAGGTTAACGGCGATCTCTCCAGCGTCAAGATTGAGGCTTCCCATCAGCTCGGCGATGATCGCTTGGGCACGGAGGAGACGATCATGAGCTTGCGGCACATCATGCTGGTGGATCGCCTGCTCGGCTTCGGTAAGGAAGCGGATAGCGCCGCGATAGAGCAAGACGACGAGATCAACTGGTGAGGCCGTTTCGACACCGACCTGGCGGTACCGCGCATAGGCGTAGGACATCGGACGCCCCCTTCCCTCTTACGAGCCTGATGCATTCGACGATGACGCTGCTTGGCCAGCGCCGAGGAAGCTTGGAATCTGCATCCCGAGCTGGGCACTCTGCTGCATCATCTCAGCGAGCAGGGCTTCAAGCTGGGCAAATTGCTGGATCAACTGCTCACGCCGCTGGTTCAGCCGGTCTTGATAGACGAGAATCTGGTCGTTGATGTCGCGTAATTGCTGCTGATACGAGTCGCCCCGGGTTGCAATCATGCCGCTTGGGCCGACGGTACTCTGCAGGTATTGGGCAAGGCTGCTGAACACGCCAGACTGGTAGTTGACGGTGATCTGTGACTGGGTACCCGTGAAGCTGCTGGCAGCAGTGACGATCATGCCGGGGATGAGTGTGCTGCTCGTGGCGCCTGGGGCAAGGGTCTCGGTGCGTGTCGAACGCAACGTATTGGAGGCATCGTAGAACTGCGCGGTGAAATGTCCAGCGCCATCGGACGTGATCACGTAGCGGCCGCTTGAAGTGATGCCGGTCGGTGAGCCATAGGCGTTCGCAATGTCACCAGGTGTTGACAGCGTCGCGCGTGATGTCGCGCCAAAGAGTTCAAAGACCGCGTTTGGATTCGTCGCGAGCGCGGCGCGGAGCTTGCTTTCGTCAAGCTGGAGCTGGTTCGTTGTACCGACAGCCGAACCGACGGGACCGAAGCTAATGCCGATATCAGCAAGTGACTTGAATGGCCCGCTCACGTTGGTCGCGGGGGAGGTGACGAGCCGACGCAAGGTTGCCTCGAGCATGAGTGCTCCGCTGTCGCCGAGTAGCGGGCCGGCCTGTTTGGTGTCGGCATTGTAGGCAGTCTGCTGATCAAGGTAGGACAGCACGCTGTTGAATTGATCAACAAACTGCTTGACTGCGGCGACAGCATTGTCAGCGTTTGGGGCAATGCTGAAAGTGTAGGGTGTACTGGTGGTGCGCGTGAGGGTGAACGAAACGCCCGGGATCGCATCGTTGATGGTATTACTCGTGCTGTACTGCCATGTTGTACCGCCGTCAAGGCTATAGACGGCGTTCTGGCCCAGTTGCTGGGTTGACGGGTTAATGTTTAGGGCAGCCAGCAGGTTACCGGTATCGCTGAGGCTGATCTGCTGGCTCCCGGTGGTGCGGCTGGTCAACGTTAGCCGGTCAGTCTGTGTGTCATAGCTGGCGATCACATTCGCTGTTGAAGCGTTAATCTTGTTGATAATCGTGCCCAATGTATCAGAAGTGGGATCATACGCGATCTGGACGCCGTTGATCGTTAGTGTGCCTGGACTCGTGACGGGTGTAGCAAAGCCAGCCTGGGCAAGCGGCAGATCTGTGCGAACGGCGACCAGGCTACGGGTGCCGGTGATGGTATCGCCGCTGCGTGGTGCAGCAAGAAGGCTCGTAGCGCTCAAAAAGTTCGATGTGTCGCCCCCTGAACCGAGCTGAATTGGTCCGCCTGGCGTTGTAGCCGTCAACGCTAAGCGGCTTCGGCCATCGACAGTGACGAGCGAGGCGGTGACCCCCGCACCGCTGCTATTGATTCGGTTTATGACATCGTTCAAGGTATCAGTGTTGGGATTGACACTGATGCTGACACCATTAATCGTAAACGTGCCAGCGGTGACAGCCGTGCGGAAGGCATCGTTTTTGAGCAATGCTGTTGGGTCGATGTCAGCGGCCATTGGCCCGCTGCTACGGGCAACCGTGCTCGTCGCCAGTTGGTTGATGAGAATACTGTAGGTGCCTGGAGTAGCAGACGGACCGGCGGTGGCAGTGAATGGCGGCGTGCTGTCACTTGGCTGTACGGTATAACCGATGACCGTAGCACGCTGAAGCAGGGATTGGGTCGTGGAAAGGAGACTATTGAGCCGGTTGCCAAGCTCTTGCCAAATGCTCTGTTGGGTCTGAATCTGCGACTGCTGTTGCTGGAGTTGAGTAATTGGCTGCTGATAGGACGTTAAGAGCGCGTTGATAATTGATGTTGTATCCAAACCCGAGCTAATACCGTCAAAGCGTATCGTGCTGCTCACTCCGCCGATCCTTTCCTGCCATCGCCGTGCACAATCTAAAGCATGCCGAGTTCACGCAGGAATGCTTCGGCACGTCCTGGCGGAATCTCCCGAATGACCTCGCCAGTTCGCCGGTCAACAACTTGCACGACGTAGTTACCGATCCCGCGACTGACGTAGTAGCGCACGTAGACGTCGCTTGGCATCCGGCGCACTGCCTGAGGATCAAGGCTGAGATCGAGTGTATGCGGCGGCCCATGGCGTGGCGGCTCGACTGGCGAGGGCTGGCGCGACGGCTGATTATTCGTCGATGTCG
>ERZ795042.969-NODE-969-length-20119-cov-24.451854_pt1 | contig 20119 bp, 18 predicted proteins | sample MGYA00375126_ERZ795042 | MGnify/ENA primary metagenome ERZ795042 (study PRJEB30171, sample SAMN05518105) | compost metagenome | isolation source: Feedstock adapted compost from Newby Island compost facility, Milpitas, CA | place: USA:Newby Island compost facility...
CCCTCAGTCAAGCAACGGGGAAGCGCGGGACTACGCCGAGGCCGCCTCGGAGCGTTCGCGCTCCGCCGCTTCCTTCGCCTTGCGGAGCGCCGCCGCCAGCCGGTGCTTCATCCGGTCCGCCTTCCGCGTGTGGACCGCACCGACCTTCGCTGCGCGATCCCAGAGGGAGTAGGCGCGCCGGAGCGCCGCCTCCGCAGCTTCCAGGTCGCCCGAAGCGATCGCCTCCCGCACCGCTCGGGTCGCGTGACGAGCCTGGGTGCGGCGGGAGCGGTTCCGCAGCCGCCGCTTCAGTGACTGCCGCCAGCGCTTCAGCGCAGACTTCGTGTTCGCCATCTTCGTTCAACGCCTCGGCTCGAGTAGCCTGCAGCGATCAGCGTAGGGGCCGCCTCCGGCAGGCGCAAACGCCGCCCCGCGGGAGACGCTTGCCGCGCCGTCCGCGCGCGGATATCCTGAGGGCGTCCAGCGGGTGATGGCAGCGCTCGCTGCCCGGTGTGTCGGACGACCAGCCTTCCTCGAGATCTCAGGACGGAGGATGCACCGCACGAGTTGGCGCGCACGCCCCGCAGAGCCCGGGCACTGAGGCTGCTGTCCGTGAGAACGTCCCCCAAGAAGTGAGACCGTGACCGAAGAAGCTGTCGAGACGAAGGCACCACCACGATCGCTGAACATCGGTGAGCTCGAGGCGATGACGCGCGACGAGCTCATCTCCATCGCGAGGGAGATGGGCGTGGAAGGCGCGTCCGGCCTCCGGAAGGCGGACCTCATCTTCCGCATCCTCCAGGCTCAGGCGGAAGCGCGGGGGAACATCTTCGCGGGCGGGTTCGTCGAGATCAGCGAGGACGGGAACTACGGGTTCCTCCGCGGCGAGACGATGCTGCCCGGCCCGCACGACATCTACGTGTCCGGCTCGCAGCTCCGCCGCTTCGGTCTCCGGCCGGGCGATTACGTGACGGGGCAGGTGCGGCCGCCGAAGGAGAACGAGAAGTACTACGGACTCCTGAAGGTGGAGGCCGTCAACGGCATGGACCCGGAGGTCGCGAAGCGGCGGCCGTTCTTCGAGAACCTCACCGCCGTCTTCCCGTACCAGCAGCTGAAGCTCGAGACGACACCCGACAACCTGAGCCAGCGGCTCATCGACCTCATCGCGCCGATCGGCCGCGGACAGCGTGGGCTCATCGTCTCACCGCCGAAGGCGGGGAAGACGATGCTCCTCAAGAACATCGCCAACGGCATCACGACGAACCATCCTGACGTTCACCTCATGGTCCTCCTCATCGGCGAGCGACCGGAAGAGGTGACCGACATGAAGCGGAGCGTGCGCGGGGAGGTGGTGAGCAGCACGTTCGATGAGCCGGTGGAGGACCACACGCGCGTGGCCGAGATGGCGTTCGAGCGGGCGAAGCGGCTCGTGGAGTGCGGGAAGGACGTCGTCATCCTCCTCGACTCCATCACCCGCCTCACGCGTGCCTACAACCTCGCCCTCCCGCCGAGCGGGCGAACGCTCTCCGGCGGAATCGACCCGATCGCCCTCTATCCGCCGAAGCGGCTCTTCGGCGCGGCGCGGAAGTGCGAGGAAGGGGGCTCCCTCACGGTCATCGCGACCTGCCTCATCGATACGGGCAGCCGGATGGACGAGGTGATCTTCGAGGAGTTCAAGGGCACCGGGAACATGGAGCTCCGACTCGACCGTCGCTTGGCGGAGCGGCGCTTCTACCCAGCCATCGACATCCTGGCGAGTTCAACCCGGCGCGAGGAGCTCCTCCTCGACGAGAAGACGCTCAAGGGCGTCTGGCTCCTGCGCCGCATGGCCGCAATGATCGCGCAGAACTCTCCGAACCAACTGGAAGCGACGGAGCGCGTGCTCGAACGGCTGGCGAAGACCTCCTCGAACGAGGAGTTCCTCGCCACCCTGAAGACGGACCTCTAGGCGGCAGTCCCCTTCATTCCAGGCAAGGACCTCCGAGTTTCTCCCGTAGGGGATAGACCTAAGGGAAAGATCCGTTCAAAATCTGGCGGAAGCGCCATGGTGGCTACGGGAGGAGTGCGGGAGACTGGCGCCTGAACCCAGCCGCGCCCCCGGGGACCCCGCCCCGCGGGCGGCGAGAGGTGGGATGGCGGAGAACGGCAGAGCCCGACCAAGGTCGCACGCGCACGCACGACGGCAACGACGTGTGGTCGTGCACGCGCTGGTGGTGGCCATCGCCCTCATGGCGGTGGGCTTCGCGGCACGGTACCCGACGACCACCGAGGCCACGCCGAAGCTCGTTCCGCCGTCGTTCACGCTCTCCGGCGCGGCCGCCGGATACCGGCCGATGGCGGCGACGAACTACCTCCGGCCTGGCCCGAGCCACCAGACGCTGCCCTCGCTCTCCGTCGTCAGCCGCGCGCGCTCGACGACGTCGGTCCGTGCCGTCAGCGCGATCTCCCCGAACTCCGGCCTCACCGCGACCGTCTCGGCGGCGACGGCCGCGAGCGGCATGAACGGGACGTCGCTCGCCGAGGTCCTCGATCCGAGCAAGCCGTACGTCCTGTACGTCGCCCGGCCCGGGGACAGCGTCAGCAGCATCGCCTCCGCCTTCGGCGTGGAGGTCGGAACCATCCTCGACAACAACCCGACGATCACGGACAGCGACCTCATCACCGTCGGCCAGGAGATCCTCGTGCCGCTCGTCGACGGCATCCTCCACAAGGTCGCCTACGGGGAGTCCGTCTCGTCGATCGTCGCCCAGTACGACAACGTGACGGAGGCGGACGTCGTCAACTTCCGCGCCAACAACATCACCGACCCGAACTCGCTCGAGCCGGGCCGGTACGTGCTCCTCCCTGGGGCGACGCGGAAGCCGCCGCCTCCTCCGCCGCCGCCTCCACAGCCGGCCCCGATGTCGCCGCCGAGCTCCGGCGGAAGCCCGGGCGGGAACTTCACGCCGCCGCCGAGCAGCGGAGGCCGGTTCGCACCGCCGCTCGCGGCCTGGCACGGGGTGAGCGACCCCTTCGGCACGCCGCGCGGAGCGGGCCGCATCCACGAAGGTATCGACCTCGACCTCTGGGGCATGCCGAATTCGCCCATCTTCTCGGCGTGCGACGGAGTCGTCACCCGCACGGAGTGGTGGACGTACAGCTACGGCTACCACGTGATCGTCGACTGCGGCGACGGCTGGACGACCCTGTACGCGCACCTCAGCCGCATCGACGTGAGCGTCGGCCAGTACGTGAGCCAAGGCACCGTCCTCGGCCTCTCCGGCGTGACCGGCTACACGACCGGCGAGCACCTGCATTTCGAGATCCGGTACAACGGCGCCCCGGTCGACCCCGCCCTCTACATCGACTTCTACTAGCGCCTAGCCCACCCGTTCGAGCCTCGGGACCGCGTACGGCCGGTGGAGAAGGCTGGCCAGCGTTCAGCGCCCCTTGCAGCGCAGCGAACGGCTGAATCGGGCATAACGAGGTTCGGGGCGCCGTTTCCATTTCCGGATTCATGCAGCCCCATTTCGGAATTCCCCTAGATTGTTTGCGCACTTATCACGACTCGCTCGCGAATGTTTAGGGTATGCCGACACAAATCTCGCTGTGCATCCCGATTTTTTACCTCGAATGGTGTTGACGTCAGGGCGCGCGCCCGTAGAATCGCGGGCCAGCTCGGGACGATCCTCGCTCCCGAGCGAAGTCCATCACAGAGGAGGCTGCGATGAAGAACCCTGCATCCTGGGCGAGGAGCGTCGCGCTCACCCTCGCCCTCGTGCTGGCCGGCCTGGCGCTGGTCGGCACGTCGCCGACGGTCGACGCTCAGAGCAACCCGTACCAGCGGGGGCCGAACCCCACCCGAGCGGCCCTCATGACCGATGGGCCGTACGCGGTCGCTACCGCCTCGGTCTGGCCGTACATCTACGGTTTCGGGGGCGGCACGATCTACTACCCGACAGGAACGACAGAGACGTTCGGCGGGATCGCCGTCTCACCCGGGTTCACGGCCGACTCCACCTCCCTGGCGTGGTTCGGGCGCCGGCTGGCCTCGCACGGGTTCGTCGTGATCGTCATTAACACGAACTCGCGCTTCGACTTTCCCGACTCGCGCGCGAGCCAGCTCCAAGCAGCGATCGACTACCTGCGGACGAACAGCCCGGCCGCGGTGCGCGCCCGCCTCGACGAGAACCGCATCGCCGTGGCCGGCCACTCGATGGGCGGCGGCGCCTCGCTCCGCGCTTCCGAGCGTCTCCCGTGGCTGAAGGCCTCGGTGCCTTTGACCCCATGGCACACCGACAAGACGTTCTCGACGTCCGTACCTCAGCTCATCATCGGCGCCGAGTGGGACACGATTGCGCCCGTGAGCTCGCACGCGATCCCCTTCTACAACAACCTCCCGAGCTCGACGCCGAAGGTGTACCTCGAGCTGAACAACGCCACCCACTTCGCCCCGAACACCACCAACGCCACCATCTCGCTCTACGCCATCTCCTGGATGAAGCGGTGGGTGGACAACGACACGCGGTACAACCAGTTCCTCTGCGGCGTGAACCACACCGCTGATCCGAGCATCAGCGATTACCGGACGAACGCCTGGACGTACTGCCCGTAGCCGGCCCCGGGTCACGGGGGCAGGGCTGGTCTCGGCCCTGCCCCCGTACCTCCCGCCCGCCCTTGTCCCTCACGTGCGCGTAAGGGTGTACAGTTGCTGCGCTAGCGATACCACGGAGGAGGGAGAGCCATGGGCCATCTCGAGGGGAAGACGGCCGTCATCACCGGGGCGGGCCGCGGGATCGGCCGGGAGATCGCGCTCCTCTTCGCCCGGGAAGGTGCCCGGGTCGTCGTGAACGACCTCGGCACGTCCGTGTCGGGAGAAGGGGCCGACGCACGGCCGGCGGAGGAGGTCGTGGAGGAGATCCGCGGGTTCGGGGGCGAAGCGATCCCCGACTTCGGCGACGTCTCCGACGTCGACCAGGCGGAAGCGTTGATCCGAAAGGCGCTGGACGCCTGGGGGAAGCTGGACATCCTCGTGAACTGCGCCGGCATCCTCCGGGACCGGATGATCTTCAACATGACGCCGGAAGAGTGGGACGCGGTGATCCGCGTCCATCTGCGAGGCACGTACGCAACGACGCGCTTCGCGTCCATCCACTGGCGCCAGGCGCGCCAAGGCGGCCGCCTCATCAACTTCACCTCCGGCTCCGGCCTCTTCGGCGCCCCCGGCCAGCCGAACTACGCCGCCGCGAAGATGGGCATCTGGGGCTTCACCCTGAGCTGCGCCCGCGCCCTCGGCCGCTACGGCGTCACCGCGAACTCCATCGCTCCCGGTGCGTCGACGCGGATGACCGACACCGTCCCCGCGGAGCGGCGTACGAATCCTGGCCAGGTCATCCGCTCCGAGGAAGCGAAGGGGACCGAGCGCGACCCCGCGAACGTGGCCGTCCCGCTCGTGTACCTCGCGAGCGACGACGCCTGGTGGATCACCGGCCGGTGCTGGGGCATCAGCGGCTACCGCATCACCCTCTACACGCAGATCCAGCCGCAGATCGTCCTCCAAGGCGTCCGCAAGTGGGAGGTCGACGAGCTCTTCGAACGGTTCCCGCAGGTCTTCGGCCCCGCGTTCCCGGAGTTCCAACAGCGGCAACAGGGAGCCACGGCACCAGCTCCGACGAGCTGACGGAGGTTCGGAAGGGAAACCGGGGAGTCCCGGCGACCGAATCGCTCATCGGCGAGCAGGCGGCCGCCTGCCTTCGCCCACGGGAAGGCCGTTCACTCCTCGACGAGCAGTGCCCCCGCAGCGCGGAGCACGCCACGCTCCTCCACCCCGGTGACGACGAGGGCGGCTGGGAGCCGCTCCAAGCCCGCCTCCGGGAGCGCCGCCGGCTCCCCGGCCCACTCCACGATCCCCGGCACGTCCAGGTAGAGGAAGGGACCGAGCCCGGTGGGGAGGAGCCCCACGGCGGACTGGAACCGCCGGCTCTCGGCGAGCGTCGGGTCGGGGCCGGAGAGGCCCGCTTCCAGTCCCGATGGGGTCCCGACCCACAGCAACCCCTCGTGAACCGCGTAGCCGACCTCCCCGCCTTCGACGAAGCGCACGCGGACGCCGGCGACTTCGCGCTCCTCCGTCGCCTCGGACGCGAAGAGGCGCGAGAGCGCTTCCTCGGCTGCTTCCGCGTCCGCGACGTCGGCGAGAAGGAGCACGGCGGCCTCATCGCCGTCGCGCCACACGGAGAGCACCGTTTCGCCGGTGAAGAGCTCGAGGAGGTCGCCGATCGGTCCCACTTCGAGGTCATCCGAGAGCGCGTCCTCGAACGGCTCCAGTTCGTCGCCGCCGAGCCCGTCCACCTCCTCGCGCAACCCGGCAGCCGCTTCCTCGACGGCTTCTCGAACCGAACGCCAGATGTCCGCCACCCCCTGCAGCGAGAGGACGAGCACGGCGTCCGCGGGCACGCGTCCGATGAGCCGCCAGTCCCGCTCGTTCAAGAACGGAGCGGCATCGCGCGAGTCCCCGAGCGTCGCCCCCTGCAGGACGTACCCGCGTTCGCCCGCGTTGATGGTCGCCGCGAGGGGCTGGAGCTGTGCCGGGTCCGGTCCGTCCCCTTCGAGCCCGAGCGCATCCTCGCCGAGCTCGGCGAGGATGACGTCCGGGCGCGCGAAGGCGAAGACGAGGAACTCGGGCGTGAGCTCGTCCCGCAGTGTGGAGAACTCCGCAGCGTCGGCGAGGGAGGCTGCCCGGCCCTCGTACGCATCCCGCATCGCGAGGAGGGCGCTCTCGCTGCTGGCGAGGACGAGGAGGTCGCCGAGCTCCGCAACGACCGCTCCGCCGTCCTCGGCCGTCCAGTAGCGGAGGCCGTCCACCTCTGCTTCCCGGCTCGCCCGCAGTTCGTCCCGGAGCGCACGCCGGCAGCGGTCGAGCTCCTCGCACCGGAAGACCATGCCCACTTCGGGAACGGGCGCGGTAAGGCTTCGCACCCAGACCGAGATGTCGCGACCGAGGAAGGGACGGACGTCATCGTCCCAATCGAGGCCCGCGTCGGCCACGAGTTCCCGGAATTCGCCGAGCGGATCCTCCAACCCGAGACGGCCCACGAGCCGGAAGGCGCGGCTCCACGCATCGGAGTCGAGGTCAGCGTTCAGGCCGAGGTAGAGCGCCGCGTCCGCCGGCACCGCCCGCGCCGTCGAGAGCTCGGTCTGCGCGGCGCGTCCGCCGGCGAAGTACATGAGGGCGCTGATGATCACCCCGAGCCCGAGCAACGCCCCCAGCGCGACTCGCATGCGTCCCATGGTCCATCCCTCCTGTACCCGCCTGCTCGGAACTGCGCCGAAGCTCGTCCTGGAGCGCCTTTCCGAGATAGTACCGCAGCCAGCTGGCCTTCATTGAGCCGACCACGTGATACCGGCGGCATCCAGGAGCCCTTGCAGCTTCTCCACGTCGAGCTCGCCCGCGTGGCGGGCGAGCACCTCCCCGTCGCGACCGATCACGAACGTCGTCGGGAGACCGAAGAGCCCGTACGCGCGGCCGACCTCTCCGGTAGCATCGACCGCCGTGGGGAACGTGACCCCCATCTCGGCCACGAAGCCCGCGGCCGTCTCGCGGCCCTCGCCGTAGTCGACGCCGAGGACGACGACCTCATCCGCCAGCGCTCGGTGCGCGTCCTCGAGCAGCGGAAACTCGCGCCTGCAGGGTTCGCACCAGCTCGCGAACCAGTTCAGCACCACGACCTTCCCGCGGAACTCGCTCAAGCGGAGTGTGCCCGAGCCGTCGGTGAGCGGGAGCTCGAAGTCGGGCGCGGGGCTTCCCACCCGCACGAGCTCGGTGTCATCGAGGAGTCCGCCCGACTCGGTGCTCGGCGTCTCCGATTGGCCGAAGAGCGCCCAGGCGCTCGCTGCCGCGAGCAGCGCCCCGGCCGCGACGATGGCAACCACCCCGGCCACCCGGCGAGAGGGAGTACGATCCGCCATCTCTTGTGCGACCATGGTAGCGAGACGACGTTCATCGCCCCTTAACCGGGCGGCGGGACATTAGGAGCGAATGGCGAACGTGGGCAGCTCGCCGACGATCCTCATCGTCGAAGACGAGGCAGCGCTCCGAGAGACGCTCGCCCGGCACCTCGAGCGGGAAGGGTACGCCGTGCTGACGGCATCGCGCGGCGATGACGGGCTGCGGCTGGCGCGCGAGCGGAGTCCGGATCTCATCCTCCTCGATCTCATGCTCCCCGGGCTCGACGGCATCCAGGTCTGCCGCCTCCTCCGTCGGGACTCCCAGGTCCCCATCCTCATGCTCACCGCGCTCGGGGGCGAGTCCGACAAGGTCGCCGGGTTGGACAGCGGCGCCGACGACTACCTCGCGAAGCCGTTCGGCCTTCGCGAGCTCTCGGCACGCATCCGGGCGCTCCTCCGGCGGCAGCAGACTGCCGCGCCGAGCGCCCCCGACATCGTTCGTTCCGGCGATCTCGAGGCGTTCCCGCTCCGGCGGGAGATTCGGCGGAACGGCGTCCCCTTGCGCCTGAAACCGAAGGAGTACGACCTGCTGCTATTCTTCATGCGAAACGCGGGGCGGGTCTTCACGCGTGATCAGCTGCTACAGGATGTGTGGGGAAGCGATTACCTCGGCGGCGAACGCACCGTCGACGTCCACGTGCGCTGGCTCCGCCAGAAGATCGAACCAGACCCGTCGTCGCCCACGCGCATCCGCACCGTCCGCGGGAGCGGCTACCTCTTCGAAGGGTGATCCTCGGTGACGGCGCCGCTCGTCGGACGAGCGGTGTCGGTCGCCGGAACCGCCGCTCTGGCGGGCTTCCTCGCCGGGCTCCTCCTCGGCCGAACGGAGGCCGACCCGTGGACGACAGCCATCGCGGCCGCCGCCGCGAGCCTCGTCGGTGCGGTCACCGGGTTCGTCGTGTTCTGGGGACCGGCCCGGGCGATGGCGGCGGTGGCGGAAGCCGCTCGCGGGATCCGGGACGGGCGCCTCGGCGCACGCGTGGAGGATCCCTCGCGGGGTGCGGCCGTGCTCGTCCGCAGCTTCAACCAGATGGCCGAGCGGCTCGAGGAGCTCGTCGAGGCGGGGCGTGCCGAGGAAGCGCGCCTCCGCGCGGCCTTCGAGGCGTCGGCCGACGGCATGGTGGCCGCGTCGGCTGACGGGACGATCCAGCTTCTGAACCGCTCGGCGGCCCAGCTGCTGGGGGTCGAGCCGGAAGCGGCGATCGGGCGGCGGTTCATCGAGGCAGTGCGCGACTACGAGCTCGCAGAGCTGATCCGCGCCGCCGCAGCGGAAGGGCGCCCGCAGCTCCGTGTCATCGCCTACGGACCGCAACGCGTACCGGTGCGCGCGGAGGCGCGCCCGATCGCGGGAGGGGGAGCGTGGGCGGTGCTCCTCGTCCTCACCGACCTCTCGGAGGTCCAGCGCACCGAACAGATCCGCCGCGACTTCATCTCCAACGTGTCGCATGAGCTCCGCACGCCGCTCGCCTCCATCCGCGCGATCGCGGAGTCGCTCGAGCTCGAGGCGGGCGAGGAGTCTCCGGCGGGCGCGGCAGCTCGCGACATCGTTCGCCAGGTGGGCCGGCTCACAGCGATGGTGAACGAGCTCCTCGATCTGTCGCGCATCGAGTCCGGCGCGCTTCAACTCGACCTGCGAGCGGTGAACTTGCGGGAGGCAGCAGCGGAGGCCGTCGCGACGGTCGCGCCGCGGCTCGCAGCTCGGCGCGTTCAGGTGGACGTCGAGGTCCCGGCCGCTCTCGAGGTCGTGGCCGACCGCGCCACCGTCGTTCGTGTGCTCGTGAACCTCCTGGACAACGCGGCGAAGTACGCGCCGGAGGAGAGTTCGATCCGCGTATCCGCCGTCGACGAAGGGGAGTCGGTCCGCCTCGCCGTGGAGGACGAGGGGCCCGGGATCGCGCCGGAGCACCTCCCGCGCATCTTCGAGCGCTTCTACAAAGGCGACCCGTCGCGCGCGAGCGAGGGCGTGGGGCTCGGGCTGGCGATCGTCAAGCACCTCGTCCGAGCGCACGGCGGACGGGTCTGGGCCGAGAACCGAGAAGAGGGCGGCGCGCGCTTCGTCATCAGGCTCCCGAAGGAACCGGTTGCCGGCCGGGATCCAGCGCGCTGAGGGCGGCAGGCGCTACCGGCCGCGGAGCTTCGGGTCTTCGGAAGCGTCCGCCACCGCGAGGGCGAGTTCGATGAGCTGCTCCGCCTGGCGCTCGTATCCTTCGAAGCCTTCGCCCACCGTCTTCCCCTGGAGGAACCGGTTGTAGATGCCCTCGACGATCACGGCGAGCTTGTAGTACGCGAGGACCACGTAGTAGTCGATGTGGTCGACCGGGATGCCGGTCCGGCGTTCGTACTCCGCGGCGAGCTCAGCCCGACTGAGAAACCCCGGCTGCGTAGTGAGTGCTGCGACGGGCCGGGCCGCGAGGCGCTCCGGCGGATCGCTCCGGTCTCCCCAGTAGAGGAAGGTGTACCCGAGGTCGGCGAGAGGGTCCCCGAGGGTCGCCATCTCCCAATCGAGGATCGCCACGACCTGCCCGGGATCCTCCGGGTGCAGCATCATGTTCCCGAGCCGGTAGTCGCCGTGGACGATGGTCGCGCGGGGGGAGCGCGGGAGCGCCGCGCGCAGGCGGCGCTGCACCTCGTACACCGCCGCGAGCTCCCGCGTCTTCGACCGCTCCCACTGTTCCGCCCACCGCCGCACCTGCCGTTCGAGATACCCCTCGGGCTTGCCGAACCCCTCGAGCCCGACCGCCCGGTAGTCGACGTTGTGGAGACGTGCGAGGGCGTCGACGAGGGCGAGGCTGATCTTCCGACGGTCGTCCGGAGTGTCCGCGTAGCCGGGAGGGAGCTCGTTCTCGATGATCACCCCCTCGACGAAGGTCATGACGTAGAAGGGGTATTCGTTCACGCTCGGGTCGTCACAGAGCGCGACCGTGCGCGGGGCGGGCACGTCGGTCCCGTTCAGCGCCGTGAGCACCCGGTACTCGCGCACCATGTCGTGGGCCGTCGGGAGGACGTGACCGAGCGGCGGACGGCGGAGCACCCACACCTGGTCGCCGCAGGTGACCTTGTAGGTGAGGTTGGAGCGACCGCCGCTGAGCAGCTCGAACTCGAGCGGCCCGTCGGCGCCGGGCACATGCTCCCGGAAGAACTGGCTCACCCGCTCGTAGTTGATGCCGGGGACGGACTCCGTCTGCATGCTCCGGCAGTATACCGAGCCGCCTCCGTCGGCGCTGCCGTAAGCTAGGAACCACATGGAGCCGTCGACGGCGGTCGGGCACGTGTACCTCGTGGGGGCAGGCCCTGGCGACCCGGAGCTGCTCACGCTCGCGGGTCGGCGCGCCCTGGAGACCGCGGACGTGATCCTCTACGACGCGCTCATCGACCCGGCGCTGCTCGAGTGCGCGCGCCCCGACTCGGAGCTGATCTTCGTGGGGAAGCGCGCCAGCGCTCACGCCCGCTCGCAGGAAGAGATCTCCTCGCTGCTCGTCGAGCGGGCGCGCGAAGGGAAGCGCGTGGTCCGCCTGAAAGGGGGCGACCCGTTCCTCTTCGGTCGCGGCGGGGAGGAAGCCCTCGCCTGCCGCGCCGCAGGGGTCCCGTTCACGGTCGTGCCCGGCGTCACATCGGCCGTCGCCGTGCCGGCGTACGCGGGGATCCCGATCACCCACCGGGGCGTCTCGTCCGGCGTCTTCGTCGTCACAGGGACGGCGCCGGACGGAACGCCTGACGAGCAGCAGTGGGAAGCGGCCGCCGCAGCCGACACCGTCGTCATCCTCATGGGAACGAGACGTCTGCGGGAGATCGTGTCGACGCTCATCGAGCGCGGCCGTCCCCCTGACGAGCCTGCTGCGCTCATCAGGGCAGGGACGACGCCTCGCCAGGAGGTCGTGCGCGCACCCCTGGCGCGCCTCCCCGAGGCGGTGGCGGAGGCGGGGGACTCCGAGGACCCTGGGCTCATCGTCGTCGGTAAGGTGGTCGCGCTCGCCGACGACCTCCACTGGTACTGCCCGGGCCCGCTCGCCGGGGTCCGTGTCGCCGTCACCCGTGCGAAGGCCGATGCTGGCCGACTCGCCGGCATGCTCCGCGAACGAGGAGCGACGGTCATCGAGGCCCCGGTCATCGACATCCGTCTCCGCCCGGAACGCCTCGCCCCCGTCCTCGACGAAGCCTTCGACTGGATCGTGCTCACGAGCCGGTACGGATTCGAGTCCCTCTGGCAAGCGCTGCGGGCTCGCGGGAGGGATGCACGCGCCCTCGCGGGCACACGCGTCGCGGCCGTTGGCCCGAGCACGGCGAGCGCGCTCGAGCGGGCGGGAATCCTCGCCGACTACGTCGCGAGCGAGGGCACGGCGGCCACGCTCGCGGCGGAGCTGCCGGTCGCGCCAGGAGAGCGGGTGCTGCATCCGCGCTCCTCGCTCGCCCGAGAGGACATCGACCAGCTCCTGGGGGAGCGGGGAGCGGCGGTCACCGCCGTAACCGCGTACGAGACCGTTCCCGGCAGCCTGGACGAGTCCGCGGTTGCGGCTCTGCGCTCCGCCGACGTCATCACGTTCACGAGCGCCAGCACCGCCCGGTACCTTGCCGAAGCCCTCGGGGGGCGTCCGCTCCCGCCGCATGCGAAGCTCGTGAGCATCGGCCCGACCACGTCCGAGGCCGTCCGGCAATACTTCGGGCGCGTCGACGCGCAGGCTGCTCGCCCGTCCCTCGAGGCGCTCCTCGAGAAGGTGGTGGAGGTGGCGCATGGGTCTCATGCTTGACCTGCTGCCCGCTGCCGGACCTGCCCTCGTCGTGGGAGGAGGAGAGGTAGCAGTGCGCAAGGTGCGGGTGCTCCGGGAGGCAGGGTTCGACGTCACCGTCATCGCCCCGATCGTTCGGCCGGAGCTGCGCTCCCTTCCCGGCGTGCGCATCCTCCAACGCCGGGTGGAGGAGGGAGACCTGGAGGGTCACGCCGTCGTCTTCGCGTGCACGAACGACCGCAGCGTGAACCGGGCCATCGGCGTTTGGGCGCGGGCGCGGCGCATCCCGGTCGTCGTCGCAGACAGCGCTGCGGAGAGCACGGCGCTCACCCCGGCGCTCCACCGGGACGGGGACCTGCTCGTCGGAGTGTCGACGAACGGCGCCTCGCCGAGGCTGGCGCAGTACATCCGCGACCGCATCGCCGCTGCGCTCGGCACGGGCTGGGCGCACCGGGTGGAGGCGGCGCGCCGCGAGCGACTGCGGGGGAGAGGAGACGAGACCGCATGAAGCGCGGGCTGCTGATCGTGGGCCACGGATCGCACCTGAACCCGAACTCCAGCGCGCCGGTGTATGAGCAAGCGGCGCGCGTGCGGGCACGGGGCGCCTTCGATGAGGTGCGGGTCGGTTTCTGGAAAGAGGAGCCCTCGCTCGCCCGCTCGCTGGACGCGTTCGAAGCGAGCGACGTGACCGTGGTGCCTCTCTTCATCTCCACCGGCTACTTCACCGAACAGGTGATCCCCCGGGAGCTCCGGCTCTCGGGGAGGGTGTCGCGCGTCGACGGCCGGACCGTTCGGTACACAGAGGCAATCGGAGCGCACCCTCGGCTCGCCGACGTCATCGTCGAACGCGCACTCGAAGCCGGCGCCTCGCACGAAGACGCGCTCGCCGTCCTCGGCCACGGGACGCCGAAGAACCCGAACTCGGAGCGGAACGTGTACCGTCAGTCGGAGTACGTCGCCGCGCGGAAGACGTTCCGAGAGGTCGTCACCGTGTTCATGGACCAGGAACCGAACATGCGGGAGGTGCTGCAGCTGACTCGCGCCCCGAAGGTGGTCATCGTGCCCCTCTTCGTCGCCGACGGCTGGCACGTGGACGAGACGATTCCGGATGAACTCGCGCTCGACGGCGCCTGCACAAGGCGGGATGGACGCGAGCTGCGTTACGCTCGCGCCGTCGGCACGCACCCCTCCATCGCGGACGTCATCCTCGCAGCGGCGGAGGAGGCATCGCAGTGGTGAGCGATCCGTTGGGGGCGCTCGAAGAGCGGAAACCGTTCACCTTCGGTGAACTCCTCGTCCAACCGGACGGGGACGAGGGATGGCGGGTAGAGCCGGAAGGGCAGAGCGGCGAGCCGCGGGAGGTCGCCCCAGACCCGGAGCTGCTGCGGCAGCTCGTTCGGTTCGACGAATCCGGCCGGTACCGGCCCCTCTCCGGCGCTCGCACGCTGCCTCGCGGATGGGTCGTCCGGGCGCCCGACCGCCATAGCCTCGAGGCGGTGCTCGAAGCCATCTACCCGCTAGCCCTCGTGCACCTGCGACAACTGCGCGAGGGCAAGCTTCGCGTCGTGCCCCTCGACGAGGTGCTGGGCCGGCAGTCCGGGCGATACGCCGTGGCCCGAGAGCTCTCGGGGGAAGGGCGCGAGCTGGTCCGACGACTTCTCTGTGGAACCTGCGTGCGCGTCCCCGTGTGGGCCGGCGAGGAGCCGGCGGCCGAGATCCCGTGCCCGGAGGCCTGCAGCGTGTTCGTTTCGTTCTGCCGAGAGGCGGCTCTCTGGGAGCGGGGAGAGGGGGCTGGTGGCCACGACCGCTCCGGCGAAGCAGCGCCCGAGTGGGCAGACTTCGAACACCCACGGAACGAGCTGCGCCAGGCGTTCCTCCGCTTGCGGGGGATCGTCAGCGCGAGAGGAGCCGTGCGATGACGAACGCGCGCACCGAAGCGCTCTGGCGCGCCGCCGCCGAGCTGTTCCCCGGCGGCGTCAACAGTCCCGTCCGATCCTTCCGCGCCGTTGGCGGGCGCGGGGTCATCATCGTGCGCGGGAAACGCGGCCACGTGTGGGATGCTGACGGGCGGGAGTTGGTCGACTTCATCGGCGCATTCGGCCCGCTCATCCTTGGGCATGGGAACGAACGCGTCGTCGCCGCAGTCCGGGATGCGGCCGAGAACGGCCTCGCGTTCGGCGCCCTAACGGAGCTGGAGATCGAGCTCGGACGGCGAATCAAGGAGGCGACGGGGCTCGAGCGGCTCCGGTTCGTGAACTCCGGCACCGAGGCGACGATGACCGCTGTCCGCCTCGCTCGAGCAGCGACCGGCCGGCCGGTGGTGGTGAAGTTCGACGGCTGCTACCACGGCCACAGCGACGGCCTGCTGGCGCGCGCTGGCAGCGGGGTCTCGACCTACGGCCTCAGCGGGTCGGCAGGCGTCCCGGAGCAGGTCGCCTCGCTCACGGCGGTGCTCCCGTACAACGATCCGGAGGCGCTTGAGCGGTGGTTCGCCGAACACGCCGAGGAGACCGCGGCCGTGATCGTCGAGCCCGTCGCCGGGAACATGGGCCTCGTGCCGCCGACCGAGGAGTTCCTGCGCGCGCTGCGGGAGCTTCCGCGGCGCCACGGAGCGCTGCTCATCGCGGATGAAGTCATCACCGGCTTCCGGCTCCGCTACGGGCTCTCCGGCCTGCTGCCGGAGGCGGATCTCGTCTGCCTCGGGAAAGTGATCGGCGGCGGCCTCCCCATCGGGGCCGTCGGCGGCGGCGCCGACCTGATGGAGCAGCTCGCGCCGACCGGGCCCGTGTACCAGGCGGGGACGCTGAGCGGAAACCCGATCGTGATGGCCGCCGGCATCGCCACGCTCGACGCCCTCGCTGACGGCCGCGCCTACCGGCGCGCAGAGGAGCTCGCACGCCACCTCGAGAATGGGCTGGTCACCGCCGTGCGGCGAGGCGGCATCGCGGCGTCCGTCGTCCGGGTCGGGTCGATGGTGACGCTCTTCTTCCGCAGCGACCCGCCCAGGAACTACGCCGAGGCGAAGGAGTGCGACGCCGAGGCGTTCGCACGGTTCCACCAGGGGATGTTGGAGCGGGGGGTTTTGCTGCCCCCGTCTCAGTTCGAGACCTGGTTCGTCTCCTCCGCCCACACGGAAGCGGACATCGACCAGACCGTGCTCGCGGCCCACGAGCTGCTTCGATCCGAAGGGGTCGTCGCGTGACCGCTCGGGTGATTCGCGTCGGCACCCGTGGGAGCGAACTCGCACAACGGCAAGCGGCCATCGTGCTGGAGCGGCTCCGCCGCGTCGCCCCCTCCCGCGAGTTCGAGGTCGTGATCGTGCGCACGAAGGGGGACGAGGATCAGGAGTCTCCCCTCGTCCAAGGGTCGGTCACCGGCTGGTTCACCTCGGCGCTTCAGGAGGCATTGCTCCGCGGAGCGATCGATGTGGCAGTGCACAGCTACAAGGACCTCCCGACGGCCAGGCCCGACGGGCTCCTCATCGCGGCCGTGCCGGCACGAGAGGACCCTAGGGATGCCCTCGTCAGCCGCGACGGCCGAACGCTGCGGGAACTTCCCCGGGGCGCGGTCGTCGGGACCGGAAGCCCGCGGCGGGAGGTTCAGCTCCGCGCTATCAACCCCGAGGTCGAGGTGAGGCCGATTCGGGGGAATATCGATACCCGAATCGCCAAGATGGAACGAGGCGAGTACGACGCCGTGGTGATCGCCTACGCTGCGCTCCTCCGGCTCGGGCAGGCCGACCGCGCGGCGCAGGTCTTCGGACCGGAGGAACTCTTGCCGGCACCAGCGCAGGGAGCCCTCGCGGCCGAGTGCCGCGCCGGCGACGAGGAGGTGCGGGAGCTCCTCGAGGCGATCGATGACCGTGAGGCGCGTCTCTGCGTCGCCGCCGAGCGCGCCTTCCTCGCACGGCTGCAGGCCGGATGCAGCTTCCCGGCCGCGGCCCACGCGGAGCTGTACGGCTCGACGGTCAAGCTCCAGGGGCTCATCGCCCCAGGAGGTCAGGTGATCCGCGGAAAGGTCGGGGGGCCCGCAGTAGCCGGGCCGCAGCTCGGCCGCGCCCTGGCCGAGGACCTGCTCGCACGAGCACCTGCACAACAACCGGGTCACCCTACCGGGTAGAATCGCCTCGCGATGGCGCCACCCCTCACAGGCGTCCGGGTGCTCGAGATCGGCGGCGGAATCCCCGCCGCCTTCGCGACCCGCTGGCTGGCGGGGTTCGGGGCCGAGGTGGCGCGCAGCGAGGGCCCAGCTGACGCGCTCACCCAGGAGGAGGAGTGGTACCTCCTCGCTCGGAAACACCGTATCGAAGTGGACGATGCGACGCTCCGGCAGCTCGCGCTGGCGGCCGACATCGTCGTTGAGGACCAGAAGCCAGGTACGCTCCGGGCGTGCGGCCTAGACCCGGAGGAGCTTCGCCGCGAGAAGCCCGCGCTCGTCATCGTGTCGATTACCCCCTTCGGGCAGGAGAGCCCGTACGCCGACTGGGAGGCAACGAACCTCGTCGCCTTCGCGATGGGCGGCATCATGTCGCTCACGGGCGACCCCCACCGTCCCCCGCTCCTGACCGGCGGGAAGCAGGCCCTCTACCTCGGCGGACTGCACGGCTTCGGCGCCGCGCTCGCCGCGTACTTCGGCGCGCTCCAGTGGGGAGAGGGCGACTGGGTCGACCTCTCCTTGCAGGAGATCCAAGCCGGGATGCTCGAGCTGTACGGGCCCCGCTCCGAGTACGAGGGGACCGGGCCGTCCCCCCGTTCGGGGAACCACGTGCGAGCGGTGTGGGGACTCTACCCCTGCGCCGACGGCTTCGCGGGGGTTTGCGCACTCGAGCGGCAGATCCCAGCGCTGTTCGCGCTCATCGGCGACCCGGCGCTGCGGGAGGAGCGGTTCGCGACACTCGAGTCCCGGGCCGAGCACGATGACGAGCTGCAGGCGATCCTCTACAACTGGTTCGCCGAACGTACGAAGGCCGAGATCGTGGCGCTTGGCACGAAGCACCGGGTCCCATTGGGCGCCGTCCTCACGCCGCTCGAATTGCTCGAGAACGCGACGCTCCGCGAGCGCGCTTTCTTCGAGGAGGTCCGGACCCCCGAGGGGCGGGCAGAGATGCCCGGACGTCCCTTCCTCGGACTCGAGTGGACGCCTCCGTTCCTAGAGTCGCCCGGCGAGAGCACGGAGCGTGTGCTCGCAGCCTGGCTCGGAGGGGCCGAATGAGGCGGCTGCCGTTGGAGGGGATCCGCATCGCTGACCTGACGATGGTCTGGGCGGGGCCGTTCGCGACGAAGATCCTCGCGGAGATGGGGGCCGAGGTCATCAAGGTCGAGTCGCCGTACGCCTGGGACCTCGTGCGGACGCTCATCCCGCAGCCCGGAGAGCCGGAGCCCTGGAACAGCTCCTACTACTTCAACGACTACAACCGCGACAAGAAGTCCGTCACCCTGCACCTCCAACACCCGCGTGGGCGGGAGCTGTTCCTCCGACTCGTCGAGCGCTCCGACGTGGTGATCGAGAACTACCGTGCGGACGTGCTCGACCGGCTCGGCCTGGGGTACGAGGTGCTGCGCGAGCGGAAGCGGGACATCATCCTCGTGAGCATGGCCGGCTTCGGGAAGACGGGCCCGGAGCGGGACCAGGTCGGGTACGGCCCCATCATCGAGCAGATGGCGGGGCTCGCGAGCCTGACGGGCTACGGCGACGACGGAACGCCGTACAAGACCGGGATCTCGTACGGAGACCCCGTGGCGGGAGCGGCGGCGGCCGGCGCGGTGATCCTCGCACTCATCCACCGGCGGCGGACCGGCGAAGGATGCTTCATCGATCTGGCACAGCGGGAGGTTCTCGCCACGATGATCGGCGAGTCCTTCGTGCTCGCCTCACGCTTCGGGCGGGTGCCCTCACACCGCGGCAACCGCGACGACCGGTTCGTCACGCAAGGCGTCTACCCGGCGCGAGGGGAAGACCGCTGGGTGGCGATCTCGGTTCGTTCGGACTCGGAATGGAAGCGGCTCGCGGAACTCATCGGCCGCCCAGACCTCGCCCCGCTCACCGCGGCGGAACGCCGGGCGCGCCACGACCAACTGGACGAGGCGATCGCCGCGTGGACGCGCGAGCGGTCTGCGGACGACGCAGCGGAAGCGCTCCAGCAACGGGGCATCCCTGCTGGCCCAGTGAGGGACACGGCGGACATCCACGACGACCCGAACCTGAACGCCCGCGGATTCTGGGTGAAGCTGCCCCATCCGCGGATGCGGCCGTGGCGCCAGCCGAATACGGCATGGCGGCTGCGCGAGGCCCGACCCCATCCCCGTCGACACGCACCGCTCTTCGGGGAACACAACCGGGAAGTTCTGTGCGGACTCCTCGGCCTGAGCGAAGCAGAGCTCGAGGAGCTGCGGCGGGAGGGCGTCATCGGCGACGCGCCCGTCGATCCCCGGTTCGGCTGAGAGCGCTCAGCGGATGGCCCCGCAACGGCGAAGCTCCGCGATCTCTTCGTCGCCGAAGCCGACCTCGCGCAACACCTCGTCCGTGTGCTCGCCGAGGGCCGGCGAGGCGCGCGGCACACGGGTCGGCGTACCGGAGAGCCGGACGATGGGAGCGTGCGAGCGAATCTTCCCGAGCAGCGTGTGCTCGTACTCGACGATGTACTCGTTCTCGATCACCTGGGGGTCATCCCAGAGCTCCTCGATGAAGCGAACGGGACCGCAAGCGACGTCGTGCCGATCGAGATGCTCGATCCATTCCTCGGTCGTGCGTTCGAGGAAGATCGCTTCGCACTGCCGAACGAGCTCCTCGCCCACCCTCCTCAGGTTCTCCGGCGTGCGCTCGAAGCCTTCGTCGTACCGCGGGTCGTGGATGCCGAGCGCCTCGCAGAACCTGCGCCGCGGTCCGGGGCCAAGGGCGCCGACGACGATGTACCCGTCCTTCGTCTTGTACGGCCGGTAGTAGATGTTCCCTGCCAGCTCGGGCTGGAAGGAGCGCCGGAGCTCGTACAGCTCGTGGATGTCGGCACCCCGGGCGCGCGCCTCCGTCAGGCGAGCGAGCCGCTCCCTCCTTGCCTCTTCGTCGAAGGCGACGATCTCCCGGAAGCCGGGCTGGAGCGCAAGCGCGGTGAGCAGCAAGCTCGCCTCGATCTTCTGGCCCTCTCCCGTTTTCTGGCGATGGTAGAGGGCCGCGGTAATGGCCCACGCCATGGCGACGCCGGTCACGACGTCGGCAGGCGCGTAGGCGACGATCCCGGGCACCCGCTGCGGGGTCACGTTCGGCGAGGAGGTCATCAGTCCGCTCATCGCCTGCGCAACGATGTCGTACCCTCGCCGCATCGCATGGGGACCGCGAGGCCCGAAGGCGGTGTTCTCGCAGTAGATGATGTCCGGGCGAATGGGGTCGTGTAAGGAATTATGTGTAAGGGTATGTGTATGAATGGGGGTACCAACGGG
>ERZ795042.972-NODE-972-length-20106-cov-3474.076605_pt1 | contig 20106 bp, 17 predicted proteins | sample MGYA00375126_ERZ795042 | MGnify/ENA primary metagenome ERZ795042 (study PRJEB30171, sample SAMN05518105) | compost metagenome | isolation source: Feedstock adapted compost from Newby Island compost facility, Milpitas, CA | place: USA:Newby Island compost...
GGTATCTTCCAGCGCCGGGCCGATGAGGTTTTCGGCAATGATTTTCCCCTGCGGGTCGAGCAGGAAATTCGCCGGAATGGCTTCCACATGATATAGATCGGCAGCCGAAGAATTCCAGCCCTTCAAATCACTGACATGATTCCAGTCGAGGTGATCTTCCCGAATGGCTTTCAACCAGTTTTCTTTTTTGCTGTCGAGCGATACGCTGAACACCGTGAAATTTTTATCCTTGAATTGCTGATAAGCGGCCACGACGTAGGGATTTTCCTGGCGGCAGGGCGCGCACCACGATGCCCAGAAGTCGACCAGTACATATTTTCCGCGGAAGTTATGCAGCGAAAGGATATGTCCGGCGGTGTCGGGCAGACTGATATCCGGTGCGGTGGAACCTATGGATAAAGGAGCACCCTGAGCTTGTGCCGTTACCAGCTGATAAGCCGCCACCAGGTCTTTCACCAGCCGATGATGTGGAAAGCGGGTAAGCAGTCGATCCACAACGGGTCTGGCATCCAGCAATTCGTTCTGGTTTTGCAGCATGCTCAGGGCGAAGACGGCACAGGCCGGACTGGCAGTTGTATCTGCAAAGTGGAGGATATAGTTTTCGAGTGCTTGCTGGCGTTGCGAAATAGATGTTGATTTTTCAGCAAGCACACTATCGGGCCATGAACCTGCTTTTCTCAGGCTATCATAAGCCCGTTGCGCATGGCTCAACCATTGGTTTTCCTCATATACATGATGTAAAAACGCCTGAAGGGTTGATGAGGCCTCTGATCCCGAAATATGGACCTCGCTGAGCTGATGATAATCTCCCGTGATGGTAATATGACCACCCGATATGACCAGGAATAGAAGCTGGTTATCGGGGAAACGCAGCCGGTAAAGCCCTTCTTCAGGTATCGTTCCGGTGAAGGTTGGATAGGAGGTAGCCGTAGAAAGGCTGAAGGTGTCGATCGTCTTTACATCGTTGATTTCCAGAGCGTCTAAATAAATCATTCCCTGGCTGGGAAGATGGCTGAGTTGAAGGGTGAGGGTATATGTTTTCGGAGCGGGATGTTGATGACAGGCAGCCAGCAAACCCAGGCCCAGCATCAAGGATATCCATCGACTTCTAAACCAGGTAAAAACGGAATTCTGCATCATGGCAATGATTTATGCCCTGCAAATTATCCATTCACCCGTTGATTCGGCATGTTCACCGATGATTTTAACATTTAACTGGGATAGCCCACACGCTTACCGGAAGAATTCACGCATTCCCCAACTTTAATGATGCGTTCGCCAAATATGCCTTGCCTCGTAGGCCTCCAGGAACGTACCTTTGAAATGGTTTTTCATAGGATATGGTTAACTTATTATGCAGGGAGCTGTTGTCTAACAGCTCCATTTTTATTTTAGTCTTTCCCTGATGAGTTCATGAATGAGTTGAGGGTTAGCTTTCCCGCGGGTTTTTTTCATGACTTCCCCAACAAAAAAGCTCAATAATCCCTTTTTACCAGACCGGTATTGTTTGATTTTATCGGGCATGGATAGGAGGATTTCATCCACACAGGCTTCTATTTCCCGGGTATCGGGCCGTTCATGCAGTCCGAGTCGGGTGACGAGCTGGGCAGGACTGGCTGAGCTTCCTTCCAGGAGGGTAGGAAGCAATTGCTGGGCTGCTGCGGTGAAGCTGATGGTTCCGTGTTCGATGAGCTGGATGAGTTCGGCCATTTGAGCGGGCGTGAGCTTACCGACTGGTTCCGGGAGATGATGGCTGTGCACGTATGCCCGAATGGGTCCCAGGAGCCAGTTGGCTACGGTTCTGGCTGCCTGAGGGGAGAGCAGGTGCAGTGTATCGGTGAAAAATTGCACGATGGCAGGGGTTTCGGTGAGTTGCCATGCCTCGGAGAAACCCAGTCCTAACTGATGCTGATAGTGATCCATAAGGGATTCCTGAAGGGGGGGCATCTGTTGTCGGATAGCTTCGAGCATCTCATCGCTGATCACGAATGGAACGAGATCGGGTTCGGGGAAATAGCGATAGTCATGGGCCATTTCCTTCTGCCGCTGAGGATAGGTGAGGTTGTTTTGTTCATCGTAGCCCCGGGTATGTTGTGTTACAGGTATGCCCTGTTTGAGCTCGTTGATCTGTCGATGGATCTCATATTCCAGTGCCCGGCGTACAAAACGAATGGAATTCAAGTTCTTGATTTCCACCTTGGTGCCCAGCGTGCGCGCTCCGGCCGGTCGCACCGAGACGTTGACGTCGCAACGCAGGCTCCCTTCTTCCATATTGCCATCGCTCACTCCTAAATACCTCACCAGCCTCCTGAGGGCCGTGAGACAGGCTGAGGCTTCTTCAGGGGAATGCAGTTCGGGCTCCGTAACAATTTCCAGGAGGGGCACCCCCGCACGGTTAAAATCTACCCATGAACACCGGGCTGAATGCAACAATTTTCCTGCATCTTCTTCCAGATGCATGTGGTGGATACGGATTTGCTTGCTGATGAATTGGGCGTTATTTTCCACATAGAAAGTCAGATATCCTCCCCTGCAGATGGGGGTATGATGCTGGGTGATCTGGTAACCCCGGGGTAGATCGGGGTAGAAATAGTTTTTCCGGTCGAAATAATTGATCCGGGTAATCTGTGCATGGCAGGCTAATCCCAGTTTCACCGCCTGCTCAATAGCTTTGCGATTCAGGCGCGGCAGGGTACCGGGATGTGCCAGGCTGATGGCACTGATATGGGTATTCGGTTCGGTGGTGAAATGTGCAGGGTCGACACTGAACAATTTACTTGCGGTGAGCAGTTGCACGTGCAACTCCAGTCCTATCACGGCTTCCCACTCCATCGAAAGCATGGTTTCTGGCAAAAGTAAGAAAACTCTGCCGCGACGCTTTAGTTTTTCGTATGCGGATGTTTTTCAACTGCAGCGGATGGTGAGCCATGATGGTCATCTGAAAGGCCCAGTTCTTCCAGGGAAAGATCTTTTTCTTCATCCACCGCTGGCCATAGCTGATGGCGTCGCGCTTTTCGTTTCAGGGATTTTTCCAGCCAGAGCAGCATGGCGGGCAATATGGTGAGGTTGCTGATCATGGCCAGAATCAGGGTGAGTGAAGTCAACAACCCCAGCGCCTGCGTACCACCGAATGCAGAAAACCCAAAAATCATAAATCCGGCAAACAATATCAAGCCGGTGTAAACGATACTGATGCCGGTGTCGTGAATGGTACGTTTCACGGCCTCCGACATCTGGTAGCGTACCAGTTGCATTTCCTGCTTGAAATTCACCAGAAACCGGATCGTGACATCGATAGCAATACCCAGCGCTACACTGAATACCAGTACGGTGGAAGGTTTTAAAGGCACGCCCAGCCAGCCCATGACACCGGCGGTGAAAACCAGCGGAATGATATTGGGTACAAAAGCAATAGCCACTACCTGCCAGGAACGAAACAGGTAAAACATACAGGCCAGAATCAGGATAAAAGCCAGTAAAATGCTATCCGTCAGGCCATTGATAATGTATCGAGAGCCTTCCAGAAAAACCACCGAGGTCCCGGTATAAGTCAGGGTATAACGGGAAGAAGGAAACAGGGAGTCGGCTTTCTGTTGAAGCTGGTTCAACAATACGGGCAATCGACGCGTGCCCACATCTTTAATGTTGATGCTCAACCGCACGATTTGCTTGCTGCTATCCACAAAGGCGTGTAAAAGCCTTTCAAAACCATTGCCGGAAGGAGCCGTTGATTGCCCCAGTTGCAGGTAAGGGGCCAGAAATACCAGGTCGAACTGATTGGGTAGTGCATAACTCAGAGAATCACCCCCATAGTAGGCCTGTCGGGCGAATTTGATTCCCTCCACATACGACATGGGTCGGGCAAAATCGGGTTGCGAGGCAATGTAATGGCTGAATGCATCAATCCGATTCATCAGATCCAGTGATAGAGCTCCATTGGGATGATGCGTATTGATGAGGATTTCCAGCGGCATTACCCCTTTAAAATTGCGTTCGAAAAATTTCAAATCGGTATATAATCTGTCGCGATGGGGCACATCATCCAGGATATAGCCCACACTATTCAGGCGGCTCATGCCCATCACGGCAAACACCAGCACCAGCACGGTGCCCACATATACCACGGGCCGATAGTGAAAAACCAGGATTTCCAGCCTTTTCAGCAACCAGTTCAGCAGCGGGCTTTCCAGATAGTTCACCTGCTTTTCACGGGGTTCAGGTAAATAGCTGAGGATGGCGGGTAAAAATATCAGCGAAATGACGAATAGCCAGAGGATATTCAATCCGGCAACCACACCGAATTCTTTTAACACGGCACTCTGCGTGAAGAAAAATACACCGAAACCGATGGCGGCGGTGAGATTGGTAAAGAGTGTGACGATGCCCATACGCTGAACCATCCGTACCAGCGCCTTTACTTTGTTTTGATGACGGGCATATTCGCTGTGGTACTTGTTTAAAAAATATACACAGTTCGGGATGCCGATCACGACGATAAGCGGGGGTATTAATCCCGTAAGAATGGTGAGTTTATAGCCCAGCAATACAATGGTTGCCAGCGACCAGACGACGCCGATGAGTACCACCGTCATCGACATCCATACCGCTGAAACGGAGCGGAAAAACAACAGCAAAATCAAGGCGGTAAGCACCACCGAGCTAATCAAAAAAATACGCAGTTCCCGGGATAGCTTATTGGTGATAACGGTGCGGATATACGGTATGCCGCTCAGGTAACAGACGAGATGATGCTTTTGCCCGAATCCGTCGGCCAGTTGCTGGATGGCATCAATGACCCGGGTCCGCCCGGAGGTGTTGAGAATATCTTTGTTGATATGCACCGCCATCAGATAACTATGCGTCTCAGGATTGTATAGCAGTCCTCTGTAAAAGGGCAAAGAAAGGAATACTTTTTTCAAACTATCCAATACAGGCTGGCTTAGAGAATCGGAGGGAAAGATGAGCACGGGTTGTAGGCGCCTCGGGCTATCCACTTTCTTTAAATTCAGTGCTGTGGGGATGCTCAGCACATCTTCCACATAGGGCACCTGTTGGATGTGCTTGACAAGCTGTTGATAATCGTGAAAAAATGAAGCATCAAAAAAATGGTCGGTCTGGTAGCCGATAACCATCAGGTTGCCATCTTCACCGAAAGTTTTTTTGAAAGCGAGGTATTGCTTGTACTTGGGATTATTCAGCGGAATAGACTTAATGAAATCATAGGAGAGTTGCACATGAGCGGCAAAATAAGCCATGATGCATGTGAGAACGCCTAACAGGGTAAGGAGAATAAATCTTTTTTTCAATATCCAGCTTGCTAATCTTTGCCAGCTCATGCCCGCGGGTTTAGGTGAGCAAAGCTACTAAACTTGAGACACAGCAACAGGAACTTCCTACCTTTGTCAACGGAAATATGCTGCATTGCTGTGCTTCAGAAAACACGAGGTATTGTGCTACGCGCCGTAAAATACGGTGAAACCAGCCTGGTGGTGACCATTTTCACGGAAGAGTTTGGCATACAGAGTTATCTGGTAAATGGTGTACGCAGCACGCGTTCGGCCAGGATAAAAGCCGCCAGCTTCCAGCCCGGTATGATGCTCGACATGGTGGTTTATCATCATGCGCGCAAAAGCCTGCAGCGAATAGCCGAAGTACAATATGGTTATCTGTATCAGCGCATACCGTTTGATCCGGTACGAACTGCCATCATGCTCTATATCGTAGAACTGTTGTTGCGTGTGCTTCAGCATCCGCAGGCGTTTAAAGACCTGTATGCTTTTAGCGAACAACAATTGCGCTGGCTGGATTGTACGGATTCAGGTATCGCCAATTTGCCTTTATTTTTCACCCTGCGTGTGGCCGCATTACTGGGCATAGGCCTGCCGCCGGGTTTTAGTGCTGCCACGCCTTATCTGGATCTCAGAGAAGGAATATTTCTGTCGCATGTTCCAGCCCATCCGGATTATCTCGATGCCGCCGCCAGTGAAATTACCGATCGACTCTTATCCTGTCAAACAGCCGAAGATGCAGCAACCCTCAGGCTGCAACAAACCGAGCGGCGAAAATTATTATTGCATTATCAGGATTACCTGCGATGGCATATTCCGGGATTTACTGCATTGCAGGTGTTGCCCACGTTGTTTCAATTGTTTGATACCTCAGACAGCTGAAGGATGTACAATGCTCGTGTACCAAGCAACAACAAATGGCTGTCGCCTGATCCCGCTGCTATCTCCCGTGGTTGCATATAAGCAGGCAAATGCATGCCGGCCAGTAGCCCGAACGGTAGCCGGAACAGCAGCACACTATCGTTGCGGAGCACGTACAAATTTTTCCCCGCTGCGGCAAATGATCGGGAACTGGATACAGGGAGAAAGGTCTGGAAATTGGCCAGTTCATCGCATACGGCTATGCCCAGTCGTGGATCATAAAGATACAGTTGCTGCCGACTATCGATGATACGGGTGGGACGAAACAACCGATGCACAAGCTGGCTGAAGGGGACACTTTGAAGCAGCAAACGGCCATCCCGACTGATTTTCTTTAACATTCCATCCTGCAGGTCAAAAACCCAGATTTGATTATCATACGAAAGTGCTACTGCAGTGGGCTGCAAGATGCCTTGAGACTTGAGATCGAGGACATGCAGGGGCGTGAGCCATCGGGAAAGAAAATAAATACGTGCCGATAGGGGATAAAACAGCAAAACCTGCAGAGGATTACTCACATCCGCCTGTTCGGGAATGCCGGTGTTCCAGTTGCTGTACTGATAGAGGCTATCGGTATGGATATCCTGCTTGAAAAATATACCCTGCGGGCTAATCCAGTATCGGTTGCCGAAAGGGTCGACATAGATATGTTGGGCAAGCAGGGGCATGCTATCGGCAAGGGAAAATGAAAAACCGTGCATTTGCGCCCTTGTGACAGTAGATATGCACAAACAGATGCAGATTGTCACACCACAAAGCGGGTGCATGACACGAGCATTAACCATCCAGGGGCGAAGTTTTTACCGGGACATGAGCGGAATAGTAGCACAATTGCAGTCCATCTCTGGCATCAAAACTGGCGTAAGAATAAAACCGGAGCCAGTCGCCCAGATTAATGTACCGGCTGCCTCCTGGCAGGGCGATATCCAGTGCAAGATGGCGATGGCCAAAGATGAAATAATCGATATGTTGCTCGGTTAGTCGCTGCTTACAATATTGTACTAACCACTCGCGATCTTCTCCCAGAAAGGTTTCGGCAGTAGTAGCCGCCCGGCTCTGCTTGCTGAAAAAGTTAGCAATGGCTATTCCCCACGAGGGATGCAGGGTGGCGAAAAGCTTTCTGCAAAATGGATTGCGGAACACCCGTTTCAGCATTTTATATCCTTTGTCGCCCGGTCCGAGGCCATCTCCATGACCTAAGAAAAAAGTTTTTCCCTGGCAATGCAAGATCAGGGGCTTATCGTATACCGGAATATGAAATTCTTCTTCAAAATAGCCATTCATCCACATGTCGTGATTGCCGATAAACACAGACACCGGAATGCCCCGGTCTGAAAGCTCGGCGAGTTTTCCTAACAGGCGGGTGTAACCTTTGGGGATGACCGATTTGTATTCAAACCAGAAATCGAATAAATCGCCCAGCAGAAAAATATGGGCTGCATCGGCGGATATTTCTTCCAGCCATTGTACAATGAGCTTTTCTCTTTGCAGGCTTGCCTGTTTTCCACCAGCACCGAGGTGGAAATCGGAAGCAAAGTAAATTTTTTGATTTTCGGGCAATGCAATGGTCAGCTCCACGGCATGACAGGCTTGGGTCGGCAAGATAGTCAAGTTTCCAGAGCTGACAAAGCCGTTAGTGAGGAAGCGGCTGGTCGATGAGAAACACATACATTTCCCTGGGTCCATGAGCGCCCATCACCAGGGTCTTTTCAATGTCGGAGGTACGGCTTGGGCCCGTGTGCAAAGTGCACATCGAGGGCCAGGATTCGCCATATTTTTCCTTCATGAGCTGCAGGGCATCGCGGATGTCCCAGACCAGTTGATCGGCGAAAGCAACCACCACGTGCACGGGAGCAAATACCGAGGGCATGCGGCCGGATGGCTGACCGGCGCTGAGGACAACCGATCCCGTACGCGCAACCAGGCATTCACAACCGGTGAGCGCCACCTCAATCTGGTCGAGTGCCATGTCGGGCGCTATAGAAATGGTGGCCATGGAAGAGACATGCGGTAGTGTGTCCGGAGCAAGCCATGTACGTAAATGGTTTTCCCTGCACAACACCTGTTTCCAGCCCTGTTGATGGCAAAGGGTAAAAAATTGCTTACCAAATGTCTGCACATCTTCGCAATACACAAATTTGCCGTTGAGCTTCACAAAGGTTTCAGCAAAATGCACGTCCAGGTTTTCGGGTGGAGGTGCAAACACCGGGCTATTACCTTCCGACTGTGGGAAGGGCAGGGGTACCGGCTGGCTCAGGGCATTGCGGATCCGCTTCAGGATGTTCTCTTTTGCTGGAGAGATTTTCATGATACGGACGTAGAAGGTGAAGGTCTAACCAGATCGGCGGGCTCCACGTTATCCGGAGGCGCTACAATCACTTCCGGCTCGTGGGATTTTTTCTCTTCAAAAGGTCGTTTGCCGATAAGCCGTTCCAGGTCGGCCTGATAAAGCACTTCCTTTTTCAATAATTCCCGGGCTACAATGGTAAGTTCATTACGCCGGCTTTGCAGCAATTCTTTGGTACGGCGATAGGCTTTATCAATCAGGTTACGCACCTCCTGGTCGATCATGCGCGCCGTTTCTTCGGAATATGGCTTACTGAAGGTATAGTCGTTTTGTGGGTCGTAGAATGAAACATTTCCGATTTTTTCGTTCATGCCATACACGGTTACCATGGCATAAGCCATCTTGGTGATCACCTGCAGGTCATTCTGTGCGCCTGTGGATATTTTTCCGAAGATGAGATCCTCGGCTGCACGGCCGCCAAGCGTCATGCAGATATCGTCCATCAGCTGATCGGTATTGTAGAGGTATTGTTCTTTGGGCAGGTATTGGGCATAGCCCAGTGCAGCCACTCCCCGCGGCACGATAGTAACCTTAACCAGGGGGTTGGCATGTTCCAGAAACCAGCCGCAGATGGCATGACCGGCTTCGTGGAAGGCAATGACTTCTTTTTCTTCCGGGGAGATGATTTTGTTTTTCTTTTCCAACCCACCGATTACCCGGTCGATCGCATCGTTGAAATCTTCCATTTCCACACAGACCTTCCCCTTGCGTGCCGCTATCAGGGCTGCTTCATTGCATACATTGGCGATATCGGCTCCGACAAATCCCGGTGTTTGGGCCGCCAGTTTTTTCACATCTAAGTCGGGGGATTTTTTGATGGGTTTCAGGTGCACCTCGAAAATTTTTTCCCGTCCGATGAGGTCGGGTTTATCGATGGTAATCTGCCGATCGAATCGTCCGGGTCTTAACAGCGCGCTATCCAGCACATCGGGTCGGTTGGTAGCCGCCAGGATAATGATGCCGCTGTCGGAACTGAAGCCATCCATTTCCACCAGCAGCTGGTTCAGGGTGTTTTCCCTTTCGTCGTTGCTCATCATCACGTTTTTGCCCCGGGCGCGGCCGATGGCGTCGATTTCGTCAATGAAAATGATACAGGGTGCTTTTTCCCGGGCCTGGCGGAATAGGTCGCGTACCCGGCTGGCCCCTACGCCTACAAACAACTCAACGAAGTCGGAGCCCGACATCGAGAAAAACGGCACCTGTGCCTCACCGGCCATGGCTTTAGCCAGCAGGGTTTTACCGGTACCTGGAGGGCCTACCAGCAAAGCACCTTTGGGAATTTTGCCACCCAGTGCGGTGTATTTTTTAGGATTGCGCAGGAAGTCCACCACTTCCATCACCTCTTGCTTGGCTTCGTCGAGCCCGGCTACATCGTTGAATGTAACATTGACGCGGGTACCTTTTTCAAACAGCTGGGCGCGCGATTTACCAATATTGAAAATGCCTCCCGGCCCTCCTCCGCTGGAGCTGCCTCCCATCTTGCGCATCAGGAAAATCCAGAGTGCCACGAAGATGAGCAGGGGGATGGCAATGTTCACAAACGGCGTAAACCAATCACCTCGATCGTGATAGGTAACATCAATTTCTTCAGGAGCAATATTGTATTGTTTCTCGGCGGCAGCCAGTTCCTGGTTGAAGGTTTCAATATTCCCGATGGTAAATACGTAATGCGGGCCCGGATTCAGGTTACCTAGGTTGTTGCGGGCGACATCTTTGAATTTAGGCTGGTTGAGCCTGTCCTGTTTGATATACACCTCCACCTGCCGACCGTTAATTACGTCCAGTCGGGCTACATCATGGTCGGCAAGATAATTTTTTGCAAAATCCTGAAAGCTGATTTCCTGCGGCTTAGCATGGAAATCAAAAAAGTTCATAGCCAGCAGTAGCACGGCTATGAGCACGTAAATCCAGTAAAAATTGAATTTTGGACCTCTTCGAGGGTTTTTGGGTGTTCCCCTTCCCTGCAGCCCGTTTCCTGTTTCCATATGTCAATGCATTCGTTTCAAAACATAAAAAATAAGTTCCATCAAGCGTCCGGAAATTCCGTCTGTTCGGCATCGCTCCACATTTCTTCCAGTTTATAGAACTGGCGGGTTTCCGGATAAAAAATATGTACCACCACGTTTACATAATCAAGCAATACCCATTTCAGAGCTGTGTAGCCCTCCTGTCGATAAGGAGATTCACCTACCTGTTTTTTTACATACTCCTCCACGTGTTCGGCAATGGCCTTGATCTGAATAGAATTATCGGCTTCGCAAATGATAAAAAAGTCGGCGATAGCTTCAGGAATTTTTCTGAGGTCAAGCGAAACGATGCGTTGCCCCTTCTTTTCCTGAATTGCCCTGATAATCGATGTAATGATTTTGCTGTTTTTGTGAAGCCGTGTGGACTTATGCTGTCTCTGTCGGGTTGTTGCAGATATGGATTCCAACAAGCTTATGTAATTTTTGGTTTTTTAGTAAAATAAAATAACCGTTTTCGGTAAATATCAGTTCTAACAAAGTTAACAAATTTCTATACGAAATTAGGGCGCTGTTTGTTTCTTCGTGTGCATCGACTCTCTATTTTTACATAAATTTAGTGATTAACCCCAATCTGATTCAGCTATGGAATTTGTCCTGATTCGATTGGATGAAGTTGATAGTACCAACAATTATGCCATGGCCCGGATTCAGCACGGAGGCCTGCCAGAAGGCACCGTGATTCAGGCCATGCAACAACATGCCGGTCGGGGTCAGCGCAATCATGCATGGATCAGCGAACCCGGCAAAAATTTACTGGTAAGCCTGGTGTTGAAGCCAGCGGTCATCAGCCATCAACCCCCATTTCTGCTCAGTATGGCTGTGAGTGCGGGCTTGAGGGAAGCCGTGGCCAGTATCTGCCAGCAAGATTTTTACATAAAATGGACAAACGACCTGTACTGGGATGACAAAAAGGCAGGGGGTATCCTCATCGAAAACACCTGGAAAGGGCAATACTGGCAATATGCGGTAGTGGGGATTGGGTTAAACGTGAATCAGCAACAGTTTCCAGAGGAGTTGCCGAACCCCGTTTCTTTGAGCCAGATCACAGGTCGGGAATACGAACTGCTGGACGTACTCAAGCAAGTTTACGAGCAGATCATGAAGCGATACCGTGATTTGCAGGGAGGCAAAACCCGGCAGCTGATCGAGGAATACCATCGCTGGTTATACCGGAAGGATGTGGAAGCCTGGTATGAAAATGAGGGGCAGCGGTTTCGAGGCATCATCCGGGAAGTATTACCCGATGGACACCTGATTATGGATACTCCAGCAGGCAGGAAGAGCTGGGCCTTCGGCCAGATTGCATTTGTGCTGGATTAGGCAGATCAGCCTTTCACTTTCGTGAATCCATTCTTTAACAGCCACTGGCGAGCCTTTTCCCGAAAATCGCCCTGCAGCAAGATGGTTTCTTTTTCAAAGGTGCCGCCGGTTCCGCAACTCGTTTTGAGGCCATGGGCAATTTGTCGCATTTCATCTTCCGGCAGCATGAATCCTGTGATCAGGGTTACTACCTTTCCTTTTCTGTGGTGTTGATCTAATTTGATGTGTAAGGTTTGCAATGCCCGGTCAGGGTATTGGGGTGCATCTGCATCCGCTTGCTGATTGAAAAAATCGGGATCGGTAGAGTAAACAATTCCAGAGGAGGAAGTTCGCTTTTTCATCGATGTATGTGGTTAAAAATAAAAATAAGGCTGATGCATAAAATTAACCCGGAAATTCGTATAAACCATAGCTGGCATGATGGGTGAAATATTTATTCCGGTTTAGCAGGTACTACTACGGGTAATACCCGGGGAAGGAGTTTAATTTCCACACGCCCTTGATGCCGGATATCTACGGGTTCGCCATCCACCTGCATCCATTTGATATTTTTTTTGCGCTGGATGGTGAGTTGCTTTGCACGATAAAATTTTACCTGTTTTTCCTGTTCGGTTAATCGTCCGCGAAGCGCCTGAATGGCCAGTTTTGCCAGAGACCCCCAGTTCAGGGGTTGAATCACACATACTTCAAACCAGCCATCGTCGGGGCGGGCGTGAGGAGCTATTTTAAAAGCGTAGCCAAACTGGTTGCCGTTAGCAATGGCAATAAGAAAAGCTCTTTCCGGATGGCTTTCGCCATCAAGGCAAAGGGTGTATTTTTTGGCCCTATACTGCTGGAAAGAAGCAATCGTTAGCCAGACGTAGGTGAATATCCCACGGAGGGTGTGTCCTGCAAAGCGACGGGCGATGAGCGCATCAAATCCCACGCCTGCATTGCTGAAAAAGTATTTATCGTTTGCAATCCCCGCATCTATCCACCGGATCTGACCCCTGTGGATCAGTTCAATGGCTTTTCGGGGTGAAAGCGGAATGTGTAAGGCGCGGGCAAGCCCATTGCCGCTACCGGCGGGAATGATGATCAGCCGGGTGTTCGGCTGCGTGGCAGCGGCTTCTACGAAGGCTGTAGCCACTTCGTTGACGGAACCATCGCCACCCACCACGCCCACGAATTCAAATCCTTTTGCTATCGCATCGGCTGCCAGTTCACGACCATGGCCGGCGTGGGTTGTCCAGCAAATCTCGTAAGCCACACGATGTCTTTGCAAAGCTGTTTCCAGTAAACGAAGCAACGCTTTGCGTTTTCGATGACCGGCGCGAGGGTTGATGATCAGCCGGATCCGTGGAATAGCTCTGGGGTTATGCATGGTCATGGAATCAACGTACGCATGAGCTGCCCGTGGGAAGATATTTGAGATGCATATCCAGGCTTACGGCCTGGTGCGTAAGCGCCCCCACCGATATGAAATCCACTCCTGTATTTGCGTATGCCGCAATGTTATCAAGGTGTATATTCCCCGAAGCTTCTGTTTCACAACGGCCATTCACGATTTGTACGGCCTGGCTGACTTCATCCGGACTGAAGTGGTCGAACATGATCCGCTGTATACCGCCTTCTTCAAGTGCTTCGTAAACTTCCTGGAGGTTACGGGTTTCCACTTCAACGGGCAGACTGAGGTTGTTTTGCTCGAGATAAGTCCGGGCTTTGCGGATTGCTTCGCGTATGCCCCCACAAGCATCGATATGATTGTCTTTCAGCATCAGGTAATCATACAGTCCCATCCGGTGGTTGATGCCGCCTCCGATGCGCACGGCCTCTTTTTCCAGCAGGCGAAAGTTAGGCGTGGTTTTTCGGGTGTCGAGCAGGCGCGCATGAGTGCCTTTCAGTTGATCTACATATTTCCGGGTCAGTGTGGCAATACCACTCATGCGTTGCATACAATTCAACACCAGGCGTTCGGCGGAAAGAATCATGCGCATGCGGCCACTCACCTGCAGAATCGCATCGCCCGGCTGGATGGACTCGCCATCCTGTTTGAAACCATGTACTACACAGGTAGGATCCAGCCATCGAAAGATAGCCGTGGCCACGGCCACACCGGCCAGGATGCCCGTGGATTGGGAGACCAGCATGGCCCTGCCCTCTTGCTGGGCTGAAATGCAGCATAAGGTACTGTGATCCCCCTCACCAATATCTTCGGCAAGTGCTTCCCTGATGAAATGATGTAAGCGTTCCTCAAAGGAAATCCGCTCCGGCGAAAAAACCTGATTCATAGCCAGCACAAAGAAAGCACATTTCTATCCATCCAGAAAATGCGCTACATTTCCTGGCCGCTATTTGTTTGTACCGGGCTGGGAACAGCTTCAGGATTGATTTTCAAATCGAATTTCCTGCAGTACATACTGGTCGGGGCCGTGTTGCCTGAGGAAAAACGTGATGCGATAAGTGCCGTTGGCCGTTACCATTCTGCCAATCCCGAAGCGCGAGTCCTGCCCGCCTTCATGTATGATCTGGAAAGACTTAACGGGATTTTTGGAAAAAAAATCTTTCAGGATCATGGTGGCCTGTGCCTTGCTGTAAGAATTAGACTGGTCGAACAGGGTGATCTGAATCATGTTATCAAAATAGCGGCTCAGTTCATTCGCATTGCCGGCCCTCAATGCCTTCACCACATCGTCGAAGGGGTCTGATGCCGGTGGCACATGCCAGGAGGTGAACCAGAAGGGCAAAATCAAGAAGCTCAGGTGTAGCAAATATTTCATGGCCATGTAGGTTTATAGCAAAAATCGGAAAATCCTATTCCAGAACAAGCTAAAAACATGCCAGTTGAATATTTGCTGTATTTTTCGGTTTGATAAAGGCCGTTTTTCATGATCTGTAGATGAATTTAACCCGGTTTTAGCTGGGGTTATGCAACGTTTTAAAATTGTAATTTGTCTTAATCAATAGCCTTGACCGTTGGGTGAACAGCCGGAATATCAGGATGATCGAGCGCTGGTACAGGCCTGCTTGGAAGGCCGGAGAGAAGCGCAAAAGGCTCTTTATGAGCGGTTTGCACCGCGCATGCTGGGCCTGTGCGTGCGTTATGTGGGCAACCGGGCGGATGCGGAAGAAGTGATGCAGGAAGGCTTTATCAGTGTGTTCCTCCATTTGCATCAGTTTCGTTTTGCCGGGCCACTGGAAAGCTGGATTCGAAAGATTATGGTCAGAGCTGCAGTTAATTACATCCGTCGCCGCAGGTGGATTTCACTCGAAGACCGGAAAGAAGAATCAGAAGGGATGAGCATATACACAGCGCAATCGGCCGGTGAAGAACGGGAGCTCATCCAGCTCATTCTGCAGATGCCGAAGGGATATCGGACGATTTTTAACCTCCATGTGGTGGAAGGTTATGCGCATCGGGAGATAGCAGCGTTATTGGGGATTGATGAAGGTACTTCCCGATCGCAATTTGCAAGAGCACGTGCCTGGCTTCAGGCGCGGCTTTCAGCAGATCAACCCCGTACATCAACCAGCATGAATATAAAACTACACGGATGATGAATGAGGAAGAATTGCAGGAAGAGTGGTTGAGGCGGATCCGGCACGCAGCCCGGGAGTTTGAGCTGATGCCTGCAGAGGGGAGCTGGCAGGCGATTGAGCGCGGGTTGCGAAGGCGTCGTCGCAAGCGATGGCTGGCTATGGCTGCAGCCTGGCTGCTGCTGTTGGGTGCAGGAGGTACGGCCTGGTGGATGCTCCGCCATCCATCAGCTGAACAGCCCGGGCAAAGTAGTCTTGTCCGGCAACATCCAGCCGCAGTACAAAAACCTGCGTCCACGCAAACGAATTCGTCTTCGCAGCAAAGCCCTCCGTCCACTACAGGAATACAACAGTTGCCCAATTTATCCCGTATATCCAGGCATTCTTCTGCAATTCCTGCTCAGGGAAGCCAGGTCGGTAAGTCCCCATCTACCTCCGATCTGGTTGCCACGCCGAAAAACGGGGTAACCCCTTCATCCACCGTTTTATGGAATGCTTTGCAGGGCATCACCCTGCCTTTTCCCCGTGAAACCCTTCGAAACCCGCAACCCGTGCTCCAGCTGCCGCCTGGATGGGGTGTGACCTCCAACTCGACCGACACCAGTCAACACAGGCGATCGATTGCTTTTCGTGTGGCTTTTGCGCCTGGAGTAGGATATCGGCAACTGGTACAACAGGCAACTGCAACTCCCTCACCTGCTCAGAGTTTCATGCGCATGCCTCCCAGCAATTATATCCCCTCCTCAGCGCTGGGTCATGATCCGGCATTTTCTTACCTCGCAGGAGTAGAAATTCAAAAACCATTGTGTCAACACCTCGTAGTAGGGTCGGGCGTGCAGCTGCTGGCTTTTCAATACCATATCCAGGCCGTGAATTTATCTGGTGCTGCTTATGCTCGCAATTCCACTCCGATGAACATCTCCGGTGGAAGCCCTGCCCAGCTTTCTACGGTTTATGGCGCTTACAATCCCAATGCGCTGCTGGCTCCCGATCAATATACCACGCTTCTCAATCAGCAGGTAAGCATTGAACTACCGATTTTTGCGGGGTATCAGGGAAAAATCTTTCGCCGTATGCAATGGCAGCTTACCGGGGGTGGCGGATTGGATATAGCCCTGCATCAGCAGCAATATGTGTATGTTCCCGCTTACCAGCGCTATGTAGCGGATGACAATCAGTTGCGTCGCTGGAATATCAGTACGCTGATGTCGGGCTCGCTTATCCTGCCTGTGGGCAGAGGGCAGATTTTTATGGGTCCTGACTTACACTATCAGCTGCTGAATGCTTACCGTCATCAGCCGAATCTTAAGGAAAATCTTTATCTGATATCCTGGAAAATTGGCGTGATTCCATAATGCTATGAAAAAATTTTTCGCAGCCCATGCAACGGTGAAGCTTTTTTAACCCTCTAAAGAATAGATTGCACGGACATGGTGGTGTCAAACATTTTTTCCGCAGGCTTTACTTTGTAGGTTTAATTACTGTTATCTGCGTGCGGCCGGTGTGTTTACACCGGCTTTTTTTTAAGCATCAATCCCTAATTTTGTTGGATGATGAACAAACGCTGCGTGGGATTTTGTTTACTTGCGCTGCTGATAGGCCTGTTGGGCTGCAAGCCGCGTCAGGCTTCCCGTGTGCAGGCCGGTATGCAACAGGAGTATTTTAGTTTGAAAAAGTATTTCACCGAGCAGATTGATAGTTTCATGCAAGATAGCGGTCGCATGGCATTGATGAAGGTTGTCAGCATGAATCAGCATACCGACACCGTATGGATGCCATTAACCCGTCAGAATCTGATGACCATTTTTCAGCCCTTCATGGCGCTTGATATCGACCGGCCGGCATTTCGGGACATGTATCGGATTGAAAGCTTTCAAGATAGCATAACCGGCAAAATCACCATCATATACACTTCGCTGGGTGCTATAACAAGACCTTATCAGATTTATTTGCAGGTAAATCCGGCTCATAGCATCCATAGCATTTACGTGAAAAGCATGACCGATAATTTTCTATATCACACTTCCAAGCAATTGCTTTACCAGGCAGGAAAAAGTGTGGAACTGATTACCTATGAGCACATGCAGCTCTTTGCTCCCCGGCGCATCTATGTGCGGGTTTTCTTTGCCCCGCAGGCCTGAGCGATTGCTATTTGTTGTGTTTAAAAGGTTTTTGCGGTGAAACCAGAAGCGTTCAAGGCAATTTTGCCCACCATACCTCATCAACCGGGGGTATATCGATATTACGGAGCAAACGATGAATTGCTGTATGTGGGCAAGGCAAAGGATTTGCATAAGCGCATCAGTTCTTATTTTACCCGTCAGGTAACGGCTTACAAAACCCGTAGATTGGTATCGCTTATTCAGCGTATTGAGTGGACTGTGGTTAATTCCGAGCAGGATGCGTTTTTACTGGAAAATAATTTAATCAAAGAGTTTCAGCCCAGGTTTAACATTAACCTGAAAGACGATAAAACCTATCCTTACATCGTTATCAAAAATGAGCCGTTCCCGCGCGTCTTTCTCACCCGTCGCAAGATAGATGATGGCTCTGAATATCTGGGTCCGTTTACATCCGTGGGCAAGGTTAGGGAATTGTTGCGGTTTGTTCGCTCGGTAGTACAGTTGCGTACCTGCAACTTGCATCTGACGCGGCAGAACATCGAGCGGAAGAAGTTTAAGGTTTGCCTGGAATATCATCTGGGCAATTGTCGGGGGCCCTGTGAGGGGCTGCAGACAGAGGAAGAATATCTGCAGGGCATTCGTCAGGTAAGGGATATCTTAAGGGGCAATCTATCGCCGGTCATTGCGGAGTTTCGTGCCCAGATGCAGGCCTGTGCGGCTCGACTGGAATTTGAACAAGCGGAAATCTGGAAAAGAAAAATAGAAGATTTACAGGCCTATCAGTCCCGGTCGGCCATTGTAAATCCCCGGGTGGGAGATGTGGATGTGTTTTCGGTGATTGAAGACGGTCAGCTCCTGTATGTAAATTATTTACGGGTATTGAAAGGGCTGGTGATGGACAGCAAGAGCCTGATGGTGGAAGCCCGGGTGGAAGAAGAAGATGTTGCCGATATACTGACCAGGGTGATCGTGCACCTCCGGGAAACATTTCAAAGCCAGGCACCGGAAATCATTGTCCCCTTCGCTATCACCTACCCTGATGCTGAGGTGAAGATTACAGTACCCCGGACCGGCGATAAGAAAAAGTTGCTGGAGCTGTCGTTAAAGAATGCACATTTTTATCGGGAAGAACAGGAGCAAAAAAGAAGATTATGGCTTCAGCATAAAGAAGAGGGGCATGAGCTGGAAGTACTGCGGCAGTTGCAGGAAGATTTACAATTGCCGGAGCTGCCGCACCATATTGAATGCTTTGATAATTCCAACTTTCAGGGCAGCTTTCCGGTGGCGGCTTGCGTGGTGTTCAAAGAGGGTAAGCCCAGCAAGCAAGACTATCGGCATTTTCACGTAAAAACCGTGCAGGGCATTGATGATTTTGCTTCGATGCGGGAAATTGTTTACCGCCGATACAAGCGCCTGTTAGAGGAAGGCAGGCCGCTCCCGCAGCTGGTGATCATCGATGGAGGTAAGGGCCAGCTCAATGCAGCCCTAGAAAGTATAGACGCACTGGGACTGCGGGGCCGGATGACGGTGATAGGCCTTGCCAAACAGGAAGAAGAGATTTTTTTCCCGGGTGATCGGGAAAGCTTGAAATTGCCTTATCAGAGTGAAAGCCTGCGGTTGATTCGCCGGATTCGCGATGAGGTACATCGGTTTGGTATTAGCTTTCACCGCCATACGCGCAGCAAGGAAACCTTTAAAAATGAGCTGGAGGCCATCCCGGGCATCGGCAAACGTACCGCCGACCAGTTGTTGATGAAGTACCGCTCGGTGAAGCGCATACGTGCGTTGAGTCTGGAGCAGCTGACGCAGGAAGTAGGTGTCTCCCGGGCCCGGCGCATCTGGGATTGGTTTCATGCCGAATCGACCCCCGCTCAGGGTTGATGTACGGCCACCGCTACGCGCGAGTCGGCGGTCCCGTAGTACAGAAACCATTTTCCCGCCAGCCTCACCAGTCCTTCCGCGAAGCAAACCCTGTTGACCTGTCCGTGCAATTCATAGGGTTTTTCCGGAATGAGAAAGGGCGATGTCAGGCGATGCAATACCCTTTGTGGGTGAAGGGGATCTATCCAGGCCTGCCCCACGCCATACATATCGGGTGGCCATGCCGGGTCGCGCAGGCTGTCGGCTGCATTCATACCATTGTAAATCAACAGGATGCCATGGGTGGTCCATATGGGAGGTGGGCCGGATTCCACCAGCCGGCTATCGAAATGATGCGGGCGGGGCGCCAGCACACTCAGCAAATGTCCGGAGCTGTCGCGCACGATATGCCAGTGAATCAGGTCGGAAGAGCTGGCCAGGAAGATATGGGTGTCGCCCCAGTACATCCAGTATTTACCCTGAATTTTTTCAGCCACCGGTCCCCCTTCCCGGTAAGTGGAAATAATGGCTCCTGATTTAGACCATAGGTTGGGTGTATCCGGGAAAGCCAATCCATGTTTTGTCCAGTGCAATAAATCACGAGAGCTGGCTATACAAAGGCGAGCCGTATGTCCGTCGTAGGCGGTATAAGTCATTACATACAGTCCGTCCTCGCGTTTCACCACCCGGGGATCTTCTATCCC
>ERZ795042.974-NODE-974-length-20088-cov-23.895423_pt1 | contig 20088 bp, 22 predicted proteins | sample MGYA00375126_ERZ795042 | MGnify/ENA primary metagenome ERZ795042 (study PRJEB30171, sample SAMN05518105) | compost metagenome | isolation source: Feedstock adapted compost from Newby Island compost facility, Milpitas, CA | place: USA:Newby Island compost facility...
GTGGCGCCCGACGGCACCGAGTACGAGTACAACCTCATCGACACGCCGGGACACGTGGACTTCACCTACGAGGTCTCCCGCTCCCTCGCCGCCTGCGAGGGGGCGCTCGTCGTCGTCGACGCCTCCCAGGGGATCGAGGCGCAGACGCTCGCGAACCTGTACCTCGCGATGGAACAGGATCTCGTCCTCATCCCGGTGGTGAACAAGATCGACCTCCCCCACGCCGAACCAGAACGGGTCGCGCACGAGCTGGAGCGGGTCGTCGGCTTCCGGCGGGACGAGATCCTGTTCGCCAGCGCCAAGCAAGGCATCGGCATCGACGAGATCCTGGAGGCGATCCGGCTCCGCATCCCGCCTCCGAAGGGGGACCCGAACGCGCCCCTGCGGGCGCTCATCTTCGACTCGAAGTGGGACCCTTACAAAGGCGTCGTCGCGCACGTCCGCGTCTTCGACGGGCGGATGGCGGGGCGCGAGCCGATGCTCCTCATGCAGACGGGCGTCGAGTTCGAGCCGCTTGAGTTCGGCGTCTTCTCCCCGGCGATGACGCCTCTCCCCGGGCTCGACTGCGGGGAGGTCGGGTATGTCGCGACCGGCCTGAAGGACGTCGCGGACTGCCGCGTCGGCGACACCATCACCTACTTCTCGCGCCCCGCGCCGAACCCGCTCCCGGGATACCGCCGAGCAAAGCCAATGGTGTTCGCCGGGCTGTACCCCACGAACCCGGACCAGTACCAGGAGCTGCGCGAGGCGCTGGCGAAGCTCGCCCTGAACGACGCCTCGCTCGTCTACGAGCCGGAGTCGAGCGTGGCGCTCGGGCACGGCTTCCGCTGCGGCTTCCTCGGCCTCCTCCACATGGAGATCGTGGCCGAGCGCCTCGAGCGGGAGTTCGGGCTGGAGCTCCTCATCACGGCGCCGAGCGTCGAGTACCGCGTGCGCCTGACGAACGGCCAGGAGATCGTCGTCGACAGCCCCGCCGACCTGCCGGACCCGTCCCGTATCGCCGAGATCCTCGAGCCGTGGGCGAAGGTCGACATCATCACTCCGAGCCGGTACGTCGGGGCGGTGATGGAGATCGTGACGAAGCGTCGGGGCGAGTTCCTCCGGATGGAGTACCTGGAACCGGAGAACGACGTCTCCCCCGGGGGAGCGCGGGTGCTGCTCGAGTACGCCGTGCCGTTGGCGGAGATCCTCGTCGACTTCTACGACGAGCTGAAGAGCGCGACCTCAGGGTACGCCAGCCTCGACTACCAAATCACCGAGTACCGGCCCGCGGACCTCGTCAAGGTGGATATCCTCGTCAACGGGGTGCCGGTGGATGCGCTCTCCCTCATCACTCACCGCTCGAAGGCGCAGCAGGAGGGGAGGAAGCTCGTCACGAAGCTGAAGGAGCTCATCCCCCGGCAGCTCTTCGACGTCCCCATCCAGGCCGCCATCGGCGGGAAGATCATTGCCCGTGAGACGATCCGTGCGATACGTAAGAATGTGCTCGCCAAGTGCTACGGCGGCGACGTCACTCGGAAGCGGAAGCTGCTCGAGCGGCAGGCGGAGGGGAAGAAGCGGATGCGCCGGGTGGGCAGCGTCGAGATCCCGCAGGAAGCGTTCATGGCCGTCCTGCGGTTGCGCGAGTAGCCGCGGCAGAACCGAATCGAGGAGGATCCAGTGGCAGTCAAGGCGTTCGTCCTCATCGTCGTCGACCCGGCCAAGACCTTGGAGGTGTACGACGCGCTCCGCAACGCGGAGGGGATCTCCGAGGTGTACCAGGTGATGGGCCCGTACGACATCATCGCCGTCATCGACGTGCCGAACCTCACCGACGTCCCCACGGTCATCAGCCGGCGCATCCGCACCATCGAGGGAGTCGAGAGCACGACCACGTGCGTCACCTTTCCCGAGGCGAGCTGACCCGGTCGACAACTCCCGGCCGCGGCGGCATGATACCGGCATGACCGAGCCCATCGCGCAGGCGCAGAACGCCGCCCTCGTCTGGCCGGGCGGGGAGGTGGTCGTGGTCAGCATCCGCGGCAACCCCTCGGCGGAGGATGCCGCGGGCGCGCTCGCCGAGGCGCAGCGGCTGCTCGCCGAAGCTCCGCGGCGGGGCCTCCTCTTCATCCTCGACGGGCTCGTCGAGCCCGGGCGTGTAGCCGACCTCCTCGACCCCGCACGGTGGGAGGGGAGCGGCCTGCGCGTCGCCTACGCGGTCTCCACGGGCGAACAGCTGGAGTACCTCGAGGAGCGCGTCGCAGGGCGGGAGTACGCCGGGGTGTTCGGCGACGGCGCTCTCGCCTACGGGTTCGCCGCCACCGCGCCCGAGGCGTGACGGCGAGCTAGAAGAGCGGCCCCTTCTCCGGCTCCTCCCGTCCTTCGGCGAGCGCATGCTCCCGGTCGAGGAGGCCGCTCCACCGGAGCAGGCGGCGCCGCATCGGCGCGACCGCGTCGGGCTCGCCGGCGAGCGCGCGCTGCACCATCGCGAAGAGCGTCTCCCCCGTCACGAGCGTGAACCGGTAGTTCTCGCACGCGATGCGGAGCTGGTCGGTGAACTGCTGCGACCGCCGCTCCGGCGGGTCCCCTCGGAACCCGTTGACGACGACGATCCCCTTGGGCGCGCGGCCGTGGGCGAGCAGCTCCGCCTCCAGCCGGCGCTGCAGGCGGATGTACGGCCACTCCACGACCACGTCGGCCGAGCTCTCCGCTTCGACGAAGGCCTCGCCGTCCTCCGAGCGCACGGCGAGCGGCTCCCCCGGCGGGCTCACCCGCTCGAACCCAAGGAGCTCCAACGCGCGCGCGACGGTGGCAGCGAAGCTCCGCTGCTCTGCCCAGAGGAGGCGGCGGAAGCCGACGAGCTCCTGGTATCGGCTCCGCACCGCGGCGGCGCGCTCGGCAGCGGCCTTCGCCTCCGCCTCCGCCTGCTCGAGCTCCGCCTCGACCTGCTCCAGCCCCGGGAGCGCGAGCGTCCGTGCCCAGTACGGCGGCTGGGCCTGCTCGTCCACCTCGAGGAGGTGGCGGACGGCGTCGAGGAGCGCCTGCGCCACCTTCGTGCGAGTGCTCGCCGTCGTGTCCCGGAGGACGGGCAGGAAGAGGACCCGCCCGGCGAGGACACGGAACTCCACGCCGATGGCGACGTCCGAGCCGCCTCTCGCGAACACGCTCCCGTGCTGGCGGACAGCCTGCTGGCGATCGTCCAGCCACGCGCGATAGGCGAACTCCTTCCGGAACTCCCGCAGCAGCCCTGCGAACGGATGCTCGTCCCGCACGATGCGGATCGTCTCCCCTTCCCCGGCCCGGAGGTAAGGCGGACTCCAGCTGACGCCGGGCGGCGCGGGGAGCCAGGAGTACCGGTCCAGCCCTTCGAAGCCCACGATGCCCGCCTGGGTGGCGTTCGGCCGCCCGAGCACGATGACGGTCCCGCCCGCCTCCAGCAGGCGCTCCGTCTCCTCCTGCCGGCGCCGGACCTGGTCGGCGGCGGAGACGGCGGCAGCGGTCGTGGCGCCGTTCACCACCGGCCGGCCGTCGTACGCCATGAACTCCGCGTTCTCCTCGACGAGCCGCCGCGCCGCCGTCGTGATGCTCTCCGGGTCGACGAGGACGACGGGGTAGTCGGAGAAGGAGGGCGCGGTGAAGACGGTGAAGTTGTCGATCTCCTGGTTCGGGAGCGGGCAGCCGATGGAGAGCAGCCTCATGACGTCCGTCCCCGAGCCTGGAGGAGCGCCGACAGGCGCGGCTCCACGAGCGCCCGCGCATCGGGGCGCGAGAGCGCGACCGCCACGCAGGCCGCGAGCCACCCCGCGGGCCGGCCGGTGTCGAACCGCTCCCCCTCGTACCGATACGCGAAGACCGGCTCGCCGGCCGCGATCTGGCTGGCGAGCGCGTCCGTGATCTGCAGCTCGCCGCCGACGCCGGGCCGGAGGCGGTCGATGTGCTCGAAGATCGTCTCCGAGATCACGTACCTCCCGACGATGCCGAGGTTCGAGGGCGCCTCCTCCGGCCGCGGCTTCTCGACGACCGCCTTCAGCCGGCACGGGTTCCCGTCGTCGGCCGGGGAGACGATCCCGTACTGCGGGATCTCTGCCTCCGGAACCTCATGCACGGCGATGACCGACCCGCCGCCTGCCTGCTCCCAGGCGTCGACGAGCTGCTTCGTGCACGGCCGCGGCGCGAGGATGAGGTCGTCGGGGAAGATGAGCACGAACGGCTCGCCCTCGAGGTACTCCCGGGCGCAACGGACGGCGTGGGCGATGCCGAGCGGTTGGTCCTGCCAGGCCCAGCAGAACTCTGCGAGAGTGGCCGGCCGTTCGACGATCTCCGCGAGCGCATGCTGGTTCCTCGCCCGCAGCCAGGTGGCAACCCGCCCGCCCGGCGAGAAGTGCTCCCGGACCGCCTCCTTCCCTTCGGCGATGACGAAGACGATGCGTTCGATCCCCGCTGCTACGGCCTCTTCGACCGCGTACTGGATGAGGGGCTTGTCGTAGACGGGGAGCATCTCCTTCGGCACGGCCTTCGTCGCGGGGAGCATCCGCGTCCCGAGGCCCGCCGCGAGGATCGCTGCCGTTCGGACCCGCTTCACGGCGCTCATGGTACGGGGAAGCGCTCGCTGCGCATATACAACCGCCGAAGGCCGTTGCTATGATTGGGTTCCGGCGCACCACGAACGGAAAAGGAAGGCTTGAAGAGGAAACGACCGAAAGCGACCCCGAGACCGAGTCCGCCGGAGCCGCGGATCAACGAGCGGATCCGCGCGCCCGAAGTTCGGCTGATCGACGAGGACGGCAGGCAGATCGGCATTGTGAAGACGTCGGAGGCCCTGGCGATGGCCAGGGAGCGGAACGTCGACCTCGTCGAGGTTGCCGCCCAAGCGAACCCGCCCGTAGCCCGGCTGATGGACTTCGGCCGGTACAAGTACGAGCAGGCGAAACGGGAGCGGGAGGCCCGCAAGCACCAGCAGCAGGTCGAGCTCCGCGAGGTGCGGATGAAGCCGAAGATCGACGACCACGACATCGACTTCAAGATCCGCACCGCGGAGAAGCTGCTGCGCGAAGGCGACAAGGTGAAGGTCACCGTGATGTTCCGCGGACGGGAGATCACCCATCCGCAGATAGGGAAGAACCTGCTCGACCGAGTCGCCGCGAGGTTGGAAGATATAGCCATCATCGAGAAACCGGCCTCGCTCGAGGGCCGGCACATGTCCATCATCCTCGCGCCGGATAAGCGGAAGCTCGCCGCGAAGGCCAAGGAGGCCGAGCCGGAGAAGAAGGACGACGCGGCGGAGCCGGCGGCAGAGGCTGGAAGGGAGTGACACGGTGCCGAAGCTGAAGACCCACAAGGGCGCCGCTTCCCGCTTCAAGATCACCGGGAACGGGAAGCTGATGCGGATGTACGGCAACCGGAACCATAACCGGCGTCGGAAGCGGCCGGCGGTGCTGCGGAAGCTTCGCCGCACGCACCCCGTCGCCCCCGGTCAGGCGAAGAAGATCCGCCGCGCGCTCGGAATCTAGGAGGAGCCAGCGAGCATGAGCCGCGTCAAACGAGGCGTAACGGTACGCCGACGCCACAAGAAGATCCTGAAGCTCACGAAGGGGCATCGGGGCCAGCGCCACCGGGTCTTCCGGCGGGCGAACGAGAGCATGCTCCACGCCCTCCGGTACAGCTACGAGAACCGGAAGGACCGGAAGGGAGACTTCCGGCGGCTCTGGATCGTGCGCATCAACGCCGCCGCTCGCCTCCGCGGGCTCAGCTACAGCCGCCTCATGGACGGCCTGAAGAAGGCCGGCGTGGAGCTCGACCGGAAGAGCCTCGCCAACCTCGCCGTCGCCCGCCCGGACGCCTTCGACGCCATCGTCGAGCGGGCGAAGGCCGCGCTCGCCGGAACCGCACGCTCCTGACCCGAACCGCGAGGAGAGACAGCTCCAGGCAGGAAGCGCCGCGCTTTGGCGCCGGCTTCGTGACGGCCCTCAGCTCCCGCTCCAGGTAACCCGGGGGAGGCGCGCAAGCCCCGCGAGCGCGGCGAAGGCGGCCAGGCCGGTGAGCACGGGCAAGTCCACCCACAGCCCGATGAACTCCCGCGTGTCCCGCGCGTAGACGGCGAGGTGGAGCGCGTCGACCGCGTACGTGAGCGGGTTCGCGTACGCGAGCACCTCGAGCCAGATCGGGAGGTCGGCGATGGGGAAGAACGCCCCCGAGAAGAAGAGCAGGGGGAAGAGCGCGAGGTTCATCAGCAGGTGGAACCCCTGCATCGTCTCGATGCGGGAGGCGAGCGACTGCGCGAGCCCGGCGAGCATCAGGTTGAGCAGGAGCACCACGGCCAGGGCGAGGAGGACGCCCCGGAGGTAGCCGTACTGCCAGCTCAGGTCGGTGAGCGGCGAGGCCACCGCCAGCACCACGAGCGCCTGCAGCGTCCCCACCAGCACCCCGGCGAGCGACTTCCCGAGCAGGATCGCCCGCGCGGGCTGCGGCGTCACCAACAGCGCCCGCAGCATCCCCGTATCACGGTCGCGGTAGAAGGAGGCGCTGCTGAACGTCGAGGAGAAGACCGAGGTCATCACTACCACCCCGGCTACGAGGTAGGCGGAGAAGTCCCCCGCCGGGAGGTTCGCGGGCTGCAGCCCGTGCGAGACCCCCGTGCCGAGGAAGAGGAGGATGAGGAGCGGCGTGAGGATGGAGGAGTAGAGCTGCGAGCGGGATCGGACGACCGCACGCAGGTCGCGTTCCGCCAGGGCGAGCACCGCTCCCGCACTCACGCCCGCGCCTCCGCGTGCGCTCGCCGGCCGACATGGGCGAAGTACGCGTCGGCGAGGGTCGTGGGGTGGATCGAGACGGCCGAGATCCGCCTGCCGGCGAGCTCGAAGAGCCGCGGGATGAGGGTGCGGGCATCGTCCGTCGAGATGAGCACGGTGTCCTCCTCGCGCGCGACCTCGCCGACCGAGTCCCACGACTCCACCTGGGCGAGCTCCTCCTCTCGCGGGCACTCCCAGGTCACCGCCACCGTCTCGGCCCGTAGGCCGCGCTTCAGCTCTTCCGGCGTCCCGACGGCCACGACGCGGCCCGCGCGGATGAACGCCGCACGGTCGCAGACGCGGTCCGCCTCCACGAGGTCGTTCGTGGCGAAGAGCACTGTCGCTCCCCGCTCCCGGGCGGCGGCGAGCAGCTCCCAGATCGCCTCCCGCTCCTCGGCGTCGATCCCGGTGGTGGGCTCGTCGAGGACGAGCAGCTCCGGGTCGTGCAGGAGCGCCCGGGCGAGCTCCAACCTCCGCCGCATCCCGCCGGAGAGCGTCGCGATCCGGTCGCCGGCGCGTTCGGCCAGCCCGACCCGCTCCAGCAGCGCGCGGGCGCGTGAGCGCGCGAGCGCCCTCGGCAAGCCGTACAGGCGGGCGAAGAGCTGGAGGAGCTCGGCGGGCGTCATGAGGGGATCGAGGGAGCCCTCCTGGAAGACGACACCGATCCGGCGGCGGAAGGCTCGGCGTGGCGGTTCGCCCCAGCAGTTGAGGTCCCCCGCCTGCGGCTGCTCCTGCGCCGCTACGAGCGAGAGGAAGGTGCTCTTCCCGCTGCCGTTCGGCCCGAGCAGGCCGAAGATCGTCCCGGGGGGCACCTCGAGGGTGAAGCCGTCGAGGGCGACGCGATCGCGGTACCGGTGGACGATCTCGCGGGCACGGAGTACGGGCGTGGCCGCCATCCCGTTTGCCAGTGTCCCACCCGGCCGGACTTCGGGCCAGGAGCGCCCGGTCCGTTCCGGCGGTCGTGGGGGGCGTCGGCGCCGTTCAGTTCGTGGCGCGGGCGACCTCGAGGACGACGTTCGAGAGGGTGATGAGGAGGAGGATCGCCACGAGCGGGCTGAGGTCGAGGAAGCCGGTCTGGGGCATCACCCGCCGCACCGGGTCGAGGATCGGCTCGGTGATGCGGTGGAGCACTTGGACGAGCGGGCTCGTCTGGTCGATGGGGAGCCAGCTGACCACGGCGCGGGCGATCACCGCCCACACGAGCGTGTGGAGGAAGGCGACGGTCAGCTCGGCGATGTACGGATTCACCGGCGCGATACTCCGGGCGACGTCCCTTCCATCGTACCCCGGGGCATCCACGCCCGTCAGCCGGCCTCGAGACGGTCGACGACCTGGAGCATCAGGTAGAGGAAGATGAGGACGATCATCGCGCTGAAGTCGATGAACCCGGTGCGCGGAAGGAGGTTCCGCACGGGGGAGAGGAGCGGTTCGGTCACCCGGACGATGAACTGGTAGAAGGGGTTGCGTGGGTCGAGCGGGAACCAGCTCAGGAGGGCGCGGAGGAAGACCGCGACGATGAGCGCCCAGATGAAGAGCCGGAAGAGGGCGGCGATCTCGGGGCTCATGCCTCCTCGCCCAGCTCCAGCGCCCGCTGGTAGGCGGCGCGGACGCCGTCGATGATCGCCGCGCGGATGGCGCCCCGCTCCATCGCCAGGAGCGCGGCCGCGGTCGTGCCGCGGGGCGACGTCACCATCGCCCGGAGCTCCGCCGGGCTCTTGCCGGACTCCTGCGCGTACCGCGCTGCCCCGAGGATCGTCTGCAGGACGAGCTCCTCCGCGTCGCGGCGCGGGATGCCGATGGCGACGGCGCCCTCGATGAGTGCCTCGGCGAAGAGGTAGACGTAGGCCGGACCGCTCCCGCTCACCGCGGTCGCCATGTCCACCTTCCGCTCGTCGGGCACGAAGAGCTCCCTCCCGAGCGCCCCGAGGAGGTTCGCCACGAGCTGTCGCTGCTCCGGGGTCACGTCCTCGGTCGCCGTCCAGACGCTCATCCCCACGCCGGCCGCAGCGGGCGTATTCGGCATCACGCGGACGATGCGGCGGTGCTCGAAATGGGTGGCGAGACGGCGGATCGACACGCCGGCAGCGATCGAGACGAGGAGCGCCCCTTCCCGCAGCCGGCCGCGCACCGAGGCGATGTCCTGCGGCTTCACCGCCAGGATCACGACGTCGGCGGAGGGCATGAGCGGCTCGGCCTCGGCGGCCGTGTTCACGCCGTACTCCGACCGGAGCTGGTTCCGGCGGTGCTCGAGCACGTCGCAGACGGTCACGTCCTCGCGGGCGAAGATCTGGCGCCGGAGGGCGGCGGCGAGGAGCGCCTCGCCCATCACCCCGCCGCCGATGAGCAGCGCCTTCATCGCACGACCTCCTCGAAAATCGCCCGCCCGATGCGGACGTGGGTGGCGCCCTCCTCCACGGCGAGCTCGAAGTCCTCGGACATCCCCATCGACAGCTTCGGGAGGCCGAGCTCACGGGCGAGCTCCCGCAGCCGCGCGAAGCAGGCGCGGATGGCCCGGGGCTCGGCGCGGTGCGGCGCGATGGTCATCAGGCCGCTCACCTGCAGGTTCGGGTGCCGCCGTGCGAACTCCACGAGCTGCGGGGTCTCCTCGGGCCGGCAGCCGAACTTCGTCGGCTCGCCGGAGATGTTCACCTGGACGAAGATCTCGACCGGGCGCTCCGCCCGTTCGGCGACGGCGCTCACGAGCCGGGCCGAGTCGACGCCGTGGAGTATAGCAAAGCACTCGAGGGCGGCCCGGACCTTGTTCCGCTGCAGGTGGCCGACCAGATGCCAGCGGGCGCTGCGGGCCGCCTCGAGGAGGGGCAGCTTCGCCCGTGCCTCCTGCACCCGGTTCTCGCCGAAGTCCCGCACGCCGGCGGCGAACGCTGCCTCGATCTCTTCCGGGCTCCGCCCCTTCGTGACGCAGACGAGCGTCACCTCGCTCGGGTCGCGTCCGCTGCGGGCGCAGGCGGCCGCGATTCGCTCCCGCACCCGCTCGACGTTCTCGCGGATGCGCGCCGGCGTGAGGCTCATCGGTACCGGTCGTCCGCCTGCGGGGGATGCCTCCACTCCCACCAGGCGAACGCCGCCAGGGCGGCGAGGCCGGCGAGGATGAGCCCACCCCCGGCGAGCGGGTGGATGGTGAAGAGCCAGATGAGAAGGAAGAGGGCTGCCACGCTGCCGAAGATGATCGCCAGCGGCAGCGCGAGCGTGCGGAAGACGATCCAGATGATGGAGAAGGTCTCCCGCCAGCTTCCCGGCGGGGGCTCTTTTCCCCCTCCGTAGTAGAACCCCACGGCTCCAGGATACGGAGGAGGCGGGCTGCCGCGCTTCTCCGTGCGGTGTACGATGCGGGCGCAGCCTCGCTGGGAGGGTTCGGAGATGGCCGAGACGCCCCGTCTGCGCCGCGCGCACCTCATCGCCGGCGGCTTCCCGCCGGGCTCCCCTGCCGGCCACGACCACGACTACGCCCGCCTCCGCATCCTGCAGGAGCTGCAGCGGTGGGAGGAGCTCCACACCACCTGCGCGGGCGACTTCACCGACCTCGAGAAGTGGCTGCCGAACTGCGAGCTGCTCATCACGTATACGGCGGGGCCGTACCCGGCGGACCCGCAGGTGGACTTCCTCCGCGACTGGCTCGAGAGCGGCGGCCGCTGGCTCGCGCTGCACGGCACGAGCGGGGGACGGGCCGCCCGGGTGCCGGAGCGGCGGCAGCGGCAGATGGTCCGGCAGCGCTTCCACGAGCTCCTCGGCGGATTCTTCCTCACCCATCCGCCCCTCTGCCGCTTCCGGGTGCGGGTCGTCGATGGCGGCCACCCCGTGACCGCGGGCGTGCCGGAGGAGTTCGAGACCGCGGACGAGCTCTACTTCATCGAGCTCACCGACCCCGGCCGCACCCGCGTCCTCCTCACGACGGAGCTCCCGAAGGACCCCTCGCCGCCCGGGTTCGGCTTCTACTACGAACGGGACACCGCCCTCCTGCCTGACGGCCGGAGCCGCCCGCTCGCCTTCGCCCACGAGGTCGGCCGGGGCGAGGTCGTGTACGTGGCCCTCGGCCACTGCCATACGCCGGCGACGAACGTCCAGCCGTTCGTCGACCGCTCGCTCGACCCCGAAGGGCGGACGCCGCTCCGCTTCCGCGGCTCGTGGGAGGTGCCGGCGTTCGGCCAGCTCCTCCGCAACGCGCTCGAGTGGGGCCTCGGCGGCCCGCCGGAGCGGAACGGGGGCTGAACCTCCTCCCGTCTTTGCCCGGCCGGGCGGCCCTGTCGCTCCCTCAGGCGTCCCGCTGGGCGGCGATCTGGTCCCCTCCGATCCACGCCCCGTGGAAACCGTACGGGACCCGCTGCGGCAGCAGCACGCGCGCCACCGGCTCCGCCTCGAAGTTCTGGGCGTCGATGATGACGAGCTCGCTGCTGCCCTCCCGATCGTCGTAGACGAACGTCATCACGTAGCCGTCGTCTTCGGCCGTCCCGCCCGGCCGGGGCACGAACACACCCTCGCCGCCCGTACGCCCCTTGCCGAAGTTGTGGTGCCAAGAGCGTCCGGTGAGGAGGTCGTACTTGACGAGCCCGTCGGCGAACGCGCGGCCCCACGGGTCCCGGAAGAACCGGGCGGTGTACCCGTACCGGTTCCGCCGGCCGACGAGCGAGTCGTTGATGCGGGGGAAGTCGGTGTCAGCGTCGTCGAGCGGACCGTGCCGCACGCTTCCCGTCTTCAGGTTGAACCGCCAGCGGTGGAGATGGTTCTTCGCATCGCGCATGAGGGGGCGCTCGCGCGCCGCCACCGGCTCCTCCTCGTTGGGGCTCATCTCCGCGAGGTCGATCCCGGGCAGCCAGCACGCGTCGAGCACGACCTCGTCGCCTTCTTCGAAGGCATTGAGGACGTGGAACACGTAGCACGGGTCGGTGGAGAACCAGCGGATCTCGCTACCGTTCCCGTGCCTCGGCATGATGCCGAAGTGCGAGCCGCGGTCCGGCTCCCACATCGCCATCGGTTCGCCGCGTAGCGCTCGCTCGAGGCTGAACGTGTACGGATGGTTCATGAAGATGGCGTACCGTTCGGTGATGGCGAAGTCGTGCATCATCACCCCGATCGGCAGCTCGATGGGGGTCGTCTTCACGATCTCGCCGGTCGGCGCCACGACTGAGTACTGCAGGTACGGCGGCTGGACGACGTTGTAGCCGAAGAAGAAGAGCTCACCCGTTGCCGCGTCGACCTTCGGGTGCGCGGTGAACGCGTGGAGGAGCTTTCCGCAGTAGTCATAAGGCCCGACCGTCTCGAGGCCCGGAAGGCGGATGTGGTGCGGCTCGCCTCCTTCCCAGAGGGCGAGGAGGCGCCCGTCGTGCCAGACGAGCGCTGTGTTCGCGGCGTTCTTGAAGGGTCCGTGCGGGTTGTCGAACCGAGGCGGTTCGAGGAGGCCGGTGAAGAGCGCGTGTCCCGCCTGGCGCTCCAGCTCCCAGCCCTTCGTGCGGACGTACCGATTCCGGTAGCTCGCTCGTCCCCCGGCGATCCGCACCCCGTGGAGCATGCCGTCGCCATCGAACCAGTGGTAGCGGCCGATGGGATCGAATTGCGGGTTCGGGCCGTTCCGCACGTACATCCCGTCGAGTTCGGCCGGCAGCTCACCGACCACCGGCAGGTTCTCGGCGGTGACTTCCTCGTGGACCGGTGCGAAGTTATCGAGCAGGTACGGGTTCGTCGGCTTCGCCTCAGTGGTCATGCCTGTCCCTCCTTATCTTCGCCGCCTGGCAGGCGGCGCGCCGTCGGCCGCGAATCCTACGCCCGCACCGAGCGCCCGCCAAGAACATAGATGTTCGCTCGGCGTTTCCGGGGGTTGGCGCCCCGTCGCCGTCGGCGTAGGATGCCGTCCGTTCGAGAATCACAGTCGCATACAGACTGCGGATCGGAGGAGACCGCGATGCGGAGCAAACTTGGTTTCGCCGTTCGGCTCGTCGCGGCCGTGGCGGTTGCGTCGCTGCTCGCCGCGGCCTGCCGCGACCGGAAGCCGGGCGGGGAGGGGAGTCCGACCGCGCCGGTGCATGCGGTGTCGGTGGTCGCGGCGGAGCCGACGGCGACTCCGACGCCCGAGCCGCTGCTGCGGACGTGCGTGACCGTGGAGCGGCTGCCGGGGGATTGGCCCGGCGACCGGAACGCGGAGGCGGTGGAGGAGACGTACCCCTTCCTGTCCACCACCGACGACCTCGCCGGGAACGGCTACGTGGAGGAGGAGTTCCTCATCCGTGGCGAGGCGGACGCCTACGCGCGCGACGGTTCCCTCGTCGAGGAGGCGGTGCCGTACGTCACGCGGGTGATCGTCCGGCGCCCGGCGGAGCCGTCGCGCTTCAGCGGCACGCTCCTCGTCGAGTGGCAGAACGTGAGCGCGGGCTACGACCTCGATGCGCTCTGGGACGGCGAGGGGTTCATGCGCGAGGGGTACGCCTGGGTTGGGGTGTCGGCGCAGCGGGTGGGCGTCGACTTCCTCCGTGAGTGGAGCCCCGCCCGGTACGGCGAGCTCGACGTAACCGGAGGCGGGCGGTACGAGGATGACGAGCTCTCCTACGAGGTCTACGCCCAGGCGGCGCTCGCGCTCCGGGACGAGCGGGCCCGGTGTGCGGGGAGCGCAGACCCGCTCGGCGGGCTCGAGCCGGAGGTCGTCCTCGGCATCGGCGCCTCCCAGTCGGCGCTGCGGATGGTGGTGTACGTGGACCGGGTGCTGCCGCAGCGGCGGGAGCGTCCGTTCGACGGCTACGGCTTCATCGTCGGCCCGGCTCCCTCCGGGGAGCTGGAGGCGCCGGTCTTCCACGTCCTCTCGGAGACGGACGTCCGATGGATGTCGGAGCGCCGCCCGGACAGCGAGGTGTACCGCCGCTGGGAGGTCGCGGGAGCGGCCCACGCGGGGTACCGAGGGTACGCGTACCGGCGGCCGATCCTGGAGCGGGACCTCCCCGGAGGAGGAGCCTCGTACGAGTGCGAGCGGCCGCCGCTGAGCAAGGTGCCGCTCCATCACGTCCTGCGGGCGGCGTACGCGCACCTCGTGCGGTGGGTGCGGGAGGGTGAGCCTCCCCCGCCGGCGCCGTACCTGCTCCTCGACGAGACGGGCGCCGTGGTGCGGAACGAGCTCGGCCTGGCGGTCGGGGGCATCCAGCTCAGCCAGGTGGCGGTTCCCACGGCCCTGAACACGGGCATGAACACGGGCCCCGGCTTTTGCGTCCTCCTCGGCACGCACGTGCCCTTCGAAGAGGCGAAGCTGCGGGAGCTCTACCCCTCGCCGGAGCGGTACCTCACGCTCGTCGAGCAGGCCGACGAGAACAACGTCCGTCTCGGCTACCTCCTCCCCGACGACGACGCCGCCAACCGCGCCGAAGCCCAGCAGCTGGCGGAAGGGTGGCGGTAAGGCGCGCCTGGGGCTCCCTGCGTGGCGGCAATGAGCTCGGCAGCGGCCCGCTTGCGGCGCACGTCACCGTGCACCAGGTTGTTCTGATGCTTGAGGAGGAAGTTGCTCGGGCCGAACTACTCCCGGTAGTCGCAGGCCGGCTGCTGCGCCGCGCGGTAGGCGCTCTGGGCCGCGAGCGAGGTCACGAAACCTCGCTGGCAGCCGGACAGGGCGATGAGCCTCGCGTGTGGCAGGCCAGGGCCTCCGGTCCACCGGGGGCCTGCCCCGAACGTCGTCGAGGTGGACGTGGGTGAGGAGGCGGCAAAGGTTCCCGTAGCCCCGCTCGACGTACAGAGCAGGGTCAGGTGGTGGCCGCCAAATAGCGTCGGCTCGGCTCTGGTGCCGGGTTTGAGGCACCAGGCGCGGGCGCATTGGCCGAACTCCACGGCTCCGCAGGTCGTCGCGGTCGGTGCGGGCCAGGACACTATATCCCAGCTTCTACTGCCGCAGTACTACCTCCTCAAGGTGGGAGGCGCCGTTAGAGAAGAGCAAGTTCGAGCGGGCGTAAAGATCGGCCGCGTAATGGCCGGCGTACGTAATTCAGGAGACTCCTTTCGTTTCGGACCCCTTTCCCCGGTGGAAAGCAATGAAGGCTGCAACGGGCGTCGTTCGGTCGATGGCAGCACTGCAATGCAGAAGCACCGGCTTGGGAAGCTCGTCGAAAGCTGCTAACACCTGCCTCATTTGGTCTTCCGCTGGGCGCTGGTAGTCGATCATCGGGAAGTGGCGCACTTCGAGGCCTCGAGATTCGTAGTAGCCAAGCAGGCCCCTTTCGTCGAGGCCGAGCCCGCCGCGAACGTAATAGCGGTCAAGCTGTGTTTCTTCTAGTAGACATATGACCGATTTTATTCTAAATTCATTAATCATCCAGTCAACCCAGGCAGCTACCAAAGGCCTGGCCTCCGGTGGCAATGGTGTACGACCGCCGAAGCGCGGGTGGTCCCGAAGCGGTCGCTGAGAACAAGCCAGCTCCCCGGGGATGACCCAGATGGCCAGCTTCGATTCATCGCCATCCTTGATTCGCTTCCTGAGCCGCTTAAGATCGTTCCTGATGCAACGCTCTAGCTCTTTGACCCTGGCATCCATGGTCGCCCTCACATCGGCTCTATGGCGGAGACTTATTATACGCAGGTACCTTCTGACGGCCCAGTCCTCGCTGGCCCCCAGCAGGATGGCTGGGGCCAGGGCTTGCGCCGTCCCCTCGCGGTGTACCCGAAAACGGCCCAGGAATTCGGCTGCGATCGCTCCGGCCTCGAGTTGGCGGCACATCGCCAGCATGTTGCCCCGGAAGTACACCCGGCAGCGCCGCCATCTCCCGTCCGGCGCCTCGCTGGCCCCGCCCGCTTGATGGGCTCGCGGTCGTCGCTCACCGCGCGCAGGAGGCACTTGAGCCCGCTTCGGCAGGAGCCCGCATCAGCCGGCGTAGGTCTCTCTTGGCTCCCCCGCGCCGTCTCCACCGCGAGCACCGCCCGGCAGCCATACTCGTCCACGGCCGCCGGATGGCCCTCTAGGACCTGCCTGGGCACTCGGGCACCGGGCCTACGGCGGACTTCTACGCCCACGTGACGGAGGGGGTGCTGAGGAGGGCGGTTTCCCGCTGGGACGACCTCCGTAAGGGGCAAGCGTAGGAAGGCTCTTTGGGGCCGAATATCTTCACGCCTCGTTCGGGAATTCCGCTCCCGCGGATCTGTAGGGTGCCAGATAAGGTGCCAGAAGCTTCCGCGAACCTCACACCGGAACTGGAAGACCCGCCAGTCCGTTCGGATTCAGGTTCAGGAGGAGGGGTGGAAACTTGGTGGAGCTGGGGGGATTCGAACCCCCTACCGCGTTTCGGGGCGTCTCCGGGGTGCTCTCGCTAGATTCGCAGCTCGACGTAACCTTCCGCCCGCGTCCCGGCGCGTTGCAGACTGAAAGCGCGCCTCGTGGAGGTGTGGGTTGACCCCGCGATAGAATAGAACTAACGTTCTACCATGGACATCAGGGAATTCATCTGCATCGAGCTGGCACACAGTGCGCTGAATCAGCTACTCGGTGGGAACTGGCGTTTCGTTGAGGACCTCGACGAGCGCTACCCGAACGAACGGTCGCCCGAGGCGCTACTCGCGGACGCCAACGATTCGAGCAGGACGGCCGCCGTAGAGGTCACGCGGCTCGACTGGCCTGCTTCGTGGCGGGCGACTCGGCAGGCTGCCATCTCCATAACCGATCGCCTTTGGAACGTTCTGATACATCCGTGCCGAACGCTTCCGCTGGACAAAAGTGAGCTATCTCGTCTTGAGCGATGGGCACGGGCTCAGACAGAATGGGCTGGAGCGCAAAGGGAAGATGTCTTCAGGATTCCTCGCACCGGGTTCGTCCTCTGGACGGGACGCACCGATGGCGCTGCGCGGTTGGGCTGTCGGCACGGGGGCTTCGGGTGTGAGGACGAGCTAGTCTCAACCGCCGAGAGTCTGGCTCCGCCTGGGCACAGCTTCGTATTGTGGGAATACGATGAAAGCGATCACTGCTTCTTCACGCAGAGCGGAATCACGGAGGCGGCGAAGAGGATTGTCGACGCGTGCTGGGACGTGGTGGTGCAAGAGCGGCAGCGGGTGGACGTGGAGTGGGAAGAGGAAATAGCGCTCTTCGCACCGATGGACTCTGGAGAGCAGACCAGAATCGATGGCGGGCCGCTCCTGACAATCACCCCAGTCGAGGAGCTCGCTACCGCACTCGAGTCGGAGGTTCGGCGAGCGGTCAGTGCAAAGCGTGGCAAGTTCCTGAGGCGGGACGGACAGCGATGGGCTTCCCTATACGTGCTCGTCTTAGACGTGCACTCACCCTTGTTTGAGGATCCCTCCACGGTCGCTGCCATATTTGCGAGCATGGAGGACGCGAACCTCGCGGGAGTCGATCTGGTGTTGCTGGTCCGCGGCATGTCGTGGGACTTGGTGTGGAAGCGTGCCTAGGTCTACGTCTTGACGTACCTGGCCACGAGGTCGCTGCCTCCTCTGTGCGACGTCGGCGGGCCGCGGTCGCAGGAGCTGCTGCTCTTTGGTCAGCGGAATTGTGGCAACCAGCACGGCCGTGCTCCTCCGAAAACCAGGGGCGGCAGGGACAGCCCAGAGCGAACATCACGTACGGGCAAAAGGCTTGCCCAAGTCTTGGCGCAGCTGAGCTGCAACTTCGAGGGAGGACTCGAGGGACAGAGAGTTCGAGCCTCCTGCAGTCGAGGGCGTGGACGAGCGCGGACCTCTTCCAGGCCCGCAGCTCGAGCCAGCAGCCGACTCCTCCCCTGGGGAGACGGAGAACTCTGCCGCCGTGCGGGCGAGGAGCATGAGGGGCTCCGGGGGCTGCTGGTGCGGCCGCTCGCGTACGACGGCGCGGACGAGGCCGCCGCGGCGCTCGGGAGCTGCGACCGGGGTGCCGAGGAGCGGCTGTCCCCATGGGGGCGAGAGGAGCTGCTCGAGGACGAGGGGGTCCCAGCATCTCCTGCTCGTGCCTCGCGGGAAGGAAGCGGAGCTTGCTCTGCAGCCTCCGCGCGAGCGTCTCGAGGTTGAGGATGGCCCGAACAGGTCCCTTGCGAACTCGGCCAGAGGCCGGGCGCCGAGAGGGCGAGGGGTAGGGTCTGCAGCGGGTTTGCTAAAGCGCGAGCTCGAGCTGGTGGGCGCTGGGCTGCGCCTGGGAGGTCTCCTCCTTCCCGTCCGGTGGGTCCGCAACAACTGCAACACCCGTAACGCCGAATCCGGAGCGCGTAGCAGGCGCAGCTTCTGTCGCACGTGCATCCGGAGGGTGATCCCCATCGGCAACGCCGCCGACCCGGTTGTTAGATTCATGGGATGGCGCTGCTGCGGCCCTTGCGGCTTCCTCGGCCGGAGCGGCAAGGTAGGTACCAATCCCCCGAATCTAGGAAAGCCTCGCGAGCGCAGCCTCGCGGCGGCGGGAGCCCAACCCGGATGTCTCGTGAGCGCCCCCCGAAACCCCCAGCATCGTCCGGGAAGGCCCCGGGCGGTGCACTCCTCCGTCATATGGCAGCCATCCTGCTGCTCGCCCAGGGGGCGGAGCTGCGGACGGTGATGGAGCTCTTGGGGCATTCGGGGATTGCGGTCACGGCGAACACGTACGCGCATGTCCTCCCCGCACTGAAGCGGGAGGCTGCAGCGAAGCTCGACGCTGCCCTCGGGGGCTCCTGACGCGGATTGGTGTCAAAATTGGTGTCACCCGGGGTGGTGAACCTGTCACCGGAACTGGAAAACCCGGCGGATCGTTCGGATTCACGTTCACGAGGAGGGGTGGAAACTTGGTGGAGCTGGGGGGATTCGAACCCCCTACCTTTTGACTGCCAGTCAAACGCTCTCCCAATTGAGCTACAGCCCCACCTCGACGACGATCGTACCGAGCGGCGGGGGAATGCGCCAAGGGGAGATGGAAGCGGCCGGCGGGGGCATCCGCCTCTTCGCGTACGGGCTCCTGATGGACCCGGGCGTGATGCGGCAGCTCTGCCCCAATGCGCGGGCGGTGGGGCCGGCGCGGCTCGAAAGGATGCGGATCGCGTTCCGGGGCGGATCACGCGAGGACGGGGGCGGCGTGGCCGACGTCCTCCCGGCTCGCGACCGGGTCGTTTGGGGCGTGCTCTGGGAACTCCCCGAGCGCTCGCTCGCGGCCCTGGACGCCTTCGAAGAGGTGCCCGAGCAGTACGTGCGGGTGCGGCATCCCGTCCGCCTCTCCGACGGCGCCGAGTACGAGGCGGAGCTGTACCGCCAGCCGGAAGGGGCGCGCCCAGCCCCGCCGGGGGAACGGTACCTTGGCCGCATCCTCGCCGCCGCGCAGCACTGGGGCCTCCCGTCGCGGTACCAGGACGAACTCCGCGCCGCCGCTACGCTCGCCCGCGCGGGTCGAGGGCGTCCCTGAGGCCGTCGCCGAGGAAGGTGAAGCAGAGCATGAGGAGCGCGATCGCCGCCGCCGGGACGGCGATCATCCAGCTGTTCGTCCGGAAGTAGCTGTAGCCCGCGAAGACGAGGGTGCCCAGGCTCGCCGTCGGCGGCTCGACGCCGAATCCGATGAGCGCGAGCACCGCCTCGGCGTAGATCGCGAGCGGGATGCCGAAGGTGAGCACCACGATCACCGGTCCGAGGGTGTTCGGGAGCATGTGGACGAAGACGATGCGCGGCGTGGAGGCTCCCAGCGCCCGCGCCGCGAGGACGAAGTCCGAAGCCTTCAGCGAGAGCATCTGCCCCCGCACCAAGCGGGCCGTCGTCACCCAGCTCACGAGCGAGATCGCCAGGATGACCTGGAGGAGCGTCCCCGGGAGCCCCGGGATCTGCGGTGAGCCGGAGCCGATGATCGGCCAGTCGCGCTCGCTGAACACCGCCCGCATGAGGATGATGGCCAGGAGGTCGGGGAAGGCGTAGGCGACGTCGACGAACCGCATGATCAGGTTGTCCACCGTCCGTCCGCCGAGCGCCGCGGAGGCGCCGATGAGGATGCCGATGGCGGCGACCAGCACCTGCGTCCCCAGGCCGATCCGCAACGAGATGCGCACCCCCTCCCACGTGCGCGCCCACATGTCCCGTCCGAGGTTATCCGTGCCGAAGAAGTGTTCGAGCGAAGGCCCCTGGTGCGCCTCCCGGACGTTCTGCGCCGAGGGAGCGTAGCGGCCGACCTCAGGGACGATTGCGGTGAGGACGGCGAGGATGGCGACGATGAGGAGGACCGTTCCGCCGAAGACGGCGAGCCGGTTGCGCAGCAGCCGATCCCACGCCTGCCGCCACAAGCCCCGGTGGCGCACCGGCACCGCGAATTCGAAGGCGGGGACGGCCGCTTCGGTGCGTTCGGCCATGGTCAGTACCTGATGCGCGGATCGACGATCGCGTAGGCGATGTCGACCGCGAGGTTCATGACGGCGATGGCGAC
>ERZ795042.979-NODE-979-length-19976-cov-6.270820_pt1 | contig 19976 bp, 23 predicted proteins | sample MGYA00375126_ERZ795042 | MGnify/ENA primary metagenome ERZ795042 (study PRJEB30171, sample SAMN05518105) | compost metagenome | isolation source: Feedstock adapted compost from Newby Island compost facility, Milpitas, CA | place: USA:Newby Island compost facility...
GAACGGGGGAGCACTTCATGGAGTTCGCCATTCCGGGCTTCATCCAGCGCTTCTGCACGCCGAACGCGCTCACCACGCTGATGGAATATCTCGTGGACTATGCCAGCCCGGAGACACGTGCAGCGGGGATGAAACTCATCGAAAGCGAGTTGGCGAAGCTTCCCGATGGTCCCCGGAAAAACGCCCTCATCGAACGGCTGCGTCTGATTCAGGAAACGGATCAAAGGGACCTCTACTTCTGAAGATTGCATCTGCAACCGGTGACCGCGCACGCCCCGGGTTGATTCGGTCGCCTGTGCGGGTGCCGCTCCCTTTTGGTTATTTTTCCGCTTGACCGGTCTGGTCTGAACCGTCGGTCTCGATCGGGTGAGGGCAGGCCTCTCTTCGACTCGCTTGACCGCATACTGCCGCGGTGTTAGTATTACGATTACGTAATACGTAACACCGAATCCGTCACCAACTGAGCATTGCCTTTCCGGAAGGTTCTGCCATGAAAACTCCAGGGAAGCCTCGCGGCTTTACGCTGGTCGAGCTGCTGGTCGTGATCGCGATCATTGGCCTGTTGATCGCCCTGCTTTTACCGGCTGTCCAGGCCGCGCGAGAGGCCGCCCGACGAATGAGCTGCACGAACAATCTCAAGCAAATCGTGCTGGCACTTCACAATTTTCATGACAGTCACCGGAAGTTTCCTGTTGGATCCCCCAGCAAAGTTTGCAAGGGATACGAGCACATTCCCGCCTGGCAATATCGCTGGGGGCCGCTCGCCATGCTCACGCCTTACATGGAGCAGTACAACATCTACCAGCGGTTGAATCTCGATGTGCCGCTCTACGGCCACACGGGCGTGTTCAACGGGCCGGGCGTGGGCGTCCATCCCGACAATGTAGAGCCCGTCAAGCAGGACGTCAGCTTCTTCTATTGTCCCAGCGATCGCCGACGTCGAGTCCAGCCAGAGTTCGGAGCTACCAACTATCTGGGCAATTGGGGACGCGGAGCACCCACCAGTTCCGGCACAGCCATCTTTGATGGGGACGGTCTTTTCATGCAGGAGCGGCCAACCAACTTTGCCGACTTCACCGACGGCACCAGCAATACGGCGGCATTTTCCGAGACGGTTCTTACCGACGAGAGCATCGCCTATTCCGGCGGAGTGGTGCTCACACCACAAAATAAGGACCAGGTCATTGTGGGAGAATCCAGTCGGAGCGATCCCATCCTGACCGTGGAATGGTGCACGCGATACGGTCAGCCGGTGGCGTCACAGCCCAGTCGGGGACTTCGCTGGGTGGATGGCTTCGTCCTCTACAGCGCGTATTACCATTGGTGGGAACCGAACTCGCGGATTCCCGACTGCGCGAAATGGACGCCGCTGCGGTCGCTCTGGCAGATGGCGCGGAGTCGGCATCCTGGAGGCGTCAACGTCGCGATGGTAGACGGCTCTGTGCGCTTTGTCAGTCAGACCATCGATGTGGAAACATGGCGGGCGCTCGGCTCCCGAAACGGCGGAGAACCCCCCGGCCAGTTCTGATGCATTGAGAGCTGAACGAGAGGTAAAACGAAAACCTCTTCGATTCGCGGGTCATACGCGGCTAACACCTGTCCCCACGAAAATCCGTCGAAACCGGACCCGCGCAAAAAGAAGCCCGGCCCTCGCGGAACCGGGCACCTGCCAGGATGGAGGATAGGGGATTCGAACCCCTGACCTCTTGAATGCCATTCAAGCCCTCTCCCAACTGAGCTACCGCCCCGGGGCCTTCACAGTGGGCGATGCGGGACTCGAACCTGCGACCCAGTTCTGGACACCTGAGTTCGAATCAGGGAACAGGAGGTAACACAAACGGGGGGATGATAAAAGAAACGGCTCAGTGACTGTTTAGGGGCGCTTTGGTGACTGTTTAGGGGCGCTTTGGTGACTGTTTAGGGGCGCTCACGCAGATTGTCATACCCCTGTGGTGGTACCTGGATCCCACTGTTCGCTAGGTACGGTTGTGGCAAAAGCGCATCGCTCTGGCTAGAATATTCCCGGGCGGGCTAGGGAAGCTAGCCCCGAACCCGCGGCTGCACCACGCGGTGCCCGCCCCTTTTTCGTCGCGGTGTATCCTAGTGCGTGAGGTGCACACGTATCTGAGGGCTCTCTCGCGAAAGGGGAATAGCGATGCTGTGGATCGTGCTCTGTGCCACCTTGGCCGTCGTGGAATCCGGCGACTGGTCGGCGATCCTTCGGGCACAGCAGCTCTTTCATGAGGTGTACGGTAAGCGGATCGAAGCGGCGAAAACCGCGGCAGAGAAGAGTGCACTGGCCCGAGAAATTCTTGAGCTAGCGAAAAAGGAAAGCGACTCGGCAGCGAAGAGAGTTGAACTTGAGGAAGCAAAGCGTCTGGCGGTACAAGCCATGGACGGCGCGCTAGCACTGGAGGCGGTACGGGTATTTGCGGCCTCGTTCGGCGCCCATCACGACAGCGATCCGCACACCTTACTACAGCAGGCCGAAACGCTTTGGCAACAGGCCGAGACGAAAGAGGGAAGCGAGCGACTATCGCAACAAGTCGAAGCCATCGCGCTATATTTACGCTGTAAAAATGCGCCATCGCTTGTTGCTAAGTACTGGCAACATAGGATACAGCAGATCATGACTAGCGGAGCGGTGATGTTGAGAGCGAAAGATGCTATCATACACGCTTCTCGCGCGTCATATTCATCTGAGTTCGACGCTATTTGCTACTGGAAGGACCCGCAGGAGTGGTTTGAATGGACTACATCGTTGGCTGCTGGGAAATATCAGCTGGGTGTCGAGTATGCGGCATTCGGCTCGGGCGCCGGCTCCGCTTTCATTGTCGCTCTGTTTCGTGGGAACGCGGTTAAGCCATCCGCGGTCATTTTATTCACTCTGCAATCGACGGCAAGCTGGAGAGAATTTCGTTGGCGCGACGTAGGTGTAGTGGCCATTCCATCTAGTGGCGAGTATCGAATCGAATTCCGCGTCGCACGCCCCCGTAGCTACGATGGGTTTATAAATATCCGATCTTTGCGCTTTTCACCACTCCGTTAGGCCTAAGAACGCACGCGCGTCTTCCGTAGTCGAGCGGAAGTCTCGCTGGTATCACCAATGGCGACAACCCGAATGCCTTAGCGATAGCTTCCGCCAGCGCCTTCTCGTCATTACGCTGTACGTCATCTACGATCACAATCGTATTCTGTCCGAGTAACTCTCCCGCCACGCGCATGAATCCCCACCTCCCACCGTTCGCCGCAGCGGGACCGTCTATAAGAATGACGTCGAATGGCCCGCGCGGCCAGACGGCGTACCACGGCGGTTGTCCTGTTAACCGCGTCATGACCACGCATTGGTCATTGAAGGCATACCGTGGATCGTTTTCGAGCGCGATGTGATCGCAGCCGGATTGGAGGAAAATCTCAGTTGATAGTCCTGATCCGCACTCGAGCGTTCGCATGCCTGGCCGCAGCAACTCTCTCAGGTAAGCAGCGAGCGTCGGCCCTATGGTCCAGCGTGTGAATTCCATTCGCGTGTTCCGTGTGACAGTCGCCCAAGATATCTTGCCTCTATGCGGGAATCAGCCAAATTGATACGCCCGTGGGTCTCCCAGTAATTGAAAAAGCGCATGATTTCTTCACGATACGTTGTCCCGATACCCTTGCCGCGGAGGCGTGCACGGAGTCTCGGAATAAGCCTATCGGTCCAGCGGAAATGATGGGCGATGTATTGTTCTAGCCGGCCAACCGGGACGCGATGCCAATAGCCGTTATACGTGTTGTCATGCGCGGCGTTGACTCGCACGCGCCCCCGACACAGCATTATCTTGCGTGTGTTAGCGCCGAATACCCGTCCAGTAAGGTGGCATCCGATTGGAAACTGCTCCCCGATGTTTATATGTGGAACAACTGGCTTGAGCGTTCCATCTTCTGCCACGCGATCGAGGATGTGGCCGTGCAGTGCCCAGTCATTCGCTTCCTCCATGATCTTCGTTAGCTCACGTAACGGAACAGGAAACTCGTAGAACTCGTCCAAGTCTGCGTGCATTACCCAGTCATCTTTCTTAACTCCGGCGAGTTCCTTTACACGCTCACGCACGTGCTGAGTGTACATGGTGTGATATTCATCGAAACAGAATGGATACACCTGTGCTGGATAGTGCTTGGCGACTTCAATGACGGTTGGCAGGATATTGTCTTTATAGCTCTTGCCTCGCAAAAAATCTTGTTCGTGCGTGAATCCAACCGCGAGCAGAATGGCGTCAGCCCCAAGGCCGGAATAGTGTTCAAGCCAGTGCGTGAGCAGATCGAGTCCGTCTCCGTAAATGGTCGTGATGGCAAAGATCGCACTACTCATACTAGGTCTTACAGCACTTTTCTTTAAGCTGCTCTATAGATGATGCCTCAATCTCCACTACATCAATCGGGCTGGCCTCTTTCAGTTCCTCTAGTGTCAGCTTCGGATGAATGGCCGTTACAATCAGGCCATCGCGCTTCGCCTCACGTAAGAGCCAGTCGCACCACTTCCGCAGCTCGACGATCCGCTCTTCGCGTGACTGTTCCCGTTCAAAGATTTTCTTCAGCCCCATATCAAGGCCGGTTTCTCTATCTCGCCAGTAGCCGGGGTGGAACCCATGACTGTGGAGTTGGTCGATCATCTCGCGCGGACATCGCAGTAGGATGATCGGTGCCTGCCGGAGCGTCTGTCGCTCTCGCATCCGCTGCTGCACCTCGGGCGGCAGGCACGCAAACGCTTCTTCGGCCGAGTTGCCGCGAACTTCATACACCGGTCCAGACCATGCCTTTCGCACAACCGCCGGCAAGAACGCCTCCATGCCGCCGCGTATCCACCAGTCATATGGAAACCAGACCGTCGGCAGTAGTCCACCGACACTTTCGGCCTGGATCATGGCGATCCAATTGCGCAGTTGCTCGATCCGAGCCTGGCTCGGCTTGTCATCGAGCACCTGGTCCGCGAAAATTCTTTTGAGCCCCACGTCGATGCCATCTTCTCCCCGAGTCATGCCTGGGTGAAATCCAATGTGGACCATCTCTTCGAGCACTGGCCGATCTACGAATGCCACACAGACTGGCCCAGGCGGCAGGTTCGCCGATCCGCTGATCCACCATTCCGGCGGCTTCTCCGCCCCGCGAATATCCGAACGTCCGCCCGCTTGTCCTACCAGCCACGGGTCGGGAGCGTACACAACGAACTGATGCTGCCAATCCCGCATCAGCCAGTCGATGTGCACGGTGGCGTTTCCCCAGCGCCGCTGGAGGGCTTTCATGTAGCTCGGCCGGGCAATGTAGCAGTGCGTCCTCTGTGCGTAACGGACCCGCACCACGCCTTCAACTCCCGTCGCAATCGGCGGGGCATGATGCTGTCCGCCGAGCATGATACCTTCCCAGTCGCTGGGCACCTTCTCAAGAAACGCAGCCACCTTCTCAGGAAAGCCTTCACATAAGTCGGCATCGTCTTCGAGGATCATGACTGACGAAACGTCTTCCATCAGACAATCCTGGAGAATCCGCAAATGGCTCATTCGGCAGCCGTACGCGCCGCCGCCCTGTGTGAACTCCGGCGGCACACCGACCTTGTCGCCCTCGATGGCCGGATAGACGATCGGCTCTTTGAACGGCCAGCCATATTTCTGGAGCCGCTGAAAGAAGGCCCGCAAGCGATCTGGGCGCCGCTTCAGGTTGATGACGTAGACGCGGTCAACGAAATCTTTCAGATCTATCTGACTCATAGGCCCTTTCCAGCAAGCAAGGCGTCAAGCGTCCTCAGTAAACGTGGAACAATCCTCATCTGTATGGCAATAATCAATTCGGCCTTTTCTGGATCGAATCGCAGACGCGGAGCGTTGTCTCGCAGGCGATCCCGGAGTGTTGCAATCAAATCGCACTCATCTTCGCCACGTTCCCGGTTCGTTATGATGTCTGCCACGGCCGGAACAATCGACAACTGATCTTCCACCAGTGCGTCAGCAATTTCACGCATAAGTGCGGAGCGTGCGGTGAGACCACCACGTATTTGTTGTTTGCACTGTTCAAGAGTTTGAGCATCGAGCCACTGGGCCATATCTGTGCTCCTAAACTTGACATGGGATGCTCACGGTCACAAGCGCTTCATTTGCGTTCGTGAGAATCTCCCATTCATTAAAGGATGCCCCGAATTGCCCGTAATAAGTGAACGGTTTCCAGACTGAAAGAGCCTCGATATAGACATTGTCTCCATATCGCTTGATGTAAAAGTAACATCGCATCTTGCCCGTGGAGAGATCCAACTCAACCCAGGCCTGCTGGCTGTACGGCCCAGACCAGGTGAACTTGTAGTAACTGGGAGATGATTGAGACTTTATTAAGGTGTGGTTGACATCGTATCGGTAGTACGTTTGTCCCAGGTAGTACCACCACGATTCATTGGTGGTGATTTGATTGGCAGGTACACAGTAACTCGCACTCGATGATGGCGACGAAGATGAGGATGAGGATGCAGACGACGGCTGGGTACCGCTGCTGGCACTGGAGGACGTGGCGGAGCTGCTACTGCTTGCTGCGCTGCTAGCACTGGACACGGAGGAACTAGAGGAAACAGAACTGTAAGCGGAGCTGATGACACTTCCAGAACTTGGCGGTGGGGGCGGCGGAGCCGACCCGGATCCAGATGCCGAAGCTGTGCCAGACTGGCTGACCGAGCTGCCCGGAGCAGAGATCGATCCGCTAGCCGATGAACTCGCTGAGGAACCCGCCGAGCTACTGGTACTTGGAGAGCCGCTACTAGAGCGGCTGTCTGAGCTGCTCGGCGATCCACTGGCTGAACTGCCTGGCGAAGAACTGGCCGAACCGCTGGGGGAAGGCGAAGAGCTGGCGGATAGTGAAGAGCTGGTGGAGACGGAAACACTGGCCGATCCCGACGCGCTGGCCGAAGATGATGCGCTTGCTGAAGCCGAAGGACTCCCCGACCCGGAAAGAGAACCACTGAGAGAAAGAGAGAGGCTCTCCGATGAACTGGTCGATGCCGATGGCGAACCGCTGCCCGACGCCGAAGGAGAACTGCTCAGCGATGCAGAGGAGCTGACGGACGGCGACCCGGAGAGACTCTCCGACAAGCTCAGCGAAATGCTTGCCGAGCTTGCCATGCTTTCGGAGACGCTCGACCAGGATTTTGCGGATCCCCAGCTCATTCTGCCCTCGGATCGCTTGGATATGCGGAGTTGATAAACGCCTCGTTGGCCAGGAACTGTTCGCGTGTACGTCTCGGGAACCGCTTGCCAGCAAAGCCGCGGCGAATGCCGGTGAGGCGAAGCACAATACGAATCTTTTCTTCTTTTTCCTGCTCAAACTCCAACTGGACTTTGTCGCCCACCACCTTGGCCTTTAGGGCCACGGGCTTATCGCTGGCAAAACCACAGACCTCCAGGGAACCTTTTTCGCAGACTTCCACGAACCGGAAGTCGATTGGGATTTCCTGGTTTCGCTGCGGAATTTCCACGACCATGATGTCGTCGAACCGCACCTCCGGCATTTCGTGAATGAATAATGCGACGTAGCCAGTAGGCGACCAGCTGGCCGGCACGATAGCGCTGGATTTGTCACTGCCGCTCCAGGACTCGCTTGGCGGCTGACTTTGTGACGACGCACTGGATTCACTCGGGGCGGATGACCCGCTGGACGCCGACGATTGGCTTGAAGCAGATGAGGTAGACGATTCGCTGGAGACGCTCGATTCGCTGGAGGCCGAGGACTCGCTCGACGGTGACGAACTGGACTCTTCGAAGAGAATGGGATACGCAATTGGCCACTCCAGGGGGAAGCAGTGGGGTGGCAGGGACGCAATCAGGACCCGGATTGTGGGTTTTTTCCCGTCCCAAAGCTGAATCCAGACCCAGTCGTCGAGATGAATGGGTTCATTCGGAACGTCCGACCAATTCGACTTCGCGATGAAGTAGCGGGGCTGATGGCACAGCGCAGCGATGACGTTACTGATGTGTCCTGCCACGTTCTGCAGGTCGGCCATGTTGCGAATGTCCCCTGCCACTCTCCACGCAAGCTGAGAAGCCTTCACCAGCAGGTGAGTGTCTCCAGGATTGATCGTACGAAGAACCGGGACTCGCTCGTTCGTGGGGACTACGGTGATCCCATCGACGCCGTATTCTGCGATGGGGAAGGTGACCGTCACCTGACCAACTTTCGCAAAATTGCTATTCAGCCCATAGGCCTCGGCGATGGCACACTTGGCGGGATCGTTTTCCATATCCCGATGCTGACGCCAGACGATGTCGCGGGCGGTTCCGGGGCCCACGATGTGGAAGGTGTGGATCCCCGCCGCTCCCCGAAAGGTGACGCGGTGCCCCTGGCAAATGGCCGCCATGTCGATGAGATGTCCGAGCGGCCAGGTGCGTGCCCAAATGATCGCGTCAGGTGGAGGGGCAGCGTTGTTGACGTCGGCTTCCATTGTCACGTTGGCCGGGAGAGCATTGGCCGCGGCCTGGAGAATCTCACTCCACAAACTGACGTGCCCCACCGTGACAGGTTTCATGCAGAGCTGGAGTCGCAGATCAGCAAGCAGAACGAGGGCCACGTTGCGATAGACGTAGGCATTCACAGGAAACAGTGTGAGCCCGACGTTCCAGGATTGACTGCATGTCCAGGGACGATCTAGATATGTCTCAATATTCTCGGCGGGGACCAGGAACAGCCCGACGGCAAATCGGCTGGCGCCACTGGGGATCCACAGAGAATTGAGCGACCAGGAGGGAGGCAGTTTTCGCCATGGGAGTTTGCCCAGGCCGGTGCCGACGTCGGCCTTCGTGCCGTAAGCCCGGTGTTCCCGGTAGGGTTCCGGCGGGCGCGTGAAGGCATCATCCACGAAGGGGGCCAGCAAATCGTGGGTCCAAATAGGCAAAAAATCGTCCAGAAAGCGGATGAATTCGCCCGCCGGGTCCGGGTGCAGGATGGGCACCTGGGCTGTGCTGTTGTCCGGCAATGTCACCAGGAAATGGAGTCCCTCGTTTGCCATAGCCAACACGGGTGAGGATGCTTTTCACTAAGTCGCGGAGTTGTTCCTCCTCAGGGCATTCGTCTTCGATGATCGCCAGCACGGTGCGCAGATGGTGTTCAATGATCAACCGAACGTCCTCGTCCACGTTCATCGATCGAAAACGGCTTGCACGTCCACGCTCAACCAGGCGAGCCGCTGTTCGGTGTCGTACCGCGGCTCGCTGCAAAAAGTGACACGGAGATGCTCCCGTAAAAGCGGGCGACTGGCCGCATCAAACAACATTTTTCCTGCAAGCGAAACGATGATTTCCTGTTTGGCCATGTACAGTCCTCGTTGCGTATCGAGGAGGATGGCAGCGGCGGTGTCGACGGGGTCCAGGTCCACGCGGACGTAGGCCGTGATGGTCACGACCATGCGTTCCGTGAGTTGTTGTTCGTCCTGTTCATCGATGGGGAAGTCGCTGCGATTGGGGGCGATGGTCACAAAATATCGTCCGCCCCGCGGAATCTTCGGCGGGACAAATTCGCTCAGTGTCACCAGGCAGGTACGCTCGTTGAGCCCCAGGGCTGTTTTCGCAATGAGTATCTGTTGGATAGTCTGGAGAATTTCCGCTTCGATCATATCACAAGACTCGCTCCAGTAATTTGCTGATGACGGCTGTGGCGGCGCCACCTGCCAGCATGAGAATGAGCCAGGTCACCTGAACCTGTCCCAGCAGTCCCAGCTTGCCATTTCCGAAGATGATCTTGCGGATCGAATGGAGGTCCGCACTGAGACTGTCCACCTTCGCATTGAGTCCGGCGAGGTGTTTTTCGATGTTCAGAAGCCGGTTCACCAGGTCATCACGGTTCATGTTCATGCCATGACGCTTTCCGGAATTTGGGTTGTCCCGCTGCGGGGCAGGGTGATGTCGGTCAATTCAAACAAGCGATGGGTGTATTCCAGGACTTTGCCGGCGCGGTTGTTGCTAACGGCGATTGTCCACTTGTTCGTGACGGCCCCTGGCTGGGCGTTGCGAAAGGCCGCAAACCACAAACCTCCCGGATAGAGCTCGGTGGCAGGTGTTAGGGTGATCTCGTCCAGGTAGACGGCCTGGCCGCTGGTCCAGGGGGTGGTCACTTTGAGTTCGAGATACCCGAGAAAGTCACGGGATACCGCCCACACGGCATTGAAAGCCTTTTGCAGGGAGCTGGAGAGTTGGTTGCAGGGGATGGTGAGTTGGCAGCTATTGCCAGCCGTGTCGGTGAAGGTATTCCCATTGACCCCATCCAGCAGGCGGACCTGCAGTTGGCCGGTCGACAAGCTGGCCGAGGCGATCGCCCAGAGGTTTACGGCATAGACACCCCTGCTGAGCTGGACAGGGACCACCAGCGTGCTCTGTTCTGTCCCATTGGAAACCAGTTTTAGCGCCCGGCCGCGGAAGTTTTTCGCGTTTCCAGCTCTCGTCGTTGTGATGCTGATGGACCCTGCATCGAAGCTGTAATTCGCCAGCAGTTGAGCCGGATCTCCCGGCACCCCTTCAAAGGTAATGGTGTGCGTGAAGTTGGGCTCGGTCCCGCTCGTCGTAACCGTGACACCGGCCAGTTCGGGGATCTGGCGGAGAGCGCTTTGCACCGCACTGCCGGACGCATTGTAAGCAAGAGGGATTGTGGTGTAGGTTTGGCCGTCGGCGGCGGTGTATTTGAGGGTGAACCAGCCGCTGGTGGGCGAACCGCTGATCGTGACCTGTTGCTGTTCGACCTCCGATACCTGGACCGTGCTGGAAGATCCGACAATCACAAGCCACTGCGCAGGGCCGCCGGACGTCACCTGTTCGAAGTTCGCATTAGGAATCACCGAATCGCGAGCTTCCAGGAGCCGGTAGAAGGTCTGGATCCCGGACCCCTTGGGCCAGGTGGCTGAATCCCACTCGGCCGACTCCGTCGAGGCGAGCACCAACTGGGAGGCATCCTGGTTGTGATAGACGTAGAGATTCTCGGGGACGATCGTGGGACGGATATAGCCGTTGACGTCGCGGACGTCGCACACCAGGGCCGGTTGGGGGGTTGTGTTGGAGGCATCGGCGGTGATGGACGCCGATACGGTAGGCTCGGCCACGTAATAGCCCTGGCGCTGCATTTCCTGGATGAGTGCGGCCATCGCCTCCGCAATGGTCACGGCCGCAGGATATTCGGTCTGCACATAGGCGAGGTGATCGATTGTCGCACGAAGCTCCGTTCGAGGAGGGGAAAGGCGAGGTATCTCCGCAACTGCGGAAGGATCTGGCCGTGCTGTTTCCGCAAAATGTGATCCACAAAGGCCGTACCCGCCACCGTGATCCGTCCGGCAATCCGCCTCGTGGTGTAAAAATTTTCATCCATCGATTCTTCGATGGTCCAGCGGTTGTTGATCTCCCCGCCCCAGCGATGTAAATCGAAATCTGGCTTTTCGGTGGCCAGATCGGCGAAGGATTTCCCGAAGGGAACGGCCAACACGGAGGCTTCCACGGTGAATTCCACCTTGGCGATCCCAGTGGCGGGGAAATATTGTTCCACACGGACACCGCGGGGTTTGGGACCATTGGCGACCTCGAGCACCACCGTGTCCGGCTTCCGCGTGCTCAAAGCAGTGACCGCCGGGAATTCGGTCATGGGCATGACCGCCCAGATGGGATAGAGATTGTGCTGGATCTGATTCTGCTGATCGCGAACACGTTCGATGACAAAGTATTCCAGCCAGCGACGGGGTTTATTGAGTTCCGCGATGAGGAGGGGCAAATCGTATTTTCCGATGGGCTGGTCGAGTACAGCGATACCCCCTTGTTCTGCTTGTTGGACGATCTGATCCACGGAGTAGTGGGAGGCCAGCGACTCAGCACCGGGAACGAGAAATCCTGCCACCACCAGACGGAGGTGGAGGTACATACGATCGGTGTCACTCGGGTCGTATTTCACGGTAACCTCGTGTGCCCGAGTGTGGCAGTTCAGAATGAGGACATTTCCGTAACGCAAAACCGTGACACTCGCCATGTTAGCGTCGTGGGGGTGGTTGCATTGGGCCAAAAGGACGTTCAAAGCGTGGCTGAGGTCGGGCCGGTGGCACCAGACCATGCCAATCGGAGCGGGTTAATCGTCCGAAGAATTCCGCGGCTATACTGGTGGATTGCTGATTCTGTTCCTCCATCCACTTGTTGAGATCGATCAGTCCGAAGGTCAGCGTCTTGATCAGTTCGTTGACAGAGCGCGTGATGCGCGTTGTACCATCTCCAATTCGCGCGAGGATGTGGAGAGTTTGCGTGAGACTGGACATGAGTACTCCTGCAAACAGGTTGCGGACCGGGGCCCAGGCCCGCTGGGCGTCGGCGAGTGCGTCGGCGAGTTTGCTCAAGGGACCCGATAATGTGCGAACGGACTGGGCCGTGAGGAGGGTTTGCTGATGTTGTAAACGCAGCATGGACCACTGGGCCTGAGGCGCAAACTTCGCCGCCTCCGCGTAACGTGCGAGAATTCCCTGAGCGATCGACTCTACGGCCTTGGATAGGCTGGAGAGTGCCATAGGAGTCACCAGTCCCTGCACGAACCAGCGCATGAGACGATGGCCCGTGTTAGACAATTCTTGTGCCGCCTTCTCCTGTTGTTTGAGGGCTTCTGTGTTTTTCTCAGTGGCTTCCGTATTCTTCTCTAATTTCTCAGTGCTGGACTCCGTTTTCTGTTTGGCCTGCCGAACCGATTCACTCTCCTGAGGAGATTCGGCGACGGCCTTGTCGGCGGGAAGCCCTTTTTCCGCGGCTTGCTGCGTGCGGGGAGACGCAGGCATGGGGGCACCTTGTGGTCGTGGCGGGGCTGCGATCATACCGCGGATGGCAGCTACGAATCGAGCCATGGGCCCTTGGGTAAAGCGAACGGTGGGAAGGGGGGGAGGGGTCGGAGGCAACGGTGGCGGGGTTGGGGGAAGGGGAGGAGGAGTCGGCGGTAAGGGCGGCGGCACCGTCTCTGCCGTTGCCCTGCCCACTTGTTGGGAGACCCTTTCTTGAGGGGTTTCTGGCTGCGTCGGTCTTGTCAGCTGTTGGGAGACCTTTTCTTGAGGGGTTTCTGGCTGCGTCGGTCTTGTCAGCTGTTCGTCGGAAGTAGGGGCACTCCGCTGGCGGCCCCGCAGTTCGGCCAGTTTTCTGGCAAGTTCCCGGGCGTTTTCCTGTTCGGCCGCCGATTCCAGAACGTCTCCTCGCTGGCTGATGTCTCCTCGCTTCGTCTTCTCTCCATTCGCCTGTTTTCTGCGTTTGGTTTTGTGCTTTTTTTCCGGTTTGACCTGAGTGACCGTCGGTTCTGAACGAGCCCGAACGACAACGACTCGCTGGGGCGCACGTCGGGGAAGTATGGTCAGCGAGCGGAATGCTCGACCACCGGCTGCGACAACTCGCGGCAGCGCTGCCGCTGCGGAGCGGATGAAGCCCAGAAGTGCACTCAGGCCCTGAATCATAGCAACTGACCGAAATCCCAGTTGAATGTATCGAGATTGACACGGTCCGGTACGTTAATCACTTCCGTATTCCACTGTAGCAGCGGATTCTGGTCCCCCTGCTTGTGATCCATCGCCACCAAGAGCATGGCCCACAGCCCGCGATCGTATGGATCCGCTACAAAGGGCAGAATGGAGGTTCCCAAGCTGATCAGCAGCGGGACTATGGGTTGGAACTTTTTTTTTGCGTTTCACACCATTCCTGGAAGATGAGCATGAGCTCGTTGAGTTCCTGATAGGAAGCCCCCTGGGGGCCGAGGGGAACCTCAAATATTTCGGCGATGACGCGGTACGCCCGGTCCAGTTTGGCCGCATCATACTGGCCGAGTTCAGAACTGGTCTGCACTTCCTGAAGTAGGTGGGCGACCTCATCCTGGTTGAGTCGAAACAGGATCGGAATGGGGTCCCGCACGTACCAGGTATCCCCCAGTTTGAACACTAAAAATCCACGTTGTGCGAGTTGTCTGTAGCGCCGTTGTTGCAGCCAGCGGATCATGGGGTTATGAGTTCTTCTGTCCAGAGTGTGTTCGTTAACGGGTCACGGTAGGCCGTCGCCAGGAAATGAAGCGTCGTGAAGCGGCGGCCGAAGTTGTCGGTGAACGGGTCATTGGTGATCAAGCACCGCGGGAATGTGAAGACCACGATTTTCCCGTCAGCGCGATCGGCAGGATTGGACTGTATTTTCACTCCGAAGAAACGATTTCCCAGAAACATGAGCGTACCTGGGACTGGCAGGGCATTGAACGTTTCTCCCTGTTGGCGTTTGGTCATCGCGGCGATTTTTTGACGGACCGTATCGTCGAAGGTCGTCAACTCACAGTCGATGCGGATGATCATGTCGAGGAAGATCATGTCCAGGGGGGTGCCTTCATCGCCTCCGTGCGAATCGCAGGGAACGGGCATCTGATAGACCTGCCGCGTGAAGGTCACTCCGTTACGCGTAAGTCCCAGAAACTCATAGGTATCATCCGCCCCGGTGTTCACATAAACTTCGGCGAGGCCTCGGACGACAGGACTGATCGGCATAGGCGACTACTCCTCTGTCATCGTTCGAAAGATTGGCAGCCGCTGCGACTCCGCAGGATAGAAATTTTTTGTGCGGATCGGCAGCGTGTTGAGGGCGATCCGTTCGGCAAGGATCGGTCCTTCCACGGCGATTTCCGTGGCCTGGACCTTATCAGGAAGGTTGAGGATATTGACGCCCTTGCTGAGCAGGTCGAGCTGTTTTTCCGCCTGTTCGATGATGGCCTTCGTTCCCTCATCCAGGCGGGCAATCCGATTGAAAACGAGGTAGCCCAGGGCGATCGCGCAGACCAACCATTTGAGGTACCATTGCGAATTCCCGCTGAGTCCCTGGAGGTCTTCCACGCGGTACCGCCCGCTGGTCAAAAGGGCGGCTTCCACCCGTCCACTGGCCGCGTCCAGACAGGCCTGGATCCGGGCACTGGTGGTGGCCTCCTCAGGAGCTCCTGTATCCGAAGCCAGATCTTCCACCAGGACCTCATTGAAAAACGTGATCAAATCGGCGGGCGTCGCGTAGGCCATCTCCCCCTCAACCGCTCTGGATGACTTTTACCAGTTCGTGGGCGACCACCGCGGCTGGTGAATCTTTCGCCACGGGTTGTCCATTAAGCAGCGCGAGCACCATGCGGTAGAAGGCAGTCCAGGCGGAATCACTGTCCACCAGCGCGGCGAGGACATTCATGACCGCGTCATCGTAGACGGTGGGTGTGACGACTGCCAATCCCTTACCCACTCTGACAATGGCACGGACCCATTCGCGAAAAGCCTCTTCATCTTCAACCTTCGGTCCGGCGATGATGATCTCCAGGTTTTCGATGCCGATCTGTTTTAAAACGGCAATGATTCTCAAAAAATCAATCAACCCTTTCGTGTTCACAGGCATCATCGTTCAACCTCCCGCGTATACAGGCACCCGTGCGGCCCAGGCGCCAAAGTACTCCATTCCTCTGACGACCTGATTTTTCGACATGGTGCCGAAGCCTCGGTCACCCCAGTCCGCTCCCCAGGAATTGAGGAACCGAATGGCAGGCTGGCTACCCTCGTAAACGAGGGCCACTGCGCAAATGGCGTGGCCACCGCCGCCCCACCACACGCCGTAGCAGACCGGAAATCCGAGAAGAACAGCCGTGACAAACTCTTCCCACGTTCCGATGTCGTACCATTCGGTAAGCCGATACTGTGCGGCAATGTCCTTCCAATTCTGGGGAAACGGCTTTCGCCAGGAGATTTCGTCGCCCCAGATGTCAACCGGGAGCACACCGTTGCGACTGATGGCCATGAGGTTATCGTCGATCGACGAACCGGCGTCGCGGCCCCCATTGACCTGCTTGTACAGGCTGGCCGGGCTGAGATGCACAAAAGGGAGTCCCGCCACCTGACGAACGATTTCCAGGCAGGCCGTAGCCGCGTTGGACGCGCAGGATCCGACGCCATCCTGGTCGTGCACGATCGGCACGAACTTCTGCAAACTCACATCCGCCGCCCGATCTTTCCACTCGCTTTGGGGAATCAGATCGATTTTGTCCCCCAGCCGCGGAAAGATTTTTCCCAGTCCCGTCTTGCGGCGGAGACACCCTGCAACCTTACCCTGAGGAATGACGCGGTAGATCATCGAATCACCCGCCGAATGGCATCCATGGCTGCTTGTTCCGAGGTCACAGCCTCATTCACCACAATGCGGCCTTCACTGTCCCTGATGATTAACCGGGGGAGCGATTGCTTGATGGCCTCTGCGATCACCGTCTTAATCGCCTGATTATCCGTTGTGGCGTCCTTGTCGATGAGCAGAAATTCCGATTGGTGCTGCTTGACATATTCACGGATCGCCACCGACGTGAGCGCGCGGACCGTTTCACTGGGGAGCGTATCACGTTGATCGGATTCCTCGACAATGACAACCAAAAAAGGCCCGACTGGTTGAGGCTGGGGTTGAGGACCCGGTTGTGGCTCAGGATGGGGGTTCGGATTGGGATTCGGGTTTGGCTGCGGTCCAGGAAACGGTCCGGGAGGGACGTCTTCAAAGACAAGATCGATCCTCAGAGAGTAGACCACCAGCCGCCCGTCCACAATCGCCGTGACCAGTACGACCGGCTTCTCGGAACTCCCCAGGATCAGCCAGCGCTGCTCGGAAGCGTTGGGGATCCGCACCATCAACCAGTCGGTACCGTACCATTGCAGGACCGGCTGTTGCGGCAGCCCTTGCTCACCATGGCTTACAGCAAGTGCCAACAATGCGCAGACAATCACTTTCCCGATCATCGATCAATCCGCCGAGCTCTCCGTGTTCAATCAGACCACATTGGTGAAGAGAACTCCCGCCGCGGGAGCGGTGAGCCTCACGTCGTAATAGTCCACCACCCGCCCATAGACGAGTTGATTCCAGGCGTCCTCCTTGGTTTCCACCCGCATTTCCCAGCCCTCACGGGCAAACACCGTCACGGTGGAAAAACTGATCGATCCGGACGGCGCGGTGAGGGCACCGGGTCGAGACACGAGCAGGGCCACGTTGTCAGGAAGCGCACTCGTCTTGGTGGTGCTGGCCGCTCCCTTAAAGGTTGTCACCCGTTTCGTGTCTTCCACGATCACTTCGATGCCGTACAGGCGATCCGGCAGCCCGTAGATTGTGTTGCGACCTTCCAGTTCGCCGCGGATCTGGGCCAGGGCGAAGGGCGAGGATTTGATGTAATCCACAAGCTCCTGGGTTTTCGCGATGATGCGGGCCAGCCCAGAGGAAATAACCAGCCGGAGGTCGGACGGACGGACAACCCCCAGCGTGTCGTTGAGGATGAGTTCCGCCGCATACGTGATACTGTTGCGGATCACCTGGTTGGAGACGGTGGCTCCGTCCCATTTCGTACTGGAGTTCCCAGGAATTGTGGGCACGCTCAACACATGGGAGGCCGGCCAGTTGCTCGAGTTCGTGAGCACATTGAGCACGGCCACCGTTCTCGCGGTCATCGCCTGCTGGGCGGCGTAACGGGCATGCTGGGCCACGATATCCCAACTGGCATTGCGGGCCGTTTCCATGTCCATCCGGAAGGGAAAGGCGTAACGTTTGCATTCATAGGGCTGGAACTCAAAACTTTCCAGGTTCCAGTTCCCGTCGGGAGCCTCATTGCCGGGAGCCCACATGAATTCCCGCAAGTCGGGGTTGATCACCCGGGCGGCCTGCTCCGACGTCATGACCAGATAGTATCCGGCGGGTTTCTGGGACACCTGAATCTGCACGTAATTGTTGAGCGGAAAATCTTTGGGGTTACGTGCAAATTCAACGACCAGTTTGCCGCTGGCCTCATGCGAATGAACGAATACCGACGTGGGACCAGGATGAACCGCAGGCATAATCTCTCACCTCCGTTAGGATCAGGTCAAAGCAGGCCGTTCGCTGTAGATCTTCACAATGCAGCGCACCAACTGACCGGCAGCCGTGGCTGACTCCTTAGCGATCGCACCAATGTGTTGGATCACCGTACCACTGGTGGCGATGGCCACAGCCCGACCGTTGGCGTCGCTCTTGAGACGAGTTCCGGCAGAAAACGCCCCACCCGCCTCGATGAGACACTCCTCACCGTCACCGAAGAAAAACACCGGGTCGCCCGCCCGCGCGTGGTAGTTGGACGTCACCAGGTTGGACAGCGGAGGGTATTTCGCGCTGGGACCGGCGACGCCGATCACGGGGGTATTGTCGCCGCCCTGTTGGACTTGATGATCGCCTGTCATGCGGACAAAGCGACAGGGCAGAATATCACCACCGGCAATCACGGGACTCGCACTCATCGTCTGACACCTCCAATGACCTCGTTGAGGGCCTGCTCAAAAGCAATCCCTTTGCTCGTCGCCAGTTCCACAGCTTTTTTCACAGCGTCCGCACCATACACGGTGTAACTGACACTGCCGTCAGGATTATGCTCGTACTTCAAAGATTCGCTGGGAAAACCTGCGGTATCGGTCAATTCCACGGGAAGAAAACCGCTGGCAGGATTCTCCTTGTAGTTGGGAATGACTTCCTTCACATGCTGGTCGAATTGCTGATCGGACATCCGCCGACAGCGCTGGAATTCCCTGTCCAGATCAAACAGGTAGCGGGCGCGAAGCTGTTTCAGCTTGCTGTAACGCTCCACGTCGCTCCTCCGCGCGCGCTCCTCCTCCAGCTGCTTTTTCAGTTCCTCAATCTGCTTCTGAAGCGCTTCAATGGTGGATTCCGCGACATTCTCCGAATCCGTCTCTTCATACTCCGCCTTTTCCGGGACCTTGCTGTCATCCACCACCGGAGAAGATCCCCCGTCGGCCACCTGGTCGGACTGCTCTTCTTCCGCCATTTTCTTTTGGATCCACTGGCCGACTGGGGTTTCTAAAAAAGCCTGGACAATCGCATCCAGATCCTCTTTGCTTAAGGCCATGGCCTTTTCCTCCTTCTGCTCGTACTCTGCGCGGCTGGCCGCCGCACCAAACATCCGTCGCTGCTTTTCCGTGAGGGGATGGCCCCGCACTTCTTTATCATGCAGAATCTGCCGCGCCTTTTCCGGATCGATCTTCTCGCTGGGCTGTTCGTAGACGGCCCCACTCGCCATGTCCACAGACTGCTCCGCCACTTGCTGGCCAAGGCTGGGCAACGCCTGCAGGGCCGACAGAGCAGCCATCGCAGCCGCGGCTCCCGCGGCTGCAGGGGCCGCATACTTGCTCTTTTTGTTTCGTCCAGCCAGCTCCGGCGTGTAGACACTCACCGGCCCCGGGTCCGCCGCACTGTAACGCACCCGAATTTTTCCGCTTGCCTCACGCGAATACAAAAGCCCGAGGTCCAACCGGGGCGTCTTGGAAATCAGGGCAATCGGGTCGATGTACCACCGGTCCAGCGGGCCATCTGTGTAAATTTCCACGCTCCGTTTGGGGTAGTACTTGAGCACCTCCTCACACTCCCGATAGATGTGAAAGTCCGCGGTGATCGCCCAGACCGTGTCGTCATCGATCGCCAGCGGTTCCACGTAGAACGGTCCCGCAAATCCCACGCAGGGCGGATCGATGCCTTTCCCGGTGTGGCTCACCACGATCGGGACGTAGTCCCCCGTCTGCTCAATCCGCCGATTGCAGTTGTCCGCAATCTGCTGCAGTTTGGCGCGGTCAAAATAAACCGTTCTCCCATCCGGTAACCGCAGGTAGTGCTCGCGAAAGATCGGCACCCGCGGGATGAGGAGGAATTGCTCACTATCGAGTTGTTTATCAAGAGTAACGGTCGCCATATTATTCCGCCCAAAGTTGTGAGATTACTCGACTAATACCAGAGCACCGCCCCGTGAAGTCAATAGCTCGATCAGGGGGTGTGCTTTTAGCCTCCAATGCACGCCCGTGGGGGGCAGGGAGGGGGCGCCAGGCTCATGGGGCGAAAAAAGAACCGCCTGTGTACGATGTCACAGGCGGCCTTCGTGGAGGGGAACACGAAAAGAGAAGATCAGTTTCGGCTTACTGG
>ERZ795042.981-NODE-981-length-19966-cov-3574.454975_pt1 | contig 19966 bp, 19 predicted proteins | sample MGYA00375126_ERZ795042 | MGnify/ENA primary metagenome ERZ795042 (study PRJEB30171, sample SAMN05518105) | compost metagenome | isolation source: Feedstock adapted compost from Newby Island compost facility, Milpitas, CA | place: USA:Newby Island compost...
ATGCTGCGCGGGAACGGGGAATTGTGGTGACGCATGTGCCCGACTACAGCACGTATGCTGTGGCTCAGCACACTTTCGCTTTGCTTTTAGAACTTACCCAGCATGTAGGCCTGCACGATGCGAGCGTACATGAGGGGAGCTGGACGGCCTGTCCGGATTTCAGCTATCAGATCACCCCTCTGGTTGAATTACATGGCCTCACCATGGGTATTGTAGGCCTGGGCCGCATCGGCCGGGCGGTAGCCCGGATAGCACAGGCGTTGGGCATGCGGGTGATCGCCGTACATACGCATCCGGAGCGTGATCAGATGGAAGGGGTAACGTTTGTAGATATGCCCACCTGCTTTCAGCAAGCCGATGTGGTAAGCCTGCATTGCCCCCTCACCACGCATAATGCAGGATTCGTGAATCGATCGCTGTTATCGTTGATGAAGCCTACAGCTTTTTTGATCAATACGGCCCGTGGTGGATTGATTCAGGAAGCCGATCTGGCTGATGCGCTGAACCGGGGCTTGATAGCGGGTGCCGGGCTGGATGTCCTTTCCGTGGAACCTCCTCCAGCCGATCATCCCCTGTTACACGCCAGCCATTGCATCATCACACCGCATCAGGCCTGGGCCACCCGTGCCGCACGCCAGCGCTTGCTGAACCAGATTGCAGAAAACCTGAAAGCTTTTCAGGCCGGCAAGCCCATCCATGTCGTCGCCTGAATAAAAAAGCTTCAATATCTCTTGCATAAATGCTTTGTTTGCCTTATTTTTCATGAGTAATTGTCTGGTTTAGGCGTTTTCTTTTCTCTTCCCGGCTTCTACACACGTTGGTTGACCTATCCTCCTGAAAAATATGGACGAACGGATAGGGAGAGTAGATATTTCCTGCAATGTTTCATAGCATACGATCATAAAACCCTTTGAAAAATGAAACCCTGGATTACCCTATTGTGCATCGGGGCAGGCCTATGTCCCGTTTTTTCCGGATGGAGTCAGACTCCGGTATCGCTTGTCAATCAACCCAATTTACGATTTGAAGAGCATTTCGACAGCGTACGCAGCTGGGCGGATGGCTTTACAGACGGAGCAGGCGCCGAACACTGGTCGGCCGTAGGCGTGCAAACTGGCGGTACCATACCCGATGGCATCACCACTACTGTAGATACGCATGTGTTCACTTCCGGTTTTACTGCGGGTGTACAAAAAAGCCCTAAAGACAGCACCGATCCTTTTCTACAATTTGCAACATCGGGAACTACTGATTATTCAACTGCTCTGGCTGTTGACTTCTGGGTAGATTTTCACAACCTTCATCCTGGCTTACTCGCATTCGATGCGTCATCTGTGCATTCTGGAAATGCAAATTCAAATCGGCATTCCACGCTGCAGGTATACTGGAGTGTGGATACGCAACATTATTTTCTTTTACCGGAGATGCAATTCGATGCCGTGAATTATCAGTATAACTCGGTTCATTTGCAGGCTTCTCTCCCAGATACACTTGCAAATCAAGTCGCCATTTTCCGATTTTATGTGTTTAATGGTGCAGGTGGCGATAAGGGTGGACGGCCAAAAATAAAAATCGACAACCTGATGGTGGAAGCGCATGAGGAAAATATGCCCCTGCGGCTGGTTTCCTTTACGGCCGAAGTAATCAAATCGGCGGTGGCCCTGCATTGGACGACGGATAGCGAGCAAAATACTTCGCATTTTGAGGTGGAGCGAAGTGCAGATGGTCGGCAGTTTCAGGCTGTAGGCAGGGTGCCGGCGGCTGGACGGAGCGATTTGCCCCGTCATTATGATTATACCGATTTCCCGGATCCAGCCAGCATCTGGTATTATCGACTCAGGATGGTGGATGAGGATGCAAAAATTACGTATAGCCGGGTGTTGCGGGTGGTATTTCGCACCCAGTATTTGAAAAAGATTTATCCCAACCCCGCCCGCGATTGGGTATATGTGGAATGGAACATGCCTGTGGAGCGGCGGGTAGAGTGCAGCCTGATTGACCTTCAGGGGAAATCTATGTGGCATGGTCGTTTACAGGTGGGAGAAAATCAATTACAAATTCCCCTTGGCAACTTACCGGTCGGACTGTATTACCTGTGGGTGCAGGAAGGGAATGTACCTGCGTATGCATTCCCTGTATTGCATCTGTAGTATTCAACGAAGCCGGTCGAGTGAGCGCACCAGTTTCTCATCCTTTCGGATACCCCGGGCGGCCAGCAAAAAGAAAAGCATGATCAACACGGGCAAAGCCAGGCCTATCCAGTAATAAGCTCGCTGAATAAGTGCGGGTTGCGACTGGTGGGTGTGGACGATCTGATATTCCAGGACCAGCGCGGCCAATCCGGCCAATATGCCGAATATACAGAGTCTAAATTGCAGCTTACGATTCTTGAACAGAAAAATGGCGATGAATGCCAGCAAAATAGAGAGGATCATCAGCAGGGTCAGCCAGAAACTATCGTTGGCCACATAAGCGGTAGTGGGCTGATTCAACCATTCGATCTTTCCAAAAGGAATTATCCAGCTTAATACACCACATCCGGCCGCCAGCAGCAAATAAATCGTTTGTATGCGTTGGATCATAAAATAAAAATTCGTTTCATGTAAAGATAAGCAATCCCTATTTGTGGAGGCGTCTTCATAAGGTTTGCTAACTTGCATGGACTAAGCCTGTTTTACCATGCCCGATAGCACACAGCAACAGGATGCCCTGCACTATCATGCCAAGGAACGTCCTGGTAAGATTGAAGTGGTTCCCACTAAAGAAACCAAGTCACAGCGCGATCTTTCACTGGCCTATACGCCCGGAGTAGCCGAACCCTGTCGGGCGATACAACAAAATCCTGAAGCGGCCTATCAATATACCGCCAGGGGCAACCTGGTCGCCGTCATTACCAATGGTACGGCGGTGCTGGGTCTGGGTGATATTGGCCCGGAAGCCAGTAAGCCCGTCATGGAAGGGAAAAGCGTGCTGTTTAAGATGTTTGCTGATATCGATGTGTTCGACCTGGAACTCAACGTACGCGATGTGGATGAGTTTGTTCGCGTGGTCAAGGCCCTCGAGCCTACGTTTGGCGGCATCAACCTCGAAGATGTTAAAAGTCCGGAATGCTTTTATATCGAAGAACGCCTGCGACAGGAAATGCGCATCCCCGTGATGCACGACGATCAGCATGGAACGGCTATCATATCGGGTGCAGCCCTGATCAATGCCCTTGAGCTGGTACACAAGTCCATCGATCAGGTGAACATCGTGGTGAGCGGTGCGGGAGCTGCAGCTATAGCCTGTGTGAAGCTGTACATGGCTTTAGGAGCCAGGAAAGAAAACATCATCATGTTTGATAAAGATGGATTGCTCAGTGTAGATCGAACAGACCTCGATGACATACGTCGCCAGTTTGCCACAGACCGGCCGGTGAAATCCATGGCTGAGGCGTTGCAGGGCGCCGATGTATTCCTCGGGTTGAGTGTGGGCAATGTGCTGACGGCCGATATGCTGAAAGGAATGGCTGAAAATCCCATCGTCTTTGCTCTGGCCAATCCCGTACCGGAAATTGATTATGAAACGGCGGTTGAAGCCAGGCCGGATATCATTATGGCCACCGGGCGTTCCGATTATCCCAATCAGGTCAATAATGTACTGGGCTTCCCGTATATCTTTCGTGGGGCCCTCGATGTGCGTGCCACCCAGATCAACGAAGCCATGAAGCTGGCCGCCGTGCATGCCCTGGCCGAACTGGCGCGTCAGCCCGTGCCCGATATCGTGAATATCGCCTATAAAGAAAAAACCCTGTCTTTCGGTCGGCATTACATCATTCCCAAGCCTTTTGATCCGCGGTTGATTACCACTGTGGCGCCGGCTGTCGCCCGGGCGGCCATGGAAAGCGGGGTGGCGCAGCGTCCCATTTCCGACTGGGAGGCTTATCGGGTGGAGTTGAACAACCGATTGGGGCTCGATAACCAGCTGATTCGTTCGCTGGGAGCACTGGCCCGAAAAGATCCGCGCAGGGTGGTATTTGCTGATGCCGACAATGTAAAAATCCTTAAAGCCGCCCGAATTGTGCTGGAAGAAAAAATTGCCTACCCGATTTTGTTGGGGGATGCCCGTAAAATTCAACGCCTCATGCAGGAAAACGGCATCGAGTTGCCCGACGTACCCATCATTGACCCGCAGGCCGATGAACTGGAAGAAAAACGTCTTCGCTTCGGCGAAATCTATTTCGACAAGCGGAAGCGTCGCGGAGTAAATCTTTACGAAGCGAAAAAAGCCATGCGGTCCCGCACACCGTTTGGTTGCATGATGGTGGAAACGGGCGAAGCCGATGCATTTATCTCGGGTTTATTGCGAAATTATCCCGACACCATCCGGCCGGCCTTACAAATCATTGGCACCGAACCCGGGGTAAAACGCGTCGCCGGCATGTATATCATCCTCACCCGTAAGGGCCCGCTGTTTCTGGCCGATACCACCATTAACCTGAATCCCAGTTCCGAAGAACTGGCCGATATTACCCTGCTGGTGGCTCGCGAGGTAGAGCAATTCGGCATCAAGCCGGTTGTAGCCATGCTTTCTTATTCCAATTTCGGCACCAGCGACACGCCCGAAGCCATCCTGGTACGCGATGCCGTGCAGATCGTCAAACAAAAAAATCCCGACCTGCTGGTTGACGGAGAAATTCAGGCAAGCCTGGCGTTTAACAAAGAAGTATTACGCGACAACTACCCCTTTACCGACTTGCTGAAAGGCGATGTGAACACCCTGATCTTCCCTAACCTTGCAGCCGGCAACATTGCTTATCACCTGCTGATGGGTGTGGCGGGTTTTGAAGCCATCGGGCCCATTTTACTGGGCATGAAAAAGCCCGTACATGTATTGCAACTGGGCAGTACGGTACGGCAAATTGTAAATATGGTGACCATCGCCGTGGTAGACGCGCAACAGAAATGCCGAAGACAGGAGGAGCATGCGCAGTGACCCCGCCGCGAATCGAACGCGGATCCTGAGTTCCGGAGACTCATGTACTATCCATTGTACTACGGGGCCAGGCAAGCAAAGTTAGCGATTCTTTTGCTCAATCCTCGCCAGGTTAAATGCCCAGATTGGTTTTGAAAATTTTTACCGCTATAGCAATCAAAATCACCCCAAAAAATTTCCGCACCACCAGCAATCCGGCTTTACCCAGCATACGCTCGATATAATGCAAGGTTCGCAATACTACATAGATCACAATCAGGTTGATCAGAATACCAATCAAGATATCATAAAAGCTATAATTGGCTTTCAACGACATGATGGTGGTGAGCGTGCCCGATCCTGCAATCAATGGAAACGCAATGGGCACCAGCTCTCCTGCTTCCGCACCTTTTTCACTTTTGAAAAACTCTACACCCAGCACCATTTCCAGACCTAAAATGAAAATGACCACCGATCCTGCCACGGCAAATGAATGAATATCCACACCCATGAGCGAGAGAAAAGGCTCGCCAATCAGCAGGAATAAAATCATCAACAATCCCGAAGCCAGTGTGGCGCGAACGGGCTGAATACGGCCTAATTTTTCTTTCAAAGCAATCAATACCGGGATCGATCCTAAAATATCAATAACGGCAAACAGGGTGAAGGTAATGGTAACAATATCCTTGAGATGCGTCATGAATGATTCATTTGCATTTCAAATATCCATGTTTTCCTGTTGATTTCTATGGGCCGGGAAATCGTAATTTTGCCCGTTGCTTTTCGGGAAATTAAAGGATGATTCATGAAAAAAATCTGGAGAAATTTCATTCTCTATCGTTTGTACGTGGCTATTGCCATTCTGTGTATTGGTGTATGGGTGAATATCAGCAGCGGCATTTTGATTGCCTGGATCATTTATTTGATGGGTTTGATTTTGCTTGTCGGGCATTTTATGGTAGGTCCCATGCGATTGATTCAGGAAGCTATTGAAGCAGGCGAGTTTGAAGAAGCCCGACGTTTGCTGCAGCGCATTCGTTTTCCCCGATTGTTGTTTAAGCCCCTGCGTCAGGCTTATTATCTCATTCGTTCCAATCTGGATATGGTAAATCAGGATCTGTCGAGTGCAGAAGAAAATATCAGAAAGAGCCTGGAAACGAAAAGCAAGACCATGAAAGATTATGAGGGGGTATCTTATTTTCAATTGGGAGCTATTGCTTATCAGAAAGGCGATTTAAAAACAGCTTATGCCAATCTGCGAACGGCCATCCGGCTGGGACTTCCCGATAAAGAAAACACGGCTGCAGCCTATTTACAACTGGCCGCCATTGCCATGAACCGGCGTGATTTCAAAGCCGTGAAAATGTATTTTAAAAAAGCAAAAGATCTAAAACCCACGACAGCCGAGCTGGTGAAGCAGATCAAAGAAATGGAAAAATATATTACCCGCATCCCCGGATAAGTATTATCGTTTCATGACATCGGTCGGGGTTGATGTTAAGTTTTTGTCAATTTGATAAACAAACATTTGTTTAAATCAAACGTTCGTTTAACTTTGCGGCGCTATTTTGATGGATGTTAAGCGTTGCAGATGAAGAAAGAAAAGATTCTGGAAGCTGCAGAGGAATTATTTGCCGAAAAGGGTTATGAGGGTACTTCCGTGCGCGATATTGCCAACAGGGCGGGTGTGAATATTGCGATGATATCCTACTATTTTGGTTCCAAAGAAAAACTTCTGGAATCCCTGATTCAATATCGTGCAGGATATACGAGCGATTTACTGGATGCATTGAAGAAAAGTCCGGATGATGATCCTGTTCATAAAATTGAAAAAGTGATTGATCTGTATGTAGATCGTATTCTCACCCATCACCGTTTTCACAATATCATGAGCAGGCAGCTTTCGATGATTTCCGAAAAAAATATAAAAAACCAGATGATTGAAATCAAAAAACAAAATCTGGAAATCATTAAAAAGATCATTGAGGAAGGGCAGCGAAAGAAAATGTTCAGAAAGGTGGATATTGAGCTTACGGTTGCCAGCATCGTGGGAACCATATCGCAGGTTACGCTTTCCAAATCATTTTATTGCCAGCTCATGCATATACCAGAAATCAGTTTTGATGAATATAGCATACGTATTAAAAATCGCGTAAAAAAACATTTAAAAAAACTCATTATTACCTATCTCACCTGCGAAAATGAAGAACATAGTTGATTGCGAGTAGCATTAAAGTTTGATTAATCGGATATAGAAATTAGGGTAACATATGTACATCAAAAGCAGAAGATTGATTAAATGGAAAAGCGTGTGGATTATCCTTGCATTATCCTTGTGTACAGGATTTAGCGCTCAGGCGCAGGATACGCTTCATCTTTCGCTGCAGCAGGCTATTACATTGGGGCTGCAAAACAGTAAAGAGTTGAAAATTGCTCGAGCCAGGGTGCAGGAAGCATTGTTGCGTTTTAAACAGGCCAAAGATGCCATGTTGCCTTCAGCTAAAATCAGTTATGGTGCCAGTGAAGCCTTTATTCCTACCCGGGAGCTTGTGTTTGGAAGAGATACCCTTCATTTGCCCGGACGCTCGAGGCTTTACCTGGGCACACTGTCCATTCAGGAACCCATTTTTGCAGGTAATCAATTGCGTTATGCCAGGGCATCGGCCGAAATACTCGAAAAAATAGCTGCACTGGACACGGCCGATTACCGCAACCAGCTCACCAATGCCGTGATTCAAACCTATGGAAACTTGTTGAAAATTATAGGCAATCAGCAAGTGGTCGCACAAAATATCGAGGATATTCAGCAACGGCTCATCGAAACTCGACATTTTGAAGAACAGGGACTTGCTACCCAGAACGATGTGCTTCGTTTTCAACTGCAACTTTCCGATGCACAGCTCACGGCGCTGGACCTTGAGAATAACCGAAAGATTGTCAATTATAATTTGAATATTTTGCTGGGCCTGCCCGATACAACGGAAATTATGCCCGATAGTTTTTCGCAGGCATTGCCCTTACAACCCATGGAAACATATCTGCAAATGGCTTTGCAACAACGCAAAGATTTGCAGGCTTTTCAATATCGTCTTCAGCTCAATGATTTGCAGATTAAGCAGGAAAAAGACACCCGGCTTCCGACGCTGGGATTGGGTGTGAGCGGATATTATATCAATCCAAATAATGATTTCTTTCCACCCAAAAATACTTATCTGGCTCCGATAACCGTGGGACTGACACTGGGCTGGAATATCAGCAGCCTATACACTGCACCGCATCGCATTGCAGAAGCTGAAGTACAACGTACGGAAACGGCATTGCAACAATCCATTTTAACTGATCAGATCAAAGAAGATATTCATCAACAATATCGCAACTATCAATTAGCCCTGCAACGCATCAAAGTATTGCAGGTGGCACTTGCGCAGGCCGAGGAAAATGACCGCATGATGGAATCTAAATATCGCAATCAACTGGCCAGCACAACCGATCGCATTGATGCGGAAACATTATTGTTTAAAGCAAGAGTCGATCTGCGACTCGCGCAGGTAGATGCTGTGCTGGCCTATTATCAATTACTGGCAGCTACAGGTACTTTATCACAATAACAAAAATGAAAAACATTTATTCGACATTAAAACGTTAGTTCACCTATGGAAAAAAGAGCAGGAAAGCGATCGATTGGCAAACTCATCATGCCCATCATTTTAGGGATTGTGCTGGTTGGAGGTGCCATTTTTGGTATTCGGGAGTACATTTATTATCAAAATTACCAGACGACGGATGATGCACAGATTGACGGTGATATCAGTCCGGTCGTGGCTCGTGTGAGTGGATACGTAAAGGATATTTTGTTTCAAGATAACCAGTTTGTACATGCCGGTGATACGCTTGTAATCCTGGACGACAGGGATTATCGGGTTAAACTCGAGCAGGCCGAAGCCGCTTTAAAAGCCGCCATGGCCAATGTAAATGTATCCCGTTCCAATGTGCAGACAGTAGCTGCCAATGTACAGCCTGCCGAAGCCCGGGTGGCGGCAGCAAAAGTGCAGCTCTGGAAAGCGCAGCAAGACTATAATCGCTATTTGAATTTACTGCACGACCACGCCATTACCCAGGCGCAGTTTGATGCGGTGAAAGCCCAGCGCGATGCAGCTGAAGCCGAGCTGGAAGCTGCTCAAAAACAGGTGGCTGCCCTGCATGAGCAGGTGAGCACCACCCAGCAACAGGTAAAGGCTACGGCTTCTAATATTGATATTCAACGTGCAGAGGTCGACTTTGCCCGGCTGCAATTATCCTATACCGTTATTACCGCCCCTGTATCGGGTATCGTATCCAAGCGCAATATCCAGCCTGGACAGCTGGTACAGGCCGGACAGACCCTGTTTTCCATTGTGATGGACTCCAGCATTTATGTGACAGCTAATTTTAAAGAAACCCAGATCGACGATATCCATGTGGGACAGAAAGTGGATATCAGTGTCGATGCCTATCCCGATACCACGTTTGAAGGTGTGGTGGAAAGCTTTTCTGGTGCTACGGGGGCGAAGTTTTCGTTGCTGCCGCCCGATAATGCCACCGGCAATTTTGTAAAGGTGGTGCAACGGGTACCGGTGCGGATTGCCTTCACCCGGTTGAATGATGAATGGCGGAGGCGTTTGCGTCCGGGATTGAGTGTGTTTGTACGGGTGCATATCAAGCCTTAGCACATACGCATCCGTACAATCGGGTGTTTAAAGGGGCAGGCCTCCTCTGCGAACGGGTGGTTTTTTAAAACTGAAATGGAAATGCCAGAGCGAGAATTTAGAAAAATCATCATCACCATTACGGTGATCATAGCAGCTATGTTGCAGCTCATTGACTCTACCATAGTCAACGTATCGCTCCCGCAAATCATGGGTAACCTGGGCGCTACGCTGGATGAGGTGGGCTGGGTGGTGACGGCCTATGCGGTGGCCAACGTAATTGTGTTGCCCATGTCGGGCTGGCTGGGTGAGCGTTTCGGACGGAAAAACTATTTTACGGCATCCATTATCATTTTCACTACAGCCTCATTCTTTTGCGGGCATGCCCATTCGCTCGATGAATTGATTGTATTCAGAATCATTCAGGGATTTGCCGGGGGCGGTATCATGGCTGTCGCACAGGCCATCCTGCTGGAAGCCTGGCCTCCGGAAGAGGTGGGACTGGCTACGGCTATCTTCGGTTTGGGTGCAGTAGTAGGTCCTACCATCGGCCCTACTTTAGGCGGCTATATCACCGATCATTTTTCCTGGCCCTGGATTTTTTATGTGAACATTCCGGTGGGCGCATTAGCTACCTTTTTATCGGTGACTTTTGTGCGTCGTACGCCGGCAACCGGTAAGGGTAGGCCTGTCGATTGGTGGGGAATCGCCTTTCTGTCCATAGCCGTGGGCAGCCTGCAGATTGTACTGGAAAAAGGAGAACGGGAAGATTGGTTTGCCACCACCTATATTGAGGTGTTGAGTTTCGTGGCCATCATAGGCGCCATTGCTTTTATCTGGCGAGAAATGATTGCCCGTGAGCCCATTGTGGATTTAAAAATCTTTCGTTTTCGCAGCTTCAGTCTGGGGATGTTTACTTCATTTATTTATGGCCTGGGGTTGTATGGATCGGTGTTTGTATTTCCCGTACTCTGCCAGAACATCCTGGGATTTACGGCCGAACAAACGGGTTTGTTGCTGTTACCCGGCGGAATAGCCACCATTTTCATGATGCCGGCCGTGGGCAGCATGTTAAAAAACCGGGTGCCTGCACAGTTTATTTCCACCGTGGGAATGATTGTGTTTTTCATTTTTTGCATGATGATGCAAAAGCGCACCACGGCTCAGGTGGGTAATGAAGATTTCTTCTGGCCATTGATTATTCGGGGGTTGGGCATGGGTATGCTGTTTGTACCCATCACCACGCTGGCCGTGCAGGATTTGCGGGGCAAGGATATTGGTCAGGGTACCGGCTTAAATAATATGGGCAGGCAGCTGGGCGGCTCGTTTGGCATTGCATTGATCACTACCTTTATCGATCGGAGGATGGCTTATCATCGGGATATCCTGATCAACCACATCAATCCCTATAATTCCAATTTCATAGAACGCTTCAACATGCTCTGGCATGGCTTTATGAGCAAGGGATATGATTTTCTACAGGCCAGGCAAATGGCTTATCAGGCCATGGATGGTATGTTGATGAAACAGGCTGCGCTCCTCACCTATGCCGATGTGTTCTGGATTGTGGGCGTATTTTTCCTGTGCATTATCCCGCTGCTGTATTTTCAGAAATTTAATCGCGGACAGACGGCTGAAGGAGGCCATCTGGTTATGGAATAAATAAATTAAAAACTATGGCTGAAAAGGGCATTCGGAAATGGATTGTAACGATTACGGTAATCATGGCTTCCTTGCTGGAGTTGATTGATACCACCATTGTAAATGTATCATTGCCCGATATCATGGGTAATCTGGGCGCCACGCTCGATGAAGTAGGCTGGGTGGTGACGGCTTATGCCATATCGAATGTGGTGATTCTGCCCATGTCGGGCTGGCTGGGTGAGCGTTTCGGGCGGAAAAATTATTTTTTGTTTTCCATTATTGTGTTCACGATCGCATCCTTTTTTTGTGGGCATGCTACCAGTCTGAATGAATTGATCTTATTCCGGATTATACAGGGACTGGCAGGGGGTGGATTATTGTCAACGGCGCAGGCCATCCTGCTGGAGGCCTGGCCTCCAGAAGAAATCGGCCTGGCAACGGCCTTGTTTGGACTGGGTGCTGTGGTGGGGCCAACCGTGGGTCCTACCATCGGGGGATATATCAATGATCATTTTTCCTGGCCCTGGATTTTTTATGTAAACATTCCTGTAGGAGCACTGGCCAGTTTTCTGGTTGTGACCTTCATTAGGCCTACGCCGGCTCATGGAAAAAATCGACCGGTAGATTGGTGGGGAATTGTGTTGCTGGCTATTGCTGTGGGATGTTTGCAAACTGTGCTGGAAAAAGGAGAAAGGGAAGATTGGTTTGCTTCCACATTTATTGTAGTACTCACCTTTATATCGATTGTGAGCGGCATTCTCTTTATCTGGCGTGAGATGCAGGTTGCCGATCCGGTGATCGATTTTCGGATTTTACGTTATCGAAGTTTTACGATTGGCATGTTTACCTCCTTTATCCTGGGTCTGGGATTATACGGGTCGGTATTTGTATTTCCCGTACTCTGCCAGAATATCCTTGGATTTACGGCCGAACAAACGGGGTTATTGTTATTGCCCGGTGGACTGGCTACTATTTTCATGATGCCCTGGGTAGGGGCCATGCTCAAAAACAATGTACCGGCGCAGTTTCTTGCCACGGGAGGTTTTCTGATTTTCTTTTTATTCTGCATGCAAATGGTGCATTACACCACACAGGCATCGGGAACTGCGGATTTCTTCTGGCCGTTGATTATTCGCGGGCTGGGCATGAGTCTGTTGTTCGTACCCATCACCACGCTGGCCGTGCAAGAACTCAGAGGCAAAGATATCGGTCAGGGTACAGGATTGAATAATATGGCCCGTCAGCTGGGTGGTTCATTCGGTATTGCGCTGATTACCACTTTTCTGAATCGTCGGATTGCTTTTCATCGGAATCGGTTGATTGAAAACATCAACCCGTACAACAATGTATTTACCGAACGCTATGGCCTTTTTATGCACGGCTTTCAAGCACGAGGCTATGATGCTTCAATAGCCAGTCGCATGGCCTATCAAGCAATTGATGGCCAGTTAATGCGGCAAACGGCTTTATTATCGTACGCCGACGTGTTCTGGATTGTGGGACTGTTTTTTCTGGTGATGATACCGTTGCTGTATTTGCAAAAATTCAATCGCGGTACCGGTATGATGCCCGCTGGTGCACATTAATGCTGCTTGCAGAAATGGCAGAAGATGAGTATATTGATATAGCGTTCATCGTATTTAACGAGACCATATGGTAACAATACTGGCTCCCACTGATTTTTCCTTAAACGCCCGTCATGCCACTCAATATGCGGCAAAGCTATTAGCGCATCAATTTCACAATGAAGGTCGCATGATACTGTTGCATGTGTTTGAAGCGCCTTCAGCCATTTCGGAATATGAATTGAACATGCTGCATTTTGATACCATGAAAACTTATATCCGGGAAAGGCTGGAAGAGCGGAAAAATGAACTGAAGACAGAAGTCGATCGGCATTTACATATTGAATGTGTAGCCACCAATGAAGGTTTGCTGGAACATATCCGGCGTATTTGTGCACATGCACAGGTTGATTTTATCACCATAGGGCTCACGGGATCGGGTATGGGCAATATTTTCCTGGGCAGCCATACCATAGAAATTGCTCAACATGCCGGTTATCCGGTGATTACCGTGCCGCCCCGTGCGGAATTTCCTGCAGAACGTGGTATCCGAAAAATAGTTTTTGCCTGTGATTTTTCTGCCGTACAGCCCGATTCATCAACCACTCAACCAGTTGATTTTTTTGAGCGTGTACGAAAAGTGGTGCAGCTTTTAGGTGCAGAGCTGCTGGTATTGTATGTAGGGTCTGCAAGAAAAGAAGAAGATAATGAAGCTGAAGCCCGGCGTAGATTTCTGCAAGAGCAATTTTCCGATTTACCGGTGAGCTTTCATCGGATGGCATCACGCCACGTGGTTGCCGGAATCAGGGATTTCGTGCGTGATCAACAGGCGGATATGATTCTGATCATTCCTCAACAGCAGCGCTGGCCAGGAAGTTTGTTAAAAATGAAGCATACCAGAGCGGTATTGTTTCGCAGTACCGTACCGGTATTGACTCTACCAGCATCGGTACATGACTGAATAGTGGCTTAAAAAGCCATGAAACACAGGGAAATGGGTTTGTTGCATGATATAGCGATCAGGTTAAAGTGGTACTGGCATGGACAACAGGCGCTACGTTATCGCAATTACCGGTTGTTCATTATTGGACAATTGCTATCGCTTATTGGCACCTGGATCCAGCGCATAGCCATGATGTGGCTGGCTTATCAACTCACGCATTCTGCAGCATGGTTGGGCATTGTAGGATTTTGTGAGCAAATTCCTATCTTCATCATAGCTCCTTTTGCTGGTGTGTTTGCCGACAGATGGAATAAACAAAAAGCCCTGGCACGCATTGAGTCGCTGGCCATGTTGCAGGCGGCCGTGCTGGGCTTATTGACGGTATGGAAAATAGTGAATGTCTGGCATATCATCGCCCTCAGCCTGTTTCTGGGTACCGTTAATGCATTTGAAGTTCCGGTCAGGCAATCGTTTGTTGTGGAAATGGTCAATCGCGACAAAACCGCTCTGGTGAATGCCATTGCCCTAAACTCCACCCTATTCAACCTTTCCAGGCTCATTGGCCCTTCTGTTGCGGGTGTGCTTATCGCCAGCGTGGGAGAGGGATGGTGTTTTTTCATCAATGCCATTAGCTATGCCTGCGTGGTGATTTGTGTCATCCTCATGCAAATCACGTACGATCGTTTACAGCGAAATGGATACGGCATGAAAGTATTGCACCAGCTCAAAGAGGGCGTCGATTATGTATTTCACCACGAACAGATGGCCAGGTTGCTGGGTTTGCTGGCTATAGTGAGTTTTGTAAATGCCAGCCTGCGGACGCTTGCACCGGTATTCGCCAAGCAGATCTTACACGGCGGGGCCACGACATTTGGTTTGTTGATGAGTGCTTCTGGAGTGGGAGCTATGACGGGAGCTTTGTATTTAACCAATCGCAAAACCCTGCAAACCATGTTGCGGATTGTATCGCTCACGGGTATAACCCTTGCCGCTGGTATGCTGGTATTTGCAATCTCGCATGTGTTATGGCTTTCCCTGCTGTGTATGGCCATAACCGGCTTTGCGCAGATGCTGCACACCGCAACTACCAATACCCTGTTGCAGATTTTCACGACCGACGACAAGAGGGGCAGGGTGATGAGTTTCTACACCGTATGCCTGCAGGGTACCATGCCTTTTGGCAGTCTGGCGGCCGGTGCTATTGGCGGCGAGCTCGGCGCCCCCTGGGCTGTGGGCATCATGGGTGGATTTTGTCTGGTGGGCTCATTATGGCTCAGGCATTTACCGGCACACGGCGCATCAGGTGCGACGAATGACCCGGAGAATGCCAAACCAGCCGCCGGGGCCGGGCTGATGGCTCACCCATCTGAAAAATCCAGTGCTACCGGGCAAACGATCCGGCAAAAAGCTATGCAATGGTTTCACCTACATAAAAATTAAACCTATGAGCAGAGTCTTGCATCAGATGATTTCCCTTTCTGTAGCCGATGGTACACGGATGGATGTGTACGAAGCTTATCCGGATGATGTGCAGACCCGCTTACCGGGTGTGATGTTGTTTCAGGAAGCCTTTGGTGTAAACGATCATATTCGCGACGTAGCCCGCCGTATTGCCGCCGAAGGCTATGTGGTGATGGCTCCCGAGCTCTATCACCGAACGGCACCCGGATTTGTGTGCAGTTATACGGATTTTTCGGCTGCCAGAGAACATATCCAGGCACTATCGACTGAGGGCATAGAAGCTGATATTCGTGCTACGGCCGAAGCGCTGTCGGCTCATCCGCGTGTGCAATCCGAAAAGCTCCTCTCCATTGGATTCTGCCTGGGCGGCAGGGTATCGTTTCTGGCCGCTTCCGTGCTGCCGTTGCGCGCTGCTGCGTGCTTTTATGGCGGAGGAATAGCCGAGCAATTACTCGATCGAGCAGCTCAGATTCAGGCGCCACTGCTGCTTTGCTGGGGCGGACAGGATAAGCATATCACCGCCGATAAAATACAGGCCATCACCAGCGCCCTAGATGTCCATCAGAAAGATTATGTGAATGTGGTATTTTCCAGAGCCGATCATGGCTTTTTCTGCGATGCACGTGCCAGCTATCATCCCGTGTCGGCTGCACAAGCCTGGGAGCTGGTAAAGGTGTTTTTTCAGCAACACCTGAAATAGCTGGTTGTGAACGGGATGTTGTAACTTACGGCTTCACCGCTCAGATGACTCATACATGGAAAAGCAGTGGGCTACTCGATGGATGGAATACGGCGATATCCGACTGTTGCCTGCCGGTACAGTGTTGCTGGATGATGGCAGTTATATCCGGAGTGTGCCGCTGGTGCTTTCAGGCGTTATTAAGGTACTCAGGCAAAATGAAGAGGGAAAGGAAATTTTGCTCTATTACATCCAGCCTGGAGAAAGCTGTGTGATGTCATTTCTGGGTGGTTTACACGATGAAAAAAGCAAGATTAAAGCCGTTGTGGAAGAAGATGCGGAAGTGCTGTTGATTCCCATGGATGAAGTCAGGCGTCTGATCCGGGAAGAATACGGCTTCATTGAATTTATGTTCAAATTATATCACCGCCGATTTGAAGAAGTGCTCAATGTACTGGAAGCGGTGAGTTTTAAACGACTGGATGAACGTCTGTTGAATTTGTTGCATAAAAAAGTAGAACTCAGCGGTTCTTCCCAGTTACAGGTTACCCACCAACAATTAGCCGACGAGCTAGGCACCGATCGCGTGGTTGTTTCGCGCCTGCTGAAACAATTGGAAAATGATGGCGTTGTGCAACTGGGCCGTAATCGCATACGCTTGCTGCAAACACCCGGGCAGCAAGTCGGGTAATGTAACCCGTGTTACGCAGTTTCTGGATTTGATGGCTTTACTTTGTTGAAAACTTCAAGCCATGAAACGCAATATCAGCACAGCCGATCGGTTGATCCGTCTGGTTTTAGCCGTTGTGTTGGGTGTGTTATATTTTACACATACGGTTACGGGTACAGCGGGGATCATCCTGTTGATCGTAGGGGTAATTTTACTCCTGACGGCATTGGTCAACTTTTGTCCTATTTACCGTATACTCGGAATCAGCACCTGTCGTGTGCCCAGATGACCCTTTCTTGTGTATAAGTTTGTTTCATTAAAACCATAACAGATGTCGAATCAACAGCCTACTTTTTCGGAAATCATTCGGAATGATAAGCCTGTGCTGGTCGATTTTTTTGCCACCTGGTGTATGCCCTGTAAGATGATGGAGCCCATCCTGGAAGAAGTTAAGCATAAGATAGGCGACCGGGTGTTGTTTCATCAGGTGGATGTGGATCGACAGCCATTGGTCGCCAGCGTGTATCAGATTTCGGGCGTACCCACGCTGATGGTTTTCCGCAAGGGAGAGGCACTCTGGCGGCACTCAGGTGTAGTACCACCCGATCAGTTGCTGCAGGTTTTGCAGCATATTCTCGAAGATGTGCAAAAAGAAGCTGAAGCAACACAGGCTGCTTCAGCTCCATCACAACAGGCATAGCCGTTTTGCTCAGCTTTCTTTTTTCTGTGCTGCTGGTGCCTGATTGGCCAGGAAAATGGCGCCGGCCAGTAAGCCGATGTCTTTCACCAGCATGAGATTCTGGGTAGGATCATGAAAGCCCATGGGCAGGCGTACCAGGATAACGACCAGTAACAGATACAACGCCAGCAAATAGCCAGCCAGCCTGGCTTTTACATTGATAATGAAGGCTATGGCGGCCAGGATCTGGGCGATTCCGGTGACGAAAATCCAGAACTTACCCGGAGGAATGGGCGACATGGGCGCCATATTCGATGCATACAGCAAATGATTGATGCCAATGTACAGGAATGGAATGGCAAAGACAATCATGGCTACACGGTTGGGAATAATGTTTTTCATATTATCCATTTTTGAAATAGAAAAATAAGGCAGATCATCCAAACATGCAAGCGGCAGTTTGCATTTAAACCTTCTATCTGCACATCAGTCCAACCGGTAAATTCTGTTTCCTATGAAGTCAATGATGGGTTATGTGTTGGCTTTGACAGCCTGCCTGTGCTTGTCTATGGCATTTCATCCTGCTTCGGCACAGGTGCGTGTGGCTGTTGGTGTGCAGATCGGTGCACCTCTGCCTTCGCCGGTAGTCGTTTATCCGGCTCCTGTTCCGGTATACAGGCATCCACATGTCGTGATACTCCCTCCCCCACCGGTGGTTGTCATGAGGCCGGCGCCGGTAGTAGTGGTGCGGAGAAGGGTGTGGGTTCGGTAATATCAGGTTGTTTTTTCTGAATGGGGCAACTTCTCGGAGATGCGCTGGGGCTGTTCCGGGCGCATCTGTGGGAAGAACAGTACATCCTGAATGGAAGGCTGGTTGGTGAGCAACATGGCCAGTCGGTCGATGCCGATGCCGATGCCGGCGGTGGGTGGCATGCCATATTCAAGCGCGCGGATGAAATCATAATCGATATACATTGCTTCTTCATCGCCCCGCTGCATGAGCTTAGCCTGTTCTTCAAAACGCTGCAGTTGATCGATAGGATCGTTTAATTCGCTGTAGGCATTGGCAATCTCTCTGCCGTTGACGATTAACTCAAAACGCTCTACCAGCCCGGGTTTGCTGCGATGCTTTTTGGTGAGTGGACTCATCTCCACCGGATAGTCGATGATAAAGGTGGGCTGCACAAAATGCGCCTGGCAGGTTTCGCTGAATATGGCATCAATCAACTTGCCTTTGCCCATGGTAGCGTCGGTGGGAATGTTCAGTTGTTTACATACATCGCGCAGTTGATGTTCATCCATATCGCGGATATCCACGCCGGCAAACTCATGAATGGCGTCGAAGATGGCCACCCGTGGGTAAGGTGCTTTAAAATCCATTTGCCGATCACCTACCGGGACGACCGTAGTGCCGTGCAGGCTTTTCACCACATGTTCCAGTAATTGTTCTGTGGTTTGCATCATCCAGAAATAATCCTTGTAAGCCACGTAAAACTCCAGGATGGTGAATTCGGGATTATGGGTGCGGTCCATGCCCTCGTTGCGGAAGTTGCGACTGAATTCATATACCCAGTCGTACCCGCCCACAATGAGTCGTTTCAGGTATAGCTCATCGGCAATGCGCAGGTACAGATCAATATCCAGGGCGTTGTGATGGGTGATGAACGGACGTGCAGCGGCTCCGCCGGGTATGGGTTGCAACACGGGGGTATCCACCTCGAGGGCGCCACGCTGATTCAAAAAATCGCGGATGGCCTGCTTCATGCGGGTGATCTGTGCAAAACGTTCACGTACCTGAGGCTCGATGATCAGATGGGCATAACGCTGACGGTACTTGAATTCCGGATCGGTGACGGCATCATACACTTCACCTTCCTTTTCTTTTACAACCGGCAGCGGGCGTAGCGATTTACACAATAAGGTGAAGGATTGTACATGGATGGAAAGCTCGCCTGTTTTGGTGTAAAACACAAAGCCTTTCACGCCGATGATATCGCCAATATCGAGTAATTTTTTCCAGACGGTATTATACAGGGTTTTGTCTTCACCCGGACAGATATCGTCACGGCGCACATACAATTGGATACGTCCGGTGCTGTCCTGCAGATCGGCAAAGCTGGCCTTACCCATATCGCGCATGGTCATGATACGTCCTGCCAGAGAAACCTGTTGAAAGGCTTCTGGATGCGCGGGATCGAATTGCTCGCGGATGGTACGGATCTGCGTATTGACTTCATACTCGGCAGCCGGATAGGGGTCGATGCCCAGCTGTTGCAACTGCACTAATTTTTCTCTGCGAATGCGTTCTTGTTCCGATAAAGCAAGCGACATGGTATGGGGATTATCCATTCAATGATGGTCATCAGGCTTGCAAAAATAGCAATTCAGGCCGAGGCCGGAATGAAATGCCAGAAATTACGCCTAACTTTCGCATAAACTTCATCAAATCCGGCCTGTATGTTTCGATATCTGTTACTAACGACCTGTTCATTGCTGTTTTGCCGATGGATATATGCACAGGATAGCACGTATGCCATGCGGCTGGGTTTTCCTGACGGTGCCCGGGTGTTGATTTTACACATGGATGATGCGGGTATGTCGTTTGACTCCGATAGTGGCATCATTCGGGTATTCGAACAGGGCGTGGCCCGGTCGACCAGCGTGATGATGCCCTGTCCCTGGGTGCC
>ERZ795042.986-NODE-986-length-19920-cov-445.033577_pt1 | contig 19920 bp, 20 predicted proteins | sample MGYA00375126_ERZ795042 | MGnify/ENA primary metagenome ERZ795042 (study PRJEB30171, sample SAMN05518105) | compost metagenome | isolation source: Feedstock adapted compost from Newby Island compost facility, Milpitas, CA | place: USA:Newby Island compost...
GAGATCGAGATGGAGTACCTTCAGAACCAAGGCCTGCCGAGGCAGGCTGCGTGAGTTGGAAGTCTCTACGAAACCCAGAGCGGTTCAGTCGAGGGTTCGGGCGAGATCATGCCAGTCAGAAGTTCCGATACGGGCGCGCAAGGACGGTCCACGCGCCAATCTCGCCGCTCGCCTCGGGGGGGCCACCGAGGCGAGCGGGGTCTCCGGCGCCCGCGAGCCGGCCGTCACGCGCCCCTCGGCGTCAGACACCTGACCCGACACGATCGGGAAACACATGCTCACCATCACCGACTCAAGCTCGCCCAAGCCCAAGAACGTCAGCTCGCCCGCGTGCTGCTGCGCGGCGAGGCCGCCCCGGCGACCGTGACGATCACGGTCGTCACGCCGGTGGAGCCCGAGGCGCGGCTGACGTTCAGCCAGTCCGAGTCGGACGCGAGCGTCCAGCGGCCGGTAGCGGTGACGCTGATCGACGCAGACGAGGTGCCATTGAAGGAGATGTGGGAGGGGGAGACGGTGATGCTTGCCGCCTGCGGCTGGCCTCCGGCGCCGCCGGTGGGCTCGCAAGCCACCAGCACGAACGCCAACAGCGAGAGGGCGACCGGGACGAGACGCGGGCGGATGGCAGGAAGACGCACGAGACCCCCGAAGGAAGAAGTGACGCGAGAGGCTAAGTTGGCCGCGCTCACGCGGTTCTGACGCCAGCACGCCGGGCGCGACAACGACGGAACCCAGGCTCAGTCCGCGGCGGCCTCCGCGGGGATCACCGCCGCCTCGACGCGCCGCCTCAACTCGGACGCGTCGTACGAGCCGCGCGCGGGCACGCGCAGCAGCGGCACCCCAGCAGCGGCCAACGCGCCGTCCTTCACCGCGTCAGAGCGCCTCGCGCGCTCGCTCGCGTGGCTCGCGTCATCGAGCTCCACCACGCACACCACCCGTGTCGAGTCCGGCTCGACCAGCACGAAGTCCAGGTGCCGCGACTTGATGCGGTTCCTCGCCGCAAGCCACTCGCTCTTGGGCAAGCCCTTCTTCACCGCGACCACGTCCTCGAGCCGCACCTTCCCGAACACGTCAAGGTCCGGCGCGGCCTCACGCAGCACCCGAAGGAAGCGCGCCTCAGCCTCGCTGAACAAGCCGGCGCGCCGCGCGTACGGGAAGCCCACCGCCCCCGAGCCCGCGCCGCCAAGGCGCGCCTTGAACACTGCCAAGGCGCCCAGCGCCAACGCGAAGAAGACCAGTAGCGGAGCTACCTGCCGCAAAGCCGGACCAAAGATGTCGTCGATCACCACGCACCCCCCAACCGCCTACATTGCCCGAAGCAGTAGGGACCCATGCTGAAGTATTGCACTCTAGGTTCGGCTACGCCAGCAGCTAGATTCGGTGGAGTGCGGCCTCATGGCGGGAAGTGAGCGGACAAGCCCCGACCGCCAGAACGTAAGCAACCTGGACATTAGTCACGATCCTTCCTCGCAATTTGGCGTTGCTTCTGAGAATCTCGATCACCATGGCCAGTTAGAATCAGCGAGCGATATCGAGCGCGAATAACACGCTTGGTGGCGGTTCACTACACCCCGACGGCAGGCAATCAAAGGAGGATGCACGCGTGAAGAAGAGCGTCGATCCACAGACGGAGGCGAAAGCCGACCTGAAGAAAGGGAGTGGCCGCGCGCGCAAGAGCAAGAAGGACGCCTACCTAGGGCGCCTAGCCAAGCTCCTCGTCACCGCCACCAAGTCCGAAATCGTCGCCGCGCGCGCGCTCGAAGACGAAACGATGTACCTGAAGCTCGACATCGACGGGTACGAGCTCGCCCTCAGCGTCGCCGACGTCAGGCTCGTTCAGGGAAGCCTCGACGAGGCGCTCGAGAGACGCAAAAGCCTAAGGGGACGCTACAACCGCATCAAGCGCCCCGAAGCCTTCTCCATCGAGGAACTCGAGGAACGCAACCTGCCGCTCTACTGGAACGAGCAGTGGCTCCGCGGCGAGCTCGACCGTCTCGGCTCGTACGCCGAGATCGCCCGCGCTCACGGCTACCCGAGCGCGATCACGATCGCCTCGTACGCCAAACGTAAGTTCGGCATCAGCGTCCAGAAAGACTACGACGTCAAACGCGAAGCCGCGTTCGCGGATTACGACACGGGCAAGTACACGCACCTCGAGCTCGCCGAGAAGCACGGTGTCGGAGTAGCCACTGTCTACCGCTGGCTCGCAAGGCGCAGGCAAGCCGGTGGTCGCCGCAGGTCCAATGCCAACGCGTCTTCGGGGCAAAGCCCCAAACGTCGCTCAGAGGCCGCATAGAAGGCCCCCAGCGAGTACGGCGCCTACGCCGTCACCCTCGAAGACTCGCTCGGCGTCACCCACTACTGCGTCGGCGTGATGCACCGCGCCCACCAGAGCAACGCCTGGATCTGGACCAGCCGGCACGTCGCCGAATACACCAAGCTCGACAGGGAAGACTTCGCCGACAAGAGCCTCGGCGAGTTCCAGTCGCGCGTCCAAGACGCCTGCCTCGCCGAGATCAACTAGGGCAGGTCGGCATCGCCAGCCCGGCGCACCGGGGTAGCATAGAAGCGGGCATGAAAGTAGAAGGGGAAGCGTGACGCAGCTCAACACCGAGCAGCAGCGCGCGGTCGACGCGCCCAACGGGCCGCTGCTCGTCATCGCCTGCGCCGGCAGCGGCAAGACGCGCGTGCTCACCCACCGCGTCATGCGCCTCATCGAACGCGGCGCCCAACCAGAACGCATCCTCCTGCTCACCTTCACCCGCCGCGCCGCCCGCGAGATGATCCAACGCGCCGCGCAGGTCCACCCCGAAGCGCACCGCGTCGAAGGCGGGACTTTCCACTCCTTCGCGCTGCGCATGGTGCACACCTACCACCGCGAGCTGCACCTGCCGCGCCGCCCCAGCGTCATCGACACCGACGACGCCGAGAACATCATCGCCGCCATCGTCGAGGAGCTCGACATCGACGAGAAGCAGCGCGGCAGGCTGCCCAGCCAGGCAGCGCTGCAGGACCTCTTCAGCCTCGAGGTCAACAAGGGCATCACCCTCGAAGCGGCGCTAGAGGAGAAGTACCCCCAGTTCCTCGGGCTCCTGCCGGACATCAAGCGCGTGCGCGTCGAGTACGCCACGTTCAAGTTCCGCAACGCCTACCTCGACTTCGACGACCTCCTCGTGCTCCTGCTCGCCCTCCTCAGGAACCCCGCCACCGCGCAGCGCATCCGCCGCCGCTATAACCACGTGCTCGTCGACGAGTTCCAGGACACCAACCACCTCCAAGGCCAGATCACCCTCGCGCTGGTCGAAGAGCACAAGAACGTCATGGTCGTGGGCGACGACGCGCAAGGCATCTACAGCTGGCGCGGCGCGAAGATCGGCAACATCCTCGAGTTCCCCAAACGGCTGCCCGGCTGCGAGGTCATCAACCTCGAGGACAACTACCGCAGCACCCAAGCCATCCTCGACACCGCCAACGCCGTGCTCACCACCATGCGCGACGCCTACTCCAAGACCATGCGCGCAGCGATAGGCGGCAAGGGCGAGAAGCCGCGCCTGCACGTGTTCCTCCAGCCCGCCGTCGAAGCCGAGTACATCGCCGACCGGCTGCAGGAGGCGATCGGCGCCGGCGAGAGCCTCAGGGACTTCGCGGTGCTCTACCGCAACGGCGCGGTCGGGTACCCGCTGCAAGCCGAGCTAACCCGCCGCAAGATCCCCTACGTCGTGCGCGGCGGTAGCAAGCTCACCGACGCGCAGCACGTGAAGGACGCGCTCGCCTACCTACGCGTGCTCGAGAACCCCCGCGACGAGCTCGCCTGGCTGCGGATGCTCAAGCTCCTGCCGCGCGTCGGCCCCAAGACCGCCAGGAAGATCTACCGGGCCATCACCGGCGGCGACGGCGTCGCCGAGCTCGAGGTCGCGCCCAATCCGCTCGTGAAGCTCGCTGACCTCCACCGCAACCTGCCGGCGGACACCGCCTACAAAGACGCCCTTGGCGCTCTGGCGGCGGGCTTGTTCAACGCCTCGACCCAGGCCACGCTCGTCGAGACCTACGACGCCATCCTCCAGCACTACCAGGCGCTCATGCCCGACCTGTTCAAGAACCCCGAGCGCCGCCTGGAGGACCTCGGCTTCCTGCGCACCGTCGTCGCCGGGTACCAGAGCGCCGCGGCCCTCCTCGACGACCTCACGCTCGAGCCGATCGAAGCGAAGAAGGAGGCGATGCCGCCGGGGGAGGAGTGGGACATCGACCCCGTCGTGCTCTCCACCATCCACTCCGCCAAGGGCCTCGAGTGGAAGCACGTCTACCTGCTCGGCGTCAACGACGGCATCCTGCCCGGTTACCGCAGCCTGCAAGGCGCAGGCGATGACGGCACCAGCGAGGCGCTGGAGGAGGAGAAGCGCCTGCTCTACGTGGCGATCACCAGGGCGATGCGCCGCCTTGACATCTGCTTCAGCATCCTCAGCCCCCTCGGGAGGAGCAGCAGGTTGATGCACGACCTCAGCCGCTTCCTCAGCGCCGACGCGGTGCAAGCCACCCTCGAGCGCGTCGAGCACACGGAGGAGAAGCCCCTGACCGAGGTCGACATCCTCACGGCGCTCACCGGCGGCCTCACCGAGTAGCCGCGCGGCCACGACCCTCAATCTGTAGCCCTCAAGCCTCCGCCTACCTCAATCTGTAGCCCTCGGCCGGACCCCGCTAGCTGCACACCTCGTTCTCCAGCCAGTCCAGAACCGCTCGGTCCGTGATGCGCCCCGCCTTCGTCGAGCTGAGCGTCAGGTAGCCGTAGAAGCCTCCGTCGCGGTCGACCACCACCGGCGGGTTGCTCGCGAAGCGGTTGCATGGGCTGTACCTGCTGAAGCTGCCACCGTAGTCCCCGAAGCTGTTCCAGATCGACACTCGCGAGAAGCGACTCCCGAAGTCACCGAACTCGTTATGCACCGATGACCTATCGAACTCGCTGCAGGTGAGGCAGCCCAGGAACACGTCGTTGTTGGGGCCGCCGAAGAGCAACAGCTCCGCCTGCGCCGAAGCCGTGCTAAGGCTCATGCCGCCCAGTCCCAGCACGAATCCCACAGCGGCCCGCAAGACCCAAGAGCTCGTCAGTACGCGCATCGTCCCCCTCCAAGCCGTAGACGCCTTGCTCACGAAGGCTCTAGCTGTAAGTCGGGGTCACTTTACAGCAGGATTGGCGGGATGTCACGCAAGACGAGAAGGCGCGCTCATGGGGACTTAGCTGCCAGCGCGGTGCAGGTTTTCGGAATGAGTAGGGGTCCAGTGGTCTGACCCCCGCGTCCTGGTCCACGTAGAGTGAGGGTGATCCGGAGAGGGACACCCATGAAGAAGGCGAGACGTAGCCCGGAGCAGATCATCGAGATCCTCAGGCAGGTGGAGGCGGGCAAGGCGGCGGGTAAGCCGGTGGCGCAGCTCTGCAAGGAGGCGGGCGTCGGCGAGTGGACGTATTACCGCTGGCGCAAGCAGTACCAGGGGATGAGCAAGCCCGACGCGAAGCGCCTTAAGGAGCTGGAGCGCGAGAACGCGCGCTTGAAGAAGCTCTTGGCGGAGAAGGAGCTGGATAACAGCATCCTGAAGGAGGCGCTGGAGGGAAACTACTGAGCCCGCGACGTAAGCGGGCGGCAGTGAAGCACGTGATGGAGAAGCTTGAGGTCAGCGAGCGGCGCGCTTGCCGGGTGCTGGGCCAGCCGCGCTCCAGCCAGCGTTACGAGGCGCTCCGGCCGGCTCTGGACGTGGAGCTGGTGAGGCGCCTGCATGAGCTGTCGGCTGAGAATCCGCGTTTCGGGTACCGGCGCATCACGGCCATGCTTAAGCGGGAGGGGTGGCGCGTGAACCGTAAGCGCGTGCAGCGCCTGTGGCGCGAGGAGGGCCTGAAGGTGCCGCAGCGGGCCGTCAAGCGCCGGCGGCTGGGTGAGGCGGGTAACGGCTGCCAAAGGCGCGTGGCGACGGTAGCGCACGAGGTGTGGGCGCTTGATTTCGTGATGGACGCCACCGCTGACGGCAGGCGCCTGAAGATCCTGACCGTGATCGACGAGGCGAGCCGTTACGCCCTGTCGGTCAACGTGAGCCGCAGCCTCACGGCGGCGGGCGTGATGCGGGAGCTGGAGCGCCTCATGACCATCCACGGGCCGCCTGGGTTCATCCGTAGCGATAACGGACCGGAGTTCATCGCCGACGCCGCCCGGGGCTTCCTGGCGGCCAGTGGAGTACGGACCTTGTTCATCGAGCCGGGCTCGCCGTGGCAGAACGGTTTCAACGAGAGCTTCAACGCCCGCCTGCGAGACGAGCTCTTGAACCTGGAGCTCTTCGCGACCCTGCACGAAGCGGAAGTCCTGATCGCGAACTGGAGGAACTACTACAACCACGAACGGCCGCACGGCGCGCTGGGGTACGGCACCCCCGCCGAAGCGCTGGAAGCCCTGACTGATAGAGTCAAGACAGGAGCCCCTCACCAGTAGTGGACCAGTCAAAGGGGTCCGGTCACATTTGCGTCACTAACCAATGGCGGGACTGCGCTAGGAGTAATCAATGACTCTCAAGTAATTCTGGAGCTTTATCCCTCCAACGCTGCAGCCTGCCCTTACCGTGTCGTGGCGACCCGAACCGGGAACACCCTTAGCGGGAACTACTCTGCCTTCAACTGCACCGAGACCGTTACCGGCACAATCACGATCACAAAGCAGTAAAGGTTCACATGAGTACGGCTTACTGCCATTTGTGGGGCGTCACATATGCTGTGGCGCCCTACGTTGCTTGAGGCCGCCAACGAACGCGCGACATTCCAAGGCACTGCTCGGCGCGGCGCCAGTTCACGGCCGTGACGAAGTCCTTGTCGGCCTGCGAGGCGTTCACCTCGAGCAGCGTGTGTGCCTCCTCGACGTTGTACGAGGTGAAGAAGCACCAGTCGGCCGAGGGCCCCTTGCCGCAGTGCGCCAGGTCGGAGTCGAAGCCCGGCATCATCACCTGGAAGGCCAGCGACACCTCGCCCGAGTCGGGGTCGACCGCGACGAAGGTGAGCATGCCCTTGAAGTTGCCCTTGTAGTCGGCGACGGGCATGTCGCGCTGCGGCACCGGCTGGCTGAAGCGCGAGCCCGCCACCAGGTACTCGGTGTTCGCCGTCGCGAACGGCGACGGGTGGTTGCCGCCGACGTTCGGGATCTCGATGATCTCGACGGTCTCGAACGTGGAGAGGTCGATGCGGGCGATGCGCGGCGTGTTGTTGCCGTTGATGAACAGCCAGCGGCCGTCGGACTGGCCGTTCGTGCGCGATAGCTGCGGGTGGTGGGAGTCGTCCCAGTAGACGGGCCCGTGCGAGGTGTTGAAGAGCGCCTTCGTCTCCTCCGAGTAGCCGTAGCCGTTCTCCGCGTGCTGCGAGAACACGGGGATCACGCGCAGCGTGCGGCCGGAGGGCAGGTCCACGACGCTGACCTGCCCGTTGAACCCGCCCGAGAAGAAGCCGTAGTACTCGTCGTGCTGCCCGGGCGGCACGAAGGTGCGGGCCGCGGCGTCGCTGGCGGTGCGGCTCGCGGTCCTAGCGCCTTGCGCCAGCACCAGCCCCGCCGCCAGGGCGCCCAGGCCCAGCAGGACCAAGAGCCATCTACGTGACCTCATGCACTACCTCCTCAGCGAGGACCGCGCCTCCTTGGCGCGGCCTCGCTAGTTCCCTGCCTGGGCGTCCTGTAGACGGAAGAACTCGAGGAGCTCGCGTACCTGCTGCTCCGTGAGCGGGAGCTGCGGCATCGGCGTCATGTACTCGGCCAGGAGCTCGTACGCCGTGTCGTCCTCGAAGATCATCTGCTCGGTGTTGAGGACCATGTTCATGATCCACTCGGGCGACCGCCGCTCGGTCACGCCGAGGAGGTCGGGTCCCACGTAGCGCTCGCCGAACTTGTGGCAGGCCGAGCACAGCGACTCGAACGTCGCCCGGCCCGCGGCCGCCATCCCCTCGTCGACATCCCCGAGCTCGACGGCGGTGACGGGGCCGATGCCCTTGGGGAGGGCCTCCTGGGCGAACGCGATCACCGCCGCCGCCGACAGCGCCGTCGCCGCGAGGCGGAGGAACCGCCTACCTCGCCTGCGGGCAGTGCGTCCCTGGTTGTCGCTCACTGGCAGACCTCCTCGATACGAGGACCAACATGGATGTCTCCGTCCAAGTTAGGGACGGGGTCCGGGGGCCGGTAGGGACGTAAGACCCGTGGCGGCAGGCGGAGACGGCGCGGCGGCGCTGCCAGACCGGCGCCCCACCGGGGCCGGCGCTCCCGCCCGGCGGGACGACGACCCACCGCGATTTCGTCCCCAGCGCTGAGGAGATCGACGACGAGCTGGTCGGGTACGTGAAGGCGGCGTACGAGGCGGCGCGCTGAGCCGAGCCGTGCCCCGGCGCGCACGGGGCCGCGCCGATCCCGCCGACCCCGCACGGGGCCGCGCCGACCCCGCCGACCCCGCTAGTCCGCCTACGCCCGCCGCCCCTCCTCGTCGCTGACGAGCACCGCCAACAGGACGCGGAACATCAGCGTCATCGCGATGAAGAGGCCGATCCAGCCCAGCACCTCGTAGAGGCCGACGCCGAACCAGGGGAACATGAGGCGGTCGGGCAGGCCCAGGAGCATCACCGACACGACGCCGGTGCCGACGCTCAGCAGCGTGAGGAGGAAGCGGTTCACGAGCCGCTCGAGGTAGCGGCGGTCGTCGGCGTCGGCGAACAGCCGCGCGCGCAGGGACACGCCGCCGTGCTGCGCCATCGTCGCCAGGCGGTCGAGGTGGCGCGGCAGCCGCGTCAACAGCGGGGCCAGGTCGGTCCACTCCTGGCGCACGAACTCCGCCACCGAGGAGGGCAGGAGGCGCCGCTGGAACTCGGTGCCGCCCAGCTCGGCCACCTTGTCGACCACCGGGTAGCCGGGGTGGAGCTGCTCGAGCGTGCCCATCAGCGTCGACAGCGCGCGGAACATCGCGCTGGTGGACGGCGGCAGCCGCAGGCCCAGCTCGAGCGTGAGCCGCAGCAGGTCGGTGAGCGCCCGCGCCGGCGGCAGGCCCGGTGCAAGGTAGGCGGCCATGTAGCGCGCCAGCGCGCGCTCGATCGCCTCGGGGTCGTGCCTGGCCGGGTCGACGGCCCCGAGCGTCACCAGGGACTCGTAGAGGAGCGTCGGCTGCTCGTGCCTGAGCGCCAGGAGCATCTGGAACACGGCGTCGCGCTCGAACGCGTCGAGCCGGCTGCTGATGCCCAGGTCGATGAGGCCGAGCCGGCCGTCCTCCAGCAGCAGGACGTTGCCGGGGTGGGGGTCGCCGTGGAAGCGGTCCCCCGAGAGCATCGCCCTCACCTGCGACCGGCACAGGGCGTCGGCCAGCGCCAGCGAGCCCGGCACCTCCGCCCCTGCCGGCGCCTGGGCCAGCGGGGTGCCAGACAGCCTCTCCATGACCAGCAGGCCGGGCCTGGTGAGCTCCTGGTACACCCTGGGCACGCGCAGGAGCGGCTCGTCCGCCACGGCCTCGGCGACCTCGGCCACGTGCCGCGCCTCGACGGTGAAGTCGAGCTCGCCGAGCAGGGCCTCGGCGAACTCGTCGGCGAGGGAGACGACGCCGAGCCTCCGGGCCCAGCCGAACCGCCGCTCCAGCGCGCCGGCGAGCCAGCGCACGATCCTCAGGTCGTCGTCGATCACGTCCTCGAGTCCGGGCCGGCGGACCTTCACGACGACGGCGCTGCCGTCCCGCAGCGTCGCGGCGTGCGCCTGCGCGATCGAGGCCGACCCCAGGGGCTCCCAGTCGAAGCCGGCGAACACCTCGTCGAGCGGCCTCCCGAGCTGGGCCTCGACCTGCGCCGCGACCTCGTCGCGACCCACGGGCGCGACCGAGGTCTGCAGCCTGCTCAGCTCGGCGAGGACCTCGGGCGGGAGCAGGTCGGGCCGCGTGGCGAGGAGCTGCCCCAGCTTGACGAAGACGCCGCCCGCCTCCTCGAAGGCGCGCCGCGCCCGCTCGGCGAGGTCGCGGGCGCTCAGCGTCGCGCCGCGGCCGCTGCCCCAGCCGACGAGCGGCGCGAGGCCGTGGCGCGTCAGCACGCGCGACACCCGCAGGGCGCGCCACAGGAGCCGCGGGCGCGGCAGCAGGCGCCGGCGGGTCGCGCGGCCGCGGTCGTCGCGCCGGCGCCTCAGGGCCAGCTCGAGCACGACGATCGCGCCCATCGTGCCGACGATCCGGAACGGCAGGGCGACCAGCGTGAGCTCCCGGTAGTCGATGGAGCGCAGCTCGCTGGGGTCCGACGCGAGCAGCAGCACGCCGGCCGAGTCGCCGACGCCGATGCCGAGGACGGCGGCGAGGAGCAGACGGCCCCAGCCGAGCTCGCGGGCGTCGAGCAGCACCCTGCCGACCCAGGCCGTGGCCACGACGATGAGCAGGCTGAGCAGCACGTCCAGCACGCTCGGAAGCTAGCACGCCCCCCGCGGCGGCCCCGAGCCAGGGGGCGCGGTGCGGGTTAGGCTCGCGGGGTGCTAGTCACGACCACCTCCATCGTCGAAGGGCGCCCCGTGCGGGAGTACCTGGGTCTCGTCACCGGCGAGACGATCCTCGGGGCCAACATCCTCCGTGACTTCATGGCCGGCATCCGCGACGTGATCGGCGGGCGCAGCGCGCTCTACGAGCAGAGCCTGCGGGAGGCCAAGGACACCGCGATCGCGGAGATGCTCCAGGCCGCCCGGGCGCTGGGCGCCGACGCCGTCATCGGCGTGGACCTCGACTACGAGAACATCAGCTTCGGGCAGGGCGGCGGGATGCTGATGGTCACCGCTTCCGGCACGGCGGTCAAGCTCTGAGGGCCTAGGGCGGCCCGCTGCGTGAGGCCGGCGGTGGTCCGGCCGGGCGTCGCCGGCGGCGAGCCGCCCGTGGCGCGTGCGCTCGACACCCGGGCGCTGGTCTCAGGCGGCGGCGCTACGCTCGAGAGCGTCGCGGGCGCGCCCGAGCCGCATCGCCGGCGACCCGTGGGGCCCGCGCACGGTGCTAACTTCCACGTGTCCTCACAGGGAGGGCAGGGATCGCGAGGTGGAGATGGTGGGTCCGGCCACGCCCCGCAAGTCGCTCCTGTACCGTGTCGCCCTGCTAGCGGCCGTGCTCGCGTCGACGCTGGCCGCGCACGCGCAGGTCACGATCCTCAACGTCAGCTACGACCCGACGCGCGAGCTCTACCGCGAGTACAACGAGGCGTTCGCCGCCTACTGGCTCGAGCGCACCGGCCAGACCGTCGTCGTCAACCAGTCGCACGGCGGCTCCGGCGCGCAGGCGAGGGCCGTGATGGAGGGCCTCCAGGCCGACGTCGTCACGCTCGCGCTGCAGTACGACATCGACGCGATAGCCAGCATGACGGGCCTGATCGACCCGGGCTGGCGCGGCCGCCTGCCGAACAACTCGTCGCCCTACACCTCGACGATGGTCTTCGTCGTCAGGGCGGGGAACCCGAAGGGCATCGCGGACTGGGACGACCTCGTCAGGGAGGACGTCTCGGTCGTGACGCCGAACCCCAAGACCTCGGGCGCGGCGCGCTGGAACTACCTCGCGGCCTGGGCCTGGGCGCACCGCCGCTTCGAAGGCGACGAGGAGCGCGTCCGCGAGTTCGTCGGCGCCCTCTACCGCAACGTCGCGATGCTCGACACGGGGGCGCGCGGCGCCACGACGACGTTCGTGCAGCGCCGCATCGGCGACGTGCTGATCGCCTGGGAGAACGAGGCGCTGCTGGTCGTGTCGCAGTTCGGCGCCGACCAGTTCGAGGTGGTCGTGCCGTCGGTCTCGATGCTGGCCGAGCCGGCCGTGGCGGTCGTCGACAGGAACGTCGACGCGCGCGGTACGCGCGAGGTGGCCGAGGCCTACCTCGAGTACCTGTACTCGCCCGAGGGCCAGCGCCTCGCCGCCAAGCACTTCTACCGGCCCGCGGACATGTCGCTCGCCGACCCCGAGGACGCCGCCCGGTTCGTCGAGACTGAGCTCGTCGGCATCGACGACCCGATCTTCGGCGGGTGGGCGGAGGTGCAGCGCAAGCACTTCGCCGACGGCGGGGTGTTCGACCAGCTCTTCAGGCGCTGAGGCCGGCATGGCGGTGGCGAGGCTCCGCGCGCCCAGCGTGCTGCCAGGCTTCGGCCTGGCGCTCGGCTACACCCTCACCTACCTGGGCCTCATCGTCCTGCTGCCGCTGGCGGCGCTGGCCGTCCGCGGCGCGGCCCTGCCGCTCGGCGAGCTCACCGGAGTCTTCGCCGACGAGCGCTCGCGGGCGGCCATCAGGCTCAGCTTCGGCTCGGCCCTGATCGCCGCCGCGATCGCGCTGGTCGCGGGCGGCGTCGTCGCCTGGGTGCTGGCGCGCTACCGCTTCCCCGGCCGCCGGTTCCTGGACGCCGTCGTCGACCTGCCCTTCGCCCTGCCCACGGCCGTCGCCGGCATAGCGCTCGCCTCGGTGTTCGACGCCACGGGTTGGCTCGGCGGGCCGCTCGGCCGGCTGGGCGTGCAGGTCGCGTACACCCAGGTCGGCATCGTCGTGGCGCTGGTGTTCATAGGCCTGCCGTTCGTGGTCAGGTCGCTCCAGCCGGTGATCGAGGAGCTCGACGTCGAGGTCGAGGAGGCCGCGGCGACGCTGGGCGCCAGCCGGCTGCAGACCCTGTGGCGCGTCGTGGTGCCGACGCTCCTGCCCGCAGGCATCACGGGGTTCGCCCTGGCGCTGGCCCGCGCGGTCGGGGAGTACGGCTCGGTGGTGTTCATCGCCGGCAACCTGCCGTTCCGGACCGAGATCGCGCCGCTGCTGATCATCATCCGGCTCGAGGAGTTCGACTACCCGGGCGCGATGGCCCTGGCGCTCGTCATGCTCGGCATCTCGTTCGCGCTGCTCCTGGCGGTGAACGTCGTGCAGGCCTGGGCGCGGAGGCGCTTCGGCCGTGGCTGAGCGCGGCGCCGCGCCTCCCGCGGCCGGCGGCGGGGCCCAGGGCGCCCCCCGCGCCCCTGCGCCCGCGCGCCGGCGGGCGAGCCCGGTGGCCGAGCCGCGGGCGCTGAAGTGGGGCCTCACGGCCGTGGCCGTGCTCGTGCTCGGCGTGCTCCTGCTCCTGCCGCTGGCCGTGGTCTTCTTCCAGGCGCTCAGCGGCGGGGTCGGCGCCTACGTGGCCTCGCTGCTCGACCCCGAGGCGCGCTCGGCGATAAGGCTCACGCTGCTCGTGGCCGCGATCGCCGTGCCGCTGAACGCGGTGTTCGGCGTGGCGGCGGCGTGGGCGGTGGCGAAGTTCGAGTTCCGCGGCAAGTCGCTCCTCGTGACCCTCATCGACCTGCCCTTCTCGGTCTCGCCGGTGATCGCCGGCATGGTCTACCTGCTGCTGTTCGGCGCCCAGGGCTTCCTGGGGCCGTTCCTGCAGTCGCGCGGCCTCCAGGTCGTCTTCGCCGTCCCGGGGATCGTGCTGGCGACGCTGTTCGTCACCGTCCCGTTCGTGGCCAGGGAGCTGATACCGCTGATGCAGGAGCTGGGCAACGAGGACGAGGAGGCGGCGCTCACGCTCGGCGCCCGCGGCTGGCAGGTGTTCTCGCTGGTGACGCTGCCGAACGTGCGCTGGGGGCTCCTCTACGGCGTGCTGCTGTGCAACGCCCGCGCGATGGGCGAGTTCGGCGCGGCGTCGGTCGTCTCCGGGCACATCCGCGGGCAGACGAACACGATCCCGCTGCAGGTCGAGGTCCTCTACAACGAGTACAACTGGGTCGCGGCGTTCGCGCTGGCGTCGCTGCTCGCGCTGCTGTCGCTCGTCACCCTCGTGATCAAGGCGGTCCTGGAGCGGCGCGACGTGCTCTCGAAGGCGGGCCATGTGGTCCGCTGACGACGGCGCCGGCCGGGGCGGCCTGGACTGGGGCGAGTCCGTCGCCGTCAGGCTCGAGGACGTGAGCATCGCGTTCGGCGTCGCCGCGGCGCTGCGCGGGGTCTCGGTCGAGGCCGAGCCGGGGGAGCTGCTCGCCCTCCTCGGCCCCTCCGGGTCGGGGAAGACCACGCTCCTGCGCATCGTCGCCGGGCTCCTCACGCCCGACTCCGGCCGCGTCTGGTTCGGCGAGGAGGACGCCTCCCGCCTCTCGGTGCAGCAGCGCAACGTCGGGATGGTCTTCCAGCACTACGCGCTGTTCCGGCACATGACCGTCTACGACAACATCGCCTTCGGGCTGAGGGTGCGGAGGCGGCGCGGCGGCCGGGCGCTGTCGCGCGCCGAGGTCGACGCGCGCGTGCGGGCGCTGATCGAGCTGGTGCAGCTCCAGGGCCTCGAGCGGCGCTACCCGGCGCAGCTCTCCGGGGGCCAGCGCCAGCGCGTGGGCCTGGCGCGCGCCCTGGCGATCAGGCCGCGCGTGCTGCTCCTCGACGAGCCGTTCGGCGCGCTCGACGCCAAGGTCAGGCGCGACCTGCGCCGCGGCCTGCGCGAGCTGCACGACAGGACCGGCCACACCACGCTGTTCGTCACGCACGACCAGGAGGAGGCGCTCGAGCTCGCCGACAGGGTGGCGGTGATGAGGGACGGCCGCATCGAGCAGGTCGGCACGCCCGGCGAGGTGCTCGACAGGCCGGCGTCGCGCTTCGTGTTCGAGTTCATCGGCGAGTCGAACCTGCTGCCCGTCGAGGTCAGGGGCGGGGTCGTCGAGTGGGAGGGCCGGGCCCTGGCGCTGCCGCGCGCCGAGCGGCGCGACGGTCCGGCGCTGCTCGCCTTCCGCCCCCACGACGTGGACCTCGCCGCGGCGCCCGAGGCGGCGATCGACGGCGTGGTGGTGGCCTCGCGGCGGGCCGGGGCCTGGCGGCGGCTGGAGCTCGAGGTCGGCCGGGGGCGGGCCCGCCTCGACGCCTACGTCCCGCAGGAGGTCGCGCCCACCGGCCGCGTGGCGGTGCTGCCGCGCGCCTGGCACCTCTTCGACCCTTGAGGGGGTAGCGTCGGGCGTGGGCCTCGTCCTCGTCCGCATCGCGCTCCTCGCGCTCGCGGCGGCAGCGACGGCGGCGCTCGTGTCCGCGGCGACGGGCGCGCCGTTCTCGCTCGCGGTGAGCCCGCAGCTCTCGGCCCTCTACTTCGTGCCGGTGAACCTCGTCTGCCTCGCGCTGATCGCCAGGGGCGGGAGGGCCAGGCGGCTCCTGGGGGACCGCCCTCGGCTCCGCGGGAGCGACGTCGGCTACGGGCTCCTCTGGCTGTTCGTCCTGTTCTTCCCGTTCGCGGCGGCGCTGAACCTGGTCGTGCTGCTCCTCGCCGGCCCGGGCGGGTACGCGGGCGCCTGGGAGGCGATGTTCGCCTCGGCGCCCGGCGACGCCGTCGAGCTGGGCCCGGCCGCGACGACGGTGCTGGCCGCGCTCACCGCCCTGCTGTTCCCGGTAACGAACGCGCCGGTGGAGGAGCTCTACTACCGCGGTCACGCGCAGGGCGAGCTCGAGGCTCGGGGCGCGCCGGCCTGGCTGACGGTGCTCCTGCCGGCCGCGGCGTTCGGCGTCCAGCACGTGTTCCTGGCGCCGACCGCGGGCGCGATGCTCGCCTACGTGGCCGCCTTCGCCGCCTGGGGCGCGGCGGCCGGCGTCGTCTACCGTCGGCAGCGGCGGCTGATGCCGCTGATCGTCGCCCACCTCCTCACGAACCTCGCGACCGCCGCCGTGCCGCTGGCGTTCGTGCTCTCCGGAGGCTGACGGGCGCGCGGCCGGCCGTCCACGACGTCGTCCGCTCGGTACTGAAACCCGTTCAATTTCTTGACTTCCTCCGACGCCGTACATAGCCTGCGTGCCACGTCCGTGGCGGAGCGGACGGCCGGCGCGGGGACCGGGCGCGGGCCGCGGCCGCCGCCGGACGCTCAGCGCCACGCGGTCCGGAGGAGCGATGTCCCGACTCGGACAGGAGAAGTCCCGCCAAGCCCTCTCGTTCGTCCCGCAGGGCGGCCTGTGGCTCTTCGTGACCCGCGAGGGCAGCGACCCCGCCGTCAAGCTCGTCTTCGACGCCGGCGTCAGCGGCGAGGCGGCGTTCATGCTCCACCCAGGGCGCGGCCGCCTGGCGCTGGTGGCCAACTACGACCGGGGCCACGTCGAGAGGCTCGGCGTCTTCGACGAGATCAGGCACTACGACCGCTCCTTCGCCGAGGGCTTCACGGCCTGGCTGCGGGAGCTGGGGCCCGAGACCGTCTACCTGAACTACAGCGAGCGCGACGTGCTGTGCGACGGCATCTCGCACGGGCACTTCCTCAGGACCTGCCGCCTCGTCGAGGAGGCCGTGCCGGGCGCGCGCGTCGAGACGAGCGAGCCGTTCCTCCGGGCCGTGCGGGGGCGCAAGACCGCCGAGGAGCTGGCCCGCATCCGCCGCGCGGTGGAGGGCAGCGTCGAGCTCTACGAGCGCCTGCGGCCCCAGCTCCGCGCCGGCATGAGCGAGCGCGAGGTGCAGGACCTGATGAAGCAGATCGCCGCCGAGCTCGGGTTCGGCGTCCACCTCGGCGACTACGGCGGCCCGCTCGTGTGCATCAACCGCGTCGGGCTCGCGCACCGCGCGCCGGGCGACGACAGGCTCGAGCCCGGCGACCTGCTCATCCTCGACCACGCGCTGGAGTGCCAGGGCTACCACTCCGACCTCGCGCGCACGCTCTACGTCCCGCGCGAGGGCGAGACCCGGCCGCCGGACGACGCGCTGCGCGCGTTCGCCTCGGCGAAGCAGGCCATCGAGGCCGCCTTCGCCGCGATGCGGCCCGGCGTGAAGGGCTTCGAGGTGGACCGCGCCGCGCGCGAGGTGCACCTCGCGAACGGCTACCCGGAGATCAGCCACGCCACGGGCCACCAGATCGGCCGCCACGTCCACGACGGCGGCACGATCCTCGGCCCGCGCTGGGAGCGCTACGGGGACGCCCCGTACGGCGAGCTCGAGGAGGGGAACGTGTTCACGATCGAGCCCACGATCCTGATGTCCCCCCAGCCCTCGATGCTCGTCGAGGAGAACGTCGTCGTGACGGCGACGGGGGCGGAGTGGCTGAGCCGGAGGCAGACGGAGCTGTGGCTGGCGGGTCGCTGAGCTCGCCCTGGCACGGAGGTGGAGCGATGAGGACGAGGACGCTGACGAGGAGCCTGCTCATCACCGCGGCGGCCGCCTGGCTCGCGGTCGCCGGGGCGCAAGGCCAGCGCGCGTGCGAGGCGGTGGGAGGCACCGCCACGATCGCGCAGTGGAGCGAGCCGGGGAACCTCAACCCGCTGATCTTCCCGACGACCTACGACGAGAACGTCCAGGAGCTGGTGTTCGCGCGGCTGATCCGCCCGACCGAGACGCTCTCGTTCGAGCCGGACATGGCCGAGAGCTGGGAGGTCTCTGACGACGCCCGCACGCTCACCTTCCGGCTCCGCGAGGGCCTCACCTGGCACGACGGGCGGCCCGTGACGGCGCGCGACGTCGCCTTCACGTTCACCGCGATGGCTCACCCCGAGTACCCCGGCGGCCGCTTCGCCGAGGTGAGCATCCTCGAGGGCGCCGAGGCGTACAACGCCGGCGAGGCCGACTCCGTCTCGGGCATCCGCGTGATCGACGACCGCACCGTCTCGTTCACCACCGTCGAGCCGTACGCGCCCTTCCTGCCGGTGATCGGCGGCGTGTTCATCCTCCCCGAGCACGTCTACGGCGCCGTCGACATCGCCTCCTGGCAGCAGGACGCCACGAACCGTGAGCCCGTCGGCTCCGGGCCGTTCGTGTTCCAGCAGTGGCGGCCCGGGGAGTTCATCGAGCTCACGGCCTTCGACGGCTACTGGGAGGGCCGCCCGTGCCTGGACCGGCTGATCGTGCGGTTCGGCGACCAGAACACGATGCTCGCCGCGCTGCTCAGCGGCGAGGTCGACGCCGCGCCGGTGCCCGTCGACGGGGCGTCTAGCGTGGCCTCGCACCCGGACCTCGAGCTGCACGTCGTCGACGCGCTCTCGTTCCAGTACATCGGCACGAACCTGCGCAACCCCATGCTCGCCGACCCGGCGGTGCGGCAGGCGATCGCGCTGGCGGTCAACCGCGACGCGATGGTCACCGGCCTGCTGCAGGGCTACGGCAGCAAGCTCGACACGATCTTCCCCACGAACCACTGGTCGTACCCGCAGGACGTCGAGCCGATCCCCTACGACCCCGAGGCCGCGCGCACGCTCCTCGACGACGCCGGCTGGCTCCAGGACGGCGAGTACCGTAGCAAGGACGGCCGCCAGCTCGCGTTCAGGCTCTTCGTGCCGACGGGCAACCAGGTCCGCGAGCGCACGGCGCCGGTCATCCAGGCGAACCTGCGCCAGGTCGGCATCCGGGTCGACATCGAGATGATGGACTTCGCCACGCTGGTGACGCACCTGATGCCGCGCGACGCGCAGGGCACGCCGCGCGCCGTGACCGTCGACGACTTCGACCTCTTCCTCCTCGGCTTCGGCGTCGAACGCGACCCGAACGAGTACCTCAGCTACCTGATCCCCAGCGACATGCCGCCGAACGGCTTCAACTTCATCGGCGTCGACATCCCCGAGGTCGCCGAGCTGATGCTCCGCGGGCGCGTGACCCTCGACCAGGCGGAGCGCGAGGCGGTCTACCAGCAGGTCGGGCGCCTGATGCGCGAGTCGCTGGCCTGGATCCCGCTCTACCAGGCCCAGGAGCTCTACGGCTCGAACGTGCGCCTGAGCGGGTTCGGGCCCGACGTGCGCGGGGTGAACGTGAACGTCGCGAACTGGTCGGTCAGGTAAGCCGGACGTGGACGGGGGCGGGCGACGAGCCCGCCCCACCCTGACCGCGCGGGCCGATGCTGCCGTTCCTCGTCAACCGCCTCGCCCAGGGCGCCGTGATCCTGGCGCTGGTCTCGTTCGTGTCGTTCGCGATCACCGCCGCGGCGCCGGGGAACGCGATGCAGACGTTCATCGACCCCAACGTCCCCCCGTCGCAGCTCCGGGCGGCGGAGGAGCGCCTCGGCATCGACCGACCGGCGCACGTCCAGTACCTGCGCTGGGTTAGGGAGGTGGCGAGCGGCAACCTCGGCTACTCGTTCCGCACCGGCAGGCCCGTGGCGGCGCTGGTCGGCAGCCGCATCGGCCCGACCTTCCTGCTGATGGGCACGGCGTTCGCGGTGACGCTGCTCCTGGCGCTGTGGCTCGGCACCGTGACCGCCGCGAGGCCGTACACCGCGCTCGACTACGGGGTCACGGGCGCGGCGTTCGCCGGCATCAGCGTGCCCAGCTTCTTCACCGCGATGGCGCTGATCTACGTCTTCTCGCTGCGGCTCGGCTGGTTCCCGACCTCCGGCCTCGAGGACTACGCCGCCGGCCTCAGCGGCTGGCCTCGGCTCGTCGACAGGGCCCGCCACCTCGTCCTGCCCGTGTCGGTGCTGGTACTGACGGGCGCGGCCGAGCTCGTGAGGCACGTGCGCAGCGCCGTGCTGGACGAGCTGCGGCAGGACTACGTGCGGACCGCCCGCAGCAAGGGCGTGGGGGAGGGGGCCGTGCTGCGGCGGCACGCGCTGCGCAACGGGCTGCTGCCCGTGATCACGCTCGTGGGCGTGTCGCTGCCGCGCCTGCTGGCCGGCTCGGTCGTGGTCGAGACCGTGTTCACCTGGCCGGGCATGGGGCGCCTGCTCGTCGAGTCGGTGTTCGCCCGCGACTACCCGGTGGCGATGGCGATCAACATGCTCGCCGCGGTGCTGGTGCTGCTCGGCAGCCTGCTCGCCGATGCCCTCTACGCCGCCGTCGACCCGCGGATCAGGTACTCGTGAGAGCGCCCGCGCCGGCACGAACCGGGAGGGGAGGTCCTTGAGCGCCGCTCCCGCCGTGGCGAAGCCCGGCGCCGGCGCGCAGGAGGGGCGCGGCGCGGCCGGCGGGCGCGCCTGGCGGCGCTTCCGCCGCCACCGGCTGGCGGTGGCGGGCGCCCTGGGCCTCGTGGCCGGGCACTACGCCGGCACCGTCGACAGGGTCGTCTC
>ERZ795042.988-NODE-988-length-19904-cov-19.781248_pt1 | contig 19904 bp, 19 predicted proteins | sample MGYA00375126_ERZ795042 | MGnify/ENA primary metagenome ERZ795042 (study PRJEB30171, sample SAMN05518105) | compost metagenome | isolation source: Feedstock adapted compost from Newby Island compost facility, Milpitas, CA | place: USA:Newby Island compost facility...
TGGGCGACATGGACAGCGGCATGATGGGCATGGAGATGGCCGATCCCAACCAGCGGGACGATGACGATATGTAGGCTGGGTGTATGCGGAAAGGGGGAGGCTTACTCTGCCTCCCCCTTCTCGATCAGGTTCTGCAGCTTCTTGTACCAGCCCTTATCCTGGCGCTCTTTGCGCTTCTTGTCGCTGCCCGGAGGGAACAGCTTGGCATCGAGCTGGCGCGCCAGCTCACTGCGCTGTGCGGGCGAGAGATCGGCGTTGGCTATCGAGTTCACCGCGGCATCTGCTTTACCTATATCGCCTGGCCTCAATGCACCTATCTGGCGCTGGAGTTCTTCGAACCTGAGGTCCTGCTCGGAGGGTGCGGCGGTTGTGGTCGTGGTGGGCGAGGGGGTTCCCTCTGGTGCAGAGGCGACGGCCTTGGTCGCAGCGGATGCGGTCTCCTGAGCGCCTTCCTGGGTGGACCGCCTGAACCTGCCATAGCCGATAGACGTCTTGGCCCCCGCCCCCAGGCTGTTCAGCGCTTCCATCAGGATCTTCTCCCCCTCCTCAAGCAGGCGCTTCCCCTTCTCCTTGTCGGTGCGCCCATCGCCGTTGCGGGCGATCGGGGCCAGCGCGAACTCGAACTCGCAGTCAGGACCCACCGTCAGGAAGTACACGGGGTTGGGCGACTGCCAGTCGGCGGGTGGCTTGTGCTGCCCGTAGTAATCTGGGTAGTGGACGTTGAGGATATCCAGCTCGAGCCTGGGCAACGCTGTGGGGATGGCGTCGAACACGATGAGGGAGCCCTCCCTGGGGCTGCGGTTGTATCTCTGCCGCTCGTCATCGCTGAGCTTATTGAGCAGGTCGTCCTCCTTCTCTATGCTCTCGTAGCCAAAGAGCTCTTCGACCTTCATCACCTTCTCGAAGTAGGATCTGATCTCCTCTGGGCTCGCGTCTTCCCCGGGACGAAGGGGGGTTATAGATGCCCTTATCACGCCCTTGACGCCGGAGGCTGGCAGGTAGGGCACTCCCAGCGTGTGGTGCCACACGAAGCCGCTCTCCAGTGGGTGATGAGCGCCGGTACCGGACATGAAGCGCCACTCGGTCCGCAGCCGAATGGTCCTGCCACCCAGCTTCTGCACCAGCTCCCTGCGCCGCTGCAAGTAGTCTTCCAGGTCGTCCTTTAACTCCCCTGCCCATTGATGAAGGGGCAGGAACCCCTCCAGAAAGAGCTTGATGACGGACTCTTGATTGCTACCATTTCGCCCTGTTTTGACCTCCTTGTCGATGCCGTTCAGGGGGTTGTTGCTGCTCCAGTGCCAGACGTCGATGAACTTGTCGTACAGCAGCGAGGGGTTGCCGACACGACTATCGAACGGTGCCACTTTGATGAACACATCCTGGACGGATTTGTACAGGGGCAGACGGTTTCCATAGATATTGCGTTGAGGCTTTTCCTGAGGCTTGGACGCGCTCCCGGTGCTACCCTTGGGGGTACCTTGTGGTCTGTTCTGCTGGCGGCGATCTCTGCTCTTGCTCATGATTATTGCCCCGGCCTACCGATGTATGCGTCTGAGAAGCGCTTCATCCACCCCAGCAGCTCCAGCACCTCGGTCTGCGCGCGGACGTAGGCACCCCTATCTCCCTCAAGGATGGCCTTCATGAGCCCGTTTTTACCGTACCCATCCGGGTAGATACGCCTCCTCATGATGATCCACTCCGATAGCTGCTCGTAGAGCTTGTAGCTCATCTTCTGCTCGTTCTTCTGGGCATCTGCCAGCAGGAACGCCAGCGACTGCCCTAGCCCGTTGTTCAGGATCATGCCGGGTAGCCGGAGGCAGAAGTTGGAGTAGTCCTCCTTCTTGCTATCCTCAAGCTTTGCGACCTCCAGCACCTTCTCCATGGCGTACTTAGCTCTCTGCTGAGACAGCGTCTGGCTCATTGTGCATTCCCTCCGGTATAGAGCTTGGTGAAGCACCATCCGTTGCCCACGGTCTCGTTGCCGCCGATCTGTACGGGCTCATCGTTCCCCAGGATATCGCGCATGGCGTCCATGACTTCTTTGGCGCTCTTAAGGCCGTCAGCGCGAGGTTCGCGCGCTATGACGAAGCTCCACAAGATCGTCTCGGAAGGCAGGGTCTCCTCCTGCCACAGGTTCTTGCTGGTCTTGGTGGCGTCGTCCAGCACGATGCGCGAGGCCACCTGTGTGCCGTTGACCGAGAGGTAGGCCATGTTCTCGTCGCTCACCACTACCAGGTGCTTCTTGAGCTTGTCCATAAAGTGCTGCCCGATGTTCTCGGGCACCAGGTTCTTGGTTACCCAGTCGATCAGAGCCTTGAGCTCTTCGGATTTTTGGGCCGCGAAGTCCAGATCCTCCAGCACAAGCCTGTCCCCTGAGCTCTTTAGCTCATTAAGATCTTCAGGTATCAGGGCGGTGTTGTCGTCGGGCACTGTGGGGACCTTGAGGGAGGCCGGGAGGTCTTTGCTATCCAGCTGCTTCAGGTCTCTTACGAGGCGCTGCAGGATCATCGGGCAGGTCACCCAGAAGAAGACCGACTGAATGGACCTGACCGGCAGTGCCAGCAGCTTGGCCTCCCCGACGAGGACGGACCCCCCGTGCTTGTCGCCCTCGCTGGTCTCGGGGCCGAAGACGGTCGTGAGCTTGTTTTTATCGGGCCATTTATCCGTGGCGGTCTGGCGCAGGGCGCCCTTCAGGCTGGATCCCGGGATGACTGGGAAGTTGGTGTGCACCTCCCGCTGGATCGGTAGATCTATGGCGCCTATGGTAGATCCCGAGCCCGCGTGCATCGCGGTGACGGTGTAGAAAGTGACTATGGCCTTCTCCATCTGTTACCATCCTCCTATGATGCAGTGTCCGAATCCTAGTTGTGAGAATCTGCCTATCTTCTGGTTGTGCAGCGCCTGCAGGACATCCTCCCCGCTGGCCTCGGTCTCGAAAAAGTACACGCTCCCCGCGGGCACCGCCCTGTAGGTTCCGGAGGCTCTCTTGAGGGCGATGTCCCACCCTCCTATCTCCTGGTACCTCGAGATGCTGGCCCCGATGAGCCTGCAGTGGATGCCTCCCAGCTCTCCCTCCCAGCAGTCGTAGCTGCCGTGGCTCACCTTGCTGAACCCACCAGGCAGCCAGGCGTCCGGCGATTCCTGCGCATCGGCGCTTTCGGGGGCAAATATCGCGGGCTGCAGGAGGGTGAGCTTGAACCTGTGGGTTTGATCGATCATGCCCTGGACCTCCTCGCGACGTGAGATGGAGAGGCGCACGGCCTGAGCCTCTTGTACGCTCACGAACCTGCCCTCGCCGCCCAGCGCCAGGAAATCCGGCAGCTTTAGTTCGCCCAGATCGTTCCTGATGCCCACCAGGAGGCTGACGTCGTCCCCGAAGCGCAGGGGACTGATGTAGTAGAGCATCCCCTCGACGGCGGTGCGCGACTTCTCCTGCAGGGCGAGTCCCACCTTGGCTTCCATGTGCACCCGCCTGCGAGCGTTCTCGTCTATCCTGCCCTCCAGGGTGCGCCTGTTGTAGCTCACGGTGAGCTCCACCAGGTCGCCTGTCTCCAGCTCCTGCCCGGTGAGGTATGCCTGCAGGGTGCGCTCGTTCAGCCTGAGCCAGGCGTCCTTGACGGTCTCGACCGCCTGTCCGTTGCCCTGGGTGACCGGCCTAATGAGGCGGATCCTGCCCAGGTCGGAGAGTATCGTGTCGTCGCTCGGGGCCAGGTAGACCACCCCAGCCGACTGGGCGCCCTTCGGGCGTGCCAGGTCGCTTGGGGCGGGGATCAGGACCTCATCCCCCACGGCGACGAATGGGCCCACGAGGTCAAGCGTGGCCGGCTTATAGCCTGCGAAGGCATGCTTTCTGGAGGCTTCAAAGCCATGCCCTGGTGACCCCACCAGCTCCAACAGCCTGGGGTGCTCGGCCTGCAACCGTTCATCCCGATTTACGTAGTCTTTGATGGAGACGCCGTTGGCCTCAAGCAGTCCTGTGCGTATGGCTCCTTGTATCACGGTGGGCGACGGCGGGAACTGGCTACGTACGTACCCCGTCTCGCCGGCATTGAAGGGCTCGGTCCCTCTGAAGAAGAGCACGTCGTTGGGCACTAGTTTAAGCCAGGTATCACTCATGGGTTAACACCCCCTCCCTTGATTCCGCTCCCAGCTGCTCCTCCTGGAAGAAGCGCAGCAGGCGAAACACAGCGGGGTCGAGCTTGCCGTTGTGTGTCGCTGCTTCCAGGAGAGGTGCTAGCCTCTGCTCAGCTTGTTTGATTTTATCTATCTGGTACTTCTTCTCTCTGCTGCCCCACAGCTCTACGGCCAGCAGCTTGCTGATCGCCTCCTGATCCAGCGGCGAGTGCTCGGACTGCATGGTGTTGAGCAGGTCGATGGCCTGGTACAGGAACCTGCTGGGGTAATCATCCACCATGCCGTTCAGCCCTATGAGCTTATCCACGGTGGCGGAGGTACCCCCATCCGACCACTTGCGCGCCAGGCGGAGGATCTCGCCGCTGCCCCGCCAGACGCTGATGGCCAGGGCGTTCCTGCCGGCCTCCTCCTTAGCCACGTCCTCCAGCATGTGCGTCGTGCGGATCATCGTGCGCAACGGCAGGTTCATGGGAGCGAACAGCAGGCCGCCCGAGATCGTGAACTCCTCCCCTATGTCTCGGGATATCCGGGCGGTTTCCTCTACGTACGCCTGGCGGATCTTCTGTACGATCTCCAGCGCCAGGTTGATGGGCAACAGGGCAAGCACATCCTCACCACCGGCGTACACCAGCGCGGCCGGCGAGGGCCTCCGGCGGTAATCGTCAAAGATGGCTCTCACTGCCTGGCTGAATTGCAGTATGGCACGCGACAGTTCCCTCAGCTTGGCCTCCCTCTCCGGGTGTTCGCTGATCTTGGCCAGCCTCTGCCCGAGACGATCCCCGTCCATCGCGAGCACCGCCACGGTGTTGCCCGGCAGCCCTACTTTATCCTGCGTCCTGGAGAAGAATGCGCGCAGCTTCTGCAGGGCTTGGTTGCGCTTCTCCTGGTGCCTTATGAGCTCGTCGTAGTAGCTCTCGTAGAAGAAGTCCATGTGGCTAGCGTAGTCCAGATCCCGAAAGGCATTTCTCCCTACCTCTTCGGCCAGGTTCCCGACGAACTCATCGGCAGCATGCCGAGCGCTGGAGTCGGCGATCACCCTTTCCCTCCAAGGATGCGCAGCGATGGCAGGAGTGGAGGGAAATTGCCCCTCCAGGCTCCACCTAATGCAATCTTCGGCGATCTCCCTCACAGTAAGCAGGCGCTTAGTCATGCACACTGCGCACAGCCTCTCTTTAGGGCCCAGGAGCCTCCTGATTCCCAATGGACCGCTGCGTAGCTCTTCCCAGAACTGCTGCTGATTGACTCCCTGCTTTTGGGAGCTGGTGGGCATGCCTAGGTGGCTTCGGTGGCCGCAGACTGTGCAGTTTTCGCCGCTCTCCAGCAAGCCCCTGAAGTTGCGCAGGAGCTTGCGGCTGTTCAGCTGCCCGGATATGCCTCCCTCGGATACCACCCAGAAGATGGCCCAGGTATTCTTTATCTGTTGGTCCCAGAGCTTCTTCACCTCGTCGTCCATCTGCTGGTGATACCAGCTCTCGAGCTGCTGCCAGGCACGGGATGCGATCTCTTCCCACGCTTTTTGCAGCTCACCTTGGGCAGCCTCCGCCCATCTTCGGCCTGTCTGCTCATCGGGCACGCTCAGGGAGAACTGGTTGGGGAAGGATCCCGTATCGGGCTGGTCCTGGCTCTGACCGGAGAGCCTGCGGTATATCGGGTCGTTGGTTATGTCGGGGAACAGACGTCCTTCTGCGTCGGGGTCTCCGTCTTCGCGAGCCTGCTCGATCGCTGCGTGGGCAGCGCGGACGGACAGGTAGCTTATCAGGAAGGAGCCCGTGCGCAGGTCGGCCGTCTTGCGGGCCTCGGCCACGAACTCCTGCACTGGGGAGAAAGAGAACTGCAGCACGTAGTTCATAGCACCACCTCGGAGTTGGGCATCTTCCTCAAGAAGTCCAATATAGGCTTATAGCTTGGAGGTAGCGGTGTATTACAGTTCCTACCATTGCTTTCTAGTACTAGTTGACTATCCTTAGGCAGGAACTTCGCGGGTATAAAAGAGATAACGGGCACATACTGGTCGCTTGCCAGCTGATGGATGTGGATGAAGAGGGGGCTCGCCCTGCGGGTTATCTTCGTCCCTTGCAGCTCGGCCTCGGTCTGTACATTTTGCCTAGTATCTTTGAAAAAGTAATTATGCGGCAGCCCGAACAGCGCCCTTGGCGGTGGGTTCTGTGGGCACTCCCCTCTACTAGCAAAAGCCTTTACCTCTTGCGTCTCTGTAATGAAATCTTGTGGTCTCCCTATCTGTGCAGGTTGGCCGCGCGTCCCTAATCTGTATTGAGACAGGAGAACACCTACCTTGTTGAGGGCTTTTTCCCAACTGTTTTCAGGCTCAAGGATGTAGACTCTTGTGTTCTTGGTTATGGCCGTGTAGTCTGGTAGCCCACCCTGATCCTGTGAGCGTTGTCGGATCCTATCCAGCTTAACTTTTATGGCCTGCACGAGTTCATCTTTTGACTTGTAGCTATCCCTGGTAGCCACCACCGATCCAAAGCCGCGCCGCGATCTGGATCCCATCCCCCCCAGGTGAGTCATGCACCATAGGGCATCCATGACCTCCTCCTCTTCTGATGGAGTCAGGTCTCTAAGGCTTATCTGGACCTCAAACTCATACCCCGGCATTATCGCTTTGCGGTTTGACTTGGAGTCGGCAACGCCATACCCAAGATAAGTTATGCCTGCCTGTTCTCTTTTACCTCGGTAGGCCTCGATGCTGGGATCCTGAAGCTTGACTATTCTTATGTGTACCCTCGACTGGCCTTGATCTTTGCCAGCTCCACCAAAGATCTTCGACTCCTTCTTAACTATTTCGGGAATATCTTTAGCTCCCTTAGCTTTATTGGCTTGTTCCTTTACTGCCACACTGTTGATAACTTCCGGCGGCTGTATTGCCCTCCACCAGAAGCGCAGCAGTCCCTTGATAGAGGACGGACGTAGCTCGGCCTGTGTGTTGTCTGCTCCCCCCATGAACAGCGGCGTCACGACCTTCATCCTAAGCTCTAACTCTTTCATGTCTCGTTCTCCTCAAGTAGACGACGTAGATTTTTCACACTCTTCCCTATTCTCTTAGTCTCCTCTTCAGGGGAAGAGAATACCTCTTCATCCTCTTGGATAGCGGCATGGGCGAAAGTATTACGGATATTTTTTATTCCCTCATCTTCCCACAACTGACGCAATTTCTGGAATACATGGATATTCTGTATCCCCTTATTTTCATTGAGTTTGCTAGAGTATTTCTTGCGGATGCTATTAGTGCGCCATTTATGAATTTTGTTCTGATCTCCGTCAGCCCAGATGCAGAAAGATACTAACCACTCCCGTAAAATAACAATAGCGCTGTTGAGATCGTTAACTGCGAGGTAACGTTCAATTAATTCAGATTGTCTTAGTAGTTCTTCCCTATTAAGGGCTATCTCCTGTTTCTCCGAAACATCTAATTTGATACCTTTGAGGGTATCTCTCAGCTTGCTGAGGAATTGGCCTATGATACTCTTTTTAAAATATGGCTCGTTTAGTTCGTTGATTTTGGAATATAGCCTACTTGCCACCAAGCCTGCCTCCAGAGGCAAAGCACTTCTGAGATAGAAATCGAGACTCCTTATAATTTGTGCTATCTCGCACAGGGCTTTATCCTCTTGCATTGCTGTCCTCTTCAGCTGATCGGCCAGGGGCAATGTGATCAGGTGTTCGTCGAAGAGCCTCAGGCCGTAGGTCCAGTCAGAGATGGATGTTATGAGGGTGATGTCGATTATGGGAACCTCAGGTGTCCCGCCTTCCCGGCCCTGGCCAGCTGTCCCCTGCGTGTTCCCGACTGATTCGAAGGCCCCGTAGTAGATCTTCAGGTCAGCGGCCTTATTCAGGTACAGGTAGTACTGGGCAGCGGAGATCATGACGGTCGGTAGGGACCTAAAGCCGTTGGTGATGTCTATGATTATGTGGTCTCCCTGCTCGATATGCTTGCCTAACGTCTCGAATATCTGCCATAGTTCTTCCTTATCCTTGCCGTCGGGGATTTCCTCCACTCGGAGCTCCCACGCCCGCCCGCCCACACTCCTCTTTTCTTCGAACTCTTCATGCAGAAGTTTGTGGTTATCCGAATCCTTGACCCTTGCAGTTTCCAGAGCCACTATTTCCAGGGGCTGTCCGCACTCCACAGCCAGCTCGGCTAATCCCATAGCGGCGAACCTGGTTACACTGGACGTTCGCCCACGGTCTCCCTCGATGTAGTAACGACAGGGATCGTACCGTCTTGTTCCCAGGGCGGTTATGAGCTTGATCCTGTTTTCCATAGCTGCCTCCAAGGGCTCAGTTGCCCTCCCCCACAGTTTGAGCGTTAGTCTGCCTGATTAGCTCCAGGATATTCTTCAGCCTGTCCGTGTTGAGTTCTAGCCCGGATACGGCCTCGGGCTTCATGCCACAGTGTGCCAGCTCGTTACGAATCTTCACGGTGGAGTCCCAGGCGTCGATGAGCTCGTTCATCAGCTGGTCATCCCGTGCGAAGTAGAGGGGTACATGGTTTCTTCGGCATCGGGAGAAGGTGTTCAAGTCGGCCTCGGCATCCCGACGCGTCCTGTCGTAATCCAGCCAGGAGTCGCCCTTGCCCAGGGCGTACACATAGGCCGATACTATCCACTCCCTCATAAGGGTAACGCCGCTCAGGATGTTGCCCATGTGCTTGTAGCTCTCGATGAGCTTGTGCTGGCGCTCAAGCTCATCGGCCGTAAGGGGATAGTTGTGTTTCTCCTTGGGGTCTATGCTCACACATATACTCCTGGCCTGCCTCTCGATCTTCTCCCAGAAGTCCTGGATGGGTGGGAAGCTGGGGAACTCGGCGCGGGCCTCCTCAGCTCTCTGGAGCAGCTCGCTGGCCTTTATCCCCGCCTCTATCGGGAGGTTGTTGTGCAGAAGCCTGTCCAGCTCCTTCAGGGCCGTGGAGACTTTTTTTATGCGCGTGAGCCTCTGCCCCTGCCAGGAAGGGTCAACGTGCGACCGCTTCTGGGTCTGTTCGATCTGATCCGCCAACGGGGCTGCCACCAGGCGCTCCTCGAACAGCTTGGCGCCGTAGGTCCAGTCGGCCAGCGCCAGGATCATGTCGAGCGATATTACAGGCGTGGCTTCCTCAGGAGGCCTGCTAGGCAGAAAGGCAGAGTAATACACATTTAAAGATGACAGCGGCTTGTTGAGCCTGTAGTACTGCAGGGCGGTGACCATCACCACCGGGATGGATCTGAATCCGTGAGTAATGTCGACTATCACGCTGTCGTTGACTTCCAGGGCGTGCCCTATCTTCTCAAATATCTCCCACAGCTCGGCCTCGCTCATGCCCTCGGGTATGTCCAGGGGCTGATAGCTCCAGCCGTGTGCCTGCACGGCCTTGGCGTAGTCGACGTAGTGCGTGCTGTTGGGATTATTGCGCGCGCCCCGGGTCCACAGTGCTACCACGTGCAGGGGTTCTCCATGCGGGCTAAGGATCTCACCCAGGGCGATAGAAGAGAACTTGTTGGGGCTGGAGACCTCGTCGTCGAGCTTGTATCTGACTTCGCTGTAGTTACCGGTGCCAACGGCGGTGACCAGCACCCTGCGCCAGTTAGAGGAGTCAGCTTCCTGCATGCAAAGGTCCCTTTCTGTATATATAAGTTTGCACCTATTATTGCACTGTGGACTACTGCATTCAATAGCCAAAAAGTAATATTGGGGCAAAAAGATATATGATTTTGTTAGAAGGTGGAGATCAGGGATGGGGCTCGATAGCGAGGCCCAGGGGGTTGGGGGATATCTCCCTGGTGGCTTGGGCTCCCAGGAGGGTCCACATGTCGTCCATAGCTATGCCGTCGGGCTGGAGCGGGAGCAGGCTGTGGAAGGTCTCCACATCGCGAGCGGTCCACAGGTACACTCCCTTGTGCCTGTCGCGGATGGCCTGCACCACGGTGGCGGACGCAAGGGGGTAGTGGAGCATGATGGCATCCACCTGCGAGACCTCCAGCAGCAGGTCCAGCTGGTCCACGAGCCAGGACCTCAGGGGAGAGGTGCCGGCCAACAGGTACCATAGCGGCACCTGCCGCAGCCCGGGGACTTCCGCAAGCAGCCTTCGCAGCCGCGATGGTGAGGCCGAGATAGATAGCCCCGTCGTGATAGCTGGGTCATGGTGCTTCAGCCTCAGCAGCACCTCCGGCGAGCCCGAGCTGACGACCGTGCGGCAGGTGAGATCGAAGCTCCGGAGCAGCCTGGCGACGTGTCTCTCGGCCCCGAAGCCCTTCCAGTCGAAGTTCAGCCCCATGTCCGAAGACGCCACCAGCTCGAGAAAGGGCTCCACCGGCGGGTAAGGTCTGGGTGGCTCCTTGCCGTTGGGGTAGAGGTCGTGCGTTACCACTAGTTTGCCCTGGGCATCGTTCCAGACGTCGAACTCCACCCAGTCGGCCCCGAGGCCCAACGCCTCTCGCACGGCTTGCAGGGAGTTCTCGGGGATCCAGGCGTTGTGCGCGCCCCTGTGGGCGATGGCTACCGTGCGGCCCCGGGTTTGGCATGACATCTGTTTGACACTCTCCGTCGCTTTTCTCCAATGACATTGTAGCGCGAAGAGGTTAAGCTCGACTTAAAAGAAGATAAACTTTGGGTGACGATGCTCCCTGTCCCCTTAATGCTCTATTGAACTTCAGGGAGAGCGCCGATTGCTCGGCCAGCTCTCATGGTGCAGGCGGTCCAGCGCGGTCACGTAGTAGGCGTACCCCTGTCCTTGACTCGCAGAGGTGTCAACGTAAGTCTGGGAGCTTGAGCCCTCGACACGGCGCACCGTGGCGATCAGTTGCCTGGGGTCATTGAAGGCGCAGACGTCTTGGGGGCGCACCTTGCTATCGAAGCGGTAGATCGCGTAGTAGGCGGCGCTGTTGTCGTGCGGGATCGCTCGCCATTCCAGTTCGACTCCTTGTGGGTTGCGCCGGGCCTGCGTCAGTGCTACGTGGTGAGGGGCAACTCCTCCCAGCCAGGGCATGACTGGCACGAGCGCGGGGTGGCGATACAGCTCCTGCTCCAGGCGATCTCTGAACCCTAGGGGGTTGGCCAAGAGGTTCGAGATCCGGAAGTAGATATCGCCCTTGACCTGAGGATACTGTAAGTTAAACCACAGGTGATTGGGCATCTCATCTGGGGCGCTCCACTCTGGGGACTGCGTGCTCGTGCCTATCTTGTACGCGGCCTGTCCTATATATAGGTGCACGTTCGTGCCCTCTACTACCTGGGCCCACCAGGGGACAAGCGCCTCGTACGCCGCGGGAGCAAAGTGGAAGCTCCAGTAGATCTGGGGAGCTATGTAGTCCAGCCAGTTGCTCTTGACCCACAGCCGAGTGTCGGCGTAGATGCCGTCGTAGCTTTGGAAGCCGGAGGTGTCGGATCCTAGGGGATCGGTGGATCTGTTGCGCCATATGCCAAACGGGCTGATGCCGAACTTCACCCACGGCTTCGTGCGCTTGATCAGCACCGAGAGCTCCTGCACAAGCGTGTTCACGTTGTGCCTGCGCCAGTCAGCCTTGCTGGCGAAGCCAGCACCATACTGCTGGTAGGTAGCTTCATCTGGGAACTCGTTGCTGCCCGAAGGGTATGGATAGAAGTAGTCATCAAAGTGTACGGCGTCTATGTCGTATCGCTCCACGACCTCAACGATCGATGCCTCGATCAGCTGGCGCACCTCCGGCAGTCCTGGATCGAACCACAGCTGGCCGCCGTACGCGCGTACCCAGTCGGGATGCTGCCGGGCAGGGTTATTGGGTGCGAGCCTGCTGAGGTCGCTCTGCAGGCTCACCCTGTAGGGGTTGAACCAGGCGTGGAGCTCAAGGTTACGGCTATGGGCCTCATCGATCGCGAAGGCCAGCGGGTCGTAGCCTGGGTCTTGTCCCTGCACGCCGGTTAGATACTGGGACCACGGTGCAAGCTGAGAAGGATAAAATGCGTCCGTTGCTGGTCTGATCTGGAGCACTATGGCGTTCATCCCCATCTCCTGGGCCGCATCGAGCAGAGCTCGCAGCTGTGCCTTCTGCGTCTCCGCTGGCAGGCCAGGCTGAGAGGGCCAATCCAGGTTGCTCACGGTAGCGACCCATACCCCTCGGAACTGGCGCTTGGGCATTATGCCTTCGGGATCGGGGCAGCCCTCGCCCACCAGCTCCCTTGTGCCTGCCACCGCGCTGCGGGACCGCGCTAGCAGGGGTAGGGCCACCAGCCCTGCTGCCGCGCCTTTGATGAACGTTCGCCTGCTTATGGTGCTCATCTCTCGCTCCTCACTTTTTTTGCATACGCATGTCTGAATGACTAATATTCTTGCAGGAATGCAAATACCTGTCAACCATTGTCCAGGAGGGGCGTTCTGGGAGGTAACGGCCACGAACTATTGACATAAGTGCTCGAAAGGGGGTTAATATAGTTACTCGTTGGCCAGGGCTGAAGAGCGAGGAGGTTTGCTATGCCAACAACCCGGCGACGCACCATGCCTGTCACCTTGAAGCGTCCAGTGCTGCTGTGGTCGATATACGCCCGGTACCGGCTGGGCGCTGCGGAGCCATCGCCATTGGTGCTCCTCAAGCAGCGCTGGCTGGATGCAAGGCTTACCATCGAGATGTCACGTGAGGCCGGGCGCAGGATGCGCGTGCAGCCCTCCCGACCAGCCGAGCCTAGGGCTTCCTCAGGAGATATCCTGCCAGGAGGTCGGATCGACCCCAGAGCCTACATGCCTATGAATCCCGATGGAGTGCCGGTCTACGACTGGGACTTCCCACACTACGTGCTGTCCATGAGCGTCGACGATGCCGATCAAGCTGCTGCTGGGGAGGAGGCCGGCCTGCCTTGGTACAGAGTGGCGCTCCATACCCTGCTGCATCGGTAGTCCCCTGGAGCCCTCGCTCGTCGCACCCCAGGCCATAACCCCAGCTCCTTAGGGTATAACTTATACCTTTGTGCTCTCGGTTATGGCCATGGCTATCCCATAGCGGCTCTGGTCGGCAAGGCTGAGTACGAGGATGCTCTGCCTGATGCCTGGCGGGAGGGCTGGGTGCAGGGGCTGCGAGCCCGGGGAGGATTCGAGGTGTCCGTCCGGTGGCAGGAGGGACGCCTGGCCAGCGCCGAGATCAGGTCCCTGCGCGATGGCCTCTGTCGGGTGCGCTGTAGCGATCGCTTTGACGTGAGGCTCGATGGCGCGCCGGTGGAGGTGCGGTGGGAAGAAGACGGCGTCGCCGGTTTCCGCTGCCTGGCTGGGCTGACCTATGAGCTGAGGGCGCTGGAGGGTGCTAGCTAGCTCCTGCGCAGGGCTAGCCCGAGGCTAAGGTACTCCCGCGAGCGCGTCTTCCCTGAGGCGCTCGATGTCGCGCATGGGAGGGGATCCGAAGAGGCGGCGGTAGTCACGGACGAAGTGGGAGATGTCCTGGTAGCCCACGAGGTGGCCTGCGCTGGTGGCGTCCAGGCCCTCGTTGAGCATCAGGCGACGGGCTTCCTGCAGCCTGAGCTGCTTGTGGTACTGCAGCGGGGTCAAGCCGGTGATCGCCTTGAAGTGATGGTGGAAGTTGGAGACGCTCATGCCCGTGTCCCGCGCCAGCTGCTCTATCCGCAGGGGCTTGTCGAGGTTCTCCCTGAGCCAGCGGATGGCGTGTATGATGTGCTGTGTGTGGCCGGTCTGTGCGGCCACCTGATACAGGCGGCCGCGCTGCTCGCTGTGCAGCAGCCGGTAGATGATCTCTCGCTTGATCAGGGGTGCGAGGAAGCTGGCCTGTGCTGGCGACTCCACGAGCCTCACAAGCCTGACCATCGCGTCCAGCAGGCCGGCATCCAGCGGGCTCACGTGGACCGCCCTGATATCCGATCTGGGGCTGGGCGCTCCTCGCTCGGCCTCTATGATCACCGAATGGACCAGGTTGGGCTCGAGGTAAAGCACGACGCACAGGAACGGGTGCTCGGGCGATGCCTCGACCACCTGGCTGGCGTAGGGCAGCTCGGCCGTGACGACCAGGTAGTGGTAGGGATCGTATCTGTAGCGCTCGTGCCCTAGCAGGAACTCTTTGCTGCCCTGCGCGACGACGCACAGGGTCGGCTGGGACACGCCGCGGCCCCCCTCGGTGGGGTAAGACGTCCTCCGCAGCATGAGCCCCTCGATCGGCTCCCGGGCGCCGTCCTCTGGGACTGCGCGCAGGATGAGGTCCACCAGCTCCTCGCGATTGGCCTGCATCCTGAGACGCTCCCGCTCGTCTATGGCCAGCAGTTGGGTGCTTGGTCCTGTCTCTGCGTAGCTCATGGTTTTTGCACTATATGACAAAAATTCTGGAATATCATTCTAACACCTTTTTTCACCTGCTTCCCATAATGTTACCTAGACGCGGACAGGATGAGTCCCCAGCGAAGGGGGGGCGTTGAGCGCTGTCCGGTAGGTTGGTTGTGGTGATCCCATATGGTGGTGCATGGATCTGAAGTTGTCTCGGATGTGAACACACGGGTGGATGATGTGACTTGGGGTGCCTGGCGCGCCCTTGCGTTGGCATCTGCTGCCACGATCCTGCTCTACATAGCCATCATGGTGCCCTTGACCACGGTGGTCAGCACGGCCGCCGATCTGCGGATGGGGCCGGGGACGCAGGCTTGGGTGGTCAGCGCGACGAACCTGGGGCTTGCTGCTGGGTTGCTTGGCAGCGGGGCGATAGGCGACGACTACGGGCGACGGCGCATCTTTGTGGTGGGGGCGTTGTTGCTGGCCGGGGCCTCGCTGCTGTGCGGGCTGGCGCCGAACGCGCTCGTGCTGGTGCTCGGCCGCATCCTGCAGGGCATGGGAGGGGCAGCGGTGCTGGCCTGTGCTCAGGGCATCATAGGGCAGCTGTTTCCTGAGGGATACCCTAGAGCTCGAGCCATGGGGCTGTGGGCGGGCGCGCTGGGAGCCGGGGTCTCGTTGGGACCGTTCGTTGCTACCGGCTTCCTACTGCTTGGGGGATGGCGGCTGCCCTACCTCTTGGTGGGGCTGGCGATGGTGATGATCGCCGGCCTTGGCCTGGTGATGCTGCCGGAGTCCAGGGCGGAGCTCTCCAGGCCCGTGGATGTGGGGGGAGTGCTGCTACTGGGGCTTGGGGTGGCGGCGCTGATGGCAGGCTTGGTAGAGGGCAGGCTGGGTTGGGGCAGCCCCTTGGTGAGGCTGCTGCTGGCGACGGGTTTGCTGTTGCTGGTGGCGTTCGCGCTCTACGAGCGTCGCACCACACATCCGATGTTCGACCTGTCGCTGCTGAGCAGGCCTGACTTCCTGGGAGCAACGATGGCGGCCTTCGCTGCCGGGCTGGGGATCCTCTCCCTATCGGCCGTGGTGCCGATAGTGGTGGAGGTGGGACTGGGCTATGGGGTCACGGTGGCGACCCTTGTGTTGTTTGCGTGGTCCGGACCGAGCTCGATCGCTGCGGTGCTCGCCAGGTGGCTGCCCTCGTCGCTCTCCCCAAAGGCGCAGCTGGTGGTGGGTTTGGCCGGGTGTGCGGTGGGTGAGCTCCTGCTCCTGCTGCCCACCTCCGGTGCCACGGTGGCGAGGCTGCTGCCGGGGCTGGTGCTGGCAGGCGTAGCCAACGGCTTGCTCAACGCGGCATTGGGACGACAGGCAGTGGCCAGCGTGCCGCCGAGCCGTACCGCCATGGGCAGCGGGGCAAACAACACCGCCCGCTTCGTAGGCGCGGCTATAGGGGTGAGCGCCGTGGTCACGCTTGTGGGACGTGCGGCCGGCTCCGGGCCTGCTGGAGTCATCGCCAGCTGGAACGTCGCTGTGCTGCTCACGACTGCGCCCTTGGTGCTCGGAGCTCTCGCCGTGTGGTGGGTCCAACGTGGTGCCAGGCGCCTTGGGTAGCCGGCTGCTGGGCGATCTCTGCGTCCTGGCCGTGCACGCTGGCTCACGAGATGCAAGGTTGCATGATCGGGAAGGGGCAGTTGACCGACGGGAAGGCCGGCGGGTGCGGGTCGATGCCCGCCGCGGGCCCTCAGGGTCCGTCTCCTGCACTGAGGTGCCTCGAGCTTAGGTGCGGAGGCTGTGGTCCCCCACCGCTTGATGGTGCCGATGGCCTAAGCCATAGTAGACATAAGTGCGTTCTGGAAGGAGGTTAGTATGAAAGGTACCGTGCTGTATGGCCCTCGCGACGTGCGCTGCGAGGAGCGTCCTGATCCGAAGATAGTCGAGCCCACGGATGCCATCCTCAGGCTGCCGGCGACGTGCATCTGTGGCTCCGACCTTTGGCCCTACCGAGGGATAGACCCGGTGACGCGGCCTGCCCCGATGGGGCACGAGTACGCGGGCTTCGTCGAGGAGGTGGGTAGCGAGGTGAAGCACATCAGGCCAGGGCAGTTCGTGGTGGGCACCTTCTTCGCCTCGGACAACACCTGTGAGATCTGCCGATCCGGCTACCAGACCTCGTGCGTCAATCGACAGCCGGGGGCGCCCACGGGCGCGCAGGCGGAGTACGTGCGCGTTCCCCTGGCGGACGGCACCCTCGTGCCCACTCCGGACGTCCCGCCCGACGACATGATCCCCGACCTGCTGGCGGCCTCCGACGTGCTGGGCACGGGATGGTTCGGAGCTGTGGCCGCCGAGGTGGGGCCGGGCAAGACGGTGGCGGTGGTGGGCGACGGGGCGGTGGGCCTGTTGGCGGTGCTCGCCTCACGCCTGATGGGCGCCGAGCGCATCATACTGGCGGGCAGCCGCAACCCTGCCAGGCAGGCGCTGGCCAGAGAGTTCGGTGCCACCGACATCATCGAGGAGAGAGGGGACGAGGCCGTGGCTCGGGTCAAGGAGATGACGAATGGTCTGGGGACGCACTCCACCATCGAGGCGGTCGGCACTCAGGAGTCGATGATGCAGGCCATCCGCTCCACAAGGCCTGGAGGTCATGTTGGGTTCGTCGGCGTGTTGCACGACGTGCAGATCCCGGGCAACGAGTACTTCTTCTCGCACGTGCACCTGCACGGCGGACCTGCACCAGTGCGCCGCTTCCTGCCGGAGCTGATCGACCTCATATGGCAACGCAAGATCAACCCCGGCAAGGTGTTCGACCTGCGGCTGCCGCTCGAGCAGGTGGCCGAGGGCTACCGGGCTATGGACGAGCGCCGGGCTATCAAGGTGATGCTGGTACCATGAGTAGCCTTGGTCCGCGTGTGTGGGACCCAAGATACAATGAGGAGGATCGGATATGCACCAGGATGGACAGAAAATATGTCGTTGGCTGGAGCGGTATGCGGACAAGCCCTACGCTTATCTGACAACCGTAGGGCGACGGACGGGCCACCCCCACCGCATCGAGATCTGGTTTGCAGTGAGGGACGGACGCGTCTACCTCCTTTCTGGTGGCGGGGACCGCTCTGACTGGGTGCGCAACATCCAGAATAACCCGCAGGTTACGCTCGAGCTGGGTGGGGAGGCGCATGCCGGCACAGCCCGAGTGCTCCAGTCCGATACGGATGAAGATCAGCTGGCGCGCAGGCTGCTTGTTGAGAAGTATCGGCGGGGTGGCGAGCTCGATGAGTGGGGACGCACATCCCTGCCGATCGTGATCGAGTTTGAGGAGGTATCGTGATGGACACCACACGACCTGTGGTCATCCTGAACAATGGAGTGCAGATGCCGGTGATGGGGTTTGGGGTCTTCCAGATTCCACCCGAGCAGACCGCCGATGCAGTCCGGAACGCTCTGGCCTGTGGATACAGACTCGTCGATACAGCCGCTTCCTACAACAACGAGCGACAGGTGGGCGAGGGTATCAGGAGCAGCGGGATGGGGCGTGCAGAGGTCTTCGTTCAGACCAAGCTGTGGATCAGCGACTACGGATATGATTCTGCTCTGCGTGCCTTTGACAGAAGCCTGCGCAAGCTAGGCTTGGACTATGTCGACCTGTACCTGCTCCACTGGCCAGTGCCCTCGGACTTTGCAGCCACGGTAGCGTCTTATAGGGCGCTCGAGAAGCTGCTGGTCGATGGGCTGGTGCGGGCGATAGGGGTGTGCAACTTCAGTCCAAGCCACCTAGAGAGGCTCCTAGCCGAGGTTGAACATCCACCAGCTGTGAATCAGGTGGAGCTGCACCCATACTACACACAGCCGGATCTGCGGGAGTTCAATGCTGCACACGGCATCGTCACGCAATCTTGGTCGCCGATCTGTGGGGTGTACAGGTATTTCCCCACGGACCCGCAAAAGGTGAAGAACTGTCTGGAGGAACCGGTCATCGTCGATCTGGCAGCCAAGTACGCCAAGACCCCGGCTCAGGTTGTGCTGCGTTGGCATCTTGAGCACGGGCTCTGCCCGATCCCAAAGTCAGCGCGGCCCGAGCGTATAGCGGAGAACATAGATGTCTTTGACTTCGAGCTCACAGCCGAGGAGGTCGCGGCGATCGACGTACTGGACACCGGCGTACGTGGTGGTCCTGACCCCGAGCTGGTGGACACCAGGATGTTCCCTCGGAGGATCGAAGACTAATATATGGGCCTTCTGGCCTAGCATGCAAGGATGAGGATGATATTCGTGAGGATAGCAAGGAGGTGGTCTCATGGCAACGTGGACTAAGGAGGATCTGGAGCGGATCGGCGGTGCTGAGGAGGTGCAGGTGGCTCCCCTCAGGGGGGACGGCACGCCTCGCAGGCCGGTCACTATCTGGATCGTGCGAGTGGGCGACGACCTCTACGTGCGCTCCTACCGAGGGGCCGAGGCCGCCTGGTATCGAGCCGCCAGAGCCAGTGGTGCTGGTAGGCTGCTAGTGGGCAATTTGGAGAGGGATGTGGCCTTCCGGCCCGAGGCCGACCCGGGCATCAACGACCAGATAGATGAGGCGTACCGCACGAAGTACCGCCGCTATCTGGACAGTTATGTACCTCCTATGCTCACCCCGACGGCGCGGAGCACCACGCTCAGGGTGCTCCCCAGCTGATCCTGACAGTAGGGGAGTGTGGAGGTTGCCCCAGATACTTATCGAGAAGAACTTTATGGTACATATGCGTGATGGGGTGAGGCTGGCCACAGACGTCTATCGCCTGGAGTGGGCCATCACCCGCATCCCTTGCGACAAGGACCGCGTGCCGCACAGGAGAACTAAACAGGAGGACTAAGTGGTTACGATAATGGAATATACGAGGTTAGGTAACACCGGTTTGGAGGTATCACGTATCTGCCTGGGATGCATGGGCTTTGGAGATCCCGATCGCTGGGTGCACAAGTGGGTGCTTCGCGAGGAGGACAGCAGGCAGGTCATCAAGAGGGCGCTCGACCTGGGCATCAACTTCTTCGACACGGCCAACGTCTATTCCCTGGGAGTGAGCGAGGAGATCCTGGGCAGGGCCCTGAGGGACTTCGCCAGCCGCGATGAGGTGGTCATCGCCACCAAGGTGCATGGCAGGATGCGCCCGGGACCCAACGGTGCGGGACTGTCGCGCAAGGCGATCATGGCCGAGATCGACCACAGCCTCAAGCGACTGAGGACCGACTACGTGGACCTCTATCAAATCCATCGCTGGGACTACGACACACCAATAGAGGAGACGATGGAGGCGCTGCACGACTTGGTCAAGTCCGGCAAGGTCCGCTACATCGGTGCGTCGGCGATGTTCGCCTGGCAGTTCCAGAAGGCCCTGTACGTTGCCGAGAGGCACGGCTGGACCCGCTTCGTCTCTATGCAGAACCACATGAACCTGATCTACCGAGAGGAGGAGCGGGAGATGCTGCCGCTCTGTCGAGAGGAGGGCATTGGAATCATCCCCTACAGCCCGCTGGCGGCCGGCAGGCTGACTCGCGATTGGTCGCCGGA